>ERZ813253.204-NODE-204-length-23454-cov-7.293994_pt1 | contig 23454 bp, 28 predicted proteins | sample MGYA00520893_ERZ813253 | MGnify/ENA primary metagenome ERZ813253 (study PRJEB31669, sample SAMD00080414) | marine metagenome | biome: oceanic hadal pelagic zone biome; feature: marine hadalpelagic zone; material: sea water | place: Pacific Ocean:Izu-Bonin Trench...
TCCTTCGGTCGCCTCAAAGACTACCGCCGAATTGCGACACGCTTCGACAAGGATGTCCGCAACTTCCTCGCGGCACTCTGCATTGCGGTTACAGTCATATGGTGGATCTAATGAGTCTGGACCCTAGTGTCATGATAGCGATCTTTCACACCGTATCGTATCAGCCGTTGTGTCGCTGGCAACCCATCTAATGACGTAAGAGACATTCGAGCATGTCCCTGTCCGGTTATGAAGTCGCAGCCCGAGAGGGCTTCCGCCCGCTCCCATCGGGCGCTATACATCGTCTCCTGACACGCCACCATCCAGAGGTCGCCCATGCGCGCCGAAATTGCCGCCCACGCGGAAGAAATCGAGCAGTCGTTGGAACTGCTGAGGAGGCATCTTTGACTGGGATAATGCCCTCGTCCGCCTCGAAGAGCTGAACGCCCGCGCCGAAGACCCGGCCCTGTGGGACGACGCCGAGGCCGCGCAAGCGGTCATGCGCGAGCGCACCCGTCTGGATACGGCGATCGGCGATTGCCGGGCCTATGAGCAGGAACTGGCGGACCAGATCGAGCTCGCCGAGATGGGCGAGGCCGAAGACGATACGGCGGTGGTCGACGACGCCGTGGCGGCGCTTAGCACGCTGGCCGACAAGACCCGCCGCCTGCGCCTCGAATCCCTGCTGTCCGGAGAGGCCGACGGCAATGACTGTTTCCTCGAGGTCCATGCCGGGGCCGGCGGCACGGAGAGCCAGGATTGGGCGGAGATGCTGCTGCGCATGTATCTGCGCTGGGCCGAGCGCCAGGGCTACAAGGTCGAATGGCTGGAGGAAAGCGCCGGCGAGGAGGCCGGTCTGAAATCGGCCACGGTGCGTTTTTCCGGCGCCAACGCCTACGGCTGGAGCAAGACCGAAAGCGGTGTCCATCGCCTGGTGCGCATCTCGCCGTTCGATTCGAGCGCCCGGCGCCACACCAGCTTCGCCAGCGTCTGGGTCTATCCGGTGGTCGATGATTCAATCGTCATCGAAGTCGACGATAAAGACCTGCGCATCGACACCTACCGCGCCTCGGGGGCCGGCGGCCAGCATGTCAATAAGACCGACAGCGCGGTGCGCATCACCCATCTGCCGAGCGGCATCGTCGTGCAATGCCAGAACAGCCGCTCGCAGCACCGCAACCGGGCCGAGGCCCACAAGGTGCTGCGCGCCAGGCTCTATGAGCTTGAACTGCGCAACCGCGAAGAAGCGGCGCAAGCCGAGGCCGACGCCAAGAGCGATATCGGCTGGGGCCACCAGATCCGATCCTACGTGCTGCATCCCTATCAGATGGTCAAGGACCTGCGCACCGGCGTCGAGACCTCGAACACCGCCGCCGTGCTCGACGGCGACCTCGATATCTTCATGGCCGCCGCCCTCGCCGCCCGCATTGGCGACGGCCAGTAACAAAGGTTTCCGCCATGCTGTCCAACTCCGCGATCATCACCGCCTATCGCGACAAGACGCCGGCCTCGGCGAGCCTCGCCGCCCGCGCGCTTGAGATGTTTCCCTCAGGGGTCACCCACGATGCCCGCTACCTCGAGCCCTACGGCATCTATGTGGAACGCGCCCTGGGGTCGCGCAAATGGGATGTCGACGGCAATGAATATGTCGATTATTTCGGCGGCCACGGCGCCCTGCTGCTCGGCCATAACCATCCCGAGGTTATTGCGGCCATCCATGCGGCGATGGATCTGGGCAGCCATTTCGGCGCCAACCACCCGTACGAACTGCGCTGGGCCGAAGCGGTGCAAAGGCTCATGCCCGGCGCCGAGCGGCTGCGGTTCACATCGTCGGGCACCGAGGCTACCCTGCTCGCCCTGCGTCTCGCGCGCAACCATACGGGCAAGAGCAAGCTGATCCGCTTGGCGGGTCACTTTCACGGCTGGCACGATCACATGGCAGGCGGCGTCACCAGCCAGAGGGACGGCGCGGCCGCGCCCGGGGTGGTGAGCGGCATCGCCGACAATGTCATCCTCGCGGCGCCGGGCGACATCGAGGCCCTGGAGCTGATCATGGCCGATAACGACGACATCGCAGCACTCATCCTCGAGCCGACGGGCGCGTTCTTCGGCATGCTCCCCCTGCCGAACGGCTATCTCCAAGCGGCGCGCGACCTGTGCGACCGTCATGGCGTGGTGCTGATCTTCGATGAAGTGGTCACCGGATTTCGGGTTGCGCCGGGCGGCGCGCAGGGCCACTACGGGGTGACCCCGGACGTGACGGCGATCGCCAAAATCCTCGCCGGCGGCCTGCCGGGCGGCGCCATCGTCGGGACCAAGGCCATCCTCGACGGCCTCGATTTCCAGGCGGCGAGCCTAAACGGCGGCGAAAAAGTCCAGCACCAGGGCACCTTCAACGCCAACCCGGTCTCGGCCGCGGCGGGGGTCGCGGCGCTCCACATCATCGCCACCACCGACGCCTGCGAGCGCGCCAACGCCGCCGCCGCGAGCCTGCGGGCCGGGATCAACGATCTGTTCGAATACGAGGGCGTGCCCTGGGCCTACTACGGCGAATTCTCGGCGCTCCATCTGTTCACCAACCCGGGCGGGCTGGACTTGACGCCGACCGCCTTCGACCCCCTCGCCTTGCCGACGGCGCAGCTCCTGGCGGCGGATCGGGACGCCCTGCATAAATTCCGTCTCGCCCTGCTGGTCAACGGCATCGATATGAACCCGCGCGGCGGCGGCGTTTTGTCCGCGGCCCACGATAGCGACGATATCTCACTGACCATCGGCTCGTTCCGCCGCGCCATCGCCATGCTCAGGCGGGAAGGCGTATTTTAGCCTGCCGCAATTCCGCTAGCGCCTCGCGGGTGATTGAATAGGCGGCGCTTAATTCGAGGCCGGCGATCAGGGCGCCGACGGCGAGGTCGGGCCAGGCCGACGCCGTCACCGCCACCGCTCCGGCGGCGAGGATGACCGCGATATTGGCGATGGCGTCGTTGCGGCTGCACAGCCACACCGAGCGCATGTTGAGATCGTCCGCGTGATGCCAGTAGAGCAGCAGGGCCGAGCCCGCGTTGGCGGCCAGGGCGAGCAGGCCGATGCCGCCCATGATCGAGGCGTCGGGCAGGGCCGGATCAGAGACGCGATAGAGGGCGAGGGCGATTATCCAGAGGCCGAAGGCGCCCATGGCGAGGCCCTTGATGAGCGCCGCGCCGGCCTTCCATCGGGCCGACTTGGCGAGCACATAGAGGGTGATGGCGTAGGTCGCCGAATCGGCGAAAAAATCGAGAGCGTCGGCGAGCAGCGCGGTCGAGCCGGCATACCAGCTTGCGACCATCTCGACGAAGAACATGGAGGCGTTGAGCGCCAGCACCATCCACAACACCCGGCGTTGGCGGGCGCGCAGGGCGGCGTCGGCGTCGGTATCGAGCAGCGGCGGCGCGCAGCAACCGCTCACGCTGTCTCCCCGTGGGCATCGCCGTGGGCTTCGCCGTGAGATTCTGTGACATGCTCGATCATGTCGGCCAGGACGCAGCGGATATGATCGTCGGCGGCGTTATAGAAAACCTGCTTGCCGCGACGCTCGGCGCGCAGGATGCGCGCGGCGCGCAACAGACGCAGATGATGGCTCACCAGGGACGGCGAGGCGCCGGTCTGCTCGGCGATGGCGGCAACGGCGCGCGGCCCATCGAGGCAGGCGATGACAATGGCGAGCCGGGTGCTGTCGCCGAGCAGGCGGAACATTTCGGCCAGGTCGGCTGTCCGGCCCTCGTCCAATGCGATGGCGATACGTGAAATTGCGGCGGTTTCCGCCATGGCGACGATCCTTTCCGATCAGATCGCGCCATCATATCAATGTATGTACAGATGTACATAACAAAAGACGACTAACGGCTCACAAGACGCTGGTGTCGAGGTCGAGCCTTTCTCCGAGCCATAAAGCGTAGTCCGTATGGTCCGGCAGGTCGTCGCCGGTTCGCGGATGGATCAGGACCGACAACGCGCCGTGATTGACCATCAGCCAGGGAACGAACTCGGCAAACAGCGAAGGGGCGAAGCTCACCTGATACATGGGCCGGCTATGGGGGCCGACCAGCTTGTCATGCCAACGGCCCATGTCCACATCGAACCGCGCGGCGATGGTCTCGCGGATCTCGGCGGCCTGTTCCGCGCTCGATTCCTCGAAATAAATATGCGCGTGATAGCCGGTGATGGTCGCCTTGTCGGCCATCACGCGGCTTGCAAAATACCCTTGGCCCGCAGGAGATCGGCAAGCTCACCGGCCTCGTGCATCTCGCGCACGATGTCGCAACCGCCGACGAACTCGCCCTTGATGTAGAGCTGCGGGATGGTCGGCCAGTCGCTGAACTGCTTGATGCCGTCGCGCAGGGAGGGGTCGGTCAGCACATCGATGCCCTTGAACTTGATCTCAAGGGTGGTGAGGATCTGCACCAGGGTGGCGGAGAAACCGCATTGCGGAAAGACCGGAGAGCCCTTCATATAGAGCACCACGTCTGAATTCGCGATGTCCTGCCTGATGCGTTGCGTGACGGAATTTTCTTCTGACATATCTATACCTTTCAACGAAGAAACAGTGAATTAAGCGTCTTTTGGGACCGTGGTCTGCAAGGCCAGGGCATGGAGGGCGCCGCCCATGCGGCCACCCAGGGCCTGATAGACCATCTGGTGCTGCTGGACCCGCGATTTATCTTTGAAGGATGTCGATTCCACATGGGCGGCATAATGGTCGCCGTCGCCGCGCAGATCTTCGATGGTGATCCGCGCATCGGGCAGCGCCTCGCGGATCAGGCGTTCGATCTCGGCGGCATCCATGGCCATCGGCAGTCCTCCTAAGTATTATTCGGCGGCCATATAAGCCGGCAACCAGCCCTCATGCGCATCGCGCAGCGCCGCTAGCGATATAGGTTCGGAGCCGGCCAGTGTCAACGCATCGCCGCCGGTTTCCCCGATGATCATAGCCGAAACTCCCGCCGCTTTCGCCTCCTTCATGATCGCCTCGGCCTCGGCGGCGGGAACGGCGATCACGTAGCGCGCCTGATCCTCGCCGAACAGCCAGCCCAGATCGCTCAGCCCTTCCGGCGGCGCCACCAGGCTGGCGCCCCTGTCGCCCGCCAGGGCCATCTCGGCCAGCGCCACGGCGAGGCCGCCATCGGAGACGTCGTGACAGACCCGCACCCGGCCGGCCTCGATCAGGGCGCGCAGGAAATCGCCGTTGCGGCGCTCGGCCGCGAGGTCGACCGGCGGCGGCGCCCCGGCCTCGCTGCCGGCGATCTCGCGGGCGTAGAGCGATGCGCCGAGATGGCCATGGCTGTCGCCGATCAGGATCAGACTCTCGCCGGCGCCCGCCAGGGCCAAACTCGCCATGCGGTCGAGGTCGGCGATCAGGCCGACGCCGCCGATCGCCGGGGTCGGCTGGATCGGGCTGCCGCTGGTTTCGTTGTAGAAGGACACATTGCCCGAGACCACGGGGAAATCGAGCGCCCGGCAGGCCTCCCCGATGCCTTCGACGCAGCCGACGAACTGGCCCATGACATGCGGATTTTCCGGGCTGCCGAAATTCAGGCAATCGGTCACCGCAAGCGGTGTCGCACCCGTCGCGGTCAGGTTGCGCCAGGCCTCGGCCACCGCCTGGGCGCCGCCAATGCGGGGCGCGGCAGCGCAATAGCGCGGCGTGCAGTCGGTGGTCATGGCGAGGCCCTTATTGGTGCCATGGACGCGCACCACGGCGGCGTCGCCGCCGGGACGCTGCACCGTATCGGCCATCACCATGTGATCATATTGCTCCCACACCCAGCGCTTGGCGCAGAGGTCGGGACAGCCCATGAGCCGCACCAGCGCCTCGCCGAGACCGTCCGGCGGCGACAGATCATCAGTGAGCGGCGGTGGCGGCGGGCTCTCGGTCCAGGGCCGGTCATAGCGCGGCGCCGCATCGACCAGCGCATCGACCGGCACGTCGGCAACCACTTCCCCGCCTTCGCGGAGAACCAGATGGCCGCTTTCCGTCAGCGTGCCGATGATAGCGGAATCGAGGCCCCATTTATCGAACACCGCGCGAGCCACATCTTCGCGGCCCTTTCGGATCACCATGAGCATGCGTTCCTGGCTTTCCGACAGCATGACTTCATAGGGGCTCATGCCGGTCTCGCGGCGCGGCACCGCGTCGAGATCGATGTCGATGCCGACGCCGCCCTTGGACGCCATTTCGAACGATGAGCTGGTCAGCCCGGCGGCGCCCATGTCCTGAATGGCGACGATGGCGTCGGTCGCCATCAGCTCGAGGCAGGCTTCGAGCAGAAGCTTTTCGGTGAACGGATCGCCGACCTGCACCGTCGGCCGCTTGGCCTCGCTGTCGTCGTCGAACTCGGCCGACGCCATGGTCGCGCCGTGGATGCCGTCGCGCCCGGTCTTCGAGCCGGCATAGACCACCGCGTTGCCGACCCCGGCGGCGGCGGAATAGAAAATTCCGTCCGCGGCGACCGTGCCGACGGTCATGGCGTTGACCAGGATGTTGCCGTCGTAGGAGGTGTGGAAAGTGACCTCGCCGCCCACGGTGGGAACCCCGATGCAGTTGCCGTAGCCGCCGATACCGTCGACCACGCCGGCGACCAGATGGCGCGTCTTGGGGTGATCCGGCGAGCCGAAGCGCAAGGCATTGAGATTGGCGATGGGCCGCGCCCCCATGGTGAAGACGTCGCGCATGATGCCGCCGACCCCGGTCGCCGCGCCCTGGTAGGGCTCGATGAACGAGGGATGGTTGTGGCTTTCCATCTTGAAGACCACCGCCTGGCCGTCGCCGATATCGATCACCCCGGCATTCTCGCCCGGCCCGCAGATCACCCAGGGCGCCTCCGTGGGCAGGGTGCCGAGCCATTTGCGCGATGACTTATAGGAACAATGCTCGCTCCACATGACCGAGAACAGGCCGAGTTCCGTGTGATTGGGGGGGCGCCCCATGATCTCGACGGCGCGGTCGTATTCCGCGTCGGTCAGGCCCATCAGGTCGTTGGGGCGGGGCTCGGCGGGGCTCATCCAAGGGACTCGAACAGGCAGTCGAACAGGGCCTTGCCGTCAATCCCGCCGAGGCGCGCATCGGCCAGCCGCTCCGGGTGGGGCATCAGGCCGAGCACGGTCTTGGCCTGGTTATAGATGCCGGCGATATCGTCGCGCGAACCGTTGGGGTTGGCGCCCTCTTCGCACTCACCCTGCGCGTTGGAATAGCGAAAGGCGATCTGGTCGTTGTCCTCGAGCGCCGCCAGGCCGTCGTCGTCGATGGTGTAATTGCCGTCGTGATGGGCCACGGGGAAGCGCAGCACCTGGCCTTTTTGGTAATGGCCGGCGAAGATACCGCCCGCCGATTCGGTGCGTAAATAGACATCCCGGCAGACGAAATGGAGACCGGCGTTGGCCATCAGCGCGCCGGGTAAGAGCCCCGACTCGAGCGCCACCTGAAAGCCGTTGCAGATGGCCAGGACCGGCAGGCCGGATTTGGCGCGGGCCACCACATCGCCCATGATCGGCGAATGGGCGGCGATGGCGCCCGAGCGCAGATAATCGCCGTAGCAGAAGCCGCCGGGCAGAACCACCAGATCGACATCGGGCAGGCTGCTGTCGTCATGCCAGACCATCTCGGGCGCGCGTCCCATGCTAGACGTGAGCGCCACCTGAACGTCGCGGTCGCAGTTCGATCCGGGAAAAACGATAACGGCGGCTTTCACGTCGAACGTATGCTCCGATGGGGTTGGCAGGCGGGGCCGATCCTATGCGGCGGCGGCGGCCGATACAAGCCGGTAGTCACCCGGTTTCGGTCAAGCAACGCCCCAGGGGGGTGAAGCCGCGAATTTTTCGATCATATAGTCGATGAAAACCCTCAATTTCGCCGTCACATGCCGTTGATGGGGATAGACCGCATAGATCGGCAGGTCGGGCCGGTGGTATTTTTCCAGCACGGGTTTCAGCCTGCCGGCGCGCAGATCGTCGCCGACGATGAAATCCGGTATGGTGATGATGCCGAGCCCATCCCGGGCCGCGGCGCATAAGGCGACGCCACTGTTCGCCGAGAAATTCCCGGAAACCCGGACCGTATGATCGCCCTTCGCGTCCGTGAAGCGCCACCGGTCACCCGCCGGGCTGGAGCTGTAGATCAGGCAGTTGTGATCGGCGAGATCGGCCGGCGTTTTCGGGGCGCCATGCTCGTCGAGATACGCCGGCGACGCGCAAATGACGTTGCGCGTTGTGGCCATCCGGCGCGCGATCAAGCTCGAATCCGCGAGTTTGGTAATACGCACCGCCAGATCGAACCCCTCTTCGATGAGATCGACGAACCGGTCATCCATGGCCATTTCAACGGTGACATGGGGGTAGCGCTCCAGAAAACCCGGAATTATCGGGGCCAGATGCAGCGCTCCGAAAGACATGGGCGCATTCACCTTGAGATGCCCCCGGGGCTCGGCATGAAGCCGCGACACCGACTCCTCGGCGGCTTCCATATCGGCCGCGATGCGCCGGCACCAATCGACATAGGCGACGCCGGCTTCCGTCAGGCTGAGCCGTCGCGTGGTACGGTTGAGCAGGCGTACGCCGAGATGGTTCTCGAGCGCCGAGACATGCTTGCTGACCGATGACTTGGATTTCCCGAGACGGCGCGCGGCCTCGGAAAATCCCTGCGCCTCGGCGACACGCACGAATACTTCCATGCTGGTAAAACGATCCATGGCACCACATACTGTTTCTGAATTAGAGACAATCTTATTCCATTGTCTATAATTATAAAGTCAAAAACAGACTCCATATAATCGGAACAAAGAACAATCATCAGGAAAGATCAGACGCATGGAAATCTCGCTGCCCTCGACCATCCGGTTCATCCACTCATCGAGCGGCGCTGGAGCCCTTATGCTTTCGCCGATGAACCGGTCGCCCCCGCCGATCTGGCGTCTCTGCTCGAGGCGGCGCGCTGGGCGCCGTCGTCCTTTAACGAACAGCCCTGGCGGTTCATTGTGGCGACCAGGGACAAGCCTGAAATTTTCCAGCGCCTGCTCGATTGCCTGGTCCCGGCGAACCAGGAATGGGCCGGCAAGGTTCCCGTGCTGATGCTGTCCGTGGCGTCGCTGCGTTTCGCGCGAAACGGCAAGCCGAACCGCCACGCCCTGCACGATGTGGGCCTGGCCTCCGCAACCCTCGCCATACAGGCGACGGACATGGGCCTGGCGGTCCATTTCATGGCCGGTTTCGATGGCGACAAGGCGCGCGACAGTTTCGCCATCCCCGATGATTTCGAGCCGGTCGCCGCGATTGCCGTCGGCCAGCGCCTCGCCGAGCCGGCGGGAGACGGGACGACGGGAAACGGGCCGGCGGGAAACGGGCCGGCGGCGCGCGAGCGCCGGTCGGTCGAGGCGTTCGCCTATGGCGGCGCCTGGAACAGCCCGGCGCCCTACTCAACCACGACGATGTAGGACATACTGTTGCCGGAACCAGAGCCGGAACCAGAGCCGGAACCAGAGAAAGTAACGCAATGAAGCAAGCTGCTCAGACAAGCATAGGGTCCGGGTCCGGGATCGGCCGAAAGCATGTCGCGGCCCTGGTGGCGGGCCCGGCGATGCTGATGGCGATCCTGTCTCCGGCATGGGGCGCCCAGGATGAACCGATCTTTCGCCGTTCGGTGCTGTTGGAGAACGCGGAGGTCATGGTGGTTGAAAACCGCTACGAACCCGGCTCCGTCGCACCGTTCCATCGCCATGAATATCCCCGCCGCGTGATCTATGTGGAGTCCGGGGGAACCATCGAGATAACGCCCGGACGCCAGCGCGATGACGGCACCCTGGAACGCGCGCCGGACGGCGAGGTGCGGCGCATCGACATCACCGCGGGGCAGGCCCTTTGGCTCCCGGCGCAGGTCCACAGCTTACGCAACGTGGGCAAGACGTTCATCCGGTTAATCGAGGTCGAGATCAAGAACGCCGCCCCCTGATCGGACGGCTTCCCTACTCGACCAGATCGCCTACTCGACCAGATCGATGGCGTAATCCTCGATGACCGTGTTGGCGAGCAGCTTGGCGCACATGGCGTCGACGGTCTCGCGGGCCTTGTCCCGATCGGATTCGGTCAGTTCGATTTCGATGAATTTGCCCTGGCGCACGTCAGCCACGCCGTCGAAGCCGAGCCGCCCGAGGGCCTGGGCGATGGCCTTGCCCTGGGGGTCGAGAACGCCGGACTTCAGCGTGACATGAACCCGCGCCTTCACTGCATCACCTTGGGGCCTTTCAGATCGGCCGGTCCGGATTCCGGCAGAATGCCGAGGCGGCGGGCGACTTCCTGATATCCTTGAGCGACATTGCCCAGATCGCAACGGAAGCGGTCCTTATCCAGCTTCTCGCCCGTTTTGCTGTCCCACAGCCGGCAATTGTCGGGGCTGATTTCATCGGCGATGACAAGCAGGACCTCTTCATCGAGATAGAGCCTGCCGAATTTGAGCCGGAAATCGACCAGGCGGATGCCGACGCCGAAGAACAGGCCGTTGAGGAAGTCATTCGTCCGGAGCGCCAGGGACATCATATCGTCGAGGTCCTGAGGCGACGCCCAACCGAAGGCGGTGATATGCTCTTCGGAGACCAACTGCTTGCCCTTGTCGCCGCCTTTATAGCGGTATTCGATAATCGAGCGCGGCAGGGTGGTGCCCTCGGCGATCGTCAAACGCTCGGCAAAGCTGCCCGCGGCGACGTTGCGCACGACCAGCTCGAGGGGGATGATCTCGACCTCTTTCACGAGCTGTTCGCGCATGTTGAGCCGGCGCATGAAGTGAGTCGGGATGCCGATCTCATTGAGCCGCTTCATGATATATTCGGAGATGCGGTTGTTCAGCACCCCCTTGCCCGCGATGATGGTCTGCTTCATATCGTGGCTGGTGTCGTCCTTGAAATACTGGACAAGGGTGCCGGGCTCGGGCCCCTCGTAAAGCATTTTCGCCTTGCCCTCGTAAACTTTCTTGCGCCGCGCCATGGTCTTATATCCTGGAATTAAATGGCCCCCTTGGGGGCACCGGGCCGCTATCGATAACAGGCCCGTTTTTCGGAACCGGAACATAAGTCATATGTGATGTGAAAACAATCGTACAAGCTGCATGGCTGGGGCGGGGTTGGAAATTACTCCGCGGGGACGACTTCCAACGCGCGATCCCCCTGTTTCGGAGGCCTTCGCAGGTGCATGATAACGACCGCACAGGCCTCCCATATGGCGCTCGCATGAAGGTTCTTACCAATTTTTGAGTAATGATCCAAATCGATGGAACCATTGGCGAGCCTGCGTACCTCTGTGGTCTCGAACATATCGCTTCCTCCTTTACGGGGTGACAGAGGAAGGCTAGATGCTCAAAATAACGCCCGCTTGAAGAAAACCTTTATTTTACCTTGAGAAATTCGTGATTTTTGGGATTTTGGGGTGTCTGGCGATGGTTTACCGATTTGGCGAGTATTCACTCGACACGGTGAAATATGAGCTGAAGCACGGCGACCAAAAGGTTTCCGTGGAACCCCAGGTCTTCGATGTGCTCAGATTTCTAATGGAAAACCGCGAACGTGTGGTCTCAAAGGACGATCTGATCGATGCGGTGTGGGGTGGACGCATCGTCTCGGATGCCACGCTCAGCAGCCGAATTAGCGCTGCCCGGTCCGCGGTTGGCGATACCGGTGATGCGCAATCGGTCATAAGGACAATACCAAAGCGTGGTTTTCAGTTCGTGATTGAACTTGAGGCTGAAAACCAAACTCAAAATGTCCCGCACAGCTCTACCCATCGTCAGAAAGTCAAGTTCTGTAGGTCTCTGGACGGCACACAGCTTGCCTATGCAACGACGGGGAGCGGTTATCCGTTGGTCAGGGCGGGGCATTGGCTTACCCATCTGGAATATGACTGGCACAGTCCGGTCTGGCGGCCCTTTCTCAATCAATTTGGCCGACATTTTCAGGTCACGCGATATGATCAGCGAGGCAATGGCCTCTCCGATTGGTCGGTGGCAACGTTTGATTTAGACCGCTTCACCGAAGACCTGGAAGCGGTCGTAGAGGCGGCTGGTTTGGAAAAATTTGCCTTGTATGGATCCTCCCAAGGCGCGCCGATTTCGATCGCCTATGCGGTTCGCAATCCGCATCGTGTCAGCCATCTGATTCTCCATGGCGGCTATGCGCTTGGCCGGCTGGTCAGGGGCTCAATCGAAGACAGAGAACAGGGCGAGGCGCTGTTAACGCTGATACGGTATGGCTGGGGCAAGTCCGGCAGCCCTTTCCTGAAAGCCTTTTCCTCCATGTACATCCCGGGCGGAACAACGGAGCAGATTGAGTCTCTGGCGGAGTTGCAGCGGCAGACGACCACGCCGGAAAACGCGGTGGACATTCGTAAGGCTATCGACAGTTTCGATGTCACAGACCTTTTAGATAAAATTTCAGTGCCAACCCTCGTCATTCATGCGCGCAACGACGGTGTGCACCCGCTCGATGAAGGCCGCAAACTTGCGGCCGGCATAAGGAATTCAGAATTTTTGATGCTCGACAGTAATAACCACGTGATACTTGACCATGAACCGGCGTGGAGCGAACTCTTTGACGGCATTCAAAGTTTCGTTCTCGAATAAAGCATCAATCACCCAGATCGACCGCCCGGTATGGCGTCTCGTCGGGCCGGCCATCCGCATAGAGCCACAGGGGGCGCGCGGCCGGGGCGGCGGGCAAGGCGATGAGAGAACTCGATACGGTGCTGAAGCCGTCCACGGCATTCACGGTCATGGCGCTGTTGGGGTCGTCGGCATCGGGGCCGTGGCTACTCGCCAGCAGGGCCTGCCAATCGGTCCAGTCACCATCGGCGGGCAGGGGCGGCGCGGCGCGGCGGAACCGCGGCAGGTAATGGCGGATGCGCGGGGATGTCTGGTCATCCAATTCGGCCGCCGTCAGCATGGACAGGCCGTCGGGGATGACGCTGCAATCGATGGCCCCGGCGCCTTGCCGATTACAGAGAAGATAAGCCTCATGGCAATCGGCGAGGATCAGGTTGAACGGGCGATAGAGTCCGGCATCCAGGGTCGCCAGGGCCTCCGCCGCGCGGGTCGCGCTGCCGTGCGCCAAGGCCATGAGCGGCAACTCGCCCCGGCTGCGCAGGCCGGGCGCCGGCCCGAGCGCGCCCCGGCGGTTCGAGATGGCGGCGATCAGCCCCTGGTCATTGAGCCCGAGCCAGGTCCCCCCGGCGGCAAGGTCCCGGCCGGCGACCACATCGGGCCGGTCCGGCCAATGGCGGGCGGGCGCCAGGGCTTCGCGGCTCAACATCTCGTCGCGGTTGGCGGCGAGCAGCAAGGGCCATGCCTGGCCGGGCGCGCGCAAGAGAACAATGGTGCACATGGAACTTATCCATACCCATTAATTTGCCTGGTCGCTATATAATGCCCGGTCGCTGTATAATGGAAGCGGCACACATCTTTTCGAAGGACACGGTCTATGTCGGGTTTCAAAAAGCGCAAACAGGCTGCGGAAAACCGCTTCAAACACGATCAGGAGATAGAATTCAAGATTGGCGTGAGGCGTAACAAATTGCTCGGCCTCTGGGCCGCGGAGCTGCTCGGCATATCCGGCGACGCGGCGGAAAGTTACGCCAAGGAAGTCATCGAATCCGATTTCGACCGTCCCGGCGACGAGGATGTTCTTGAGAAAGTGCTCAAGGACCTCACGGACAAGGGCCTCGACGTCTCATCGAGCAAGCTGCGCAAGGAAATGGACCGGCTGATGGACGTCGCCCGCGCCCAGGTCAAGAGTGAGTAATGAGAAGCCGTCAGCGATCAGCTTTCAGCTAAAAATTCTTACTGGCTGATAGCTGATTGCTGATCGCTGATAGCTGATCGCTGACGGCCTCTACCTGCCCCCGAACACCCGCTCGAAGATCACATCCACATGACGGGTGTGATAGGCGGGGTCGAACAGCGCGGCGAGTTCGGCGCCGCCGATGGCGCCGCTCACCTCGGGGTCGTCGTTGAGCCGGTCGAGAAAGCTACCGCCTTCTTCCGTTTCCATGGCTTCCCACACCGCCATGGCGTTGCGTTGCACAGCCGCATAGGCCGTCTCGCGCGATAGACCCGCCTGGGTCAGGGCGAGCAGAACGCGCTGGGAATAGACCAGGCCGCCGAGCCTGTCGAGATTGGCCGTCATGGCCTCGGGGTGAACCACCAGCTTATCGATGACACCGGTCAGGCGATGAAGCGCGAAATCGAGGGTCACCGTCGCGTCGGGGCCGATCATGCGCTCCACGGAAGAATGCGAGATATCGCGCTCATGCCACAGGGCGACGTTCTCCATCGCCGGCGTCACGCTAGCACGCACCAGCCGGGCGAGGCCGGTCAGGTTCTCGCTCAACACCGGGTTGCGCTTATGGGGCATGGCCGAGGAGCCCTTCTGGCCGGCGCTGAAATACTCCTCGGCTTCGCGCACTTCACTACGCTGGAGATGGCGAATTTCGACGGCCAGGTTCTCGATTGAGCTGGCAATCACGCCGAGGGTGGCGAAGAAGGCCGCATGACGATCCCGGGGGATGATCTGGGTCGAGACCGGCTCGACGGCGAGGCCGAGCTTCTCCGCCACATGGGCCTCGACCGCCGGATCGATATTGGCGAAGGTGCCGACCGCCCCCGATATGGCGCAGGTGGCGATCTCGGCCCGCGCCGCCAGCAACCGGTCGCGGCCCCGCCGAAACGCGGCGTAATGGCCGGCCAGCTTAACGCCGAAGGTGGTCGGCTCGGCGTGGATGGCGTGGCTGCGGCCGACGCAAAGGGTGAGTTTATGCTCGACGGCCCGGCGCTCAAGCACGGCTAAGAGCGCGTCAATGTCGGCCAGCAGGATATCGGCGGCGCGGCTGAGCTGGACGGCGAGGCAGGTATCCAGCACGTCCGACGAGGTCATGCCCTGGTGCAGATAGCGCGCTTGCGGGCCGATCTTTTCCGACAGCCAGGTGAGATACGCGATGACATCGTGATGAACGACGCGCTCGATGGCGTCGATGGCGTCGATATCGACTGCCGCCATGGCCGGCTTGCCCATTTTCCAGATCGCCGCCGCCGCCTCGGGCGGTATGACGCCGAGGTCGGCCAGGGCGTCGGCGGCGTGGGCCTCGATTTCGAACCAGATGCGAAACCGTTCCTCGGCGGCCCAAAGAGCGACCATTTCCGGCCGGCTGTAGCGCGTAATCATCTCTCTCAGACTTCCTAATTTAAGGTTGGGCTTCCTAATCAGCTTGGGCGCGCAACTTAGCATTATTTCGGTGTTATGGCGCATTTAGCAATTTTACCCATGACATTTCCATGGATTATATGTACAATTGTACATATAGGTTCTTTATGCTGTTTGAATGGGATGAGAACAAGCGCGAAAGCAACCTTCAAAAGCACGGTGTGGATTTTGTCCGGGCCGTGAAAATCTCCTCAAATCCCATCCTGGAACGGCTTGATGACCGAGAAGATTATGGTGAGGACAGATGGATCGCCATAGGTCATTGGCAGGACCATTACATGGTTGTTGTCACCACACGACGTGGAGAAAACCGCCGAATTATCTCGGCCTGGAAAGCAGGAAGACATGAACAGGAAGAATATAAAAACCGTATCTTTGGATGATGTGGAGTCCATGGAAGACCGGACCCGCGGCGATGCCCCCGTGGGCAAGCCCCTGGGCGAGGGCTTCTGGAAAACCGCGAGAGTCGTTCATCCGGACGGCCCGAAAGAACGCCTCACGGTGCGGTTTGACCGAGATGTTGTACGATGGTTCAAGGCCGGGGGCCGGGGCTATCAAACCCGGATGAATGCCGTTCTCAGATCGTATTTCGAAGCGCAAGAAAACAACAGAACAGAGCCTTGAGTTCACAATTATAGAATTAAGGTGGAATTAAAGTGACAGTTTGCTAACGGCGAACTCACGCAGGCTTGAATTGCTTGTGTTGTCCTGTGCGCACAGAGTAGCGGCTCGGACAACCGTAACCGAGTTTGCCATGGCCTTCTCTCGACTGACACTCGTTCTCGTGCTGCTGTTCAGCGGCCTTTACCCATCGGACGCCCGGGCGGCGCCGGGCGAACGCTGGCAGTATGAGTGGCCCAAGACCGACTTCACCATCACCTCGGTCGATCTCGACGATATCTTCTCGGGCGGGCCGCCCAAGGACGGGATTCCCTCCATCGACGACCCCACCTTCGCCGCCATCGACGAAGTCGAATTGGCCGATATCGAGCCGGTCATTGGATTCGGCGTGGGCGACGACATACGCGCCTATCCCTTGCAGATCATGATGTGGCATGAAATCGTCAACGACGTGGTCGGCGGCATTCCCGTGGCGGTGACCTTTTGCCCGCTCTGCAATTCGTCCATGGTGTTCGACCGCCGGGTCGACGGCCAGGTGCTCGATTTCGGCACCACCGGCAAGCTGCGCAATTCGGATCTCGTCATGTATGACCGCCAAACCGAGAGCTGGTGGCAGCAGTTTCTCGGCGAAGCCATCGTCGGATCGATGACCGGAAAAATCCTGAAACTGTTGCCGGCGCGTATCGAATCCTTCGCCAAATTCCGCGCCCGCGCGCCCCAGGGCAAGGTTCTGGTGCCGAACTTTTCACTGTTCAGGAGCTACGGCAAGAACCCCTACGAAGGCTATGACAGCCTGGCTGTTCCTTGGCTTTACAGAGGCGACATGCCGACCAATATCGCCCCCCTGGCCCGGGTCGTCACGGTTGGCGGCGAAGCCTGGAGCCTCGATCTGCTACGCGAAGTCGGCACCATCGAGAGAGACGACATGATCATCACATGGGAAGCGGGCCAGGCCTCGGCCCTCGACACGTCGACCATCGCCCAGGGCTTCGATATCGGCAATGTGGTCGTGCAAGCGCAGGACCGACGACGGCGGCCTGGAAGACATTCCCTATGGCGTCGATTTCGCCTTCGCCTTCAGCGCCTTTTATCCCGACGGGACGATCCACATCGAGGCGCCGTAATCTCCGCCTTCCCGCATAACACTTCATGGCATTCTCTGGGACAGCCTCTAGAATTTATTCTCCCGACGCATAACGGAACCGTTACACTCCGCCGCAATCACGAAGCCCCCTGCAACGGGCGAATAACGCGCTATTCCGGGTGGAGAGACCCCGGTTGGAGAGACCATGGACACCCCCTATCTGCTTTTCCTCGGCGACGCCCCCGACCGCCTGGCCGTCAAATCGGCGCGCGGCGTTCTGGAGTGGCGGCCCGGTTCCTGCCTCGGGCAATTGAAGCTCGAGGGCTGCAAGGCCGATCTCGGCCTGCCCGATATGGCGGTGGCAGAGGCCGCCGCGGCGGGCGCCAAGACCATGATCATCGGCATCGCCAAGGCCGGCGGCGTGATCCCCGACAACTGGACCGAGACCATCGTCGCCGCGCTCGACGCGGGCATGGACGTGGCGTCCGGCATGCATACCCGCCTGGCCAGCATCGCACCCATCGCCGAGGCCGCCGAGCGCAACGGCCGAAATCTGTTCGACGCGCGCCACTCGACACGGACGTTTAGCGTCGGCACCGGCGAAAAGCGCCGCGGCCTGCGCCTGCTCCCGGTCGGCACCGATTGTTCCTGCGGCAAGATGTACACGGCCCTCGCCCTGGAACGCGAAATGAAGGCGCGCGGCATGAAGGCCGATTTCCGCGCCACCGGCCAGAGTGGCATCTTCATTGCCGGCGACGGGGTCGCCGTCGACGCGGTGGTCGCCGATTTCATCGCCGGCGCCATCGAGTGGCTGAGCCCGGACAACGACGAGGATCATTGGGACCTCATCGAGGGCCAGGGCTCCTTGTTCCATCCCTCCTTCGCCGGGGTCAGCCTGGGGCTGCTCCACGGCGCCCAGCCCGACGCCCTGGTGCTCTGTCACGAGCCGACGCGAAAGCATATGCGGGCCCTGCCGGGGCGCGCGCTACCGAGCCTCGCCGACTGCATCGAGGCCAACCTTCAGGCCGCGCGATTGACCAACCCCGAGGTCCGTTTCGTCGGCATCGCCATGGATACCTCGCGGCTCTCCGCGGACCAGCGCAAGGCGACCCTGGCGGCGGCCGAGGCCGAGCTCGGGCTGCCCTGCGTCGATCCCGTGGCGACCGGCGTCGGCCCCATCGTCGACGGCCTGGTGTGAGCCATCGGACGCTTGCCGTTCGCGCCGAGACCTGGCCCCTCGCCGGCAGCTTCACGATCTCGCGCGGCAGCCGCACGGAAGTGCAGGTGGTGGTCGCCGAGATATCCCAAGATGGCGCCACGGGGAAAGGTGCCACGGGGCGCGGTGCCACGGGGAAAGGTGAATGCGTGCCCTATCCCCATTACGGCGAGTCCGTCGATGGGGTCATGGCGGCCATCGAAGCGCAGGCCGAACCCATCGCCGAGGGCCTCGACCGCCAGGCGCTGCAATCCGCCCTGCCCCCCGGCGCGGCGCGCAACGCCCTCGATTGCGCCCTGTGGGACCTCGAAGCCAAGCTGAGCGGCGAGCCGGTGTGGCGTCTCGCCGGCCTGGCCCGGCCCGGCCCGCTGATCACCGCCTATACCCTCAGCCTGGACAGTCCCGAGGCCATGGGCGCAGCGGCCGCGGCCCATGCGGCGCGCCCCCTGCTGAAACTCAAACTCGGCGGCGAGGGGGTCGTCGAGCGGGTCGCAGCGGTGCGCGCCTCGGCGCCGCAATCGCGCATCATCGTCGACGCCAACGAGGCCTGGACCATCGATCTGCTGGCCCAGTCATCCCCCGAACTGGCCAGGCTCGGCGTCGAGATGATCGAGCAGCCCCTGCCCGCCGGGGCGGACGGCGCCCTTGCCGGCATCGAGCGCCCGGTGCCGCTGTGCGCCGACGAATCCTGCCACGACAGCGCGACCCTTGCAGGCCTGGATGCGCGCTACGATATCATCAATATCAAGCTCGATAAGACCGGCGGGCTGACCGAGGCCCTGGCCCTGGCAGACGCAGCACAGGCGGCCGGTCTCGGCATCATGGTGGGCTGTATGATCGGCACCTCCCTGTCCATGGCGCCGGCCACCCTGGTCGCCGCCCGCGCCGGCTTTGTCGATCTCGACGGCCCGCTGCTGTTGGCCCGGGATCGTCAGCCGGGCATTGCCTTCGAAGGCAGCGTCATGCAACCGCCGCCGCCGGCCTTGTGGGGCTAGTTATTGTGTCTAACGATAGTGAGTGATTATGGGTAAATCGAAAAAAAGAAAAAAAGCCAAGTCTCAGGCCGCGGCACCGGAGACCAAGGGAAAAGCCAAACGGAGCCTGATCAAGTTCGCCGTCTTCGCCAGCCTCATCGGCGCGGCCGGCTGGTGGTGGTACGGCAACCAGCAGGTTGAAAGCCGCTTCCTCGATCACGTCCAGAGGGGCGCTGGAACCCTCGATCGGGTCGAGCGCCAGGCGGAGCAAAGCACGTCGGGCCATCTGTCGCCCGGCGAGCGCGTCAACTACGGCACCAATATGCCGACCTCGGGCGCCCACGACGGCCGTCCGGTCTCCGCCGGCGTCTACAAGACGGTTCAAGCGCCGACCATGCTGGTGCATTCCCTGGAGCATGGCATGGTGATTGTCTATTACGACACCCTTTCAGCCGACGCCATGGCGACCCTCGAGGATTGGAGCGGGCTCTACGGCGGGACGTTCAGCGGCATGATTGTGACCCGCCAGCCCGGCCTGGGCGACAAGCTGGTGCTCACGGCCTGACGCAAGTCCCTCACCCTTGAGAGCTTCGATGCCGACGCCGCGGCGGCCTTCATCGACGCCTATCGCGGCCGCGGCCCGGAAAACCCCATGCGCTGAGCCCTCTCGTCAGGCTATCGACGAGAAGTACCAGTCGACGAACCTGCCGCTCCAGGACTCCATGGGCGAATAGGGACCGGGCCGGTAGTAGCGTGAATTCACGCCCTGCTGGTTCTTCTCGATGATCAGCTTGTCCGCCTCGGTGGTCACCGACCACAGCCAGATCATGCGCTCAATGTCGCAATCGACGCCGTCTTTTGCATCTTCATTGACCAGCCAGACGACCTCGCATTCCGTGCTCTGTATGCCGTGGGGGATAAAGCGGTAGACCACCCCGTGATCGCTGTAGAACAGGAAGAAATTGAGCGCGCCGAGCGCCAAATCCGAGGCGCCGCCGTCGAAGCTCTTGATATTCCCCATCAAGGGCGCCACCGGCTTGCCGTCCCGGCAGCCGGTTTCGTAGCCCGGAAACAGCGCGTAACGGTCGTAATAGAATGACAATTCCGGCGTCCCGCCCTTTTGGCCGTCATGATGGATTTCCTCGATCGAGACCCCCGCCGCCTCGGCGTTGACCTTCAGCGCCGCCATGAGCTTGGCGTTGCGTTCCTTGGGGCGATGGATACTGTGGGATTCGGAGAACTCGGGATGGGCCGGCGCGCAGTGATAACATTCCACATAGTTCTCGACCGCCAGCTTCCAGTTGGCGTCGATCCAGTATGTTTCTTTATGGGCGACCCTGGCACGCTCCAGGCCGAAGGGCGCGAGAGCCGGGTCGAGTAGGCGATGGGCCAGGTCCAGGCTTTCGGGCCGGTCGGCGAAATTGATCATGATGAAGCCGTGAAACAGCTCGGCATGAATTGCGGCGAGGCCGTAACCCGACATGTCGAAATCCTCGGGCATCTGGCGCGCCGCCTTGAGCTCGCCGCGAAGATCGTAGGTCCAGCCGTGGTAGGGGCAGGCGAACCAGCTCGTATTGCCGCGCGCCTCATAGCAGACCCGCGAGCCCCGGTGACGGCAGACATTGACCAGCGCGCGGATTTCCCCATCATCGCCGCGTACGATGATGACCGATTCACCGGCCACCTGAAACAGGAAATAGTCACCGGTATCAGGGATCTCGCTGGCATGGCCGGCGTAGAGCCATTCGCGCATGAACACCCGCTCCACATCGCGGGCATAGACAGCCGGATCGGAATAGAACGCCTGATCGATGGCGAAGCCCGGTGTCCGGGCCGCGATCAGATCGGCGATAAGCCCATTGGCGCCGTGTTTGGTCATCCCTGATTTGTAGCAGCGCCTATTTCACCGGGCAAGCCCACCGAATGGCCTGATCAACAGGGTTGCCAATGCCATGGACTAGAGTTGACAATAAATCAGTCTATGTGTTACAAAACACCAGCGTAGAGTTGACAATAAGTATGGGGAAAGTTGACAATGCCGCCTCGCAGCCGACAAAACCCGCTCGTGCGCGAGTTCATCCTGCGAAATGTCGCCGACCATCCCGGCGACATCGGCTCGCTGACCATAAAAAAATTCGGCTTATCGCGAACCGCCATTAACCGTTATATGAGTCGCCTGATCGATGAGGGGCTGATAACGGCGGAAGGCAAGACAAAGGCGCGCAGGTATGAATTAAAAAACATCGTCGAAATAGTCTTTAAGGAAACAAATATAACCCGGCTACTGGATGAAGACGTTGTTTGGCGATATAAATTGCTACCAGAGATACATGACTTGAATCAAAACATAGTAAACATATGCCAATATGGTTTTACCGAAATATTAAATAACGTTATTGATCACTCTTTGAGTGATGACGCCGTAATTATTTACCGGAAAAATTACTGCCAAATATCCTTGATGATTATTGATTCCGGCGTCGGTATATTCAATAAAATAAAAAAAGACTTTAATCTTACTGATCCACGTAGCGCCCTGCTTGAACTATCCAAGGGGAAAATAACGTCGGACAAAAAACGACATTCCGGCGAGGGTATTTTTTTTACCTCAAGAATATTCGATCGATTCAAGATCGCGTCAGGCAATCTTTTTTATCAAAGAGAGCGTAAAGAAGAAGACGAGTGGCTTACGGAAATTGGCGATATTGCAACATATCTTGGCGGTACATGCGTCTATATGGAAATTTCAACCGACGCAGAATGGACGACAAGATCGGTTTTTGACGCGTATCAGGACGACGATTTAAGATTTAGAAGAACACATGTTCCGATCAAGCTCGGGAAATATCCAGGCGAGCAGCTCGTATCCCGTTCTCAGGCCAAGCGATTGCTTGCGCGGTTTGATCAATTTTCCGAGGTGCTTCTGGATTTCCAGAGCGTCGATGACATTGGGCAACCCTACGCGGATGAAATATTCCGGGTTTTCCGGAACGCGCATCCCGAAATTCGGATCGTCACTACGCGCACGACTCCGAATATTGACAAGATGATCGAATTCGTGACCAAGCCCGCCTAGCCCCTGCTGTTCGACGGCTTGCCTGATCGGCCGCGTTGGGCGACCATGGGGCCATGACCTATGAGATCATCACGGTGACCCCCGTCGCCGGCGCCCTGGGGGCTGCGGTTTCCGGCGTCGATCTCGGCCGGCCGCTTGAGCCGCGGGCGCTGTTCGAGATCAAGCTCGCCTTCGCCGATCATCTGGTGCTGTTGTTTCGCGATCAAACCCTCACGCCTAAGGGGCAGATCGCCTTTGCCGAGCAGCTCGGTCCGTTGCTGCGCGTGCCCTATGTGGAGCCCCTGGCCGATCATCCCGACATCATCGCCGTGCTGAAGGAGGCCGACGAGTGTAACATTTCGACCTTCGGCGGCACCTGGCACACGGATTTCAGCTTCCTCGAAAACCCGCCGTCGGCGACGATACTCTATGCCCTGGAGGTGCCACCCTTCGGCGGCGACACCCTGTGGGCCAACATGTATGCGGCCTATGACGCCCTGTCGCGCGGCATGAAGGCGACCCTCGACGGTTTGACGGCGATCCATACGGGCGCGCCCCACGGCACGACCCATGCGCCATCGGCGGATGTGGCGGTTTCGCGCTCGATCAAGCTGACCCGGGGCGATCCCGAAGCCGATGCGGAGACCGAGCATCCCGTGGTGCGCCTGCATCCGATCACCGGGCGCCGGGCCCTGTTCATCAATCCGGTCTATGTACCGCGCTTCAAGGATATGACCGAAGCGGAGAGCCGCCCGCTGCTCAATTTTCTCGGCCACCATGCGACCCGGCCGGAATTCACCTGCCGTTTTTCATGGCAAAACGGATCCCTGGTGATGTGGGACAATCGCTGCACCCAGCATCTGGCGATCAACGATTACGACGGCGTCCGCCGCCTTCTCCATCGCGTGACAGTGGCCGGGGAGCGGCCCGCGGGGACTAGTGGATAAAATCTAACATATGGCACCCATACGATCCCCAATCACGGTTTCTCGGAAGGCGAGCGCCCGCCGGCGATGCCTTAGCATCGTCAAGGGGGCTCAACGCCCCGAGAAGCCGCGAGTGGGGACCCGAAGGGCGGCGTCCCAAGCCCGCCGGACGCGTTGCCCGATGCTTGTGATGCGCAGGCATCACCGCGCATCGGTCGCCTTTCCGGACGAGCTTGGGACGCCGTCGTAGGGGCGCCATATGTTAGATTCTATCCACTACCCTAACCGGCGGCGCTCAACATCGATTTGGGAACCATGCCGCGCTTCTCCAGATAGCGC
>ERZ813253.205-NODE-205-length-23388-cov-4.951249_pt1 | contig 23388 bp, 19 predicted proteins | sample MGYA00520893_ERZ813253 | MGnify/ENA primary metagenome ERZ813253 (study PRJEB31669, sample SAMD00080414) | marine metagenome | biome: oceanic hadal pelagic zone biome; feature: marine hadalpelagic zone; material: sea water | place: Pacific Ocean:Izu-Bonin Trench...
TCAAAGAAATAAGGCAATTAAGAATGCAAAATTGTCACAAGATCCAGAAGATATTAACAACAATACAGGAGTGTTCCAAGTTTCTGTGAGAAGACAAAATGACTGTATGGTTTCTGGAGGTTACATACTAGTGGGAGATTCTGCATGGATGCCCAAACCAATTGATGCTGGAGGAATAGGTCCAGCCTTAATTGCAGGCACCCTTCTTGGTAAAAATGTTGTAGACGCAATTGAGGCGAACGACGTTACAGAAAAAGGATTGTGGCAATATCATCTTGACTTTATTAAAGAATACGGCTACAAGACTGCAGGACTGGAACTTTTCAGAAGATTAGTTCAGACATTAACTAACGAACAGATTAGCTACGGTATGAAACACTTTTTGGGAAATGTTGACGTTGAAGCTATTAGCAAAGGAGAACACCCAGATTTTTCAGGGCTTAGCAAACTGGGAATGATTATACGTGGTGCTATGAACAAGACAGTTGCTAACGGACTAAAATACACATCACAACAAAACCAATGGTTGGTTGATCATTATGAAAATTATCCCAAGGAACCTGAGGGATTTGAAGAGTGGGAAAAATCTCTTCATAAGACTCTTGATGAATCATTTGCAAAAATAGCCACGTTTTCAAAGAATTAGTCTTAAATAAAGTACAGACACCAAAGATGTTACTTTGTTGGATCAAAGCGAGCAGTCAGTAAAAGGAAGCGAGCAATCAACTTACCTTGATTGGAATAACTCAATTGATATTATAGACAAAGCATTTGAAAAAGAATTGTTTGTTTTGATTATAGGTCCAAAAGGAACTGGTAAAACTTCATTGGTAAGAGAATATGCAACACAAAAATCAATAGAATTAAAATCAATTAATTTTAGTCTTCGAACAAGGGAAAGTCACCTAATAGGAACCAAGAACTTGATCGAGGGAAACATTGGTTTTGATGAAGGAATTTTAGTAAAATCAATGAGAGAAGGGAATATTTTATACCTTGATGAAATTAATGCTGCAGAAGCAGACGTCTTGTTAAGATTAGATGAGGCGCTTGATGATCGTAGACAGATCGTTCTCAAAGAATCTGATGGCCAAGTTATTAAAGCAAAAGATTCATGGTTTGTGATTGCAACAATTAATCCTCTTACGCAAGTTGGAACAAAGGAACTTCCACCACAGATTCTAAGTAGATTCCCAGTTAGAATTAGGTTAGAATATCCTCCTGAAGATGTTGAATATCAGATAATCAAAAAACATGTGAAAAACTCAACAGAATCTGAGGTTTTACTAGGAATCAAACTTGCAAATACATTACGTCAAGCAGCTGCTGTTGAAGAATTGTACTATTCCCCATCCATCAGAGAAACTATTGCATTTGCAAAATTACTAGAAGGTGGAGTTTCAGCAAAACAGTCTGCAAAGATTGTTTTTGGAAATGTTTACTCCCAATGGGGAAACGTAGAATTTCAAAAAGTAAATGATATTATCACCTCAATGTTTGGCAGCTAATGCAATCTCTTCAACTACAAAATGACACTTTAATTGATATTGCCACTTTTCTTGTAAGACGCTGGTCCGGAAAAGAAAATGTAACTGTAGAATTCTCAAAAACAAGACAGAACGAAACTAGATTAAAAGAAAAAAGAGTGCTATTAATTCCAAATGAGCAGTATTATGGAGATGGTTTTCAAAAATACCGACAGTTTAGGGCTTCAATTTGGTATGAAGCAATGCGATTGAAGCATTGCCAAAAAATCCTTAGCAATGATCATGCCTATGGTTTTATTTTAAATTCGATAGAGACGCGCAGGATCGAACTACTAGGAATAAAAATTTGGAGAGGGATGATTGAGGAATTAATATTCAATTATACAAACATGTGGCTGTCTAGAGCTAATCTTAGCTCTATTTTTGGGAAGGCTAGAGCAGTAGAAGCGTTCTATCAATATTTCTTGTTTGGAGATATTAAGGGAGAAATGTAGCCTAGCCAATTTAACAAGGTTGCAAAAGCAGTGGAATTTGCAAAACACGTTCTTGATGAGGCAATTAAAAAAGATCACGATACAACGTGGATTGAATCCAAGATCCCAGAAATTTTAAAGATTTTAGATTTGGATGCTTTGATCTCTATTCCATTATCAGTTCCTCTAAAAGGTCCTGGAATAGCAATAACCCCTAATGATTTTGTTAAAGCAATGAAACAAGTTACAAAATCAAGGGGGAAAGATTTTAGCAAATTTGATTCAAAAACTGTTCTAGAAGGGAAAACTGTTCTTGATGAATTCAAAGTAATAAAAACAGAAAATAAGAAAAACGAGAAAAAAGGTTTGGATACAAAATCTATTGGTATCCAAATACCAGATCAATCTAACGTTGATGAGACTAAAATTTATGACCAAGACTTGATCAATAATTTGAAAGCCAAGTTTAAAGAATGGAAAACTGGATGGAAGGAATATCACTTTTTAACAGGAGATGAATTTGACAATGACGCTTATCTCGAAGGATATGACCGACCATTTATTAGAGATTTAAAGAAATCAATTAGAACACGCATTGTAATTCTGCTTGATCACTCATCTAGTATCGCTGATCAACAAATAGATTACAAAAAAGCTACTATAGCCTTGTGTGAAGTTTTGGCTTTTCTGAAGATCAAATTTTCAGTATATGCATTCAACACTACTGAAAGACAGGTAATGTGTTGGCTTATCAAACCAGATGACCTTAAATGGAATAATTCGTGTGCAAAAAGGCTTGCGCAAATTCCAGCAAATGGCGGAACGCCTTTAGCTGAAGTTTATGATAAGCTGTATCCTATTTTATATTCTAAAAAACCAGATATTTTTTTGACACTTTCTGACGGAGAACCATCTGACGCATTTGCAGCTCGTTCTATGGTTAAATCATTCAAATCCATTGGAATTAAAATGGTTGCAATTGGAGTTGGCAGAGATATACGTAACGCTACAATAATTGCAACAAATTTGAAATACCTGGGATTTGAGAGAACGTTAGGAGTTTCTAGACTAAAAGATATTCCTAATAAAGTGTTAAACATACTAAGTCATAGTTAGATTGGAATTCATAAATAGGGTAGAACCAGAAATAAAAAAACCCATAGTAATAGCTGCGATGCAGGATATGGGCAACGTTGCAAATATAGTTGTTAATTTTATTAACAGGAGATTAGGCACTACTCCATTCCGCCATGTAAAATCTACTAGACCACCATATGTTTACGATATGGGTGGCTTCATAGAGATACCTGAAGAAAAGTGGGAATACAGATTTAGTAATTATTTCATAGTATTTGGAGGTGGCTCAGGACAACCACAACAAAATGATGAACTAAATGAACTATGTCAAGATGTAATTGATATAGCTAAAAAATATGATGCAAAATTCATCTACACGTTTGGTGGGTTCCACACCAGTAGACAGTTTGGAAAACATCCAACAACATATGTTACAACTACATCGAAAAGTCTACTAGAACAAATCAGAGGCCTTGGTATAGAGACTACACCGCAGGAATCTGTTATCACAGGATTTAATGGACTCATATTGGGATATGCGAAGCTTAATGGAATTAATGGGATGGGATTGTATGGAGAACTTTTGGAACCAAACATTCCACAGTATAGAGCAGCAAAAAGTGTTATCCATACTCTGGAAAAACTAACATATCATAAATTTGGAGATTTAAGTGAATTAGATGCAAAGGCCGATGCAGTTGAAAATCAGCAAAAAGGTGGTATCAAGGATGATTATGACATTTAATTTCTTTTAGGCTAACGGATGATTAGAGGTATAAGGTAAATTGGAAAAAAAATGCTCCGAATGTGGAAGTTCGTTTATCTGTGAAGAAGATCCTGTTACCTGTTGGTGCGCTAGTTTACCAAAATTATCAAAGGATCAGATCAACGATAGTGATTGTTTGTGTAAAAACTGTCTTTCAAAAAAATATAGAGAAAAACTCCTAAAAACAGATGAGATTACGAAAGATCTATTTGAAGAGAAATATAGATACCAATGGAAAAATCGTCACTAGCAAATTAAATACTGCCTCTAACTTTCGGTAGATTCCAATTGTATTTCATTGCAACTAATCTTAAACCTGTAGTAATTACTATTCCAAAAATAGTTGCAATGTAAAGTTGGTCACTAAACATTAAAACAAAATAAAATACTATCACCCCGATAAAACTTGCACTAGCATAAAATTCCTTTACAAATACTATTGGAGTTTGATTCACGAAAATATCTCTAAGTATACCCCCACCTATGGCAGTGAGCATTCCAGCAAGAATAATGATAAGAAGATTCATTCCAAATAAATTGTATGCAAATGTGGCGCCTATTACAGTAAAAACACCAAGACCTATTGCATCAAATTTTAAAAAAAGATTCCAATGTTTACGAAGTCGAGAATGTAAAAGAAATATGATAATCCCGGTAATTACGGTAATTATAACATATGATGGATCAATCAACGAATTTGGAAGTGATTTTCCTAATACCACGTCACGAATAGTACCACCTGCAACACCAGTAATAGTAGCCAAAATTATTATGCCAACAATATCAGCTTTGTTCTCAATTGCTTTGAATGCACCAGTTACTGCAAATGCCATTGTTCCAAAAAGATCTAAAATATAGATGAACATCTCGATTGGAGTTGAAAATTCAACCAATACAATTACATCAACTGTCTAGTAAATAACATTGAATACAGAGATAGATCTAGATTTGATTATAATATAGAATTTAACCGAATAAGGATGAAAGTCCTTCCATCGCCTTTTCTTCAGATTTACCACTTGCCGCTTCATCTTTCTTTTCATCTTTTTTGCCCTCACCACCTTCTGCTGGTGCTGCTGTTGGTGCAGCTGCTGCAGCTGCAACTGGAGCGGCCTTTATTGCATCTTCAATATTAACATCAGCCAAAGATGCTACAAGCGATTTCACTTTTGCCTCGTTTACTTCTGTACCAGATGCTTTTACTATTGAAGTGACATTTTCCTCAGTAATCTCCTTCTTTAGCTTATGAAGCATTAATGCAGCGTAAACATATTCCATAGTACCGTTTTTTTCGGAGTGGATAATATAAAACTATGGAGAATTACAACAAATTGTAATTTAATTTAGGATTTTCAGACTTCGGCAAACTGAATAGAGTGTACTCTTCAAGCTCTTGTCGAACAATGTGTCCCTCCGCTGCTTTAGAATACGTTTCGCTTCATCCCTCTCAGATCCTGGTGGGAGGGAAAGTACATTATTTATCAATTCAGATAAAGATTCAGTAATCCATTCATTTAAAGTCGCGTACACTCTATTTGGAATTTCTAAAACTTGTTGTTTATCCAGATCTATAATTTCGTTAAAGTTATCATGTTCAATACGATAAATTAGCATCTGAATACAATTGTCGGGATTTGGATTTTTTAAAATTTCAATAGATCTGGAGCCCGCCTTACCTTGTTCAATTTTATTCTTTAGTCCTACTGGATTAATTATAATTCCGTTAACTCCAATTTTTGTACCCTGAACACCAGTAACTGCACCAAAAATTATTTTGTTGTATTCACCATCTGGTTGTCTAGCAAAAACAAAATCGCCTTCTTTTAGACCTTTTTTGCGAAGTCCAAGCATAACTAAATTTGGAAGTATTCTATTTAATTTATTATAATCGGCAATTCTTAATATCGGTCGGTCGAAAACACTTCAAATGGATAAAAAAGAGATTCTTTCAAAATTTTCTACTGATCCTGAACGATACTACAAGGTAAAATTATTTGAAGATGAAAGATTTGAGCGCAAATCATGCGTAACATGCAAGCGATTCTATTGGACCATGGATGAGAATCGTGTAAACTGTCCTGATCATTCTGACGATACGTATTCATTTATTGGAAATCCGCCAACAGCAAAAAGATTTGATTATACTCAAGCATGGAAGGAAGTTGAATCATTTTTTGTAAAAAATGGACATACGTCTGTGAATAGATATCCTGTTGTTTGCAGATGGCGTGATGACCTATATTTTACAATTGCTTCAATAGTTGACTTTCAGAGAGTGATGGGAAGTAAAGTTGTCTTTGAATTTCCTGCAAACCCACTTGTAGTTCCACAGACTTGTCTCAGATTCAAAGATTTAGAAAATGTTGGTCTTACTGGACGACACTTTTCAAGCTTTTGTATGATTGGACAGCATAGTATTCCAAATTCTCAGGGATACTGGAAAGATGAATGTATTGATTTGGATTACAGATTAGTTACGGAACAATTTGGAGTTGACAAAAAAGAAGTTGTCTTTGTAGAAGATGTGTGGGAAGGCGGTGGTTCGTTTGGCTCTTCTTTAGAATTTTTTGTGAAAGGATTAGAGCTTGGTAATGCAGTATTTACTGAATTTCAAGGAGATTTATCAAACTACAAAACATTAGACCAACAAATTATCGATATGGGAGCAGGTCTAGAGAGATTTGCTTGGCTTACAATGGGAACACCAACTGCGTATGATTGTTGCTTTGGACCTATCACTAACAACCTACTGCAGCAAGCAGGAATTGATAAAAATGACGAGCTTTTAGTTACATACTTTACTAAAATTGCAAAACATCTAGAACAATTTAGTGATTTATCTGAAGTTAGAAAAAATGCGATAAAATCAGCTGGTCTTTCAGATGAACAGATGAATAAAATTATAATTCCAGTTGAGGGAATTTATCTAATTGTTGATCATATAAGAACGCTAATTTTTGCAATATCAGATGGTGCTTTGCCAAGCAATGTTGGCGGAGGATACAATCTTCGAATGATGCTTCGAAGAATTATATCTACAATGGATAGATTGTCGCTAAAATTAGACATGAATGAGATTGTTGATGCACAAATAGATTATCTTAAAAATACATATCCTGAACTGGAAAAAACACGTGAAGATGTCAAGACAATAATTGGAATTGAATCAGGCAGATATGAAAATTCGAAATTAAGAATGGAAAAAATTGTAAGTAAATTAAATCAAAAGCCAACAGTTGATGACTTGATTAGACTGTACGAATCTGATGGCGTAACACCTGATTATCTAAAAGAAATGAAGGTGATTTCTGATATTCCATCCACATTTTATAGCAAATTGTCTCAATTGCATCAATCAAAGAAGCAAAAAGAACAAGATCAAGTCTCATTAGAAGGATTGCCTGAAACTGAACTTTTGTATTATGGGGATGATCCAAAAGAGTTTGATGCAAAGATCCTAAAATCCTTTGACAAGTATGTAGTGTTGGATAAAACTTCATTTTATGCAAGAGGCGGTGGGCAAGAACCAGACCACGGAACGATTGGAAAATTTGAAGTTGTTGATGTAAGCAAACATGGCAATATTATAGTGCATGAACTCAAAAACGGTATTCCAAAAGAAGGTAATACTGTATCATGTGTTGTTAATTCAAAAAGAAGAGATGGTATCACAAAAAATCATACCAGCACTCATATTCTCAATTCATCCTCCCGAGACGTTTTAGGATCGTGGGTTTGGCAGCATTCCGCATTTAAAGAGGAAGATCATGCAAGGCTAGACATCACACATCATTCCGCTTTGACTGATGATGAAATTACAAAAATTGAGAAGTTAGCTAATTCTGCAGTTGAGAAAAACATGCCGGTAACAATTGAGAATTTTGATAGAGGAACTGCTGAGCAAAAATATGGATTTAAAATATATCAAGGAGGAATTGTTCCAGTAAAATCAATTAGAATTGTCTCAATTGAGGATTTCGACATAGAGGCATGTGGTGGAACACATGTTAAGAAAACAGGTGAGATTGAACTAATAAAAATTACAAGAACAAAAAGGATCCAAGACGGTGTAGTGAGAATTGAGTTTGTTTCAGGAGGGACTGCTATAGATTATGTTAAACAGCATGATGATGACTTGATAAAAAAATCAGTGGAATTAAAAGACAAAACGGAATTAAAAGAAAAAAGGCAGGAACAAAAACAAGAATTAAGAGAAAAGTTCCCAATTTTAGTTGAGAGTATAACTCAAAGTAAAATTGGCACAAGCATTGTAGATGAAATTATTGTTGATATTACAGAGTCTGGAAAACCAAACTTCTGCTGCACAATGAGTGATCAATATGGTGAATTTTTTCATATTAGCTTTGGAGAAAAACTAATCGAAAAAGATCCATGGATGGTTTATTGTGGTGTTTTTGAAGATGGAGATAAAATTCGAGCAATAATTTATTCAGGTGATCAAGCTGCAAAGGACAAAAAAGCAGGGTATATTGCCAAAATTGTATCTGAAGTACTTGGAGGAGCTGGTGGAGGGAACCAAAGGTTTGCTCAGGGAGGAGGAAAAGACAAATCTAAAAAAAATGATGCAATAGAGAAAGTAAAATCAATGGTTTTGGAAGTGTAAAATTATGGAGATAGATTGGAACGCTATTGATAGAAAGTGGCAAAAAAAATGGTTAGAAAATAATGATCATGAAACTGACTCTAACAATAAAGAAAAAAAATTCATAACTGTGGCATATCCTTACCCAAACTCACCACAGCATATAGGCCACGGTAGAACATACACGATTACAGATGTTCATTCTAGATATTTGAGAATGAAGGGATTTAATGTATTATTTCCAATGGGATTTCACTACACTGGTACGCCCATTCTTGGTATGTCAAAACGAGTTGAGGCTGGCGATACAGAAATTATTGATGGACTAAAAAACATCTATAACGTTCCCGATGAGGCAATCAAAACATTTGTAGAACCAATAAAGATTGCCAATTATTTCCACCAAGAAATCAAAGAAGGAATGATTGAGATGGGCTATTCTATTGATTGGAGAAGAGAATTTACTACAATTGATCCTGCTTACCAAAAATTCATAGAATGGCAAATCAATACGCTAAAAGAAAAGAATCTAATCATTCAGGGTTCGCATCCTGTGGGATGGTGTCCAAAGGACCAAAATCCTGTTTCACAACATGATACTATGGGAGATGTAGAACCTGGTTTTACAGAGTATATTCTGATTAAATTTAGTTTTGATGGTTACATTATTCCAACTGCAACTCTAAGACCAGAAACACTCTTTGGAGTTACAAATCTCTGGGTTAATCCAAAGACTAGTTACAAGAAAATTTCCGTAGATGGTGAAAAATGGATTGTTAGTGCAGAATGTGCACGCAAGCTAGAGTTTTTGGATAGAAAAATTACTTATGATGGTGAGATTTCTGGTTCTGAGCTAGTTGGAAAAGAGATAACTTTACCACACAGAAACGAAAAGATTCCAATGCTAGAAGCTAGCTTTGTGGAATCACAGACTGGAACGGGATTGGTAATGTCAGTTCCAGCTCATGCACCATTTGACTATCAGGCCCTAGTTGATTTTAAAAAAAATCAGCCGCCAGGCTTGGAATTGCAACTAATCAAGCCCATTTCGATTATAGAAACTGAGGGATATGGAGAGATTCCTGCAAAGGAAGCAGTTGAAAAGCTTGGCATAAAGGACCAAAACGACCCAAAGCTTGAAGAGGCAACTGAAGAAATCTATGGAAAAGAGTTCTACGGTGGTATACTAAAACAAAACACCGAACAGTTTGCAGGAAAAAAGGTCTCTGAAGCTAAAGACTCCATCAAGGAATGGTTAGCTGAGAAAAAATACTCAGACATTTTATTGGAATTAACAAATTCGCCTGTAAGATGTCGTTGTGGAGCTGAATGTGTTGTAAAGATTCTAACTAACCAATGGTTTCTAAATTATAGAGACAAAGCTTGGAAGGAAAAAGCTACAAAATGTCTTGATGGAATGAGTATTTTGCCACAACATATTCGTCCTGAATTTAATTATGTAATTGGCTGGTTGCATGAGCGAGCTTGTGCAAGACAACATGGTCTTGGAACAAAGCTTCCATGGAATAAGGAATGGATTGTTGAAAGCTTGTCAGACTCTGTAATATACATGGCATATTACATCATTGCAAAATTTGTCAATGCTGGTGTGATATCAGCTGAGAAGCTATCCAAGGAATTTTTCGATTATGTGTTTTTGGGGATTGGTAGCTCCGATGTATCTGGAGTTCCAAAAGATATCGTTGAAGAAATAAGAGCTGAATTTTCTTACTTTTATCCAGTCGATTCAAGACATTCAGGACGTGATTTGGTTCCAAACCACTTGACGTTTTTTGTACTAAATCATGTTGCAATATTTCCAGAGAATAATTGGCCTCAACAAATTGTTGTAAATGGTTCTGTATTGATGGATGGCAAAAAAATGTCAAAGAGTATGGGAAATATCATTCCGTTGAGGGAAGCGGTAAGAAAATATGGCGCTGATCCAATACGTCTAACAATTTTAATTTCTGCCGAATTATTACAAGATGCTGATTTTAACGTTGAAGCAATCAAGGGAATTAAAAACAAACTTGCATCTATGTATGAAGACTGTACCAAAACTAAAGCGGAAAAATTTCCAGAATTAGAACCAGAAGACAAATGGATACATGGTATATTACAAAATTTAGTCTTAAATGCTGGTAAATCCATGGATGAGATTAGGTTAAGAGAAGCATTACATCATATTTTATTTGACTTTGATTCTGAGTTGCAGTGGTATCTTAAAAGAACAAAATCAAAACAAAGAACAAATATCTCTGGAATTCTTCACAAAATTTTATCGTATAGAGTTTTAATGCTCTCGCCATTTGCCCCGCACATAGCAGAAGAAATGTGGGAAAAACTTGGTCACTCTGGTTTAGTATCGCAGTCTAGCTGGCCAAGTGTTTCAGATGTTATCGATCCTAATGCAATTCAATCTGAAGAATTACTCAAAGGAATAATGGATGATATTGCAAACATTCTCAAGGTTACAAAAATTACTCCAAATAAAATTACTATCTATACAGCTGATTCCTTCAAATTAAAGGCATATCATTTCATTTTAGAAAAAGTGATGGCAGGTCAAACCAATATGGGCAGTATTATGAAGGAGTTGATTGCAAATCCAGAGACTGCTGACATTAAAAAGAATCCTGACTTTGTTCAAAAGACAATCAAGGATATTTTATCAGTCCCAACTGAAATTAGAAAAACTAAACTAGCGACAAAAGAATTTGATGAAAAGTCATTGATTTCAAAAGAGTTAATCAGTCTAGCTAAAAGTGACTTTGGGGTAGATTTGCAAGTGTTTTCTGAGACTGATTCAGGAATTTATGATCCAAAAGGAAAGGCAAGGCATGCAAGACCTTTCAAACCAGCAATACTAATCGAATAGATATGGTATTTATTTTGTTAAAATTAGTTTGATCTGTAATGAAGATCGCGGTTTGTGGAATGGGAGTGGCCGGCTCGTACCTCATGGCCAGACTAAAAGACGATCACGAGGTTGTTGGTTTTGAGCGAATGGAAGACAAAAAACACGACTCCATCTGCGCCTGGGGAACCATCAAAAGTACTATGATCGAACTGTGCGACAAGGTTGGAATTGATTTTGAAAAATATGTTATACATAATGGTAAAACCATGAATGTTGATATACACAACCAGAAACGATTCCAGATTGGATTGCATGGCTTGTGCACATACAACAAAATGGGCCTGATCAAGAATTTTATCAAAGACTGTACCGTCCACTATGGAGTAGCACCAAAGCTAGAAGACCTAGAAAAGGAGTTCGACATCATAGTAGATTGTACAGGTTTCTACAGAATGTATCTACCAAAGCTAGAACAGGATTTTTTCGTGCCAACATATGAATACAAAATTGAATACAAGGACAAGGTTCCCTTTGATGACTTTTACATAAAGCCATTTCCAGGAATGTCAGGTTACTTTTGGTACTTTCCAATGAGTGAAAAAACAGCACACGTTGGCGCAGGAGATTACCACAAACAACACATTGTAGAGACTGACAAGTTTTTCAAAAAGTATGGTGGAAAGATTACAAAAACTGTTGGAAGACCACTCAGACTGGCAACCCCAAACCTATGCAAACCATTTTACAAAGGAAAAGTTGTTGGAGTAGGCGAATCAATTGGAACTGTCTATCCATTATTGGGTGAAGGAATTATTCCAAGTATGAAATGCGTAGACATTTTTGTAAAAAATCTTGGCGATAATGAAAGTTATGAAAAAGAGGTTGATGAGTATTTCAAGATATATGGCAAGGTTTTCAATTTCATCAGAAAAAAAATTCACAAAAATTTCAGCATCATAAAGTCTCTCTTTGAGGTTCTTTCCATATTTAGATACATGAAAAAGAACGAAGAAAGATTTGGAATGGAAATTCACATGCGTGACTTGATGAAAGTCGCAAAAGCTTAACCTAAACTTATTGAACCTAGTCCTTCTCGCATAGTTCCACTTGACTTTAAGTTGTAATCATAGATTATTTCAGAATATTCTTGTAAAATTTCTTTCATGGAATCAATTGAATCGTCAAGATAAAAACCTGGACAGTCGCCAGTAAACTGAAAAGTAGCGTGAACTCTTGCACTACCCTTTTCATTTTGTAACCACGTTGAAAATGGATATAGATAACAAACTCCAGGCCGTGTTGGGTGAATGCCACAAGCACCTTCTTCATCTAGAAATCTGCATTTTACATGAGTGCCGTCATCTGCTTCTGTTTCATCTACCTTTCGTTTCAAATTAATACTAGTTAGTGTAGTGGAGCCACCTCCAGGGCTTGCTTCCTGCCAAGTAGCTATCACTGTTTCATTTTTTATGAAATCAGATGTTTTTTGATATTTCATTCCAGTTCCAATTGTTATCAAGTCATGGGAAGTTAAAGGAAGTCTACCTTGCCTTGTACAGCAGTTGGAACAATCTGGCCAATAACATTTCCAAAGAATAAATTTTTTTACGCTAGTCAAAAATGGGATATGAAATACAACATCCCTTATTTTTATAGAATTTTCAGAAACATCATCACGTCTTCCTAAATGAAAATCTTTTATTATTGAATCTACATCCCAATCCTTTTCTAAAAGTTCTAATGATTTTGCAATCTCCTTATAGGACACGAATTATAACAGTCTAAAATCATATTATTAATGTTGAGTGAAAAAGGCAAGTATGCGGCATCAACGCAAAATAGAAGAACCGTTTGGGAGAAAGTTGTCTGGCCACTAATTTTAGAAATTGATGACATAACATTCAGCGTAAAACAATATCAAAAAAAGCGTGATGAGGTATGTCATAAAAATAATTTTAAAATTTTAGAATTGTCACGGGGACTAGCATCGTTATTACAGAAAGGAGTTATTATCAAAGAGGATAATATGTACTCGATTCATTATAGGCTTATTGCATATATGAGATTAAAAGCAGATTGTGATTATGCTACTGCGATTAATGAGTCAAGAATGATATAATTATATTCTAATTTTTTTACTTGTGTTTGAAGCCCGGTAGTGTAGTGGCAAGCATGGGGGCCCCTGGAGCCTTTGACCTCGGTTCGAGTCCGGGCCGGGCTATTTGATTTAATTATCTAGATGCTTGAGCTATTCGCTCCAATTCATTTTTTTTCTTAATAGAAGGAGCAGCAGGATCATTATTAGCTGAAATAATTAGATATTCAGCCAAATACTCTTCGATTGCTTTTGGATTAGAAAATGTGGATTCTTTTACCCCGTCAGCAATAAATCTCAATGCTAGATCAACTCTTCTTAATGGTGGCACATCTACAGACACATGATATACTGTTCCACCATACACAATTCGAGTAGTGTCTTCATTTGGTGCAGAGTTTTCAACAGCACGAACTAAAATTTCAACGGGATTTTTCCCTGTTTTTTGATAAATTATTTCAAAGGCAGTTTTTATAACATTGTAGGCATGAATTTTTTTTCCTGCCATCCTGCCAGTATTTTTGGCATATTTTTTGCCAAAGTGCATCATTTTGTTTACTAATCGTTCAACAATGTTAACATCAGCTTTATTGAATCGCTTTAATGCTGAACGTCCAAAATCCATTGGTAATATTGTTTCTTTTAGAGATATAGCAGTTTTAAGACCAACATCTTTTATTTCTATTTGAGACATATCCCATTTTCTAAAGAGCAAAAGTCCATGTGTTGTCATTTTTCTATCTTCTTGGTTTTTCTTTCTTACCTGTTACTAATTGTTTTAGTGATGTTCCATTTACTTTAAACACTTTGTATCGCACTCCGGGAATATCTCCCATGGCACCACCCTGAGTAGCACCCATGCCTTCAATATGTACTTCATCATGTTCATCAATAAAGTTCATTGCACCATCTCGTGGTAAAAATGCTGTTACAGTTTTTCCGTTCTTTATTAATTGAACACGTACACATTTTCTAACAGCAGAATTTGGTTGTTTTGCCTCGATACCTGTTTTTTCCAAAACAATTCCCCTTCCTTGGGGAGCACCTCCTAGTGGGTTGGATTTTTTATTCAAACCTAATTCTCTTCGTTTATATGTTGATATTGACCACCGCTGACGTTTCTTCTTCATCTTCAAAATTCTGCCTGCAAACAAACCAAGTGGTGATTTTGCCAAATATTACATCTCCAATTGTGCTACTTGTGGACTGTTTATTAGAACACTTGAAATATCAAAATATCTTTTAGCAAATAATCTAGCCTTTTCAGCATTACGTCCGTCACGACCAACTACTAAGCCTTTCTTACCATGATCAACGATTATTGTTGCCTGTGATGAGCCATCTGGTTTTGTATCAAGTTTTACTTCGTTCACAAATTTAGGATTTAAAATATTTTTTAAAAATTTTATTGGATCATCAAAGTATTCAACTAGTTCAACATTTCGTTTTAGAATGTTTTGTAAAGATTTTATGTTAGAGCCACCCTTACCTATAGCAAGACCCATCTTACCTTGATTTACTACAAAAATAATTCTGTTTTGCTTCTCATCATCCAAACAATCACGAGCAGTTGCTTTAGTAACATTTTGAAAAAGTGAAATCAAACGCATTTGATCTGTTGATAATTTTATTGATCGTGTCATATTATTTGTATTGTTAAACTATTTCTTGGTCTCATTTAAACCATGATTGAAAGTCATAACATGGTTATAGTCAATAGATTATTATCTCAAAATTATTTTGTTTCATATTCTTTTAAAATTGCTTGTGCGTTTGTGTTAGATAACGAACTAAGTGAAATTGCTGATACACGAAATCGTAATCCGCAAAGTTTTCCTAATATTACAGATGTATCATTAAAGTGAATTAAAGGCACGTTATCATTTTGTGCACTTTCCTCTATTTTTTTAGCTGTTTGAGTAGGAATTGATTGTGAAATAACAACTAATTTACTGTTTTTCATGGAAGATACGATTTGTTTTGCACCAAGAGTGCGTTTTCTTTCTTTAATTGCATCTGTTAGTGCCTTTTCTAATAGTTTTGTCATAACTATCTTATTTTTTTGTATTAGATTTCATAAATATATCCACTGTCCCGCTTCCAATTGGTATTAGGCTTCCAACTATTACATTCTCAGTGATTCCTTTCAGTTCTTCAATCTCTCCTAATTTTGCAGCATTCGCAATAGTAGGCACTGTTATTTCAAAAGCTGCTCTTGCAAGAACACTATCTTTTGATCCTGCAATTCCATGACGACCAATTTGTTGAAGATAGCCTTTATGGCACATTAGATCAGCCACTAACATAAGATACCGCACATCAACTTCTAATCCTTGGTTTTCAAGGGTTGCTTTAAGTTCATTAATGAGTGAAGTTCTTGCTGCTTCTATTCCTAAGACAGTACTAATTTCAAACACATTATTTGTTCTAACATTATTCTTATCAACCCCCTTAACTCCAATGACTTTGGCTAGATTTGATCCTGTTGTTTGAATTAACCAATCTCCATTTTCTTCCTTAAGTGTTATGCGTTCTATATCGGGTACACCCTTTACTGTAGTTTTAAGCACTTTATTTCGCAAAGCAACTACTGTTGCAACGTCAGATTCAGCAACTAGTTGTAAAGTAATGATATTATTATCAAGTTTTAGTTCGAATTTCTTGCTTGTTTCTAAAGCAGTCATTATGTCATCTAATGAACATCCTCTATTTTTTAGTCGAACATTATCAACACTAAGTGTAATTTTAGTTTGATAATCAGTTTCCGCTTGACGAATTAGCAAATCAGCCACAGTTGTTTGTAAGATTTCACGAGCTATTTGAATTGCCTTTTCTTTAGAAGATTTTGAATCTTTGTCAAGATAAATATCCATTGAAGGAGTAGAAGGTTTTTTACGTGCATCAACCAACTCAATAATTCTTGGTAGGCCAAGAGTTACATTTTTCTCAGCAATCCCAGCAGTATGAAAAGTTCTAAGTGTCATTTGAGTACCAGGTTCTCCAATAGATTGTGCAGTAACAATACCAACCGCCTGTCCAGGTTCAACTTTGGATTTATCATATAGTTCAAGACCTTTTTTGCAAACATTTTCCAATCCTTGTTTGCTTAGCTTAGAGTTATGTAATCCGTCATTTACCATCGAGGTCAATTTTGGATTAAACACCTTTGTATATTTTTTAGATATGCTATTTATCTCGTCTTTGGTTGCTTTGCTGCCAGAATCTATAATTGACTCTGATTCTATTAATCGGTTGATGTTAAAAGCTTCCCCATGATCACTTTTTGCTACATCTATGCCATCTTCACCATACAAAAATTGTATAATGTGACCGTGTGGATCTCTTACAGTTCCGTCATATTCTAATCTAATGTGCTCAAATGCATTGATTAGTCTTCGCTGCATATATCCACTTTGTTGTGTTCTTACAGCAGTGTCAACAAGTCCCTCTCTTCCACCCATAGCATGAAAGAAAAATTCTAAGACGGAAAGACCGTCACGGAAGTTAGATTTCACAAATCCATGAGAGTCAGGATTGTCGTCATGCTCTTTAAAGTGAGGAAGAGTACGGTTACCATAACCTGTGTGTAATCTTTTTCCCCGTCTTGATTGTTGACCCAAAGCGCCAGCCATCTGCCCAACATTCAAGGCAGAACCTCTAGCACCAGTAGTTGCCATAATTTTACCTGCATTGTCATCTGCAAGGTTTGAGTTTGCAGTAATACCTGCTCTGTCTCTAGCCTTAGCAAGTTCGTATGTGATTTTAGCTTCTGCTGTTTCAGCAATAGTCATTCCTCGCAATCCTTTTAGAGTTCCCTTATTTTTATCGGCTATAATTTCGGCAACTGTTTTGTATGTTTGTTGTAAATCGTCGTCAATTGCCTGTCTATCTTTCTCAGAAAGTTCCAAGTCAGAATAACCATAACTAAATCCATAGTCAGTGATAAACTGTTTTATTATGATAAGAACAGAGTTTAGGAATTTGTTGGCCTTTTCATTACCATAGTCTTTTGCAATTCTATGTAAAATGCTTTCTGGTTCTTCGGCTCCAATACCTGTTTTGTCTATTACACCGCTAACTAATTCACCATTTTTAATCACTACATCTTTCTGTTTACCGTTTGTCCCCCTTGACCATTTAGAAGTCATTACAAAATTAAAATCAGATGGAAGGAAAAGAGAAAACAATTGTTTTCCCGTATAAAGTAAACCGTTTTTATTTTTGATTTTTGGTTCGGGTAGTTTTTCATCATAGCCACCCAGCATTGCATAATTAGAAAATTCTTGCTTTGTTAAAGTAGTATCATCTTTGGTAAGAAGATATGCCCCCGTAATAAAATCACGAAGACCACCAATGATTGGACCGCCAAATCTAGGAGAAATTAACTGTTCTTGTACTCGCATCAGTAGCATTGCCTCAGCCCTAGCCTCTTCACTTTGTGGTACATGAAGATTCATTTCATCACCATCAAAGTCAGCATTGTATGGTGGACAAACAGAAGGATGTAATCGAAAAGTTTTTCCTGGTAGCACACGAACATGGTGAGCCATTATAGACATTTGGTGAAGTGATGGTTGTCTGTTAAACAGTACAATATCACCGTCAGAAAGATGTCTTTCCACTAGATATCCTATCTCAAGAGAATCCGCAATAATTGAAGGATCTTCGACAAAATCTAGTCTAATTTTAACTCCATCAGGTCTTACAATATAATTTACTCCAGGAAATGTATTTGGTCCATTAACGACTAATTTCTTTAGTTTTTCAATATTCCATTCGGTAACAATCTCAGGAATTGTAAGTTTAGTTGCAATTGATATTGGAACACCAACTTCGCCCAAGTCTAAATTAGGATCTGGAGAAATAACAGTTCGACTTGAAAAGTCTACTCGTTTTCCGGATAGTGATCCTCTGAAACGACCTTCCTTACCCTTGAGTCTTTGTGTCAATGTTTTCAGAGGTCTGCCAGAACGATGGTGAGCCTGTGGAATTCCTGAAACTTCGTTATCAAAATAAGTAGTACAATGATATTGAAGTAGATCTACAAGATCTTGAACTATTAGCGGAGGTGTTCCAGCTTCTTTGCTTTCTTTAAGTCGTTGATTTACCCTAATAATGTCTACCATTTTGTGGGTTAGATCATCTTCAGATCTTATTCCGCTTTCAAGTATAATGGAAGGTCTAACAGTTACAGGGGGTACAGGTAATGCCTGTAAAATAAACCATTCTGGTCTGGCTGTATCTACATTGTAATTTAATAGTCTAAGATCTTCATCAGTAATTTGTGAAAATCGTTCTCTTATTGTAATTGGTAGTAATCTGTTTTCTCCAAGTTTAGTTTTTTCTATGAATATTGTTGGTTTTGTGAAAATAAGATCATTTTGTATTTTTCCACAATGTGGACATTCTTTTGATTTTTTTGCTTTTTCAAATATTTGTTCTGGAATACGTTTCTGTGATATCACATTAAATGATGCTCTATATTTTTTCAATTTCGAGAATTCGTCAAGGACTTCCTGAGGAACTTTTAATCTTGAACAAGATCTGCATGTAGCAGTCAACAACTTGTGAATATTGTCAATAAATGCAATATGTAATACAGGCTCTGAAAGCTCTATGTGTCCAAAGTGACCAGGGCATCTAGCAGAAGTATTACCACAGGTTAGACATTTTTGTCCAGGTTCTAATGTTCCCAGACGTCCATCCATCAATCCACCCTGTACCGCCATACCATCTTCATCATAAGTTTCAGGGGCAGTAATTTCAGCAACTGAATATTTCCTAATCTCGTTTGGAGACCAAACACAAAATTTAATCCCATCAATAGATTTTACTGTTTGAACTGATCCGAGGGAAATAGACATTACACTCTCTCCTTAATCAGCAAACGGGGTGCAATATTGAGACAAGACATTTCCTGTAGTAACAGCTTAAATGCATACGCCACAGACACAGAACTTACTTTTCCCTTTTTGTCACAAACTCGACAATAAAATCTTCTTTGTTTAATATCATGATATGCTACAAGACCACACCGTTCACATACAAATATATCAGATTTATCAGATTCATCAAGCAGTCTATCCTTGAGAATCATCGAAGCCCCATAGGCTATTATGCAATCTCTCTCCATTTCTCCAAATCTTAAACCACCACCACGTGCCCTACCTTCAGTAGGTTGTTTAGTTAACATCTGAACTTGTCCACGTGCACGTGCATGTATCTTATCTGCAACCATATGATGTAATTTTTGATAATAAACCACTCCAATAAACACCTCAACCGGGAATTGTTTACCTGTTCTACCGTCATACATTATTTCCTTACCAGAATACTTGAATCCTGCGTCCTCCAACACACCCTTTACTTCATCCACTTTCTCACCAACAAAGGCAGACCCATCAACCTTTCTGCCTCGCATTGCAGCCGCCTTGCCAGTTATTGATTCCATCATCATACCAACCGTCATTCTTGATGGAAACGCATGAGGATTAATTAGAACGTCAGGTGATATCCCGTCAGCAGTATAAGGCAAATCTTCAGCTTTAGCTAGTAAACCTACTACTCCTTTCTGACCATGTCTCGAGGCAAATTTATCTCCTATTTCAGGACTACGAAAATCTCTAATTCTAACTTTGAACATTTTTCCACCCTCAGCTGATTGCGTCAAAATAATGGTGTCAACAACTCCTGTTTCAGAAGGTCTTACCCCTATGGAGGTATCCCTTCTATACGGTCCACTAGAGTCAAGTTCACGATATTCCTCCATAAATCTAGGCGGACTAGTTTTACCTATGAGGATATCACCTCCTGTCACACGAGATTCTGAAGCAATAATACCATCTTCTTCCAATAAACGATATGATTTTTCACCTTTGTATCCACGAAGATTGTCATCAGAGTTTGGGATCTCAAAATTGTCACGCATTCCGCCAGGATATTGTTTTGATTCTGCTTCATAGATCCTATAAAATAACGTACGTCCTAACCCCCTTTCAACCGAAGATTTGCTCAGAACAATAGCATCCTCAATATTATATCCGTCAAATGGTAAGACCGCAACCACGCAATTTTGTCCTGCAGGTCTTTTCTCGAGACCTAGAAGTTCCATAGCCCTTGTAGTCACAATAGAAGTTTGAGGATACAGCATGAAGTGTTGTCTTACATAAGTACTAGTGTTCATCATTGGTGTTGAAAAACCAAGGCTTTGTTTGGCCATAGCAGATTCATATGTATTACGCGGAGATTGATTATGTTCAGGATATGGTATTATTGATGCACCAGCACCTAAAATTGCAGAAGGAAAAATTTCGGTATGAGTATGTTTCTTAATATGTTTATCATCAAATGTTATAAAGCAGTTTTCTTCTTCGTTTGCATCTATAAGTTCAATTACACCCATTCGAATCAAGTCCTCCCAAGAAACAAGTTTCTTTGATATTTTATCAAGAAGATCTGGCGTAAGTGCTGATTTACCGTCTTTTACTATAATGAGAGAGCGCAAAACACGTCCTGCATTACAGTTTACATACAGTCTTTTTGTAGCCCCTTCTTGTTCTGGTATATGTATAGATATCCCAACATGTCGGTGGATTTTGTTGGTTCTACGTAGTTCACGTAAAGAACTTGCCAATTTTTCCCCATCTTTATGATAGCCAATTAATTTTCCATCAACAAAAATTCTAGTGCCATCCTTTTTTACCGAATCCTTAACGTCTGTGAAATAATCTGTTCCAAGCTCATACATTTTTTCAACAATTTCTTCTGAAGGTACACTTACAGAAATTATCGCAGATAAAGCCAAATTCTTAACTAAACCACAATTAGATCCTTCTGGTGTTTCACTGGGGCAGATCCTTCCAAAATGTGTAGAATGTAAATCTCTTGCTTCAAAATTGGGTTGAGTTCTGCTCAAAGGTGACTGTACACGTCTTAGATGACTTAAAGTAGACAAGTAATTTGTTCTGTCAAGTAATTGTGTAACTCCAACCCTTCCACGTCCCCAGTTTCCTGTTGCTATAGCGTTATTGAGTTTATCAGATATTATACCAGGACGAATAGCTGCACTAACAGCATTGATTCCTCTTTTTTGGCCAGAACGTTCAAGTTGATATTTCATATCTCGTACCAGATTCCTAAACGCAGTTCTGAATAAATCAGCCAACATCTGTCCTGCAAACTTAACAACTTTGTTACCATAATGATCTTTGTCATCTGGTTGAATCCATCCAAGTTTTAACTCTAGTAATTTACAGGCAGCCTCACCCAAAAACTGTATTTTCTCTTTTCTGTTTTCAGGTTGTTTACCCAAGTGTGGAAGCAAACCCCAATCCAATAATGTTTCCGCGCGCTTAATTTGAAATTCTTCTAACATACCAGGTGCTATTCTTTTACTGATGTATTCAATAGCATCTTTTGGTGTTGCGATTTCTGTTTTTTCAAAAGAACCCTCAAGTTCATTTTGTATCTTATCGTTCAGAGATATTGCTGATGCAATTTCTTTATCTGATTCTAGTCCAAGAGCACGCACTAAAGTAATTATTGGAATGTCAACAGGTGAACCTGGTATCCTTGCAACAATAAGTCCATCCTCTTTCAACACTAACTCCAATTTTGCACGGTAACCAACAATTGAGGAATAAACCTTTGCTTTGAATACTTTTTTCCCGCCTATCTTGTCAGCGTCTACAATAATTTTGTTGTATGACAAATCTTCTAATCCAACTATCACTCGTTCAGAACCGTTAATGACGAAATAGCCGCCAGGATCATATGGATCTTCTGCATGATCAATTAGTTTTTGTTCTGTAAAATTTCGTAAAATACAACCATCTGATTTTACCATTACTGGTATATCACCAATGTGAAGGAATCTACTTTCTAGAGTTTTTCCATCCTCAATAACACTTGCTTCCATCATCAAAGGTGCAACATATGAAACATTGCGTAGACGTGCTTCTGCAGGAGTAATGTGTGTAACAGAACCATCAAGTTCCATCATTCTTGGCTGCTTAAATTGAATTCTGCCTAGTTTAATTCTGTATGGATATTCAGCATTTTCAATATCTATGTGATCAATTTCATTAATAATTTCCTGTAGTCCTTTTGTTAAAAATTCATCAAATGAGGTAAGATGTTGTCTAGCAATGCCCTCTCTAGATAGAATATCCTGAATTATAGCCCAATGCTTGTTTACAGAATCAGTCATACTTCAACCACATATCTATAATAGAAACTCTCTCCGGCAGTTGCACTTTTTCTGGTAACTTTTATCATATCACCAGGTTTTACACCAATTGCGATAATAGCTGGATCAGTAACAAAAATTAACGGTAAATCAGTTGCCTTGCAATGATATTTTTCTAACACTTCTTCAGCTTCCTTTATTGTCATTATCTCATGTTTTGGGACATCGATATGGTTGGGTGCTAGAGTTGTTAGCTTTTTAGTTACCATACTAAAAACCTCCGAGCATAATGTCAATTGGGGAAAAGAATAAGCAACACAAACAGCAAAAACCGGTTTTGGGTTAATATATATTTACTCAGAATTTGTTGGAAAAATTATCAATTTTTTGATTAACGCGATCCATTTTGGACATAATTATATCACTGAAAAATGAAATAGATGGAACCAAAGTAAACAATTAGGACTTTGGCAGTTTCATCATTTAGAATAAATTCATATCCACAATGAATGAAGAAACATAAATAGGACTCATTCTAAGGCTAGAATAATGAATTCTCGTAGATATACGATGACATCACTTTCGATAGTGTTTCTTGCAGTGACTATTATGTCTGTTTCCGCCTTAGGTCAAAATGCCTATGCGGCAGGAGGTGGCATGTCACTGTCTGCAGAATGTTCTGGTTCAAGTTGTGACATAAGTGGAACAACTGACAGAAATGACCAAGATGTGACGGTAACAGTAACACATCCTACATATGGAATCAAGGATATTCGTCAAGCAACTACTTCAGATGGTAGTTTCGAAGCGTCATTTGACGTAAGAAACTATCTTGAC
>ERZ813253.206-NODE-206-length-23217-cov-28.714942_pt1 | contig 23217 bp, 32 predicted proteins | sample MGYA00520893_ERZ813253 | MGnify/ENA primary metagenome ERZ813253 (study PRJEB31669, sample SAMD00080414) | marine metagenome | biome: oceanic hadal pelagic zone biome; feature: marine hadalpelagic zone; material: sea water | place: Pacific Ocean:Izu-Bonin Trench...
AAAAATGTAGGCAGGCAATCCTGTCCGGGGTACTGTTATTAATTTTTTTAAATATATGACAGACTTTATTATAATATGTATAATCGAGCAGTTTATTCATTTGAAATCATAAATAATGATGAAAAATGGAATGCCGGAAACTATTCCAGTGGTATCTACTTCTGCAGGTTAACTACAGAGAAAACCGTCTTAACGAGCAAACTTTTACTCGTCAAATAATTTATTCTATTCCGATTAACTCCACTTCAAACACAAGTGAACTATTGGGTCCACCGGGACTTCTTGGGCTATTACCATAAGCCAAGTTTGAAGGTATAAATAATTCCCATTTAGAACCTACTGGCATTAATTGCAATGCTTCTGTCCAGCCCTTAATTACACCTGTTACCGGAAATGAAGTTGGCTGTCCGCGTTTATACGAACTATCAAATTCCTCTCCGTCAATGAGAGTTCCACGATAATGGACAGTTACTTTATCTTTTATTGTTGGAATTGGACCATCTCCTTGATTGACTACTTTATACTGTAATCCACTTTCCGTCGAAACAACACCTTCCTTTTGTGCGTTTTCAGCTAAAAATGCTTCTCCCTTGGAAAGATTTTCAACAGCTTGAGCTTTTGCTTTCTGTTGAGATTTCTCCTGCAATTCCTTTCGAAAACTATTCAATGCAGAAAGCATGTCTTCATCTGTCAGTTTTAAATCTTCACCATTAAATGCTGATCTCCAACCTTCAAATAATGCCTTTTCATTCAATTCCAGCTCTTGGGTTTTCATATTTTTCCCAATATCTACTCCGATGCTGTAGCTAATTGAATCCTTGGCTGTTTCCAAATTAACGGCCTGCTGATTATCTGGTGATCCGCACCCAATTAAAAGTAAACCGGTTAAAATTGTAAAATATTGTAATTTCATTTTTCTACCTTTCTTTAAGTATGATTTGAATTTTAGTATAAAAATGTCGGGGAATATACAGAAACAGATTAGTCCGTGGAATAGACTTAATCAGTTTTTTGAGAGATTTTTACTGCTGTGCCATATACCAATAATTCAGCCGTTGTCTGCATAATCATAGATGTCTGAAATCGTACTCCCACAATCGCATCTGCTTCCAGTTCATTGGCTCGATCAATCATACGTTGCAGGGCCTGTTCCCGTGATTCAGACAACATTCCTGTATACTCGATAATTTCTCAACCTACGAGACTGCGAAATCCGGCAAGTATATCTTTGCCCACATGACGAGCACGTATTGTGTTTCCAATAACGACACCAAGATTTTTTGTTATGACATATCCTGCGATAGTTTCAGTTGTAGCAATTTTCATTTGTTAATCCCTTTAAATGGTTCATCCTTTTTTGCTTCTTTATTTTCTTTGATCATATTAAGTAATAGCAAGAAAACGCCCGCAATAATCGCTAGTGTAGCAATACCCAGCATAGGATTATTCGCAATGAAAGAAATAATCTTTCCAATAAACACAATGATGAATAACGCCACACCTGCTATAATTAAATATAAGCCTGCATCTTTCATGGTAGAATTACTCCTAGTTTATTAATTTAAATAGTGCATTTCTAACTTGTTAAAGATAAACTATCCCATGATTAGAAACAGTAAGATTTTATAATGATTAATACAGATTTTGCAATTCGTTCATTTAAGGGCGGTTATGATGATAATTTTCAATACTTGCTCACTTGTTTGCAAAGCAGGGCTCAAGTGTCCATTGATGCGGCATTACCTTTAGATACTATACGTCCATTTATAGACGGTGCCTTTGTGGCCATGCTGATTACACATACTCACGGTGATCATATTGCATTTATCGATGAATATCTGGATGCATTTCCGGAATTGCTGATAATCATAAATGAATGTTCAGCCGGACGCATTAGTGCACTAAACGTACATCCCGCGATGGATGGGGAGCAGATCCAAATCGGCCAACTCTTAATTGATGTGCTCCATACTCCGGGTCATTTCCCAGATTCATGCTGTTATAAATTGGAAAATGTTATTTTCACCGGCGATACGTTATTTGTTGGACGTACAGGAAGAACAATTAGCCAAGGTAGCGATAACGGTGAACTGTATCATTCCGTTTATTCTAAATTACTTACTCTCCCTCAGGATACACTTATATATCCAGGCCATGACTACGGAAAATCACCCACCATCACAATTGCCAAAAATATTGAAATTAGTCCGTTGCTTCAGGCAGCGAATGAACAAGACTTTATCGAACGTATGGCTGCATTTGAAGCCAGCCGTAATCAAACATTATAAAATAACGAAGGAGCTATCATGAAAAAAACCATCATTGGAATCATTTCCGGGATGCTTTTAACCGTTTCATTTTTCGTCTTTGTCGGCGCGGCTGAAACGGAAGAAGATTCACTGCACTCCCTTTTATCCCGTTTGGAACAATTCATGCGTGATGAAATAGGTAAAAAAGATGAATCAGGCCGTTATCAATTGCAGAGTTTCAGCATTGACCGTACACATTGGCATTATTTGCTGGATACGTCCACGGGCGAATTATTTCGCCTGGAGCCCAGCCGCACACCAGAAAATGCTAAATGGACATTAATGTCTGCCGCTAATTTTGAAAGGCCATAAGGTGAAATAATGAAAACGAGTATTCTGATAATATCATGTTTGGCAATATTAATCTTTCCTGCCTGCGAAAAAGAGGAAGGCTGCGAAGATTGCGGCGGGTCCATACTGGATGGATATTTATTCAATGAAGTTGCAACCGAAGATCTTACTGCACTTGGAACGATTGAAGACATTGAAGTCGGTGTATGCATTCGTTATAAACTGGATGGTAGTGGATTTAACTTGGAATCAGTGAAAGTTGTTGATGACTGTTGTTGCGATCAGTAAGTAATGATAATAAACTATTACCAAGATAGCGATAGTCCCAAAAGGGCGGTCGTCGGCCTCCACGGCTGGACAGGAGATGAGCATTCCATGGTGCCAGTTGCCAAATCCATGAAACTGGAACATACTAAATGGTATATGCCCCGAGCTCCCTACAAAGCTGATACTGGTTCTGGTTATACATGGTTCAGTGGAAGTGACGAAATTGGATGGACATTTGATAAAACATTTGAATTAGCCTCTACTCTCATTTTCCAAGTTTTGGACGATGGTTTTGCACCAAAGGATATATATATAATCGGTTTTTCTATGGGTGCTGGATTAAGTCTACACGTTGGACTCCGTTTGGACTTTCCCATTGGCGGTATTGTTCCCATCGCCGGTTTTATCCGCAATCCTGATCGACTTTTTAATCATGCCACTCACATAAGCCGCCAAACACCCATCCTCGTTCTTCACGGGACTGAAGATGAAATTATAACAGTGGAAAATGGTAAAATAGCACACGACTTGCTTAATGATAATGGCTATTGCGTCCATATGGAGACTTACAAAGCAGATCATAAAATTCCGTTGCGTTCAGGAAAACTTATTCAAGGATTTATGGATCAAAATGTTTTTAACCTATCATCACCTATCGAGGCCGATTAACTAATCATGACTAACGTTTGATTTATTTCATGTATAATTTTAGATAATTATGACTAATAATGTCACACGACGAGATTTTTTAATCAACCAACGTAAAAAGGCAGACTCCCTAAAAAACGTCAAATCTGACTGGCCCACAAAGCGAGTTGCTAAACTTTATCGCCAATTTCTTGAGGATAAACCAGCGCCCTATTATACGCCGTTAAAAGAATATACACCCGTTCCCATTACACCATCCAAAAGACACATGACTGTCGACTGGCATGAAGATGCCGCTGCTCATTTATTACGCAGAACATTATTTGCGCCTACATTTTCTGAAATTACATCAACGGGCGTTGATACTATGGAGAATACAGTAAGCACTCTCCTTGCTACCCAAAACCAACCAGATCCTCCAGGTGATTGGGTAACCGAACCACCGCCACAATTCGATACGCTGACAGAAGAAGAAATCATGGAATTGATTGAAACATATTATTATCGCCATTTCCAACTCATCGGATGGTGGATGAAACGCATGGCGACCCAACCCATGTCAATCGTGGAAAACTTATCGTTGTTTTGGCATGATCATTTTGCTACTTCATTTGATGGTGTATTTTTTCCCCAAGCCATGTATCAGCAAAATTCCGTATTTCGAGAACATTGTCTCGGCAACTTTAGAGAATTATTAAGGCGCATTTCTTTTGGCCCTGCTATGATGATTTGGTTGAATACCAATTCGAACAGGGTCAATCATCCCAATGAAAATTTTTCACGTGAGTTATTAGAGCTTTTTACTATTGGAGTTGATAATTATACGCAAACAGATGTTGAAGAAGCGGCTCGATCCTTTACAGGATATGTTACAAATGGCGTAAATACAAATTATAACTATAATCAGGCTACTGGATATGGAAGCTATTGGCAGCAGCGCCATGATTTTGCTCAAAAAACATTTTTGGGCCAAACAGGAAATTTTGATGGTGATGATATTATCGATATTATTTTACAGCAAGATCAAACAGCACTTTTTATATGTGAAAAAATATATAAATGGTTTGTGTATGAAGTCCCGGATGAGACCTTTGTAAATGAAATGGCAACTATTTTTCGCAATAGTAATTATGAAATATTGCCCGTTATGGAATACATGTTATCCAGCGATCATTTTTATAACGAAAATTATCGAGGTTGCATGATTCGCAATCCATTGACTGTAACCCAAGGTATATTTCGACAATTTGATATAGCAGATGAAAATATGCCCTTACGTTATTTAATTGACCTTCAATATTTTATGGGTATGATTCCAAATATGCCGCCTGATGTAAATGGATGGATAGGATATCGTTCATGGCTTAATTCTATTACGTTGCCTATGCGCAAATTATTTGCATCCTCCATGACTGAAGGGTCTAACCTTTTTGGGGGGAATTTTGACTTTCAACCTGACGTAATTGCATTCGCACAAACGTTGAGTAATCCCAATGATGCTGAAGCAATCGTACGAGACTTTGCTAAACTTTTCTTTCCATTGCCCATTTCTGAAGCATTGGAAACACAATTACTGGATGCTCTTTTGGATGGAGCTGCCGTTTATGATTGGGATATCAGTAATGCTGGTGCTGCTCATCGTTTACGAAACTTGATCAAATATATGATACGTAAACCGGAGTTTCAGCTCATATGAAACGTAGAGATTTTATCAAAGCAAGTATGGTGATGTCCATTCTGGGTGCCAAGTTGCCGCTTATGGCATTGGGAAAATCACATCAAAATATTCGTAGAAAAACAGGCACATGGGAGTCTGATCGTATATTAGTTCTTATTAAAATGAATGGCGGTAATGATGGATTAAATTCAGTTATCCCTGTTTTTGATTCACTTTATCATCAAGCTAGACCTACACTTGCTTTCAATGAAAATCAGGCTTTAATGGTTACTGAAGACAGTGGTTTCCATCCTCAAATGGCTTCTCTTTTTCCTATATTTCAAAATGGTGAGATGGGAATTATTCATGGCGTTGGTTATCCCCAAAGCAATTTGTCTCATTTTCGTTCATCGGATATTTGGGTTACCGGATCCCCGTCAAATGAAATTTGGACTTCCGGATGGCTGGGCAGGCTTTTTCAGAATGAATACCCCAATTTTCCGGATGGTGCGCCAGATCATCCTGTTGCAATTCAATTCGGCAGCGCAAACTTATTGGAATTCCAGAGTACCCAGACAAATTTTGCTACAATGCTTTTTGACCCAGAAGTTATGTATGCTATTATAAATGAAAATTACGTTCCCGGCTCAAATGATCCGCCCCCAGCCACGTATGGTGGCGATGAATTAAATTTTGTTCGTGAATTGGATTTAACAACATTAGAGTATTCAGAAGAAATATATGCCGCAGGTCAAGATGGCAACTTAACCGTAGAATATCCCAATAATAACCTAGGTGAACAATTAGCTGTCACAGCAAAACTCATTTCCGGTGGCTTAATGACACCCATTTATCGCCTTCATATTGGCGGTTTTGATACTCATGCCGGACAAAGCAATGACCATTCACAACGACTTAACCAAACGTCCAATGCTATAAGTGCTTTTTTGCAAGATCTGAAAAATCAAGGTTTGAATGACCGTGTAATGGTGATGACAACGTCTGAATTTGGCCGACGCGTTGGTGAAAATGGTTCTAACGGTACGGATCATGGAACAAGCGGCCCCATCTTTACCTTTGGAACAACCACCATTGGCGATGTGTACGGTTCGCAACCCAGTTTATCCAATTTGGATAATAATAACAATCTGTTGGTGGAGCATGATTTCAGGCAAGTTTATTCAACATTGATTGAAGACTGGTTTGGAATGGATTCATCCATTTCACAATCTGTTTTTCAGGATACATTTGATCCAATTCCGTTTGTGGCAAATCCGTTATCGGTCAATGGTTCGCCTACTGTTCCGGACTCCTTTACTCTTTTCCCTGCGTTTCCTAATCCGTTTAATCCGGCGACTAATATTCGTTTTGAATTACCCTCTGAAGCAAGGGCAACTATACGGGTCTTTGACTTAAAAGGCAGGGAAGTTCAAACTCATAATCTAGGGAAACTCAATTCCGGTCAGCATGATTTTAGATTAGACTGTCGCGATTTGTCATCCGGTGTATATCATATCCAAGTGGAAGCGGCCGGCAGTGTCCAGTCCCAGCGGGTGACACTGGCGAAATAAATACCCTCTTTCTTTATTAAATTTCAACCATGCAAAATATCCATCCACTCTTGGATGCTGAAAAACAGCTCCAGGCTCAAACGTATGAAAAAGAAAAACGCATCATTGGATTATTGGGTTCAGTTATTTCACTGGCATTTGTACTCTGGTTTTATTTTTCTGGTTTTAGCCAACAAATTGCTCATCTGGACTATTCATTCATCTGGACATTTTTTATTTATGTAGCAGTCTTTTTATCATTATCCACTTTAATCGGACTGCCGCTGGGATATTATTCAGGATATGTCCATGAACATAAATGGGGCTTTTCCAATTATACCCATAAGACCTGGGCATTGGATCAATTAAAATCATTTTTACTCTCTTTAATATTATTTCCACTCTTATTGGGTTTATTATATTGGGTATTTTCAGCATTTCCAGATATTTGGTGGTTGGTAGCCGGTGGAACTATGGCCATTGTTTCTGTGATTTTTGCCACTCTTTTTCCAGTTGTCATTGCACCCATTTTCAATAAATATGACCCCATCGAAGATGAAAGCCTGGTAAATCAATTAACGGAAATTCTGGAAAAAGCCGGACTGAAGCCAGGAGGATTCTTTCGGCAGGATATGAGTAAGCAGACAAAAAAAGAAAATGCATTTTTGGGTGGATTGGGGAAAACCCGTCGAGTGGTGATGGCGGACAATCTTTTGGAAAAAATGAGTCAAAATGAAATAGCATCTGTTATTGCCCATGAAGTCGGTCATTATCGATATGCTCATTTACCTAAAAATATTGTCATCGGGACAGCTCAACAATTGGTTACATTTTATCTATTAGATATGGTTATGAAGTATTTTTTTTCGAGTTTTCTTACATCAAATGTAACAAATCTGGCACTTTTTCCCATGATCGGTCTCATAATGGGTGTTTTATCCGGCTTTTTGTTTGGACCATTAAATAATTGGATATCCCGTTCCTTTGAACGCCAAGCTGACAACTGCTCTTTGGAACTCTATCCGGAAAAAGATGCGTTTCTAGGCGCCATGGCCGGTTTGGCAAATCGAAACTTATCCAACGCCTATCCAAGCTGGTGGGTGAAATGGCTCTATTATTCCCACCCGCCTATCGGTGAGCGTTTGGCATTTGCTGAGGAGTATAAATATGATTAATCAAAATACACTTGATTTTCTTAAAAAGCTTAAGAAAAATAATGACCGTAATTGGTTTAATGATCATAAAGATGATTATAAAGATGCTCTTGCTAATTTCACAGATCTGGTTGCAATACTGTTACATAATATATTTGGATTTGATGAAAAATTAATTGGTGTACAGCCCAAAGATTGTTTATTTCGAATTTATCGTGATGTTCGTTTTTCTAAAGATAAAAGTCCCTATAAAACATGGTTTAGTGCATCCATGAAAGGCGGTGGAAAGAATGAAATGTTTCCGGGATATTATATTCATCTCGAACCGGGAAACACATATTTAGGAGGAGGCATTTGGCATCCATCGAAAGAAGCATTGCAGAATATCCGTGATTTCTTTGTGGATCACTCTGAAGAATTAGAAAAAATTGTATTAGGTACAAAATTCAAGAAACACTTTGGTGAAATGAGTGGAGAACAGTTGAAAATTGCTCCCAAAGGTTACCCAAAAGATCACCCTCAAATCAGATGGCTGCGCTATAAGGATTTTCTGGCTGGAGCTTCAAAAAACAAAATTGATATAACATCAGAAAATATTATAGAAAATTTCACTGCGGATTATAAAGCCATGTTTCCGTTTATTCAGCTTCTTCGTAATGGGCTAACCCATTACAATAGATAAGTATTATACTGTTTATTTAGCGTAGAAAAACTTTGAACGGTTTAAAATATATCTTTAATTTGAAGAGGTTTCTTGGTATTTAGTACCGAATTCCATCAAAGACAATCCGGCAAAATTATATAATTAAATCATTGTAAAATAATGGAAGCAAAAATAATCTGGCTCTTTACATTTGTCGGTCTTTATTGGGCCTACTGCCTTTTTTGGGGATATAAAGGTGCTAAAAGCGCTAAAACATCAACAGATTATTTTATCGCAGGACGCTCCTTGGGCATTTGGGTCTTTGTTCTTGCAGCCACAGCAACCAGCTTCAGCGGCTGGACCTTTGTAGGCCATCCTGGAAAAATTCTTACGGATGGTTTGCCTTATGCATTTGCTTCTTTTTATGCATTAACCATTCCTTTTACAGGTGTCCTCTTCCTCCGGAGACAATGGGTTCTGGGTCGTGCTTTTCAGTATGTGACACCTGGAGAAATGTATTCCCATTATTACGGTGGAAATTCGATTCGAATCTTGACTGTGTTGGTGGCATTTTTATTTAGCGTTCCTTATTTAGGAGTTCAACTAAAAGCATCTGGAGCATTGTTCAATATATTATCTGATAATATGATTAGTGTCAATTTTGGTATGTTCATGCTCACCACTGTTGTCGTGATTTATGTTGCATCTGGTGGTTTACGCTCAGTGGCCTATGTTGACTGTGCGCAGGCAATTCTCCTAGCTCTTGGAATTATTATCCTCGGGAACATTGCCATTGTCTGGTCTGGCGGCTGGACAGCCTTTACTGAAGGAATCGGAAATTTGGTGCGCGGAGATTTGGCATCAGGTACAAATCTTACTCCGGATGGTTTTTCTAAAAAAGTGGCCATGCCGGGAGCAATGCAAATGGTTTCATCCGGAAGTAAAGCAGTGGGCGGAGTATGGACTGGCATGATGTGTATGACATATATGTTTGCACTTATGGGTATTCAAGCTTCCCCCGCATTTTCTATGTGGTCTTATTCGAATAAAACGTCCAAAGCATTCCGCTGGCAGCAAGTTGTGGCTTCATCATTAATTATTGGTGTAATATTATTTACTTTTACCATTTTTCAGGGAATGGCTGGGGAGCTACTGGTTAAGAAAGGCATCTTTGATTCAGTGAATGATAAAACGCTGGTACCCAAATTAATCAATCTGATGTCTGATGGTACACCTTGGCTTGTTGGATTATTGGCCGTCTGCGCCTTGGCGGCTATGCAAAGTACGGGAGCAGCGTATATGTCCACATTCAGTGGCATGATTACCAAAGATATTTATAAACAATACTTTAATAAAGATGCATCAGAAGACCTCCAAAAATTAATCGGCCGTATTTTTGTCGTCGTGGTAGCCTTATCTGCATTGGTTGTAGCCGCCAAAGCAAATCAAGCAATTGTGATGCTAGGAGGATTGGCGGTTGCTTATGGTTTTCAAATGTATCCGGCTCTTATGGGGAATCTTTATTTTTCATGGTTTTCCCGCCGAGGAATTTCCATCGGTTTAATTGCTGGTTTGATTGGTGTAACTCTTACCGATAAAATTGTATCTGTATTCGGATTACCTTGGGGAGCGTATCCACTAACAATTCATAGTGCCGGATGGGGTATTTTCTTTAATCTACTTTTTACAATAGTTTTTTCATTTTTGTACCCTGATTCAGAAGATGAAACAAAAGAAAAAAAGAAAAAGCATACATTTTTGAAAAATCTTGCCGGCGTTCCTGTAGCCAAACGGAAATACATTCCATTGGCAATTGGATTAACACTATTTTGGTTCCTTGTTGGTTTCGGACCATTTGCTACTATTGGGAATACACTCTTTTCTGATCCCAACAATCCTGCTACGTGGAATCCCTTTGGACTGCCATCCATTTGGGTATGGCAATTGATATTTTTAGTCTACGGTATTTTTATAATGTGGTTTCTGGCGTTTTTTATGGAACTCTCCAAACCTATTTCTCCGGAAAGAGTAATCACAGAGCACAAAAAACAGTTTCCCAGTTAAACTTATAATATAATAAACGTTATCCCGGCTGTACGTTAACAGCTTTATTTCCTTTCATGTCAAAATCAGTATCGAATTTGACTCGGTATCCTTCTCGTAACAGTCCTGAAATCCGTTGCATTCGCGGGCTCAAACTTCCACCATGGAAAAAATAATCTTCACCATCATCTCCCCGAATAAAACCAAATTTCTTTGCACTGTCATAGTGTCTGATAACGCCAGTTTTCACACTAATTTCCTTTACTTCTATAACGGTAAATATACAATATAATGATACCTGCCAGATTGGGATACCATATTATGGGGTCTGACCAAGGAATACCGTCAATAGCATAATCTGACACAGGCCATAAAAACTGCGTGGGAAAATATTCCTTGGTATGAAAAGGGAAATCCATGCAGATGTGCAGCGGCCAGCCCAACATGGCAAAAGCAACATCCTTTTTTTGCCATGCAACTATTCCAATAACAATCAATGCAGGGATAAAACTGTGAGAAATATTGTAATTAAAATGAACCCAGCAAGGGATAATATCCAGTGGCGGTGGTCCCATTTGAAATGTTCCTTTGAATACCCTGAGCACAGCAAAGATACCGAAAGAAAAAAGATCTGGAAACATGCCAAAAAACAATGCTAGCCAGAGACGACCTTTATAACCGAACAGACCTCGTCCCCATAGTCCATGACTAAAAATATCCAGGTTTCAGCCCTTATCTTTGATCGAAAGTGTTAATGTATATTGCGCCGCCGGCTCATCTCCCAAGTGGCTTGGGACTTTTACTGTAATATCCACAGGAATATTTTGGCGCTCACCCGTTTCTGCAGCTAAACGAACAGCTTCTTTTATTTTTGCGCCATCATTGCAGGTAAAATAAGCATCGCCTTCAACCAGTTTTAAATAATCAGCATGGACATCTTTGAAAATGAGTATAATTTTTTTACCTGTTTTTTCAATATGACGCATGGCTAAAAAACCACCCGCTAAATCTGCCCCGATTGTAAGAGCACCGATGTACATGGACTTTACATGATTTTTAACTCTGCGTTTGCAGGGAATACGTATAACACATTTATCATCGCTGATTTCATGAATCTTTGGGCGACAAAAAAATATGAGTGGAATTTTGAAAAAGCCTAAAGCCCATAATGTTCGGTTTGTCTTTACTACTGTAGAAAATCTCATCTCAATTCAATTTTGATGCTATCCATTTATCAACTTGTTTTTCCAAAATATTTAAGGGAAGACGTCCATTGGTAAGAACAACCTCATGATATTCACGAATATCGAAGGCATTGCCTAGTGTTGATTTGGCTTTTTCCCGGAGTTCCAAAATCTTCAGCATACCAATTTTATATCCAGTGGCTTGAGCGGCCATAACGATATGTCGTTCCACCATTTTTACAACGTCCGCTTCTACGTTTGGCGTATTATTCATATAATAATCAATCCCTTGTTCACGGGTCCACTTCTTGGCATGAATTCCAGTATCAACCACGAGTCGGCATGCTCGCCAAAGTTCCATGGCCAATCGTCCGAAATCAGAATAAGGGTCGGTGTAAAAACCCATTTCTTTTGGAATATATTCACTATAGAGCGCCCAACCTTCGCCGTAAGCTGTGTACCAGCCAAACTTGCGAAACATGGGAATATTTTCTAACTCCTGGGAAATCGCTATCTGCATATGGTGGCCGGGAATACCTTCATGATATGCCAATGCTTCCATTTGATATTTTGGGACTACTTTCATATCAAATGTATTTACATAATACGTTCCCGGACGTGAACCATCTAAAGCGGGACTTTGATAAAATGCTTTTCCGGCAGACTCTTCTCGAAAAGCTTCCACTGGTTTTACAATAATGTCTGCTTTGGGCTGTGTAATAAAAAGCTGATCCAGTTTTGCTCGCATTTCATCCACTATTCGCGTTGCTTCAGCCACATAGTCTGCCTTCCCTTGCTCTGTCTCTGGATAAAAGTGGCTATCATCATTATTAACATATACAAAGAATTCCTGCAGCGTTCCCTCAAAACCAACTTGCTGCATAATATTTCGCATTTCAGCATGAATACGATCAACTTCTTGCAAACCAATATTATGAATCTCTTCAGCAGTCAGATCTGTTGTAGTAATATTCGCCAGTCGCATATTGTAAAAGTTTACACCATCAGGCAGATCCCAAACGCCATCGGTTTGTGATGCTTCATTCTGGAGATTTTCGAAATAGGTAATAAGTTCTTCATACGCCGGTTGTACATGTTTTACCAACGCTGTTTTTGCTTGTACAAGCAATCTGTCTCGCTGACGGATTTTAATATCAAGGGCATTTACCTTTTTTGTAAAGTCTGCAAGAAGCGTACTGGGAATTCCAGTATTTTCAAATGGTTCATTGGAGATTACATTCCGGCAATCTCGGAGAACATGAGGAAAAACAAATTCCGGGGGAATAATCCCTTTTGCACGTCTTTTTTCCAATCCAATGAGAACATGTTTAAACAGCGTTTGGGATCGGCGAAGTCGGCTAATATAGTTTTGGGCATCTTGAATATTATTCACTTTGTGCATGCTGATCAAATCAGCTGGGATCCCAGACTGCAAGCCATGCATTTGATTGAGTGGATAATTATGATAGCGGTATTTATAGTTGGCGATGCTACGCTCGTGTTCAAAGACAAATAGATCATGACTTAATTGTGTCTGTTCATTCAGTTTATCGTAAGCAATATTATTTTGTAACCAGCGTAATTCTCTTTTTGTTCTAGCCAAGGCGACTTTTGATGCCCGTTCAGAATTATCATCCCAGTGACCTTGATCTTCCTTAATCCCCAGCCACATTTTGAATTCTGGACTACGGTCAATTCGATCTTGAAATACTTTTTCAAAAAATGCATTCGCCTTTTCTGATTCATCTACCACCCGAGGCTCTAATGACGCTTTATTGGGATTTAATAGAATCATCCCTAGAGCGATAATAAATAATACAATTATACCTTTACGATCATCCATGTATTTACCTTTAATTATTTAATATAAAATGTGCCCATGAATGTATACAAAAAACCTAAATATTATTTCTTTAAACGTAAACAAAAGAAATAAAATATAATAGGCGCTATGGCCCAAACAGCTTGTGGAATTAACGTATATCCAACGTCTGTTGCTGATCCGAGTAAAGGCGGAATAATTATTGGATTCCATGGCAAGGGCTCATAAACCCACACTCGTCCATTGAATAAATATTCTACTAGTAGTTCCTGAAAAATCCCCCATGAAAGCATTATCCCGAATTCCTTTGTTCTGAATTTAGTAAAATGAGGTCCCTTTAGAATTTTTAAGCAAAAAAGAATTCCCAACATAAAGATTCCGCCATCCCAAATGGAATGGCTCACTTTTCTTGGCCATCCATCTAGCCCAAAAGGCCATTCTTTAAATGAATGGAGAAATTCAGGCCCAAGGAACAAAAATGTGAACTCCCATGTGGCACCAATTAAACAGCCAATCCAAAATAATTTATAATAGTAAGGGGAAAGATCATTTCTTCTGTGTGCATTATAGATCCCAACAACAATTGCCACAGCTATGGCAAAGTCTGCAATCATTAAAAAGTAATCAAACGTGTTCATTTGAATTCCATATGATTAATTAATTTATGTGCTTTAAATAAAAGATAACATTTTATTCAATATTTACGCCCTCTAATTCTTTCTGCCCGCTAACAGGATTTATTCTTACGGGAACATGTCCCGGGAGAGTTACTGAATAGTCCGTCCACTCTGAACTCGTTGTATGGCGAACATCCGGTGTGTAGTAATCAGTCGAAATAAAGTGAGCTCCACTGGCTAAAGCTGTATCTCTCCGATTTGAATCACCTGTACGAGCTTGTCTGGTATCCGTATCTGCCCGCGTCCTAACAAGGTACCCTTGCCGCACACGTATTTCAATTTCAGGATTCGGTGTATTCATACCTAAAAACGCAGCTTCTGGCGTCCCGGGGTTTGCTTCTACAAACATTACACGACCTTTAAGTCCGGGATGACCAGCAATATAATCAGCCATTACACTACCTTGATTATCCAATCCAAACATAACCTTTCCCCTTGATTCCCCAAGTGTAGGCCAGCCGTCATTTAATATTATATCTTCCAGGGATTCTCTGTTACCACGAATATTATCGGGTGTAATAACACCTTCAAGATTATCGCCGAATACATCACAAATTTCGTCATCTATCGCATTCAATGCATCAATATTGAATTCTAATAGACGCACAAAACCAAAAAACGATAGAAAGGAATTTTTATCCGCCACACCCTCATCTTTTGCTTCAATTAAAATAAATATAGGAAAATGATTTGGATGTTCATTCGACCATTTTTTTATGACTGAAAGGGCATGCTTAAACGTCAAATAATGTGTATTAAAATCTATATCAGGTAAATGGAGTATTTTTAAACTTGGTTTCATCAATTCCAGGAAATTTGGCCGCACCGGAATCAAATTTTGATAACCATCGAGATACATTTTCATCCATTCGGAGGCGATAACTGTTATGGCTGCCGATAACTTGAAATTGATTAATCTTAAGTTGATTAATTTTGTTAAAAGACAAAACCGATGGCTGGCAGAAAATATATTGTAATAAAAATCCAACGGTTAAAAGTATCCTTTTATAAAGAAACTCTAGCCGAGTTAAATCAGACATTTATTTTATAAATTTTGGTTTAATTATTATAAGTCATGCCAATGGCCATGCTCTGCAGACCATATTTTCCCCGGAGGTGCTGCGTTTGGTGGTTTTTTTGGAATCGCACTTGAGGCTGAAGATACGGGTAGAGAAGGTGCATCATGCCAATGGCCATGCTCAACTGACCAAACTTTCCCCGGAGGCGCCAGTTCTAATGGTGAGGATATTCTGTTCGGTACTATTGCTGGTTCAGATTCATAAAAGAAAAACCAAAGTATTGCCAACACTACAACTCCAGATATTGCCCACAGTTGATAAGGTTTATTATTGGACTGTCCATGACAGACTTTGAATTTTTTTCCACTGCCACAGTGGCAAGCATCATTCCGACTCGGTTTTTTATTCAATGTTGACTTCCATTTAGATTAAATCTAACATCCTCCCAACCCAATATACTACAAACAAAAAACTCCACCCCATCTACATTTTGTTACGATGAACAAGTATGCGGGGTTCTTGTATAATTACTATCTATTTGAGTGGAGATTGAACATTAATCTGTATTCTTTATTTTTACCCACCCAAAATAATCATTCAATCCTTTTATTGTTAGAATTAAAAAAATTAGAAGAATGACTATTTCAGGAATGAAACCAGGTGATATTTTTGCGAATAAAATCACAATTATATACCAAAGCAAGATAGGCAAAGTTGCCTTATATCTTTTTATATATTTTTCTTCATTAAACGTTAAACCTCTTCTCTGGCTACGCTGTCTGGCTGCCTTAATATTTAGCTTCATAAACTTGTCGTATAATTTTTTCATATATATAATCTAATACGATTTTAGTTAACAAAAAAGGCTAGCACGTTTGTCTTAACCTTTTTTTAATCTTAATAGTGGAATGTAAGAATAAATGTGTGGGGAAACAAAAAACCCCGTTCCATCTTCACTCCGAGCGGGAGGGTTTTTACAGTGTTAATAATGCAATTGTCATTGATCAGTTGAAACATTCGAATCTTTCATCAGATAATAATGGAAAACCACCCACCCGAAAAAAAATCCTGTTAGAAAAATAACCCAGGGAAAGGATTCCGGAACCATTTGATTTATAACAACGATTCCCGGGATCATGAAAGAAATAATGATTATGATTCCTGCCATTATCTCCATTATCCAGAACTTCTTATCGAACTGAAAGCGATAACCCCTGTCCATTTCCACCAGGATGATAATACCAGTATAGATTAGCGATAGGGACACAAGTACAGGTGCCAGTACAGGACCAACCCATGGCAGCGGGATGAGAAACAGAATATCCCAGGTCAGATAACTTTCAGGCCAATCCAGAAATATCTTCAGGAAAATGTAGTAGAAAATATCCCAGATACCGAAGATAATCATATATCCTGCCAATTTTTTAATAAACGTCCGGAAAGTCAATTCTACCATTGCCCAGATTATGATCAGGGTCATTAACTCCCGCAAGATTTCGACAGCGGCAATATCGATATCTGCCAGCACGATAGGAAAACTGAAACCATCGGGGTAATAAATTTTGCGGAGATAGATAACAATAGCCGCTTCAATATATCCAAAAGCAATACCCCACACATACAGCCAGCTTAACGTATGTTTCAAAGTTTGGAATGAATTGGATTGCATTGCATTAACCATTAATTCGTATAATACCGATCTGTTGGATTTTTACTCCTAATCTCACAAAAAAGCCCGCTAGTGTAGGGCTCTTGCTTAAATCCTTTGGGTGGGGGTTATTTCATCAGCACCATCTTCTTGGTCTGTGTAAACTTTCCAGCACGAATCTGATACAGATAAAACCCTGCACTCACTGGCTTGCCGTGGTCATTGGTAGCATCCCATATCACGGACTTAAAGCCAGCATCTTGGGTTGTATTAATTAGTGTCTTCACTTTTTTTCCCAGTAAATCGTAGACCGTTATGTTCACAAAACTATTCTCTGGTAGTTCATATTGGAGTTTAGTTATTGGATTGAAAGGATTCGGATATGGTGTATGTAATAAGAACTTTGTTGGGATTGCAAAATCAGTTGCTACTGCAATGGAATCACAGGCACTCGTATCCATTATTGTTCCTTCCGATACAAAATTCTGCCAGAGTTCCCCTACTTCTCTACTAGGGAACCATGAAGAAGAATCAACCACGACATCATAGCAATCCCAAGCACCAATGGTCCAATTGGTTTGATGTCCCAGCCAGCCAATGGAATCAGGAAGTGAATTCAATGTAACAGGTTGAAAAACATCCATGGAATCTGGTAATCGAAGATTAGCCACGGTATTAAAAAATGAATCCAAAAAAGGGTAATCTATGACTTGGGTGTGGCCAACACCCTGTTCCATGGCGAGTATCCATTTCGCTCCCAAAGGCCGGTGATCTAAAAAAATTCCTGTAAGATTCTCTATACGATAAGGGTGATCATTTTCAGCAATAAACATGAGTCCCGGCACCTCGACGGCAGCTCCTGCATCGGTGGTATCGTGATATCCTCCTTTCTGAGTAATGAAGCCCAGCATACGTTCCGGGATCCATTTGGTAAAGTGATAGCCAAATTGACCACCCCAGGAATAGCCATTAATGAAAAAGGGAATAAAGGATATTTCATCGTGACTGAAAAGAACAGCGAATGAATCCATGGCAGCGATTACCGCATCTCCAATTCCTGTATGCATGTGCATGTTAAAAATGTGAGCACCCATCAAAGCGAAATCCTGGTTGCTGGCGAGTATCTGGTAATTCGAGTCACTAACGACATTCCGGGAATCCCCATTGTTTGGGTGCATGAACCAGTAGACACCACGAAGCGTATCCGTTGAATCATTGACCCACATCCGAAAATCGGCATAATTGTAACTGGCTGTATCATTCTCCAGGATGGATACATCATGGATTTCAGCACGGACAAACCCGATTAAAAAGAAAATGAAGAAAGTTTTTTTCACAAAGTTTATGTTCTTAATCGTTTTCTCGCAGTAGCGGGATTTACGATTAGCTTCAACATTTTATTATCTCTTTTTCGAAAATGATGACCTTTTAGATGCTCTATAGACAAACCAATCATCACTGGTAATTTCATGGTAGTGGTCAGACTCTTCTACCAATATTTTCGCTGTGTTCTTTTTTACTGCAGCAATCTCAACCCTGACACCCTCTGCTTTCAGGTGAGTCACCAGCTCAACAAAATCTGAATCACCCGACATAATAATGATGGTATCGACTTTAGATGCCAATTGAGTTGCTTTTATGGATAGCGGAATATCGGCTGATTTATGACAGGGTACTACGGATCCATAATAGTTCTCATGAAGTCGTTCAGCAAATTTTTTGGATATGGATTTACCCTCACGAAAATAGATCAGTCTGTTTAAGCCTCTGCCATTTAAGAGTTTAGGTATAAGTTCATCGAAGTTGATCATAGCTTTGGTCGATTTGGATAAGGTATGGATACTTCGCTCAATATTATTACCATCGCATAGAATTGCTACAGATTGGTTGATTAGTATTTCAGTCATATTATTTGATTCCTTAGTGTATACATAAATCTAACCCCAATCCACCAAACAAAAAACCCCGCTACTGCGGGGTTTTTATTTTTTTCATTATGATTTAAGAAGGAGGCATCATCTTTAAGTAAACTAGCGTAGATCTAGCTTGCTACTATTATCTCTTATAGCATAAGAATCCATAATCAGCCTGTCAGAAGCATCAAAAAATACTGGTCCGGGTCTATCTTCATCCCAATCTTCACGACACTCTTCTTTCGCTGCGATCATTTCTTCTTCATTATGTATAGTTACAACGGAGTCTCCATCATCTGTTCTATATACTATATCAACTGGATACTGGAGTGTAGGACGCTCTTCTGACTCTGGATTATCTTCGTACCAATCTTTAAGCTCTGCCCAGCCTTCTTCTTCATCAGTTTCTACAGTAATAGACGTTCCGTCTGGCATTGTAAATGTTATAGGGAATACCATTCCAAAACATTTCTCTCTATTCCAATCTCTTCCGCGGTCACATCGACGATATAGTTCACGCATTTCATCATCATTGTTAATCGATACGGTCGCACCATCAAAGGTGATATCAACGGGGTACTGCAGAGATGGCTTCTCTTCTGCATCAGGATTTAATTCGTACCAATCCTTGATCTCATACCAGCTATTTTCATTGTCACTGCTAACTGTGATGGTTGATCCATCCGGCATTATAAATGTTACAGGTAGGACAAGGTTAAAACATTTCCAATCTTCTTTCTCATCCCTGTCCCAGTAGAATTCATCTTTTCTATCGTCGTCATAGGGATCGAGCTTTCTGCCCTTCATATTAAAGTAGACTTCATTGCGACTACCGGTTCTGTGACCCAAGCCAGCCAGTTCTACTTCATAGCCAAGACCCGATGCTACGCTTGCATCTGTACTAAAATAATCATAAAAGTCTTGTTCTACGACGGCCTGAGATTCGGCTGGTAATTCATCCATACTAATGGAAATTTTTTCAGCACTAATAATAGCCTGAATTAATTCATAGTCGTTACTTTCTTTAGATTTTGTGATATCAGTTTCACAACTGATTATAAATAGAATAGCTATAAAAATACTAATATGTGATATTGTTTTCACTAATTGCTCCTTAATTATTGTAATGAATTTATCTAAAATTTTGATTAAAGTTAAAAATTAAATATAACATAATTATAAACATTTCAACCGTCTTAATTCCAACTTCTTTTAATGAGTACAGGTTGTCAGTAAAAACCCCGCTAGTGTAGGGCTCTTGCTTAAATCCTATCCCTTTGGGTGGGGGTTAATTACCGAATGGAACTGTATTCCCTTCTGAATCTGTCTTGATTAACCAGATATCAGAAACACCAATCCCGTAGGAATATGTCAAACCTGTTATGATATACCCACCATCTGTGGTCTGTTCAACGGAATTACCTTTATCATAATCACCTCCTCCAAAGGTCTGATTCCATTCTTCTTGTCCCTGTGAATCAGTCTTGATTAACCAGACATCCGAATAACCATTCCCGAAAGAAGTTGTTTCACCTGTAATGATATATCCACCATCCGTTGTTTGTTGAACTGAATAACCTCTATCATTACTACTTCCACCAAAGGTTTGATTCCATTCTTCTTGTCCCTGTGAGTCTGTTTTGATTAACCAGACATCATAACTACCATTCCCGTAGGAACTTGTATAGCCTGTAACAATATATCCGCCATCAGTTGTTTGTTGAACTGAATTACCTACATCTTCATTACTTCCACCAAATGTCTGGTTCCAATCTTCATTACCATATGCATCAGTCTTGATTAACCAGACATCATAACCACCATTCCCGAAAGAATTTGTAATACCTGTTATGATATATCCACCATCAGTGGTCTGTTCAACGGAATAACCGTAATCATAACTACTTCCACCAAAGGTTTGATTCCATTCTTCATTCCCCTGTGAATCTGTTTTAATTAACCAGACATCATAATCACCATTCCCGAAAGAATATGTATAACCTGTTATGATATATCCACCATCTGTAGTCTGTTCAACGGAAAAACCCCAATCAGTACCACTTCCGCCAAAGGTTTGATTCCATTCTTCATTCCCCTGTGAATCTGTTTTAATTAACCAGACATCATAATCACCATTCCCGAAAGAAGATGTTTCACCTGTAATGATATATCCACCATCAGTTGTTTGTTGTACGGAAGAGCCTAATTCATAACTACTTCCCCCAAAAGTTTGTGTCCATCCCTGACCAAAAAGTGGGGTAAGAACAAGTACGATAGTCAGTGCAGTTGAAAATAATGTCATAAAATGTCTTTTCATTTTAGCCTCCCTGGTTAAACAAATTCCATACTAACAGGCTGAATTTCTGGGTGTTTCTCTAATGCCCAGCTCATAAAGTTGGTTATAATATTATGTATATATAAAAATTTCATAGTCGAATGTAACTACTAATAAATAAAAATGTTATCCAGATTTAAAAGCCGTGCTCTTCTAACATCTCCAGGGCTTCTTTTCTTGTCAGCTTTGGATACTTTGCTAATACCTTCTGCACTACCTTTTCGCGCCTTAACTCTTGCGAAACTCTCTTTAGCACTTCTGGCTCCAGCATTCCCTTGGCTTACCATCATCATCAACGACTTTAGAGTCGCCGAACCATTTTTTAAACTCTGGGGTTACTTCTCTTTCGAGGCGGAAGGAGGGTTCTTCGATTTGTTTGAGGATTGATTCTGCTGTGTCTTTTCTACGAAGAACAGGAAGGACTCGCCTGAAGGCTTGTGGGGTTTTCTGTTGGTACCTATCTTGATAGTTCCTAATCTTGCTAATGTACGTTTGGCGCGCTGCTTTCCTCGTTTTTCAGCTTCTAATACTGCAGGGCTTTTGTCTTTGTTTGTCATAAGTAACTCCTTTATACATCAAGAAAACAAAAAACCCGCCGAAGCGGGTTACTTTTTTCGGCGTTTACCGCACATCTGCTTGCCACCGTGGCTTTGCTCGGTTGGCGGCTCATTTAGAGCTCTCTTGATGCTATACAATTTTATATCTAAACCATTACATAATTCAACTGGAATATTGAAGAATATCTATCTAAACTTATCACGCAACACGACTCCTTTAATTACTCATAGAAGGCATCAGATGGGGCTACTTGCCCCAATTAGTCGTGCCTTCGGGTAATAAGGATAGTTGTGTTGCAATAACCATCTGAAGACTTTTTGGGGCTTTTTTATGGATAAATATATTAGAATAGTAGCAAATGAACTTTGAAACACTATTTGATGAAGTATTTTGGGTATTTAACGGCTGGGGGGTACTATTTTTAGTTCTTTATATCATCTCACTTGCTGCGCATATAGTAATTACTGAAAAATTAGGCTCTGGAACACCCTTGCGAATGGTTACCGGCGCCGCGAACTGGATTTTTCTTTTATTAATTGTGGTTTTCTCTGGTTTTATTGCAGCAATTGTTAGTTTTGTTTTAGGATTTATTGGAGGCCCATTGATGGCTAAAATTATTCTTAAAGTGGATTTGAAGAAGTAATTATGAAATATATTAAAGAAACTAAAATCTTGATGGTTGGTGTGTTTTTTATTCTTGGATTAGGTGGTACTTATCTAACATATGATTTTGCTGACACTGTTAAATTTGGAAAATTTATTACAGGCCGAGGAAAGGGTGGTGGAAGCGGCGTTGATTCTGCAACTGACGGTGTAGCGGTAGGTTTAGGAATTATATCTGGGTTTTGTTTTCTTTCAAGTACTTTATTATTGATATCTTTTAAAGATGATGAATAAAACACTTCAATATTCAACGTTATTTTTTTAATTATAATGAGTGAATAATGGTAAATATTTCATTAAAAGACACATTTGATTTATTAACATCATCAGTACCGCATTTAAAAACCTCTGAACTAATAGAAAAATGTAATGAAGCCCATACTGTATCAAAAAAAGACTCTATTGGAAGTATGAGATTGATTGCTCCTCCGCGCAAATAAAAATTCAATTTTTTTATTATTTTTATTTTTTACTCGCCCGTTTTATAAACTTAATGATTAGTGGACAAAGAGAGAGCATTGGCGTTACTCACAGGATGAGCATAATAATAACACATGTCTATGGTATGGAGTACGGGTACCTCCCCTCGGCATGGGTGTGGCGTGTCCTACAAATTCGTGTCCTACAAGTAAGTTTTTAGAACTTTTTAGATATCAGTAGATACTTTATATATAACAAAAGCCCCCGATAGAAATCAAGGGCTTTATCAGAGCGAGAGACGAGGTTCGAACTCGCGACATCCACCTTGGCAAGGTGGTGCTCTACCAGCTGAGCTACTCTCGCATGAAATCGGGGTGCAAAATTACAGTTTTATAATTGACCTATCAATCGGATTT
>ERZ813253.207-NODE-207-length-23213-cov-38.404531_pt1 | contig 23213 bp, 23 predicted proteins | sample MGYA00520893_ERZ813253 | MGnify/ENA primary metagenome ERZ813253 (study PRJEB31669, sample SAMD00080414) | marine metagenome | biome: oceanic hadal pelagic zone biome; feature: marine hadalpelagic zone; material: sea water | place: Pacific Ocean:Izu-Bonin Trench...
TGACCCATGTTGCAATCAAACCGTTGAATGGTCCAAATATATCTGATTTATTTCGAGCGTTGGACGGGATTCATTTTGAAAAGGATGATCGGGGTTGTTTGGCGATTCATGCATCTGCTCTTAATCCTGTACCAATTGTAACGAATGATTTGGTTGAATTGATTGATGAAAATTCTTTCCGCTGGTTGGGGCGCTTTGATAATGTGATTAATTCCGGCGGAGTGAAAATTATTCCCGAATTGGTGGAAGCAAAACTTTTATCAATTATCCCAAATAATCGGTTTTTTATCAATGGAGAGTCGGACGAATCTTTAGGCGAAAAAGTTGTTTTGGTAGTGGAAGGGAATGTGATTGAAATTTCCTTTGATTCATTGGAAAAATTTGAAAAACCGAAAGAAATATATTTTATATCAGAATTTTTAGAAACAGAATCCGGAAAAATTCGCAGAGGGGAAACGCTTAAAATCATTCAATATTAATTCTTTTATGGGTTTAAAGTGTTTTTTATTACTTGTTGCAAGGGTGATATTATTCTCTGCAGCAGTGGCTGCAATGATGTCATCGCCGGCTCTCATATGTGAAGACAACGAATATTCTTCAACATAAATCATTCTATGTTTTGAAATATCAGATCAATTTTAAAATATCCTTCTTTTGTTCGTTATATTCATCTTCGGTAAGAATGTCGCGCTGTTCCAATTCTCTGAACCAGACTAATTGCTGCATCAATACGGAAACATTTGATTCTGCATTTTGATTAGGGACAAGTTCACCGATTCGAGACAACAATTTTTTCTTGGCTTTCTGAAATTCTTTTTCAGTTATCATCCCTTTTTCCATCATGGCTTTTAAAAGTTCAATATCTGTTAGAATCTGTTCAGTGTCGGCAAATTCCAATTCCCTGTTAGGGGCCGCTTCCCGGTAAACAACTGTGGGATAGGTCCTGAAAAAAGGATCGCACCAGAGGTGGTTATGATAACTGGGATATCCAAAACCCACATGAAAAGTGGTAATAACATTAGAGCGGTGGTGTAGATGGCGTTTTTTATGTTTTCTATTCCCCGGATTAGCGAATAATACAGATGTAAATATTAATCCGATGATTGTTGTAACCATCATTTTTCTATTCATGATGAGACTCCTTTATTGTTATTGAGTATTAAAATAGACACGACGACTTCAAGTAAGTTAAACATTTTCTATCTTTTAACTTTTCTAAAAACCTTGTGTCTATGATAAAAAATAATGAAAGGAAACTAAAAATGAAAATACTCAAACCGTTGATGATTTCAATGTTAATGCTCACAGTAACATTCGCCCATCAATTTGAAGGACATCCCGGACAACCAAGACGTCATGGTAATCCCATTATGCCACTTGTAATCGGTGTAAGTGCAGTTGGAATTACTTATGCAATTGTGAAGAAAAATAAAAATTCACACAATATCAATATTCCCCGATACGATGCTGAAATGCTGGAAATGGATATTGAAAGTCTATTATCTTTGCAGAAGAAAACCATTCTTACGGATAATGAATTTGAGAAGAAGCGTAAGGAATTAGTCAAACGGCTTGGTAAACCGCTACCGGAAAATATTTTACTGGCAGATAAACAGGAAATTTATTTGCAGTTGGAAAAACTCTCTGCCATGAAAAAGAATGGTGTAATTAACGAGAAAGAATTCAACAAAAATAAACGTAAACTCCTGAAATTGATCTAATCATTGAGAGATTGAAATAGTAAAAAAGGGCTGCAATGGCAGCCCTTTTTTATTTCAAATACCCTTTCAGTTTTCTGATTGGAATTAATTCAATTTAAATTAATCTTTGTTTCAGTACAGCCCTTAGTGCTGAAATATCCACTTTATCAGTAATATTTCCGCCGAACCAAATCTCCGCCGATGCTAATCCCTGGGCGATGAACATATCTAATCCGCCGATGGTTTTCGCGCCTTTTTCTTTCCCCAATTTGAGCCATTGTGTTTCAATCGGATTATAAATCGTATCGACCAATATTAAGTTGGGTTTGATTTCATTTAATGTCATAGGAGTAGATTCAGTCTCGGGCCACATGCCTAAAGGAGTACAGTTTATAATAACATCTGGAATTTCACTTGGGTCATTATTTGGGAAAAATGAATGAATCCAATCCAACAATTGTTTCGCCGTATTTTGTGTACGATTGTTTATAGAAATAGAATTAACATGGGCTTGTATTAGCCCAAATGCGATTGCTCGCGCCGCGCCGCCGGCACCAAGAATTACACAATCTTTTCCTTTTAGATCTAATCCATTTATTTCTAGTGCTTTCAAAAAGCCAATCCAATCTGTGTTAAATCCTTTCCCATTTTTTACACAATTGACCGCTCCAATAATTTTTGCAGATTCATTTAATTTATCCAATAATGGAATAACCGATTGCTTATGGGGTATGGTTACATTGAAGCCATCCAATTCATTTGAATTCATAAATGTGTGAAGTTCATTGGTTTTAACATGAATCTTCTCAAAGGATGCATCCAATCCAAGTTGATGATATACTTCCTGATGAAGGAATGGACTCAAACTTTGGGCAATGGGATCTCCAATAACAGCGAATCGTTTCATTGTTTAAGTCGCTCCAATACATCGTAAAATTCGGGATAAGAAATAGAGGCACATTCAGGATTATCCAGTTCAACATCTCCATCCGCTACCAATTCAGCAATGCTGAAAGCCATGGCAATGCGGTGATCATGGAATGTTTCAATTTCTGCGCCATTCAAATTTGTGGGACCATTAATAATAAATCCATCGTCCAATTCTTCTATATCCGCGCCCATCTTTTTTAGGTTTTTACAAATCGCATGAATTCTATCACATTCTTTCACTCGTAATTCTTTGGCGCCACGGATTTCTGTTTTTCCTTTGGCTTGTGTGGCAAGAATGGCAATGATAGGGAGTTCGTCAATGAGTCCAGGCACATCTTTTTCATCAATATTAATGCTTTGTAAGGGTTGGTGAAATATTTTTAAATCACAAATAAGTTCACCCGTTTCTTCCCATTGATTGATACACGCCATTCCGCCCCCCATTTTTTCTAATGCAGAGAAAAAACCGGTTCGGGTTGGATTTGCCAAAACGTGATTTAATTTGATTTCAGACTTTGGAACCAATGCAGCAGCTGTGGCAAAAAATGCCGCGGTGGAAGGATCTCCTGGTACAGATAATTTAAAAGATGAAAGGGGAGAAGATGATTTTAAAATAGTTGTGCTTAATCCATCCACAATTATATTTACTCCAAGTCCAGTCAGCATTTTTTCTGTATGATCTCGGGATAAGGTAGGTTCTGTTACGGATGTTTTTCCACTTGCCCCAAGTCCGGCTAACAGCACAGCAGATTTCACTTGGGCGCTGGCGACAGGTGATTCATATTTAATTCCTGCCAATTCACTTTTGTGAATAGTGATGGGAAGTTTCCCATTATTACTTTCTGAAATTAATCCCATTTTTGAAAGTGGATCTAAAATTCGATTCATGGGACGAGATGAAAGTGAATCGTCTCCAATAAATGTGGCGTTGATGCCTTGCCCTGCCAACAGCCCTAAAAGTAAGCGTGTTGTGGTGCCGGAATTTCCGCAGTCCAAAGGTTCGGAAGGATTTGAAAATGTCCCACCTTTTACAATCACATCATTTCCATCATTCCAGATTTTAATGCCACATGCTTCCAAACATTTTCGAGTGGACTGCACATCGACGCCCGTGGATGAATTCGAAAGCCTAGATTCTCCATTTGCCAAAGCTGCAAACATGAGCGAACGATGGGAAATAGATTTATCTCCCGGGAAAGTAAGTTCGCCTTTAATGACCATTTTTCTTTAATTCATCCGCAATCAAAAACGCCAATTCAATAGCTTGATTCGCATTCAGGCGCGGGTCGCAATGGGTGCGATATCGATCTGATAAATCCGCTTCAGAAATATCATCCAATCCGCCGGTGCATTCGGTTACATTTTGACCCGTCATCTCTAAATGGATTCCACCCATGAAAGAGCCTTCTGATTTGTGAATCCGGATGTTTTGTTTTACTTCATCAATAATATGATCAAAAGGTCTTGTCTTAATCCCGTTGCTACTTTTTATCGTATTCCCGTGCATAGGGTCACAGGACCAAACCACAGTTCGTCCTTCTTGTTGAACTTTGCGAATTAATTTTGGTAAATAGGACTTCACTTTATCATGCCCAAATCGAGCAATGAGCGTGATTCGTCCTGCTTCATCACTAGGATTCAAAACATCCAATAATTCAATAAGCACATCCGGATCCAAAGAAGGTCCGCATTTAATACCGATAGGATTTTTAATCCCGCGACAAAATTCTACATGAGCACTATCCAAAAATCGTGTTCGATCTCCGATCCAAACAAAATGAGCGGATGTATTATAAATATCTCCCGATGTAGAATCGACTCGAGTAAGGGCTTCTTCATAAGGGAGCAAAAGCGCTTCATGGCTTGTAAAATATTTTACTCGCCGGAGTTGGGGCGTATTATTTGAATTGATTCCCAACGCTTCCATGAAGTTTAAACTTTCCTGGATCTGATCGGCTAAATGTCGATACCGCTCACCTTGGGGACCGCTTTTAACAAAACCCATATTCCAGGATTGGACATGACGAAGATCAGCATATCCACCATCGGCAAAAGCGCGAAGCAAGTTTAATGTGGACGCTGCTTGTGAATAGGCTTTCAGCATGCGATCCGGATCCGGGATTCGTTTATCTTTTTCAAATCGAATGTCGTTAATAATATCGCCAGTATAACTGGGAAGTTCCACACCATCGATTGTTTCAGTAGGGCTGGATCGGGGTTTGGCAAATTGACCCGCTATACGTCCAACTTTCACAACAGGCATATTTGCGCCGGATGTTAAAACCACTGCCATTTGAAGAATGACACGGAATGTATCTCGAATATTATCTGCATGGAATTCTGAAAAGCTTTCGGCACAATCTCCACCCTGAAGTAAAAATGCATACCCTTCTGTGACATCCGCCAATGCTCTTTTCAACGAGCGGACTTCACCTGCAAAAACCAAAGGTGGAAAATTATTTAGGGTTTTTTCAACTTCTTCCAAATGATTTTGATCCGGATAATCGGGTAAATGTTTTATGGTAAAATTTTTCCAACTATCTGTTTGCCACTGCGTCATGATTGCAATTCCTTTAAGCGATTATCCAATGTGTCTGTTGATTTTTTCAAATTTTTGATTATGTCTTTTGTATAGGGGTTGTATAATTGTAAATCGGTGTAAAGCTCCCAAGTATCATTACACGTCTGGTCAACCAAGTCTAAAAGATCTCGAAATCCTTGTGTATCAATAGATGTCTTTTTTATGCCAAACTCTTTAAGCATTCGTCCGAGAAAATGGGTTACACCTTGGGTTTGTGCTGCCATACGATCGTGCTCATCGGGAGTCATTTCAAGTATTTGAATACCCTGATCCATGAAATATCCTTTCCAGAATTTAAATTGATTATGGGAATCTCTCGTATTATTCATCATCATTTTCAGGCGATTATTCGACATAAATGAATCGGGCCCAAACATGGGATGGGTTGCAATAATACCCACATTTTCGGGAAGGGATTTTCCCATCATTTCTACAGGATGTTTCTTTACAGAACAAACATCAATAATGGTTGTTCCGTCTGATATTCGAGACGATATGTCTGAAATGACTGATTCGAAATGACGAATTGGGACAGCAACAAAGATTGTTTTTTCTTTTAATAATTCATCTAATGATACAAATTCAACACCAGAAAAAGGGGATGATTGTTTTGGGTCATAAGCTTTGATGGAAAACCCTTTTTGAAGAATATTGGCCAACACTTTTCCGAATCGGCCAAATCCAATAATGCCGATACTGTTCACGCGTCCCCCAATTTTTTTATTCCCAAAAACAAAGTAAGATTATGTTTTAAATCGTGAATGCTTTCCTGAAGAATTTCTAATCCATATAAATCGGCACATGCTTTATTGGCGATTACACCGGCGGTGGGTGGAAGTTTACCTTCAGATAATCTTCGAGCCGCTTCCGCCGTATCGTCTTCTTCAACCAATGGCCGAGTCCAAAAATGTTCACTCAAATAATCCTTACATTGGCGAAGCGCTTGCTGATGAGAATGGATTTCAGTTACATCACCCACATGTGTTCCAGCTAATCCCAATAAATTTTGGGTAATAGGGATATGAAACATTTCAATGATCTCACATCGGTATTTTGCCAGCGCTTCCACACTTTCAATTACTACACCCCCTTGAGCATTCTCCATGGCAAAGATGCCGTATTCCGTTTCGCTATTTTCAACGCCAGCTAAAACGTGTTCCGATGAAATTTGATACACGATTTCCACTCCTTCAAGTCCATGGTTATTGGCAAATTCGTGAGCGGCCTGTTCGGAAAAACTCCCTTTTCCGCCTTGGATTCCTATTGTCATTATTTTGTTCCTTTCAATTCTTGAATTAAGCTTTTTGTTGTTTCCACTGGATTCGAACTCCCCTCTATATTCTTAATAATGGCCGATCCCACAACAGCCCCATCTGAATGTTTATTGAACCAAATCACATCTTCTCGTGAGCTGATTCCGAAACCCACTACAAATGGGGTTACACTATTTTTTTGAACACGATTTAGATATTTTTCCAATGCATCTTTCGATGCCAAATCATTTCCGGTAATACCTAAAATGCTAACAGCATAAATCAAATCACCGGCCAATTTTGATATTTTTTTGATGCGCTCATTGGGCGTATTGGGTGCCACCAATAAAATAGGCGCAATACCTTTTGCTTTTGCTGATTCACAAAATGGCACCGCTTCTTCTAAAGGTAAATCGGGTAAAATAAGTCCATCAACCCCGGAAGATACACAATGGTTCAGAAATGTTTCATGACCCATTTTAAGGATGGGATTATAGTATCCCATGAGTGCAATGGGGACATCTGTTTGCTTCCGAATTTCAACGACTTGTTCAAAAATTATTTTCAGTGTCATACCATTATCCAATGCTTGTTGGCTTGAAGCTTGGATCACGGGCCCATCCGCTTGTGGATCAGAAAATGGGATACCAATTTCAATCATATCTGCTCCCGCATCTGCAGCCGCACAAACTAAATCTACAGTGGAATCCAAGGCTGGATAACCAGCTGTCAAAAATGGAATAAGCTTTTCTTTGGGTTCTTTGAATAATTTTTCGATGCGGTTCATAAGTCAATCCCCAATGCTTCTGCCACGGTGTGGACATCCTTGTCGCCCCTTCCCGAAAGACATACAATAATATTTTCTCCTGATTCAATTCCATTATTTTTCTGTCGTAAATACGCCAACGCATGAGCTGTTTCAAGGGCAGGTAAAATACCTTCTTTTTTCGAAAGCCATTGGAATGCATCCAGCGCTTCTGTGTCCGTGGCAGAAAAATATTGCACCCGTCCAGATTCGTTAAGATAGCTGTGCTCCGGTCCAATCCCCGGATAATCCAGTCCTGCCGAAATAGAATGGGGGAGCGTAATTTGCCCATCGTCATTCTGGAGAAGAGTTGATGCCGCCCCATGCAAAACGCCAAAATCACCTTTGGTTAATGTGGCTGCATGTTCACCACTTTCCAATCCTTTTCCAGCTGCTTCTACGCCCACAATTTTCACATCATCCTTAATAAAGGGATAAAATAAACCCATGGCATTGGAGCCGCCGCCGACACATGCCACCAATCGATCGGGTAAGTTTTGTCCGGATTGATTTGCGAATTGCGCTTTTGCTTCCTTGCCAATTACCGATTGAAAATCCCGTACCAACATAGGATAAGGATGTGGACCAACCGTGGAACCAATAAGATAATATGTAGATTCCACATTCGTAACCCAATCGCGAATCGCTTCATTAGTAGCATCTTTCAAAGTCATACTTCCAGATGAAACAGGGCGAACTTCAGCACCCAACAAATTCATTCGAAATACATTTAACTTTTGACGGCGAATGTCTTCTTTACCCATGTAAACGATACATTCTAGCCCAAACAAAGCGGCGACAGTTGCTGTGGCCACGCCATGCTGTCCCGCACCTGTTTCAGCAATAATTCGCTTTTTCCCCATGCGTCTTGCTAACAAAATTTGACCCAAGGCATTGTTGATTTTATGAGCACCGGTGTGATTCAAATCTTCCCGTTTGAGCCAGACCTTGAAGCCCAATTCTTCCGATATTTGTAAAGCAAAATAAAGAGCTGTTTCTCGTCCGGAATAATGCTTCAGTAGGCCATTTAATTCATCCTGAAATGATTCATCCAGTTTTGCTTCTGCATAATACTGCTCCAGTTCATCCAAAGCGGGAATAAGCGATTCAGGCACGAATTTTCCACCGAATTTTTCAAAATGTCCCCGCTCATCAGGTAAGTTGTAATCTTTAAATTTATTATCCAAAATGGAATCCTGTTGATTTAATGTTCTTGAGATTTTTAAAGAGTGATTTAATTTTTTCGAGGTCTTTTATTCCAGGAGATGATTCCACACCACTATTTACATCCACTGCGACAGGATTTACAGAATCAATCGCATCCAAAATATTATCAGGGTTGAGCCCACCGGAAAGAATAAAGGGATTTTCTGATTTTCCATTCAATATTGACCAATCAAATGTTTCTCCCGTTCCGCCATATTGATTATTTGAAAAGGTGTCCAACAGAAACCCAGCCACATTATAATCATTCATGGCTGATAAACTTTCTTTATTTTTAATGCGTAATGCTTTCAAAACGGGCAAGTCAAATTGATTACAAAAGTTAGGCGATTCATCGCCATGAAGTTGAATCATGCCCAATGGAATTTCTGCAATAGCTTCATCAATAAATTCTTTTTCATGATTCACAAATACACCAACTCGAGAAACTGATTCAGATAATTGTTCAGAAATAGATTTGGCTTTTTCGATAGAAATAGCACGGGGGCTTTTTTCATAAAAAATAAATCCAAGTGCAGATGCACCATTTTCTACTGATACTTTTGCATCTTTCAAATTGGTAATTCCACAGATTTTGGTTGGAATCATGATGTTGCCCCAAGCAATGCTTCTAATGCTTTCCCCGGATTGCGAGTCTTCATAAGTGATGTGCCAATGAGCGCTGCATCATAACCCAAATCAGAAACAGTTTTTAAATCTTTAGGTGTGTAAATCCCGCTTTCAGCAACTTTGATAGAAGTTGAAGGCAGTGATTGAAACATTTTTTTAAAATAGGAAATATCTGTTGTCATGGTTTTGAGATTTCGACAATTAATACCCACAATTTCCGGATTTAATACAAAAATAAATTCAGCATGTTTTTCATCGTGATATTCCACAAGAAATTCCAATCCCGCCTTTTTTCCATCATTCATTAATTGTTGTAATGTATCTTGATCCAGCGCATCCGCGATGAGCAAAAATGCATCCCCATGATAATGAACTGTTTCCGGTATTTGTTTTTCATCAATAATAAAATCTTTACGAATAACCGGAATTGAAACCGCATCGCGAACTGATTTCAATATATCCAAACTGCCACCAAAAAATGATTGATCCGTCAATACAGAAATAGCTGCAGCACCAGCTGATTCATACTCTTTTGCGATTTGAACAGGATCGGCGTTGGGCAGAATTTCACCTTCGCTAGGGGATTTCATTTTAATTTCTGCAATGATAGAAATTCCGGGAGACGAAAGAGCTTCTTTTAGACTGCGTATTTGTCCCACCAAATCCCCAAATTCTGTATCTTGAATTTGGTCAACTTCTTGACGTTTTAAATCTAATATTTGATCTAAAATATTCATTCAGCCAATTGAGTTAATATATTGAGTGCCGCACCTGAATCCACAGATTCGTACGCTTTCACCAATCCTTCTTTTAGGTTTTGTGCTTTTCCGCCGACCACTATGCCAGCAGCGGCATTGAGTAAAACAATATCCCGTTTTGGTCCTTTTTCACCCTTCAGAATGGATTTTATTATGTCAGCATTTTCTTTTGGTTCGCCTCCTTGAAGACCATTCAATGAAACGCGACTCAATCCCAATTCGGATGAATCAAATTCAAACGTATTCACATCATTTCCATTTTGCATTTGACTAATCTTGGTTGTGGTGGTGGTAGAAATTTCATCTAATCCATCTCGGCCATGAAAAACCATTACATCAGTGGAGCCTAATGCTTTTAAAACATTGGCTTGAATTTCTGTTAAGTCCGGATGAAAAATTCCCATAGCTTGGGCCTTGACTTCTGCGGGGTTACAAAGCGGTCCTAAAATGTTAAACACGGTTCGGGTAGCCAATGCTTTCCGAGCGCCGATAGCGTATTTCATGGCAGGGTGATATGCAGGAGCAAACATGAAACCCAAACAAATTTCTTCAATATCTCCCACGGACTCTTCTACCGATTTCTCAATGGAAATTCCTAAAGCTTGTAGCACATCGGCAGACCCGGATTTGGATGTCATGGATCGATTTCCGTGCTTTGCCACATGAACGCCCGAACCGGCAACAACAAAAGTTGCAGCAGTAGATATATTGAATGTGCCAAGTGCATCGCCGCCGGTTCCGCACATATCGATGGCAGGCGAATCCAAGGAAACTGTTACCATCTTTTTCCGCATGGCTTGGGCGAAGCCCGTAATCTCATCCACCGTTTCACCTTTTGCACGAAGCGCCATAAGGAATCCTGCAATCTGTGTATCGTCATATGCACCGGACATGATTGAGAGCATGACATTGAATGCTTCGTCACGCGTGAGATTTTGGCGATCAAGTAATTGTTCTAAAATGTTTTTCATGATTTAATCTCTAAAAAGTTTTGAATTATTTGCATTCCATTTTCTGTTGCGATGGATTCAGGGTGGAATTGTACTCCATATACCGGATGAATTTCATGTTCGATTCCCATAATGAGTCCATTATCTAATTCGGCGGTTATTTTTAATTCTTCGGGTAAACTGGCGCGCTCTGCAACCAAAGAGTGATATCGAGTTGCTGTGAAAGAGCGATCTAACCCATTAAATAAAGTCAATCCGTTATGCTGAATGGTGGCGGTTTTCCCATGGACAATTTCTGATGAATGAACCACATTCCCACCATAAGCCACGGTAATGGCTTGATGCCCGAGACAAACACCCAAAATTGGAATGGATGCCCCATATTTTTGTATCACTTCAATCAAATTTCCTGCATTTTCGGGTCGTCCCGGTCCTGGAGAAATCACAATATGAGATGGGTTCCATTTTTCAATATTATCCAGTTCAAACTGGTCATTCCGCACGACTTTAACATCAGGATTAATTTCCCCAATGTATTGCACAAGATTGAAGGTGAATGAATCGTAATTGTCGATAACAAGGATCATGAAACCAACCCGTTTTCTGCAAAATCAATAGCCGCCATGATGGCCTTTGCCTTATTCACTGTCTCCTCAAATTCTTTTGTTGGATCAGAATCGTGCACAATGCCAGCGCCGGATTGAAAATGTACCGTGCCATTTTTCATGATCATAGTTCGAATCGTTATGCAAGTATTCACATTCCCTGTAAAATCAAAGAATCCCACAGCCCCAGAATAGATATCTCTGCGATTCGGTTCAAGCTCATGAATTATTTCCATGGCTCTGATTTTTGGTGCGCCCGTAACTGTTCCTGCAGGAAAGCCGCTCATAAGTGCATCAAAGGGATCTTTATTTTTCGCCAATTTTCCTTTCACATCAGAAACGATATGCATCACATGGGAATAATTTTCGATCACCATATTTTCAGGAATAGTTACGGAACCATATTCAGATACACGGCCTACATCATTTCTCCCCAAATCCAAAAGCATCAAATGCTCGGCGCATTCCTTTTCATCATTGATTAAATCTTGTGCAAGTGCTTGATCTTCTGCTTCCGTTTTGCCCCGTTGGCGTGTACCTGCAATAGGACGAATTTCGACAACACCATCTTCTACTTTGACTAATAACTCCGGAGATGCGCCAATAATATCAAAATCTTTTATTTTCAAATGAAACATATAGGGAGATGGATTGATATTTCGCAATGCACGATAAAGAGTCGTGGGTTCTACGGAAGTTTGGCGTTCAAATCTCTGACTCAATACCAACTGAAAGATATCTCCATCTACTATGTGTTCTTTTGCTTTTAGGACTGCAGATTCAAAGGATTCTTGATCAAAATTGGAAGACACTTGGCTTTTTTTCACTCGGATCAGGGTCTGATAATCCACATCAGAGTGAAGCATTTCACCAATGACATCAATTCTTGCGTGAGCATTATCAAACTGCTCCTTTAACTCTTGATTAGGATTCACCTTTACATTGGAAATGACTAGTGCCGACCCCTTCAAATGGTCAAATGCAATCATATCTTCAAAAAGCATAAAAATTGCATCAGGAACATCCAAGACAGAACTATGATGAATGGGAATATCTTCCACCCAGGCGATTGTTTCATATCCAAGGTAGCCAACTAACCCGCCTGTGAAAGAAGGGATTCCCGGCAATTTCACCATATTATATTGGGATTGCATTTCTCGGAGTATATCTAGAAAAGGCATATCTACGTTATTGGTTTCCCCATTTTCGGTGATAGTGGATAGTCCATCTTTATGCATAAGAATTTTCTGTGGATTGATTCCCACATAAGAAAACCGTGAATATTGATTCCCTTTTTCAACAGACTCCAGTAAAAATGCATATTCCGCCTTTTTGGAAAGGTGCACCCACGCCGCTACCGGTGTAAGCAAATCTGCCAGGATGCGTTTATACACAGGTATGGTTGCGCATCCCTTGGCAAGATCCTGAAATTCGTCGAATGTGAGTTGTGTTTTATCCATTTTGAGCAAAAAAAAACCCCGATTATCTCGGGGTTTAAGAGCAGTCAGCATGTACAGGTATTCCCTGGGACTACAAAACCCCTTCGCGGCTAAAAAACCAATACCAGCTATAATAAATTTTTGTATTCATGTTATTCATGACTGAGGATATTAAGGACTGGAAAGAACCAGAACCAACCTTATTTTACGTTTTCTGCAATTTTTTTGAAATGTGGTAAATGGGTCCAAAAATAGTAGCAATGTCATCTCTATCCAGTTTCCCTTCTAACTTATTTGCAAGGCGGTTTATGATCTCCTGTTCTCGATTAGGATCACCAATATTGATGCCAGATGATGCTTTAATTTCTCCAATTTCTATAGATACAGCAAATCGCTGTACCAATAAATCCAGCATTTGGTCATCAAGGAAATCAATAATTTGCCGCAATTCGATAATTTTTTCTTTTGAATGCATGATGGAATTTACAAACTTTAATTACTTATACTTGATTTAGCGCCTGCTTCAAATCTGCAATTATATCATCAGGGTTTTCAATTCCCACCGATATTCTCACCAATCCATCGGTGAGTCCTCGGGCTTCCCGTTCTTCTTTGGGAACATCCGAATGGGTCATGGTGGCCGGGTGGGTGATCATGGTTTCCACAGCCCCCAGGCTTTCCGCTAATTTTGCAAGTTTTACTGAATTCATGACTGTTTTTCCTGCTGTGATACCGCCCGTTAATTCAAATGAAATCATGCCACTGAATCCTGACATTTGTTTTTTTGCAATTTCATGGGATGGGTGGGATGATAATCCCGGATAAGTAACCGATGAAACTTTAGGATGAGCTTCCAGGAATTCCGCAACAGCTTGTGCATTTTCCGTGTGTTTTTTCATACGCAAATCCAGAGTTTTTACTCCCATGATTGTTAGCCAGCAATCGAAGGGGCCAGGTACTGCGCCAATGGTTTTCTGAACGAATTTTAATGAGTCAAACAGGTCTTCCCGATTGGTAATGACAACACCGCCAATGAGTTGGTTATGTCCGCTCAAATATTTAGTCGTGCTGTGCATCACCAAGTCTGCGCCAAATTCCAATGGACGTAAAAAAACCGGTGTTGCAAAGGTGGAATCTACCCCAAACAAGATATTGTGTTTTTTTGCAATCTTACCCACAGCTTCCAGATCGGTGATCTTCAAGAGCGGATTCGTGGGTGTTTCCACCCAAATTAATTTTGTATTTGCTTGGATTGCATTTTCTATATTAGCAGGATCAGATGAATCCACATAAGTGAAATGAAGATCATAATTTACAAGTATCTGGTTGAAATGCCGAGATACACCCCCATAAACATCATCAGAGCAAATCACATGATCGCCGGCTTTCAACAGTTTCATACAACTATCCACGGCAGACATTCCGCTGGCAAAAGCCACACCGAATTTTCCACCATCGAGATCGGCTAATATTTCTTCCATCACTTGTCGCGTGGGATTTGACGAACGGGTATAGTCAAATCCTTTATCTTTCCCAACTTCTTCCAGAACGTAGGTGGCTGTTTGGTAAATGGGCGGTACAATAGCGCCTGTGGTGGGGTCGGGTGTCATTCCCGATTGGACAACTTTTGTATCAAATTTCATACTAACTCCTTAATTGTTTTTAACGCAGAGATGCAAAGTGTTTAATTCCTGTAAGCTTTTCATACTTACTTCTTTGTTCGGCATTTCTCTGCGTCTTGGCACCTTTGCGTTTATACATTTTCCATGTTTACAATCAGGCTGCGATCAAATATTCCTTTAGGTCAGAAAATTGCTTGGACATTTTAATGGAATTTTTGTCTTTTTTCATGGCTATTTGTAATGATTCTGGTAGTGTTATCTTTTTCCCAATGATGGGTTCAATTACATCTGAAAATTTACCCGGATGCGCCGTAGATAAAACAACACCCTTTGAATTAGAATTTGTTTTTTCTCTATATTCATTTAATCCCAAAACACCAACTGCCGTATGTGGGTCAATCAAATAATCAAACTCATTTTGGATATGTCGAATACAGTCTTTAGTCTCTTTATCTGAAAAACTCCAACTGGAAATTTCCGTCTTTACTTGGTTTACATCCTGATGAAATAGGTTTTGAATTCGATCTAAATTACTGGGAACACCTACATCCATAGCATTGGATATTGTATGAATCGCATCTCGTTTTTCTACATTTCCTGTTTTTAAATAATTTGGGAACACATCATTTGAGTTGGTGGATGCTATGATTTTCTCCATTGGGATACCCATTCGATTTGCTAATAGTCCACCAGTAATGTTTCCGAAATTCCCACTAGGGACACTAAAAACTATTGGCTCAGTTTCATGACTTTGGTTCCATGCCCAGGCATAATAAACAGACTGGGGGAGAAGCCGCGCCACATTAATGGAATTGGCTGAACTTAAAGAGTAGCGGTTTTGCAAATCATCGTCTTGAAAAGCAGCTTTAACCATTCGCTGGCAATCATCAAAGGAGCCATCAATTTCCAAAGCAATAATATTTTCGCCCAAAGTGGTGAGTTGTTTTTCCTGCAGTGCGCTGACGCGATTGGATGGATAAAGAATGATTACATTAATTCCTTCAATATTGAAAAAACCATTTGCTACAGCGCTGCCCGTATCGCCAGACGTAGCCACTAAAATGGTTATTTCATTATTTTTATTTTCAAGAAAATGGGACATGGTTCGTGCCATAAACCGAGCTGCAAAATCTTTGAAGGCTAATGTAGGTCCGTGGAATAATTCCAGCACAGAATCGCTTTCATTTAATTCTTTAATTGACAGTGGAAAATCAAAAGCAGATTCACAAATATCCGATAATTGAGCGTACGTTAAATCGTCTTTTGTGAATGGATGAATCATACCAACAGCTAATTCGGGATAGGATAGTTCAGATTGAAAAAAGTCTGTCCCTAAATGAGGGATAGTCTCTGGCATATAAAGACCACCATCCGGAGCTAATCCTTGAAAAAGTGCATCTTTGAACCCCACGGAATCAGTTTTATTATTTATGCTAAAAAAGCGCAAGGTTTAGTCCAATATTTCCGGAGGTTTTCTGTGAATTGGAGAGCAATATGCTTTGCTGTTTAACCCTGAATTTTGAAAAGAATTCACCATAGCATTTCCAATTTGTTCTGCTTTTTCCAATGAATCCGATAAAGCAAAAACAGATGGCCCCGACCCTGAAATACCGCACCCAATTGCACCAGCATCTAGAGCGGATTGCCGTACTTTATTATATCCAGGAATGAGCTTGGCTCGATGGGGTTCTGCGAAATGATCCACCATGGAACGCCCCAACAAATCAAAATCTGATTTATGAAGACCCAGAGTAAATCCTGCGAGATTTCCTGCCTGTTCTACCGCAGAACTTAAAGGAACATCTTTAGGGAGAATCTGTCGCGCATCTTTTGTATTAATTGTCATTTCTGGTAAAACGGCTGTGCTGAATAAATTTTCTGGCACCGGTAAATTCAAAATATCCAACGGATCATAACTCCGGACTAAAATGATACCCCCAAAAAGCGCCGGTGCAATATTGTCTGCATGAATCCCGCCAGAGGCTACTTTTTCTCCAGCCATACCATGAATCAAAAGTTCATCTAATGATAAGGGGTTGTCCAATAGTTCATTGGCGCCAAATACCGCTGCCGCCGCGCTGGCAGAACTGGAACCAATTCCGCTTCCCGGTGGAATGCCTTTTTCTATATGGAGATTGAACCCTTGGTCGCTCTTTAAAGCTTCAAGCAAAGATATAATCGCCTTACTACCCGTATTATTTTCTGGATCACATGAAATAGAATCGGATCCAAGGCCTGACATAGAAATGTTTATGCCGGGTGTCCCCTTTTTGGTCAATGTTATGATGTCACCCGGATTAGAAATGGCATAACCGATACAATCAAATCCACAGGAGACATTGGCTACGGATGCATTTCCCTTTACTCGTATGGATTTACTCATGAAATAAATCCTTTCTGAACCAATAATTCAGCCAATAAAATGGCGCCACCGGATGCACCACGAACTGTATTATGAGATAATCCAATAAAACGAATATCAAAAAATGTATCTTCAGCAATTCTGCCAACAGTCACAGCCATTCCATTTTCAGTATCTCGATCTAATTTAGGCTGAGGACGGTCTATCTCGTTCAAAACAATGATGGGCGTTTCTGGCGCTGAAGGCAAACTCAAAGATTGTGGTTCTGCAGTAAATGAAGATAAAATGGATTTTAATTCATCCAATGACGGCACTTCATCCAAAAATCCAATATGCACAACGGCTGTATGCCCGTCCACAACTGGTACACGTGTACATACTGCATTAACAATCAATTCTGTTGATTGAACAATGCCATCTCCTGTGACTTGACCAAATATTTTTAGGGGTTCTTTTTCTGTTTTTTCTTCTTCTCCACCAATATAGGGCACTACGTTTTCTTTTAAATCTGGGTTGGTTAATGCTTTATAGCCGGCACCTGACAATGCTTGAAGCGTTGTCACTTGTACGCGATCCACCATAAACCCTGCTTGTTTTAATGCTTCTAAAACAACAATATAAGATTGGATTGAACAATTTGGCTTTACAGAAACGAACCCTGATTTTGGCAAGTTTCGGTTTTTTTGTTGGATGGGTATTACATCCGAATGCTGTGGATTTATTTCCGGAATAATCATTGGCACATCTTCCGTCTGCCGATTTGCGGAACTGGTTGAAATAACACCATATCCTTTTTTCGCATACCCAAATTCAAAATCCCGGGTCTCTTGTTTTTCAGGTAAATCTAAAGCAGAAAATACGCAGGTTACACCTTCGGGAATTGATTCAAAATCATGTACATTTCTGATGGTTAATTCGGAAACTGCATCAGGAATATCTGATTCCATATACCATTTCCCATCCACCGCATCAGCATATGTTTTCCCTGCCGATCGAGAAGATGCGGCCACATCTACCACATGAAACCATGGATGATTTTCTAATAATCGTAAGCAATTTTGCCCCACTATTCCGGTGGCGCCCAAAACACTGACTTTAATATTTTTTTCTAATGACATTTTAAAATATCCCCTAAAACACCGGCAGCTGTGACTTCTGCTCCGGCGCCATGTCCCTTGATAACCATAGGGCTATCCTTATATCTTTTTGTGGTGAAAATAATAAAATTTTCACGTCCATTTTGATGATAAAATGGATTATCACTGCCCACAGAATTTAGCTTAACGGTGGCTTTTTGTCCATCCCAGCTTGCAATATATCTTAACACTTTAGATTCCTTTTTGGCCAATTCAAAAAGATTCATAAATTTTGAATCATATCTGGAGAATTGGGTTAAAAAATCATTGACAGATAAATCAGGGCTCATTTCGGATGGAATTAAATTTTCCACAGTCACATCTTCTAGTTCTAATTGTGTGCCTGTTTCTCTAGCTAAAATAAGAATTTTTCGTGCTACGTCCATTCCATTTAAGTCGTCTCTTGGATCTGGTTCTGTAAACCCACTTTCTTGGGCATTTTTCACCAATTCACTAAAAGGAACAGATCCATCAAATTGACTAAATAAATAACTTAATGTTCCAGACATAATCCCTTCTATTTTTTCAATCTTATCTCCCGTGTTGATGAGAGTTTGTAATGTTTCAATGATGGGGAGTCCTGCACCCACATTGGTTTCGTATTTAAATTGAGCTCCACTTATTTTTAAATTTTCTCGAATTGAATCATAATAATCCTGATTCATGGAATTGGCTAGTTTACTGGCGGTAACAACGGAAATGCCTTTCTCAATAATGGATGCTGTTTTTTCAGCAATAATTGATGAGGAGGTTACATCAACTAAAACAGCCTTATGGGTTTGGGATGCCATGGAAATAAATGTATCTAAATCTGCTTTTTCGCCTGTACTTAAATTGTTTTTTACATCGTCTAATTTTAAACCATTATTATCTATAATCATATTTTGACTATTTGAAATTCCGCATACTTTCAATGAATCATTATTTCTCATAAGATTGATTAATTCAGTTCCGACTAATCCTATCCCCAATAAAAATATATTTTGCATTTTTTGATTAGAAAATATAAAAGAATGCAATGCGCGGATGGCTGGTTTTACTTCTTCATTTTTAATTATAAAGGATATGTTTCTTTCGGATGAACCTTGAGCAATTGCTATAATGTTTACATTTTGATCGCCTAATACACTGAATAATTTTCCTGAAATTCCTGGTGTATGGCGCATACCTTCACCCACCACAGCAATGAGGGATAAATTTGCTTCAATTTTTATGGAATCAATGAAATGATTTTCCAGTTCAAACTCAAACTCCTTATTCAATAGTGATTGGGCCAATGCAACCTCCTCCGGCTGAATAGCAAAGCAGATGGAATGTTCACTAAATACTTGTGAAACCAAAATAATATTAATTTTCTTTTGTGCCAGTGCATCAAACACACGTCCAATTACACCATAACGACCCACCATTCCAGCCCCTTGAAACCGAATGAGCGTTATATTATAAAGTGAAGAAATCCCTATAGCAAAATGGCCGTCTGCCCGACGCTCTTTTGTAATGACAGTCCCTGGATTATCCGGCTCAAACGTATTTTTGATTCGAATAGGTATTGATTTATAAAGAGCAGGAATCATGGTTGGGGGAAAAATGACCTTTGCACCTGCATGGGCTAATTCCATGGCTTCTTCATAGGTGATATGAGAAATTGTTTTTGCTTCTGGAACTACAGATGGATCTGCTGAAAGAATCCCATTTACATCTGTCCAAATTTCAATCTCATTTACATTTAGTGCAGCGCCAAAAATTGAAGCTGTATAATCTGAACCACTCCGTCCAAAAGTGGTTGTTTCACCGTTTTCTGTTGAGCCGATAAATCCGGTTATAATTCGAGTGGTGGATTTTTTATCCCATACTGCGCGAATGCGATCATAAGATGTTTGATAATGGACAAAAGCACTTCCAAAATGATTATCGGTTAAAATGACATTTCGGGCATCTAAATATTCTACGTCTAATCCGTTTTCGAGACATGCAGTTGCAATAATATTGGCTGACATCCTTTCCCCAATACTTAATACAGCATCATTTAATTCTGGGGAAATACGTTGAGCACTAACAATAGTATTTAAATTTTTGGTCAATTCTATTTCAATATTTTGAATTGCTTCGGCACCTTTTTTCAAATTTTGTTGAATATTTAATCCGTGAAGAAATTGAATATGGAAATTCATAAAAGATTTCAGTTCATTTGAATACTTTTTCCCGGATGCTGCCATTTGAGTTAATTCTATTAATAAATCTGTAACTCCACCAATTGCAGAAACCACCACGCCTGTAGGAGGTTCGGATAGTATGAGACGAATGACTTGTTCTACTCGTTCAGGCGTTTTTATGGATGTTCCGCCAAATTTTAGTATTTTTGTTTTCTTATCCATTTATTTTTTTAAGATTTTCCTTCATATCAAATATTCTAGACAAAAATTGCCATGAATTATCAAATAGTAATGTATGTTCACAAAAAGCTTACGCTGTGATTTTAAACCATGTCAAGATGTAAGATGTTTATTTAATATTTATCGTTTGTGTTACTAAATTGTATCTTAATTTTTATCAAAATTGAAATGGATTAAAAATGGACACTGAAGAAATGAAAAAAATTGCAATTATAGGGGCTGGAAACCTTGGGCAAGCCATTGCGAAAGGATTATTGAAGTCTGGTAAATTTTTACCAGAAGATATTACCTTAACTAGAAGGACTCTTTCAGAAATAACTTCTTTCGAAGAAAGTGGATTTCGTGTAACTGATAACAATTCATCTGCAGTACAAGAGAGTGAACTAATTATTATATCCGTCGGCCCACAAAATGCTGAACAAGTATTGAATTCTTTTAAAGATGTTATAAATCCTGATAAGCATATAATTATTTCCACTATGACGGGTGTTTCCATAGATGCTATACATAATACAGTTGGTCAACAAATTCCAATTGTCAGGATTATGCCCAATACAGCTGTGGCAATTTGTGAATCCATGACGTGTCTCGCAGCATTAGATAGTGATTATGAATCATTGGAAATTGTAAAAAAGGTATTTGATCAATTGGGCAAGACATTAATGGTTAAAGAGAGCTTGATGGCTCCCGCCACAGCTTTGTGCGGATCAGGTCTAGCTTTTTTTCTACGATCAATACGGGCAGCATCCCAAGGAGGGACGGAAATCGGATTTCATGCAGATGAAGCGATACTGCTGGCAGCTCAAACAGCCCGCGGTGCAGCATCACTTACTATTGATTCGGAGTTACATCCAGAATCGGAAATAGATAAAGTAACTACCCCAAAAGGAATTACCATTTCCGGTTTGAATGAAATGGAACATCAGGGATTCAGTTCAGCGATGATTAGAGCGATTGTCAGGTCAGCTGATAAAATTGATGAAATAATTAATGAATCATAAATAAACGTAAAAGGTAGATGTTGGGTATTGATTTCAGTTAGATTTATTCATAAGATTAACCATGGAATTACAAAATATCTTTTGGCGGAAGCCCACCAACAAAGTGAATCAGTTTAACTCTTTGTTTAATAATAATAATATGAGCGGGGGAGAAGCTTTGTAGCCACTAACTAAAGCTTTAAAACAGACCCCCAAAATAATATGTTGGGGGTTTTTTTTTACATAAAAAAAGGAAGAACAATAAAATGTGCGGTATCTATTTTTATAAAGGAACAAAATATTCATGGGAGACTCTTGAAGACGATATAAAATCAATTGAGTATCGTGGCCCCGATAATACACACCATGAAATGATTGGGGATGATGTATTGTTTGCGTTCCATCGATTAGCAATTATGGGCACCACAGAAATGGGCGACCAACCCATGAAGCACCCCGATGATGATTCACTCACTTTGATCTGTAATGGCGAAATTTATAATTATAAAGATCTGGCTGAAAAGTATAGCTTAAATTTGGTAACAGGTTCGGATTGTGAAATAATATTACTCATGTTTAAAGAATTTGGTATTGAACAAACAGTCAAAGAACTGGATGGGGTATTCATGTTTGTGATCCTGGATGAAAAGGCGGGTCAACTTTTTGCAGGTAGGGATCCCATGGGTGTTCGCCCTGGATTTATAGGCAGTGATGGTAATGAAATCATGATAGCTTCAGAAGCAAAGCCTTTAATAAAATATTGCAAGGAAATTTCTCCCTTCCCTCCCGGGAACTGGTGGCATTCTGAAAACCCAAAGCAGTTTAATTCATATTTCCAATATAATGGAATTCAAATCCAGGAGAAAACAGAAGAAGATATATGTGATAAAATTCATTCCTTATTAACAAATGCAGTTAAGAAACGCCTCATGGCAGAACGGGAAATTGGGTGTCTTTTATCCGGCGGATTGGACTCAAGTTTAATTTCCGCTTTGGTGAATCAATATTACGATGGACCAAAACTCAATACATTTTCCATTGGACTCCCGGGGAGCATTGATCTTGAATATGCCCAAACTGTTGCAGATCATTTGGAAACAAAGCACCACCAGATTGAAGTGCCTGAAAATGAGTTTTTGGATGCAATTGAGACTGTGATTTACAATATTGAATCGTATGATACAACCACCGTCAGAGCCAGTGTGGGCAATTATCTCATTTCTAAATACATTTCAGAAAATTCTGATTGCAAGGTCATCTTTAATGGCGATGGCGCTGATGAAGTCTGTTGCGGATATATTTATTTAAAGAATGCGCCTTCGTCGTCAGCTTTACAAATAGAGAGCGAACGCCTCATAAAAGAAATTTACTATTTTGATGTCTTGCGCTCCGATCGGAGTATCAGTTCTAATGGCCTGGAAGCCCGAACGCCTTTTTTAGATAAAGCTTTCGTGAAATATTATCTGTCTATTCCTCCAGAATTAAAACAATTTGATGGTATCAATAGATTGGAAAAATATTTATTACGGAAAGCATTTGATGGTCAAAATATTTTACCGGAAGAAGTATTGTGGCGAAGGAAGTGCGCATTCTCTGATGGTGTCAGTGCAAAAAAGAAATCCTGGCATCATATTATTCAAGCATTTGTTGATAAAAAAATTAGTGATAGTGAATTCCTACAAGAAAGCGGAAAGATTACTCATTGTACACCGGTTTTAAAAGAGAGTTATTATTATCGTAAAGTATTTGAGTCTTATTTTGGTAAAAATGAAAAATTAATCCCACATTTCTGGATGCCTAACTGGACAGACGTGTTAGATCCTTCCGCTAGGGAATTATCTGGTTATCAAGAATAAAATAAACAGT
>ERZ813253.208-NODE-208-length-23178-cov-12.416338_pt1 | contig 23178 bp, 14 predicted proteins | sample MGYA00520893_ERZ813253 | MGnify/ENA primary metagenome ERZ813253 (study PRJEB31669, sample SAMD00080414) | marine metagenome | biome: oceanic hadal pelagic zone biome; feature: marine hadalpelagic zone; material: sea water | place: Pacific Ocean:Izu-Bonin Trench...
AATGGTAACGGAATGCAGTAATAATGAATAGGCTTTATTTTTATCCTGCCAGAAAAATATTTCCCTATAATTTGGACTGTGAGCAAAATTTGCTCTATTTGATTTATGAGTCAAAAATACAACCATTACCAAAATGAGAAATGTTACCAGAATAATCATTCGTAACAATGGTGTCCGTCTAGACAATGCTCGTTATTATGTAAAACGGAATTATGTAATTCGTTTGCTTTACGTTTTACCCTTTACTTTTTAAGATCAAAATCCAATAGGTTTTGTGGCAGCATATTCTCGAGCAAGCTGTTCAATTTCCTCACGGACTACCGATTGAGCAACTTCTTCACCCTCATCATCTTGGGGATGAATTAACACATATTTCTCCATCAATTTATCATAAAAGAGCATAAGTGAATCTCCCAACACCCTAATTCGCTCTTCTTCTATAATCTGTTGGCGCTTCGTTTTTAACTTTTGATCTATTTCAGATTTAGCACCTGAACTTCTTACAAATGGCATAATTACCTCAATTTACCTTCTTGAAGTTACTGATATTTGCGGGTATTTTTCCATTGCTTTATGGAATCAAAAGATGATTTGATATTTTCACCCACCTCATGCTCCTTGGCATAGAGGAGAACAGTCGCTCTTTCCAGTGTTTCATTTGCTAAGACTTTCGATAAAACCTCCACAGATTTATCCTTGGTCAAGTTTTCTACTGCCTGAATAAGCTCTTCATTTCTATCAAAATTCCCGTTATAATCAAATGCCAGGGTATAATATTTACCGGCTTGTTCTGCAATACTGGTGGGCTTTTCTTTTATTTTTTCGATGACAGAATTTTTAATAACCAGAAATTCTTCCTCAGGTAATTGCCTGAGAGAATCGGGCAATGTTATGGAAAACTGTTCCGCCTGATTGGCTAAATATTCCGCGGGGTGATCCCCGGATTGAATAATAAAATAGAAATAACTGGATTTTTCTGCACTGGCAGCCCCACCCCACACAATATATCCCAACTGCTGATTGGTTCGCATTTCCAGAAAGAACGGTGACTCCACAAAATTACCAATAACCTGAGCCTGAGCTGCTTCTTCAATACTATTTTCCCCAAAATACTGCAACCGCCATAAACATGAGTTGTTCACCTGGGTTTTCAAAACCTGGGTGATATCTTCTCCAACTGTGAAATCAAGCCGTCCCTGATGGATTACCTTTTTCCATTTTTCAGGCTTAATTTTCAAAATATCTGTGAGTAAATCTGTATTTTCCCGAGCTTGACTTTCAGACACATTGCCATATATCAATCCTTCGATATACCCTTTCTTTAACAGGGCTTTTGAAAACTGTTTTACATTTGACAAATTTATATTGTCAGCTTCACCAGCCATTTCCGTACTATCATAATAATATTTTCGAAGCATTTTTCGCATACCTTCACGGGCAATACCCGTAGCATTTCCCAAGGCAACATTATTCCAATCCCGGATCATTTTATCCCTGAGCGCTTCAAACTGACTTTCAGGAATCGTAATATCTTTCATATTTGTCAGTACTTCCCTCAGAAGATCATCAATGGAGTCACTATATCCGTTAACAACAATTGAAATTCCCTCAGCATCATTGGATACATTATAATTCATACCCGCCAATCGCGCAGGATAAGAAGCCTCGTTCATGGACTCATTAACCGCAGCGATATAAAGAGTCATGAGAACCTGGCTGTGCAGATCAGTATACTTATTCGGAAAATATATTTTATATCTATAGGATGCTTTTGGGCGCTGGAAATCAGTATCCCTGCCCCAATACAACTTAAGTCCCTTAGAATCCTCCAATAGTATCGGATGTTGGCTTAAATTATTAGATTCAGACAGTAAGTTGGCATTTTCAGGCAAATAGGGATTGGGCTCAGGAAGATGTAATTCTTGGTACATTTTGGGAGTTAACAATTCCTCAAAAGCACTGCCATCTATTTCTTCATAATTATAATTGGATTTGTACCAGAACTCTTCCAATGGTGTTTCCTGTCCGCTGTCTGACAGTACACAGAGCATATTATCAGGTCTAATATAAGATAGTACCTCCATATAGGTGTCAGGGTTGGGATTGCCATAATGGTATTCTACACGATGGGCAATTTCCATGGGATAAAATGCCAAGTTATTAGCAAAGGAGACTGCCTTCCAGGTTCCTTCACCTTTATCGGAATATACCTCCTCCAAGCGGGCTAAAGTCCGCTGTTCCTCAAAAAGGTATTCTTTAAATCCTTCCCGTTTCAGCATGTCCACATACGAGAAAAAATAACCCAACACATCCTGGTAATTTTCAACGCCTTTTTCGGTAAGCTGAATATGAACACCTGCCGAGCCATAATCGGGGGTATCCGGACTACCACCGCCATTGAGACCGGTTGCCAAACCTTTTTCTTTCAGAAATGATAATAAACTTCCCTGACCTTCATGCCCCATGAGGCTGCCTAAAATCTTCATGGGTTTTTCCTCATAATATTGATATAAATTAATGGGTAATGGAAATTCGAGCCCCAATTCCTTTTTATCTTTCACCGGCTTCACACGAATTAATCGTAATACCCCTTTCTCAGAAAGATATACCGGAGGATATTCAATATCCAGCGCCTGATTATTCTCAATATTACTGAAGTAAGTTCTCGCCCAGGCTTCCATTTCACTAATGGGGAATTTGCTCAATAATGCCAGCGCCATCTGATTGGCGCTGTAATACTTTTTATGGAAATCCAGTAAAACCTGGCGGTCCACTTTTTCCAATGTTTCTAATGAACCAATCTCAAAATGATTGGAGGGATGATCATCATTATAAATAGTCCGTTTTATTTGACGCATACGCCAATAATCATGCTCTAAATTTTTCTGAAATTCTGAATTTACCGCATTCTGCTCCCGTTTGGTGTAATCCGGATTAAAAGCCGGTGCAATAAAGAATTGAGAGAAACGATCTAATGCACCTTCATAAGCACCATGGATGACTTCAAATAAGTAATTGGTATGATCCTCAGCTGTATAGGCATTAGAGTATCCCCCATTATTTGACAGATACATCTTATAATCTTCCACATCAGGAAATTTTTCTGTCCCGAGAAATAGCAAATGCTCCAAAAAATGCGCCAATCCCTGAGCATCTTTCGGATCAGATAATGACCCCACTTTCACGTTCATGGATGCTGCGGAGATATTGTATTTGGGATTCGATACCAATATCACCTTTAGCCCATTATCCAGGGTGAATTTCTTATATTCGGTTTCATCCAGAGGATGTTTATCTGGCAGTTGTAATTCTCCAAATGAAAATGCAGATAATAAAACACCTATAAAGATATATTTAATGCTATTCATAATAACTCCTGTTTACTTGTTTTGATTTTTAAGTGAATCATAAATAAGATATTTTTCACGTTTCTGAAGGAACTCTCCTTTATTATTTTGTAATTCGTCAATTAAAATATTGATATTTCTATTTTCCGAAATAGAAAGTCTCAGCCTATCCGAACCATATAATTTATCAATAAAATTGGTTTCCAAAAACTTGAATTGTTCAGGATGCAGGGATTTTATTATGGCTAACAATTTGATAGTCCAATCAATGGGATTTTCTAAATTATTAATGCGCAGCCCCAAACATTTTTCACCTTCATACTTGGGATATTTGGCTGCAGGAATTGATAAAGGTGTAAATTCAGCTATTTTAAATTCATCCAGGGGATGTTTAGTTTTCACTAATTGATCATATAACTTTTGATTATCCAGCCAGGGAGCACCAATCAACTTGAATGGTAAATCAGTTCCCCTGCCCTCTGATAAATTGGTTCCTTCCAAAAGACATAAGCCCTGATACAGCCATGCTGTTTCTAAATTGGACATATTGGGTGAGGGCGGCGGATTAAAGGCTTTTTCTCTCACCTTTTGATTTATATTCCCTTCAAATGGTATGATCGTGAGATCTGCCATTATTCCATTTGACAGCCAGCCTTCACCATTTATCATCTGCGCTAACTCTCCTAATGTCATTCCATGGCGGACTGGAATGGGGTGCATCCCCACAAACGATGAAAATTCCACGTCCAATATTGGTCCCGAAATATCAGAACCTAAGGGATTCACCCTGTCCAACACCATAATGGGAATTCCACTTTCAGCCGCTGCTTCCATTGTTAGGGTAAGGGTACTCATATAGGTGTAGTAGCGAACGCCAATATCCTGCATGTCAAAGACTAAAATATCTAATCCGTTTAGCATATCAGCAAATGGCTTCCTTGTTTTTCCATACAAACTATAAATGGGGGCACCAGTGAAAGGCTCAATACCGTTCTCCACTTTTTCGCCAGCTCCGGCTACGCCCTTAAAACCATGTTCAGGCGTAAAAACAGCCTTGATAATTACGCCATTTTCATGAGCTAATTTTATAAAATGATCACCATTTTGATCCACGGAGGTCTGATTCACCACCACAGCCACATTTTTACCCTTTAAAATGGCAAAATCATCTTCAGATAATACTTCTAACCCGCTTTGGTATTGTCCGCTAAAATAACTAACGTATCCAGAGATTAGAATAATAGCCATCATTCCAATACCTTTTTTTAATCCTGCAAAATGCAGTCCATACACAACCAGTAGATTAAGGATGACTGCAATTCCGATAAACCAGGTCCAGGCAACTCCCAGCCATTGGAGAAAAAATACAGTAGCTAAACTGGAAAAAAGTCCAATGATGATAACCGGAATGCTAAATTCTTTTTTTGATAGGGACAAGATAAACAAACTCAGCAATCCCCCGTAGGTAAAGGAGGCAATTTTTAAGCCCAAGACCACTACTGCCGTATTACCCTCATCAAAAAATAATGCCAAAAGAATAAGTAGAATCGCCCAAACAGCGCTCACCATCATAGAGCGTTTCAGGCTGATATTTTTCTGCATCCAATCATAAATTGTGGATGACGCCAATGAATTGATAGATGAACTCAGTGTGGACATTGCCGCCGAAAGCACACCTGCCAGAAGTATTCCCCGTACGCCAATGGGCAAATAGTCAACTATAAAAGTGGAGAGTTCCCTGTCTTTAGTCATTTCAACGCCGCCAGTATAAATCCAGATAAGTGAACCTGCCATTAGAAATACTGCAAATTGGAGAAAGACAAAAAATCCGCTGCCAATCATGGCCTTGCGGGCAGAGTTTAGATTACCGCAGGTGAGTACCCGCTGCACCATCATATAATCTGCACCATGAGAGGCAAAGGAGAGCAAAATTCCCCCTAAAAAGGCAGAACCGAAGAACCAGGCATCGGTGAACATATTATCCGTAGTAAAGCGAAATATCTGAGTTTTCCCAGCATCAATTAATGGCTCCCAGCCTGAAAATTCTGCTGAATTCAAAATGAAGAATATGACAATAGCGCCCCCAGCTAAATACAGAACAAACTGGAAGCTGTCCACCCAGAGGACGGTACGAATACCACCGGATAAAGTATACACCATGGTCACTACACCAATAATAAGAACCGCCGCCCAAATGGGCCAACCCGTCACCACCTGCACCACCACCGCTGTAGCTAAGAAGCGCACCCCATCAGCAAAGAGGCGGGTAATGAGGAAAATACCCGATGCTGTTTTTTGTACCGGCTTGCCGAAGCGGGAGCCCAAGACCTCATATATGGAAGTAATATTGCCTTTGAAATATTGCGGCAGAAGAAAAATGGAAACCAATACCCTGCCCAGAATATAACCCATGGCCAATTGCAGAAAGAACCAGTCACTGCGATAGGCAAGCCCGGGTACGGACACAAAAGTAAGCACGGAAGTTTCCGTTGCCACAATGGAAAACATGGCTATCCACCAGGGAGTGTTACGCCCAGCTAAGAAATAGTCCTCTGCCGATTTATTCTTCCGGGAATTATAAATACCGTAAGCAGAAATTCCGCCCAGAAATAATAGAATGATGGTGAGGTCAATAATATGCATAAAACAACTACTCTGCTACTGGACTGATAAGCACTTCCATGACTCTATTATAAAACTCCCTCCGGATTCCATACATTTCTTTACTCCCTTTATCGCCTTTACGGCTGGGATGAACCCGGTTGGTTAACAATACGATGATGATTCCCTCATTGGGGTTAATCCAAAGTGAAGTACCGGTAAAACCCAGATGTCCAAATGAACCTTTAGTAAAATGATCTCCGGCAATGGACTTACCAGACTGTGAGGGAGTATCCCAGCCCAGAGCCATGTCAGAGCCTTCCGGAATATTCTGTACAGTGGTAAATTCCTGCACCTGTGATTCCCTGAAAAAGCGCTTGCCTTTCCAGAGTCCACCATCTACCAGCATTTGTGCATATTTGGCTATATCCTCTGCTGTGGAAAAAAGGCCTGCATGCCCGGATACTCCCCCCATGAGATGGGTATTCTCATCATGGACTTCGCCGTGAATGAGTCGATTTCTATAAATGGTATCCAGTTCAGTAGGAGTAATTTTTATCTTCCAATCCGCAGGGGGTAAATAGCGTGTACTTTTCATTTCAAGAGGATCAAAAAACCAAGATTGTACCAGGCGGTCTAATGTCAGCCCACTTACTTTTTCAATAATGGAGGTGAGTAAAATAAATCCCAAGTCACTGTATTCAAAATGCGTACCCGGTGCTGCATTCAATTCTACATTCAGGATATAGTTCAATACATCCTCTTTGGTATGTATCTGGTCATCTAAAAAGAATTGGTAATATCCTGGCAACCCGGAAGAGTGGGTTAGCAGATGGCGGATAGTAATTTCTTCCTTACCATTACCTGTAAATTGAGGGTAGAATTGCTGAACCGAATGATCCAGGGAAATCATTTTTTGTGATATGAGCTTCATGGTGACTGGTACAGCAGCAAGCACTTTAGTAAGGGAGGCGATGTCATAAATAGTTTTATTATCTACTGATGGAGAACTTATATCGTAGGTATAATGTCCATAGCCACCGCTGTAAATAATGCTGCCATTTTGTACAACCACAACCTGAGCTCCTGGGAATATATTGCTCTTTATGGCATTGTGTAAAACCGTCTCAGCATTTTGAATATTTATTGTATTCACCGTGTTCCAATTCTTAAATCTTTTCTTTTTTTTTATTCCAAAGCCCCTGGTTAATGCAGGAGATAAATCTAAAGGAAGGGTTCCATTCATACCAGAGCGGCCCCATAGGGCATCTGATGCAGCTTTTATGCTTACGCTTCCGTAACCGTATGTGCAGACATAGGTTTCTAATATTTCATAAGATGGTAGGTAGGGACTGCCAAAACTGAATGTCACCATGGGAATACCTGTTTTCTGTAAATCTGCAAGCAGCAGGGAATGAGTGGAATCAATACTGGCAATACCTTTATCCATTCTAATACGAACAACCAGGGATATGACTATCTGTTCAATTCCACCCAATTGGTTTAGAATATCTTGACGACCTAAATCTGACAGGGGATCATTTACAAATATCTCCCTCACATGTCCATGGGTTCGAATAATATCGGAACTGAAAGATTTGACATAACCCCGGGCGCCATCATCTAAAGAGAGGATGATGTGTGCCAATGAATCTATATTTTCAGGATGAAGAGGTAACCGATTATTTTCATCCTTGACAAGGGTTATTGATTTTCTTGCAATTTCGCTGGCTTTGTTTTGGTGTTTAGGAATTCCAATTATGGTTTCCAATTCTGAAAAGGGAGGTTGAGCTGCACCTGATAAAAGTCCTGCTTCAGCCTTCATTTTCCATATTTTTTCAACAGAATCATTTATTCGTTTTTCACTAATTCTGCCCGATTGCACAGCCTCCACAAGGGCATTAATTGTATGTTGCACATCCATAGGTAAAAGGAGAATGTCAACCCCAGCTTCCACGGCTCTCACTGCAGATTCACCTGCCCAGGTCATTTGGGTCAGCCCCCCCATTTCCATGCCGTCGGTTATGATGATGCCATCAAACCCCATTTCTTTTCGAAGCAGGTCAGTAGTAATAGCAACAGAATGGGAAGCCGGATCCACACTCTTATCCAATCCCGGAAGTGCAATATGCCCCACCATGATCATTTTTATTCCCACCCCTACCGCTGTTCTAAATGGGTACAGCTCAAGGGAGTCCAACTCTGCCCGGCTGCCTGAAATAGTTGGCAAACTTGTATGGCTATCTATATCCGAATTGCCATGCCCTGGAAAATGTTTGGCACAGGCTACGAGTCCATTATCCTGGGCACCCTGAATAAAGGCTGAGCCAAATTTTGAAACAGTTTCCCTATTATCACTGTAGGCTCTAAAATTAATTATAGGATTTTCCGGGTTGTTGTTTATATCCATCACTGGAGAAAAAGACACATGCACACCCAATGCCCTGGCTTCAAGGGCGGTGATTCGGCCCTGTTCATAGGCAAGGCTGCTTTCACCAGTTGCGGCAATAGCCATATTGGTGGGGAACAGGGTCCCGCCACCCATCCATTGACCCAGTCCACGTTCATAATCAGCAGCCACCAATAGGGGATATTTGGCCCATTTTTGAAATTGTTGAATATTGTAGTATGTGCCATGAATGCTTCCACCAAAGGTGATAACTCCACCAATTCCATCATTTTTCAGCCAATTTTCAAGTGAATTTCGATACCAATGTTCACTATGGTAATAGTCCCCCCTAATACGCACCATAATCATTTGGGCTATTTTTTCCCTGAGAGTTAAATGGGAGATGGACACTGGGTACTTGGTGCTGGGTTCTTGGCTCTGGGTAATTGGTGCTGGGATGGGTGGCGTAGCACATGCCACAAACATGAGTAATATGAGTAGAATCCTACTCATTAATTAAATTACGGGCAACACGAGCAGATACTCCTGTGAGGAATTCATAGGGTATTTTTTTATATTTAATTGCCAGATATTCCAATTGGGTATTTTCATGCTCGCCACCCCAAAAGACCGCCTCATCTCCCTCTTTAATTGTATCTTCCCCGCAATTTATTGCAATTAAATCCATAGACACCTTCCCAATGATGGGATAGTTTGAACCATTTATTTCAACACTGCCTGAATTGGAAAATACTGTTGGAATTCCATCAGCATATCCACCCTGAAGCAGTGCAATATTCTCATCCTTTTCAGCAGTGTAAAGTCGGCTATATCCCACCGAATCACCTGCTTTCATTTTTTTCACCAAAACAACAGGCGCTTTCATTTTCATCACCGGCTTAAGTGTATTGTGGGGCTTACCCAATGGCGAGACGCCGTAAAGGGATATGCCGGGACGTACCATATTAAAGTGAGATTCCGGACATTTCAGGATACCTGCAGAGTTGGCAATATGAAAATAATTTGTATCTGGTAAAATATCATTGGCTAATTTTATAACCATCCGGAATTGATCCAATTGCCAATCGCGATACTTAGTATCAGTTTCCTCAGCTGTGGCAAAATGGGAATATACCCCCTCCACCCGGATTTCCGGGGTACCTGCCAGTGTTTGCATAATTGACTCAGCATTTTCAAAGCGGGTACCCATCCGTCCCATTCCTGTATCAATTTTCAAATGGGCAAAAATGGGTGAATTAGCAGAAACATTTTCTTTAAGCTCAAGCACATCATCAATTGAGTTTATGGTACAGCGAACTTGGCCAGAATTGTATAATCTAAGATTATCGAAGGTGATTTTTCCCAAATGTAAAATGGGTTCTCGAATGCCGGCATTTATGAGTTCAACAGCCTCACTGCCCAGGGCAACACAGAATCCATGGACACCCATATCTGATAAAATATCTGCAATAGGAACGGCTCCATGCCCATAGGCATTTGCCTTAATAACTGCCATTACTTTAGAATCCCCCACCATTTTTTTTATGGTGAGATAATTTTGTTTTAATTGATTAAGATGAATATCGGCTTCAGGCTGGAGCAAGAGCATCTCCTTTTACGATGTCACTCACTTTTACATGCACATCATATATTTTGGCTGCTAATATTCCGGCACCATAAGCAGGTGAAATTGAAGAAAAAGTCCACTTTATATCAGGGAAATTAAACCGAAGCTCATCATTTACAGAATTTCTGAAAAAGTCATTCCTGATGACAGAACCATTTCCTGATAATACAATGTTGTTTTCATTATAATGCAATTCATCTGTTAAGGTTATAATATATTCAGAGACAGCATGGGTGGCTTCCTGCAAAACGGACAATGCAACTTCATTTCCTTTTTCAGCCAACCCAATTATAGCTTCGGTAATCCCCGCAATGATAGACACAGCATCTACATTTTCGTTTAGATTTTCCATTGCAGCTTGATATTCTTCCTCATCCACATGCTTTAAGAAAACAGACATAATATCTTCTAAGTCTTTATCTCCCAAAACAGATGTTTCGTTCAAGGTTAGGTTCAGCAAAGCCTGTCTGCCTATCCAATATCCGCTACCCATATCACCTTGATCATGTCCCTTTCCTGCCATTCGGATTGTTTTCCCTTCTGTATTACGAGACATGCAATTAATGCCGGTACCAACCGTCACCAATATGCCAAAATCACCCGGGCATCCCAGTATAAACGCCGCTTCATCATCATTCATAATTATCGTCCGCTGTGATAATTTAATATTATCCAACATGCCAAAAACCATATCACGACCATCCTGGCTGGATGATCCAGCCAATCCCAGTCCAATTGCATCCACATATTCTAAGGGAATATCTGCTGCGCTACATAAATTATTTATGACATCATTAATTCGAGTTGCTGCAACTTCTCCATTCACAGATATATTGCTGCCTTTTTCAATAATTGATGCAATGGTTTCTCCCTCACTTGTAAATAAAATGCCCCTCGTCTTTGAGGCGCCTCCATCCACACCAATTATATAAAATCTATCTTCAATTTTCATATTTTTCTAAATATTTTATGACTAATTATAAGCGTAATAATACCAATAAATATTGTGCCAAGCAGGGTCAGGAAAAATCCTGGCAAACTAAAAGGATTGTGTAAAATCACTGATCTGATATTTTCAAATGCGGCTGTTGTGGGAATGAAATTGATGATGGAGAAAAAAGAAGGCGGATAATATTTTAATGGTATGAAATTGCCGAATCCCATGGTGATACCCAAAAAAAGAAGAAATGAAATATTTACAAATAAAATACCATTCGAAACCAGCATTCCCATTAAAGTACCCAAGACTGAAAAATGTAAAATTAAAGTGAGCATCTGAATGAAAATAATGAGAATACTTCCAATACTCATATACTCATGATTTAATGTTGAAGTTATTAAAATTGCTACAATAAATTGGCTTAAACCATACATCATCCCTCTTACGATATTTATGATTATCAAATCCAGGTTGGATATTGGTGATTTCAGTAATGATTCAATCTGTTTTGATTCAAATTGGATTTTTCTCATTCGACCTGCAGATTGCAAAAATGCTGTCATTCCTGCAGTAGTTATCCATATTCCGCCAGCGGACCAGTTCAAATACCGAATATCCATAGTAATAATTCTTGACAGGGGAATTGCTAAAAATGTATGAATAACAATAGGCATTAAAACCCAAAGCAGCACAGTAGGAAATGCATGTTTTTTGAATTCTAATAATTCACGTTTAAATAGAGGAAAAAAAGGATTCATTCTAATCCTCCTTCGGTAAGTCCTATAAATAAATCTCTCAGCCTGCAAATACTGGTATCAAGATCAGCTAAATCATGTTCTAAAGCCAAACGCAATACCTTGAAAAATTGTTGCCGCTCCCGGGAATAAAACTCTAACTCCAGCCCTTTTAACCTGGGGCGCAATACTCGGGGGAATTGTTCCAGCTGATCCATAAATTCTTTAGGAGGTTCTTTAGAAAACGCCAGGCGATAATTGGTGAGCCCATGGGTGGTTTCAATAAGTCTTTCCAGGGTGCCATCCATTTTAATGTTACCTTGATGAAGAATGGCAATTCTGTTAGCATAGCGTTCAGCCTCAGTAAAATTTTGGGTGGCAAATATTATGGTTTTATCATAGTGGAGTTTATCTAAAATATTCCAAACTGTACTCCGACTATGAGGGTCCATTCCCGTTGTGGGTTCATCCAGTAATAATACTTTTGGATCATGGACCAAGGCACGGGCAAATAATATTTTTCTCTGGAGACCGAATGCCTGATCATAAGGAGATTGTTTTAAGAATTTAGTAAAACCCAGCAATTCTGCCCAATGGAATGTATTTTTCCTGGCTTCAGCCGAGGTTAATCCATGCAGTTGACCATGGATAGAAATATTATCAAATATATTGAGGTCGTCATCCAGATTGATATTTTGAGGCATGTACCCGCACATAGATCGTGTTTCTAAACTTCTGGTGCTAATGTCCTGCCCATGAATATAAACTGAACCCGTATCTTTTTCAATAAGCCCTACCAGTAATTTTAAAATAATGGATTTTCCCGATCCATTTTCACCAATAAGTACAAATGTTGATCCTTTTTCCACTCCAAAGGATAAATCTGCCAGCAGGGTTTTCCTGCCAATTGCTTTTCCTACAGCTTTAAATGTTATTGATGCTTCCAAGTTGTTTCCTTAATGCTTTTTAAGTTCCTGAGTACGGAGAGTTCGAAGTTCCTGGGTTACAGAGTTGCAAAGGTACATAATTGCTGATTCAAAAATCACCAATCCCTATTCCCTAATCACTATTTTTTCCTCTCATCCGATCTCCTTTCTCCCCCGCATTTTGCGGGGCTGTTTCCAATTAATGTGCCTCAAACCAACTGCTCCCATAATTCCAATCTACTTTCATGGGCACTGATAATTGAACTGCCCCTTCCATTTCTTCGACTACCATGGCTGCTAATTTTTCAACCTCAGTTTTGGGACATTCAAAGAGTAGTTCATCATGAATCTGCAGAATCATTTTGCTTTGGTAGTTTTCACTCTCCATTTTTTTATGAATGTTTATCATGGCAATTTTAATAATATCTGCAGCCGTTCCCTGAATGGGCATATTGATAGCTACCCTTTCTTCTGCTTGAACTATATTCCGATTGGAAGCATTCAGGTTCCCCGTTTTTCGACGCCGCTTATACAATGTTTCCACATAACCCCTATCTCGCGCCAGGGAAATTGTGTCATCCATATATTTTCGGATTCCGGGATAGGTATCAAAATAATTGTCAATGAGAATTTTGGCATCTGCCATGGAAATTCCCAGTTCCTGACTCATGCGGTAGGGTCCGGCACCATACATAATGCCAAAATTAACCACCTTGGCAGACCGCCGCTGGTCAGGTGTTACTTCTGATTCAGTAATACCATTCACCAATGCTGCCGTTTTGCTGTGAATATCCGAATTTTCTTCAAAAGCTTTGATCAGCTCTGGCTCCTGGGAATAATGGGCCATGATACGCAACTCGACCTGAGAATAATCCGCTGATAAAATTACCCAATCAGGATTCTGAGGTACAAAGGCTTTACGGACTTCCCTCCCTGTTTCAGTGCGAATGGGTATATTTTGGAAATTAGGCGATGTACTAGAGAGGCGCCCCGTTGCAGCAATGGTCTGATTGAGTGAAGTGTGCACTCTTCCTGTTACCTTATTCACATAATTGGGTATGGCATCCACATAAGTATTCTTCAGTTTTGCCAAATGACGGAATTTCAAAACTTCTTCCGGCAATGGATGATAATTTTTCAACACCTCCAATACCTCTACCGCTGTACTGCGCTTACGTATTGGCTTTAATTCCAGCTCATCAAATAAAATTTCACCTAACTGTTTCGGCGAATTAATGTTAAACTCCCTGCCCGCCATCTGGTGGATTTTTTCCGTCAGTTTTTCTAATCCTTCCCCAAATTGCCTCGAAAGATCAGCAAGAAAGTCCAAATTCAAATACACCCCATTTTTTTCGATAGTAATGAGCACTGGTATTAGGGGAATTTCAATATCATTATAGGGCTCAAATAAACTTTCTTCTTCCAATTTATCTTTTAAAATTTCTGCCAGCTGAAAGGCAATATCCGCATCTTCACTGGCATAAAAAGCAATATCCTCCAGCGGCACCTCTGCCATAGACTTCTGATGCAGCCCTGTACCAATGAGATTATCAATGGGGACCATACGATAATTCAAATAATCAATTGAAAGATAATCCATTTTGTAGGAGTTTTTCTCTGGATGGAGCATATACTCGGCAATCATGCTGTCAAATACTATATTTCCTAAATGAATGTCATAGCGACTGAGAACCAATGCATCATACTTGATATTCTGTCCGCAGAAACGATTATTATCATTTTCAAAAATGAGTTTTAATTTTTCTAAAACTGCATCCAGGGTTAATCCTGGTTTGGACTCTTTTTCGGGGTATTCTACAGGAATATAATAGCCTTCATTAGCTTTAACTGAAAATGATAGGCCCACAATATCCGCTTCCAGAGCTGTAATCGATGTGGTTTCCAAATCAAATGAAATAAGATCCGCATTGGAAATTGTGGTAATTAACGAATCTATATCCGATTGAGTCAAGATGGTTTTGTAGCTCTTATCGGGCTGTTCCAAAGCAACGACACCATTACCACTCAGCGCTTCAACCTGAGTGATGAGAGAATACATTTCTAAATCCTGAAAATCATGGGTAAGTGCATCCACATCCATATCTGTTCGGATGAGTTCTTCAACATGAAATTCTACTGGCACATCACAGTCGATGGTCACAAGCTCACGGGAAAGATGAACCAAATCCCTGCCATTTTGTAGCCCTTCTCGCACACGCTTATTTTTTGCTTCATCGGCATGCTCCAAGATGGTTTCAATATCCTTGTATTGGTCTAACAATTTTTTGGCAGTTTTGGGTCCCACGCCATCTACACCCGGAACATTATCCGAAGTATCCCCCACCAATGCCAGCATATCAATTATTCCATCTGGACCTACCCCCCATTTCTCCTTCACCTTTATTTTATCATAAATAGTGGTGGGTTTAAAGCGGTTGCCAGGGGAATACATAAAAGTGGTCTCAGAAACCAGCTGCATCATATCCTTATCACCGGTGACCATATAGGTAACCAACCCTGCCTGTTCCGCTTTTTTCACCAGGGTTCCGATAATATCATCCGCTTCATAGCCCGGTTTTTTCAGGATAGGGATATTGGTATGAGAAATTACTTCATACAGAGGCTCCAACTGCTCTACTAATTCATCAGGCATTTTTTCCCGTGTGGCTTTGTACTCAGTGTAAAGTTTATGGCGAAAAGTGGGCTCTTTGCAGTCCAACACCACCGCAATATAATCGGGATTTTCATCCCGCAAAAGTTTGAAAAGTGAGTTCATAAATCCAAAAATGGCAGAGGTATGGCGGCCATCCTTGGTAATGAGTGGATTTTTAATCATGGCAAAATGGGCTCGGTAGATTTGAGCCATTCCATCAATGAGAAATAAGCGTTTAGGTGATGTCATGAATTAAGTGAAGAATTGTGGAAATTCTAAGAGGAAATTTTAGACAGGTTTGTGGGCTCTGAACAATGGAATAATTAACCACAGATAAACATAGATGTGCACAGAGTAAGTTATCTGCCATTCAAAACGAAGTGAATAATCTTGGGCTGTAAACTAATTGAACTCATGGGATTCTTCGGTAATCCTTAGAATGACAATTTATTTATGGTAAGGGCGATGTTGCCTAGCCCTAAGGGATTTAGGGATGAGTAACCTCCACTAGTGGGCGGACAGGCAGATCCCTAGCAAATATATTATCCATAGGGACAAACACCCATCTAAAACGATGGGCAAGCATTATTCGATATTATTTATTCAAAATTCCTTATTCACTACTTACTATTCACTATTTTGATAGCGAGCCTTTCATCTCCTGGGTGATGTAGCCATTTATTTCCTTATTATCCACACTATAACTGGTACTGTCCTGTATGGCTCTCAGCACATCCCTGCGGCTGATTTGTCCCACTAGTTTTTTTCCTTCCACCACAGGCATACGGCGAAAATTATGCTGTAGGAAAACATCCGCCACTGAAAACAAATCACTGTTGGGCTTCACGGTTGACACTACATCTGTCATAAACTTTGAAACGGGACCGCCAGGCATATCGTAAAATGATCCATTTGCAAATATTCGCAGGCAATCTTTTTCAGATAGAATTCCTACCAAATTATCATCATCATCTATAACGGGCGCTCCGGAAATTCTATTTTTCAAAAGAAGTCCAATAGCAAAGTACACATCCATTTCCCTGGTGAGGGTTATGAGTCGGGTGATCATATAATTTTTTACAACTGGTGTGTGTTCCATAACCTATCCTTTACATTAAATTAAACAATCTATGCTTATATCTTATTATGAGATTAGAAAATAAACAATGGATTTATTATTTGAATGTCTTCTCTGAATGGGAATAAATTTTCATGCTTAAATTTTCAATAAATCTAATGAACTAAAAATTTGGAATTCTATTATTACATTATAATGATTGTAGCAGGACTGCTGCTTATTATTTTTCTCTATGATATTTTTCAAAGGAAACACGCCATATTGAGAAACTTTCCGGTGGTGGGACATCTGCGCTATTTAATGGAAAAAATTGGTCCTGAGTTGAGACAATATTGGGTAGCTAATGATAAGGAAGAAATGCCCTTTACTCGTGCAGAAAGGACATGGGTCTATGCCACATCCAAAAAGCAGAACAATAATTTTGGATTCGGTTCATCGGAGCTCATGTATGAAACCGGCTATCCGATTCTGAAACATTCGGCCTTCCCAACCAGGGATAAATATGATGCCGATGGAAATCTGCTCACTTCATCAATGCCCTGCGCCAAACTCATTGGAGCTGTCCATAATCGTAAAAATCCCTACCGGCCCCAATCCATAGTAAATATCTCTGCCATGTCTTTCGGATCGTTGGGAAAAAATGCAGTTGCTGCCCTTAATTTAGGAGCTAAGGAAGCTCATTGTTACCAAAACACCGGTGAGGGGGGTATCAGCCCATACCACAAACTGGGTGGCGATCTGGTTTGGCAAATCGGTACCGGATATTTCGGAGCCCGGGATGTAGAAGGAAAATTTTCAATGGACGTGTTTAAGCAGGCTATTGATGATAATCCCACAGTAAAAATGATTGAAATTAAACTCTCACAGGGAGCTAAGCCTGGAAAGGGCGGTATCCTCCCCAAAGATAAAATCACCGAGGAAATCTCGAAAATCAGGGGCATCCCCAGGGATAGGGATTGTATATCCCCAAACAGCCATACTGAATTTTCAAATGTTTCTGAGCTAGTGGAATTTATTGAATCACTTGCCGATATTTCAGGTTTGCCAGTGGGAATCAAAAGCGCCGTGGGCGAATCTAAATTTTGGGAAGAATTAGCTGTAAAGATGAAAGCAACCAATCAAGGACCAGATTTCATTACCATTGACGGAGGTGAAGGTGGTACCGGCGCAGCTCCCCTGTCATTTGCGGACCATGTTTCCCTTCCCTTTAAAATCGGCTTTAAAAGGGTCTATACCATTTTCAAGAATCATGATCTCATAAATGATATTACCTGGATTGGCAGCGCAAAATTAGGCTTCCCGGACAGAGCTGTTGTGGCTTTTGCCATGGGCTGTGACCTCATAAATATTGCCCGTGAATCCATGCTTTCAATTGGCTGCATCCAGGCACAGCAATGTCATACCGGTAATTGTCCATCAGGTGTTGCAACCCATAATGCCTGGCTAATTCGAGGACTGGACGTTCCCACCAAATCAAAACGAGCTGCCCAGTTCTTAAAAGGCCTGCGGAAGGAAATACTCCAGCTCACTTACGCCTGCGGTTATACCCATCCCTGCCAATTTACCGGAAAAGATATTGAAATTTCTTCAGGAGTAAATTTATTTGATACCCTGGAAAAAGTAATAGGCTATGAAAAAGTGAAGGTACCAATGACAAATTTAGAAAATATTTAAATAATGAAAGAAACAACTCCAGAATGATATATTTGGGCTAAAGCCCTGTCTTTTAAAGAATCTTACCGCAAGCTATAGCATGCGGTAAGCGCAATAATTATAAGGAATAGAATGAATTCAATACAACAGAACCTCAGCAGCATCAGAAAATGGTTAGCAGAAAATGACCTGGATATATTTATTATCCCCCATGCCGATGAGTATTTATCCGAGTATATTCCCCCGGAAAATGAACGCCTGGCCTGGGCTACGGGATTTACCGGATCCGCTGGGATGGCAATTATTTCCAGGGATACTGCCGCTATTTTTGTGGATGGCCGCTATACTGTTCAGGTAAAGGAGCAGGTGGACAGCAGCCTCTATAATATTCTTCATATCACTAATGACCCCTGGATGACCTGGCTGAAAGCCAATCATAAATCCGATGCCAAAATCGGCTATGATCCCCGAATGCATCGAGCGAATTGGAAGAAAGCTACTGAAAAGAAATTAAACGGGACCCTCAAATTGGAAGCAGTTACCGTAAACCCTATTGATCTGTATTGGGAAAATCGACCAAAATCAGTAGATGATAAGGCTATTCTGTTGGATCAGAAATATACCGGAAAATCCAGCCTTGATAAGAGGTTGGAATTGGGAAGGGTGATTTCTGACAATGGCTGTAAAGCCGCCTTTATTACCCAATTAGATTCCATTGCCTGGCTATTGAATATTCGCGGTACTGATGTTCCCTGTAACCCCGTGCTGCTATCACATGGAATTCTATATGCTGATGGTGCTTTCGACCTCTTTATTCCAGAAACTAAAATTCCTGATGGATTTCAAGAGCATGTAGGAGAAAATGTGCAGGTTTTCTCCCCGGATAATATTCAATCCAGATTGAGGAAGTTATCCAGTAATAAAGTACAATTTGATGCAGCCAATAGCAATGTATGGGCTAAAAATATTCTCTCCAATTCCAATCTTCTGGAAATTGTGGAAAAGGATGATCCCTGCTCTCTACCCAAAGCCTGTAAAAATGAGGTTGAAATTGCAGGCATGAAGAAATGCCATATTCGGGATGCAGTAGCTGAAATTACTTTTTTAGCATGGCTGGACAGTGAAGTTGATAAGGGGAATCTACATGATGAGGGCATAGTAGCTGATAAATTAGATTCTCTTAGGGCAGAGCAGGATGATTTTCGGGGAATCAGTTTTGGTACCATTTCGGCAGCAGGAAGTAATGCTGCCATGTGCCATTACAGCCATAAAAATTATGATACACCTGGTAAACTGGAAATGGATTCTGTCTATCTGGTGGATAGCGGCGGCCAGTATTTAGACGGCACCACGGATATCACCCGAACGGTGGCAATTGGGTCACCCAGCGATTTCACTAAAAAGGCTTTCACTTTGGTCCTGAAAGGCCATATTGCCTTGGGTTCGGCTCAATTCCCGGAAGGCATCGGCGGTCAGCATCTGGATACATTGGCAAGGCAATTCCTCTGGCATGAAGGCTTGGACTTTGATCACGGTACCGGTCATGGTGTAGGCTCATATCTGAATGTGCATGAAGGTCCTCACCGCATTGGTAAGGGATCTAATAATGTTCCTCTAAGAGAAGGCATGGTGGTCTCCAATGAACCGGGGTATTATGAAGAGGGAAAATTTGGAATTCGGATTGAAAACCTGATATTTGTCAAACAAGTCGGTGAGGTGGATGGGAAAAAACTATTGGGTTTTGAGAACCTTACCTTTGTCCCCATTGACACCCGCTTACTGGATTATTCTATAATGACCCATAAAGAAAAAGACTGGCTGAATGCCTACCATCAAGAAGTTTTAGAAAAGGTAGGACCGCATCTTGAAGGGGAGGTGTTGAAGTGGTTGGAGAAGGCTGTGAAGAATATCTGATTTGAAAATGGTGCTAAAAATTACATTTTGGTTGTGATGCTGTTTTTCATTCGGTTACATGGAATGCAGATAGTTTTAGTAGTGGAGTTTATTTTGTGAAGATGATAGCTGGTGAGTATTTAAGTAATCAGAAGTTGATGTTGGTTAAATGATTTAACTCCTAACCGGTGTCATAATAATCGGTTTATGATAGCAAGTTTAGAGTTCAAGAGCCCTCAGTGTAATAGCCTTTCCTAGAAAAAGCTTGCCCCATGCTTCTTCACCCGGTCACCTGACACCTGATTCCTTTCTCCCCCGCATTTTGCGGGACTTTCTCCTTTCTTCTTGAATACAACGACACCGCCATTGCAATAACCGTTAATCCCAAATAATCCTGATGCTCACCAAAAAGGCAGATATGGTGGGGGATTTAATGGTCAAGAGAAAATTACTTTTTTGTAATCACTGCCAATGTTAAACGGCTGACGCAGATAAGATCATCATCTTCATTGGTTATTTCTATATTCCAGACTTGGATTTTTTTACCTATCCGGATGGGAATGGCTTTTCCAAAAACCCAACCATCCCGGGCAGATTTTAAATGATTGGCATTAATTTCGATACCCACCACCGTTTCATTATTTTTATACACCTTAATACCACCACCGATACTGCCCAATGTCTCTGCCAATGCTACGGAAGCGCCCCCATGAAGCAAACCAAAGGGTTGAGTAGTCCGTTCATCTACGGGCATTTTCCCGCAGATGAAATCATCCCCAATATCGGTTATTTCAATGCCAATGGTGGAGGTCATGGTATTTTGAATACCGTCATTTATGCGTTTAATTTTTTCCTGCTTTTCCATTTAACTCATTCTCCTTTTCAATTGATATCCGCAAAAACTACCCAAAATAAGCAACAGCATTCCAGAATAATTATTTCCATATATAAGCTGCCCTACTCCCAATAGAAAGCCGTATACAGCAAAGCATCCCAACAGCATATTGAGTATTCCCTGGGGTACGGGCCAGGGTTCGGAGGCACCCTCAACCTGGTATTTTTTCCAGCCAGGACCACCGGGATTTACCTTTTTCACGAATTTCCGGAGGGTTTCGTCATCGTCAGCTGGTGTTATAAAAGTGGCAGTAATCCAAATAATCGTAGTGAGAATCGCTCCAATTACAATTTTTTGCCAGCCCTCTAAATCAACATTCCCAAAATTCATATATCCGGCTATTATCAATGAGGAAAGCATAGCTACAATTTCTGTATAGGCATTGATGCGCCACCAGAACCAGCGCAGGATGTATATGAGGCCCGTACCGGCGCCAATCATGAGCAACAGATTAAATGCCTGACCGGCGCTGGTGAGCATGAGTCCCAGTCCACCACCTAAAATAATGGATATGACTGTAAACATTCTTCCAACTGCCACCAATTGTTTTTCAGATGCATCTGGCCTGATAAAGCGTTGATAAAAGTCATTTACCAGGTAACTGGCACCAAGATTCACCTGGGTGGACATGGTACTCATGAAAGCGGCAATAAGTGAGGCTGCCACCAATCCCAGTAAACCGGAGGGCAAAAGGGTGAGCATGGCCGGATAAGCCACATCATGCCCCAATTTATCTGCCGGCAGATTAGGGAAGGCGGATTGCAAATCTTTGAGTTCTGGGAAGACAACCAATGATGCCAGGGCGATGAGTATCCAGGGCCAGGGCCGCAGGGCATAATGAGCTGCGTTGAATAAAAAAGTGGCTCTCACGGCATGGGATTCATCCTTAGCAGAAAACATACGCTGAGCAATATAGCCGCCTCCGCCAGGCTCTGAACCGGGGTAATAACTCGCCCACCATTGTACCGCCAGAGGTACCAATAACACCGGCACCCACACATTAGGATCAGACATATCCGGAAACAATGCCAGTTTACCCACCACATTACTATGGGTCAATAAATTTGAAAGTCCCCCAATTTGGGGCAATCCCAAGATGTACATCATCCCCCAAACTGAGCCGACCATTGCCAGAGTGAACTGAACAAAGTCAGTAATAATGACCGCCTTGAGGCCGCCCAAAGTCGAATAAGCCAGTGTGATAGAACAGGCAATAGTCAATGTGACCCAGCCCGGCAAACCCAGAACGATTTCCCCAAATTTTATTGCTGCCAGGCTCACAGAACCCATCACCAGCACATTGAAAACTAAACCTAAATACAAAGCTCTGAAACCACGGAGAAAAGCCGCAGCCTTACCGCTGTACCGCAGTTCATAGAATTCAATATCGGTTAAAACACCGGAACGGTGCCATAGTTTGGCATAAACGAAAACAGTTAACATTCCCGTCACTAAAAATGCCCACCAGGTCCAATTTCCGCTGACACCATTCTGCCGTACAAGATCAGTTACCAGGTTGGGAGTATCGGTAGAAAAGGTGGTTGCTACCATACTCACTCCCAAAAGCCACCAGGGCATATTCCGTCCTGCCAGGAAAAAGGAGCGTGTATCCTTTCCGGCTTGTTTAGAAGCCCAAACTCCCACTGCTAAAGAAAGGAGGAAGTAGGCAGCTACAATACCCCAGTCAAGTGATGTTAAATTCATTTCTGTTTCAAAAAATATTAGGGCTGAAAATTACCCGTTTTCTGGTCAACTATCGAAGAACCAAATTATAAAAAATGAATTTTAATTAATTATTCCCCATTTTTTGCACAATATTCCCCATTTTTTGCACAATCAGGAAGGGAAAAATGTTGTACATTACCTATGGATTGTCTTTGTGAGATTCAGGGTTTACCTTTACTTATACAGAGTTTGGTGTAAATAGCTTAGATTGAATTTCGGAACTATTCCAAATATCAAAAATAAAATTAATTATTAAATAACTATGTCAGATCAATCAAAATATATATGGTTTAATGGTGAAATAATCCCCTGGGGAGATGCAAAAATTCATGTCATGTCCCATGTTCTCCATTACGGCAGTGGGGTATTTGAGGGCATTAAATGTTATGCTACAGATGAGGGTCCAGCCATCTTCCGCTTAGGCGACCACGTACACAGGCTCATTCAATCCGGTAAAAAATATGGTATTCAAATCCCCTATGATCAGGATGTACTCACTCAGGCTTCTGTTGATATTGTCAATGCCAACCACTTTGAAAACTGCTATATCCGACCCATTGCTTTTTATGGATACGATACATTGGGAGTCCATCCAAAAGACTGTCCGGTTGAAGTAGCCATTGCTAGTTTTTTCTGGGGCGCTTATTTGGGAGATGACGGTGTTAAAAATGGTGTAAACATCACAGTATCTCCCTGGAAAAAGATATCATTAGATGC
>ERZ813253.209-NODE-209-length-23103-cov-10.990033_pt1 | contig 23103 bp, 16 predicted proteins | sample MGYA00520893_ERZ813253 | MGnify/ENA primary metagenome ERZ813253 (study PRJEB31669, sample SAMD00080414) | marine metagenome | biome: oceanic hadal pelagic zone biome; feature: marine hadalpelagic zone; material: sea water | place: Pacific Ocean:Izu-Bonin Trench...
AAGCCAAAATCCGAAAAATCAGATAACGGTAATAAGGCTTTAGAATTGCTTAAATCTGGAGTAGGTAAAGGAAATCGGAACACAACTGGGTATAAAATAGCTCAATCCTTAAGAACAGCCAAAACTGGTAAAGAAATAGTTAGGCAAACACTTCTTCTCTGGAATCATAATAATGAACCGCCCATGGAAGAGAAGGAAATAGATGTAATCATAAAATCGGTGTTTTCCGGTAAGGCAGCCAATGATGATGATGCAATTCATATCCCTTCAGGGGTTTATGACGGGACGATCTATGAAACCTGTTTTGATCCTAAGAGAAAAAAGGGTCAATATTACTTTTCAACTTATAAGGACGGATTGGTAGGTGAATCTGACGGTTTTATTTATAATGATATTGAATATAAACCTCTGGACGATCCCAATAATATGGTTCAACATCAAGTGGTACTATTGCCTTCAAAGCTGGTAGACTATCATTCTGTTGAAGTACTGCTAAAAGATATTCAAGAATACATCCATAAATATGTTGCAGTTTCAAAAACTTATGAAAAGCTTGCATCCTTTTATGTATTTCTATCCTGGATATATGACAATTTCAATGTTTTGCCTTACCTGAGAGTCAGAGGTGAAGCCGGGTGTGGGAAAACCACTTTCATTCGAACAGTGGGATCTATTTGTTATAGGCCTATATTCACAGCAGGGGCCACTACTACAGCTCCTCTCTTTCGAATGATTGAGAAATATCAGGGTACACTGGTTTTGGATGAGGCGGACTTCCAGAATAGCGATATGCATTCTCAGGTGATTAAGATACTCAATTGCGGTTACCAGAAAGGGCTGCCAGTTATCCGCTGTGATGTGGGATCCAGATCAATGGAGCCAAAATGTTACAGGGTTTTTGGTCCAAAGATTATTGCAACCCGTGAAGGATGGAAAGACAGAGCCCTGGAATCGCGCTGTCTTACTGAGGATATGGAGGGCAAATACCGGGATGACCTGGTTCAGATAAAGGAGAATGTATTCCAAAAAGAAGCCCTTGATTTAAGAAATAAACTTCTAATGTTCAGGTTTAAACATTATGGAAAAATAGAAATTGATGAATCTCTAAGGGATAACAGCATTGAACCGAGGTTAAACCAGATTAGCCTTCCAATTCTGTCAATCATTGATGATATCGAGTTCAGAAGTGAAGTGAGGCAATTCATGCGGGTATATAATAAAGCTACGGTTGCCGATAGACAGGCCAATCTTACAGGTATTATCGCGGAGATTGTGGTTAGGCAATACCATACTGCTACTGCAGGAGGTATGCCTTATAATAATAACCAAGGCATATCCATTAAGGATATCACTGAACTGGCTGGAGATAAAATGCATGAAATACTGGTGGAAAATGCTCATATATCCAATCAGGAGGTCGGCAATATAATCCGCAAGTACCTGCACCTGAACCCATCCAGAAGTTCTTTAGGAATGTATATTCCCTATTACCAGATAGAATTAAAGTATGATTATTTATGTAATAGATACGGAGTTGATCCGGAAATTCCAATTGAGTATACATCAGACCCAGAACATCCCAAAAACCCACTAAATGGCTGGTTTGCCCCTAAGGACGAAGACAAAGATGATGATTTACCATTCTAACTACAAACAACAAAATCTGTGTAGAGATGTAGCCTGTGTAGAGCCTTATAGGTGTGCAGGAGTATATATCTTACACGGGAAAGGGTAATAATGAAGTCTAATTATTTTACAGTAAATGAAACAGCTGTTTATTTCAATATATCAAAATCTATGGTTCGAAAAATGATCCGAGAATGTGAGGTTAAATTCTATCGAGTTGGAAGAAAGATCCTGATAAAACTTGAGGATTTTGAGGCTGTCATGGTACCAGTCGAACCAGTTGATAAATACTTGTCAGATTTATATTAATGGAGGTCCACAATGAAAAAATCATCTAATACTAATATTCCGGGTGTTCGTAAAAAGGCACCCGGGAAATTCATTCTTGATTTCAGGGACCATAATGGGAAAAGAAGGCAAAAGCTATTTCGTGGTAATGAAGTGGATGCTGTGCGGGCAAGGAAGGCAATCCTAGCCCGTCGGGATAGAATAAGAGCTGGAATTGAAGCCCCGCCAGAAAAGACACAGGCAAAACCAACATTGCAAGAAGTTTGGGACATGTTTACAAAGCATCGTCAGCAAAAAGTGGATGGCGGAAGTATGAAACAAAATTCTTTAGATCGATATAAATGGATAAAAAAATCCCTCAACAAATACAGTCCTAAATTACTAAAAACTTCGATTGATCAAATATCCTCAGAAATGATTGATAATTTTAAGAGGTACAGATTAAAAAGAGGATTTAGAAAAGAGGGTATCAATACTGAGCTTCGCCATATAAGGGCGGTTTTTAATTTCGGGATAAAACAGGGTTTTATTAATATTTCCCCAATGAGAGATGTTTCAAATATAAAGGTTACAAAAAAGGATGTGAGATTTTTAAGTGATGAGGAATTAGTAATCTTAAAAAAGGCTCTGGGAGAGTTAGATCTTTCCGATAAATTCGAGAAAGATGCTCATGATCTCATGGTGTTTTACCTCTATACAGGGGCGAGAGTTTCAGAAGCTCTTTTACCTAATTTTACCTGGAGCTGTATCACGTCAAAAGCTATTGTATTTCCAGTAACTAAAAACAATACATCCAGAACAATTTCTAAAATGAAACCAATTGACGTGGTGCTGAAATCCAGAAGAAATTTACCAACCGGACCGTTTCAATTTACGTATGACCAGGTATATAATAGAATTCTGTACGTTTTCAACAAGGCTAAATTAGAAAATGCCAGCCCACACACACTTAGAAAAACTGCCGGAGCTTGGTATTACATGGCAACAAGGGATATTTTTGCAGTAAAATGTTGGCTAGGTCATTCAAATGTTACAGTTACAGAGAACCATTATACCGGTTTAATCCAATCATTAAGAGAGTCAGATGATGATGCTTTTGAACAACTACTTACTAAGCAACTTGAATCCAAACCTGATAAAACGGTTGCCCTATAGTTGCCATTTTGAAAGAAATTCATGTTATTCAGTAGCAAACGGTGATATTATGTAAAGTAAATATTCTACTGAAAACTTAAATGAATAAAACAATAATTGTTAATTATTCAAAAAAATAAACCCCAAATTTCATGTTGAAAAATGGGGTTTTGTCGTCGATGTGGGCCCTCAGGGACTCGAACCCCGGACCAATAGATTATGAGTCTACTGCTCTAACCAGCTGAGCTAAGGGCCCATCAATTTTGTAGTTTCCAATTTTCCCCTAAACGGATTATGAGTCTACTGCTCTAACCAGCTGAGCTAAGGGCCCAATTTTACTAAAAACTATGTAAAACTGGGATGGAAAATTTAGGGTGTTTTTAAAATAAAATAAGAAACTTATTTCGGTCTCACAGGGCCAAATTCTACATCTTTAATAAACTCGGGAGTAGATTTGTCTTTTTTCTTCTTTTTCATTGTTTTCTTTAGGGGAGGTTTTATATCGTTGCTGACAAATTCCCGTAATTGAGTATCTGTCACTTTCCATTTTTTAAATGATTCTGAAAATAAGGTATGGACTTCCTCATTAAAATTCTTTACAATACGTTCCAGCCTATTTTGTAATTCTTCCATCAGGATGGGGCCAAAGTCACTACCGATCTGTTCTAAGTGCTCATCCAGTTCGTCCAAAAGCCCCTTCATTTTCTCATCAAAAAGAGAGAGTGGTTTAACTTCTTCTGATTCTTGTCCATTTTCTATTTTTTCATCAGCCATAGGTCTAATTTACATTTCTTCCATAAAGTGTACCATAAATAACCAACCCACTGCCCAATCCTAAACAAGGTGCTGACAAATACATCCATAAGGATGTCTGTAATTCCCCTGAAATATAATATCCAATGAGAAAGCCAACTGAGAATCCAATGAGGCTCATGCCGCCTAAAATTGACGCAAATGATTTGAATCCCATATTCATTAAAATTTTGCCACCAATCCTACTCCCATGGTACTGTTAAGATTAACTTCTCCATCCAAATTACGGTCATAAAATACATCATGACGGTACATCCGGAGAGATACATTTTCCAAGAGTTTAATTCCCACACTGACCCCCAGTACCATATTTTCATTATAAGTGGAGCTGTTAAATAATTCAGATGTAAAATATTGATTAAAATACAATCCAAATTCAGAAATACCCTGTATTAAGCCCTCATGTATAAAAAATTCCATTCCCAGGGAATAATAAGTGGCAGGGGATTCAATGACTCCTGTTTCTTTAAACATTGCAAGATCAATGGAATAATTATAATATTGTCGGTATTGATGACTATATTCTATTGTAAAACCAGTTTTATTGTGCACATTTTTGGTAGGATCCAGGAGAGCATATACATCCTTCGGGAGAAAAAAAGCAGTGTAATTAGAATCAATATGGTTCTCGGTTATCATTTCATTCCATTTATCATCCTTACTATAAAGTTCATAATTTTCTAAAGTGTCCAATACGGTTTTAGGCACATAATGGACTCGTTCCAAATTGTATGTCTCCCCAAAAAAGGGAACAATATGCAAAGATGATGAATAAGTAAATGCAATTTTAATATCTCGGTGGTTCCCTATTTTCCACCAGATCCCCGGTCCTAGGATTCCGAATGAACTTTTCCGCTCAAAACCCTGCTTTGTGGTATCCCCATTGGCTGGTTCGCTTCGAATATAGCGGAGATCTTTGGGATAATTTAAAGCCGTAAATTCACCAAACAGGTAGGTATCATTTCGCAGATCACTTTTCAATTCATAGGTAAAATCAACCTGATACCCGTTAATTGACCTCTTTCGTGGAGTAACCCCATTCCAAATACTATCTGTAACAGAAGAAAATTGATTCAGATCCTTAACAATTCCAAATCCTAATTTTAATGGCTTGATTTTATTTATAACAGCTGATCCATACAATCCTACAATTCCACCCTTATTAGCTAATTCTCCAATACTGGAGGCAAATAGTTGACAGGTATAATTGCCGGCATCGGACTGAAAATAAAAGAGCATCCCCCCATCCTGTTTGATAGGATAACTGATAGTGTTGGTGTAGCGCTTAAGGAGCATCCCATAACCAAAGGTGAGATTTTTGATATGACCAAGTTTTAAATTATAATCTCCATTTTTTGACTGATAATTAAAGGTTAATGGCGCTAATAATTGAGCCAAAGTAGAAAACAAATTCAGGTTTGCTGCTGAATCTGACATCCCTATAAATCCTGCCAAATTATACCCGAACTGCAGGCGGTCTCCATTATACATTGGCAGCATGGATGCTTTGGTGTACGAGTTCTTTTCTAAACTTACTACACCGGCTTCCAGGGCAAAATTGAATCGTCTTTGTTTTTCTTCTACAGATTGAAATGTGCTAATTATTAAAGAGTCTTCTGAAAAATAATTCATAACCGTGAATACAATATCTTCCTTTTCTTCTTCGCGGTTCATTTGATATTGCTTGAATATTTCAGGAGGCAGCATCTCCTCAGTAATTTCTATTTTACCCCCTAAAATATCCGTATTTGAAATAACCATTTCTCCCATTTCAATTTTTATTTCTGCATTTGTGAATGAATTTGAAATTTGCGCATTGCCCATTATAGCAAAAATATGGTCTTCATTTGTGAAATTCCGGGAAATCCACAATTTTCCCTCCTTTTGATATATCCGGGAAGAATTGGTGGTTATTGTACAACTGCTGTTGGGATCATTTGAAAACTGAGTAAATATTTTTCCATAATTCAATTCCAGTTGGGAAGATATTTCCCCTCCATTTATCTGTAATTCAGTGGTTCCAAACATGGTAATGTGATTATCATTTCCCCTAATTGAAAATTTTACTTTCCCATTTTCACCGGAATGAATAATATCTCCATTATAAAGCGATCGTCCGGCAATGGCAATGCCGGGAATAAGATCTATTTGAGCAGGCTTAATGGTTACATTTCCTTCTAATTCATCAATAACACCAACTTCTTCAAAATTGGAAAAAAGAGGGGCTGTTGCGAAAATCAGAAGAAATAAATATGAATACCGGCTCATTATTTAAATACTAGGGTTGGATTTCATGATGTTAAATTTAATTTGGATTATCAACATTAATAAAACGGTATTATTAAAAAACAGGTGTCCTGATTATTATTGATATATAAATCTATTGCTTAGATTATTGTCATTTTCCTAAAGAATGAATAGGATATTTCAGTAATTTTCAGCCCTATGTTTTGCAAGATTTTAATAGCCAATCGTGGTGAAATTGCCGTGCGTATCATCCGCACCTGCCGGGAAATGGGTATACAAACAGTTGCCATTTATTCTGAACCCGACCGTACTTCACCTCATGTTCTCATTGCTGATGAAGCATATTGTGTGGGTTCTGCCCCCTCATCCGAGTCATACTTGAATGTACAGAAAATTCTCGAAATTATTCAAATGTGCGATGCGGATGCAGTTCATCCCGGCTATGGTTTTCTGTCTGAAAACTGCAATTTTGCAGAAGCTGTGCAGAAAACTGGTACCGCTTGGATAGGACCATCAACCAAGGCTATCATGACAATGGGTGATAAAATGGCTGCTAGGAAATTAGTCCTAAAAACTGGAGCGCCGGTTGTACCAGGAACAACTGAACCAATTACATCAATTAAAGATGCAGGAGAAACTGCTGATAAAATCGGGTATCCCATTCTCATCAAAGCAGCAGGAGGCGGTGGCGGAAAAGGGATGCGTATCATCCGGATGGAAAATGAATTGGAAAATGCCATGGAGCAGGCAAGGTCCGAGTCAAAAAAAGCCTTTGCTGATGACCGGATTTACATAGAAAAATATTTGGAAGAGCCCCATCATATTGAAATTCAGGTATTTGCTGATAACCACAGGAATGTGGTAAGTCTGGGCGAACGGGAATGTTCAATACAGCGGCGCTACCAGAAAATTATTGAAGAAACACCTTCTCCATTTATTGATGATAAACTGAGAAAAGAATTGTCGAAAATAGCAGTTGACATTACAAAATCTTGTAAGTACTTGGGTGCAGGTACAGTTGAATTCTTAGTAGATAAATATAACAATTTCTACTTTCTTGAAATGAATACCCGCCTGCAGGTTGAACACCCTATCACAGAAATGGTCACAGGTATAGATTTGGTTAAAGAACAAATCTGTGTGGCTGCCGGAGAAAAATTATCATTCACTCAAAAAGATGTAACTCCATCGGGACATGCCATAGAATGCAGAATATATGCCGAAAATGGATTTAATAATTTTGCACCCTCCACCGGGAAAATTACAGAAGTGACCTTTCCCCATGGCTTAGGTGTTCGAATGGATGAAGGTATTCGGGTGGGACAGGAAATTACTCCCTATTATGACCCCCTCCTGGGCAAACTAATAACTTGGGGGCATGATAGGCAAACATCTTTACAGCGAATGATTCGGGCCTTGGGAGAATTCAACATTGCCGGGATAGAAACCAGTATTCCATTTTGCCTTATGGTCTTCCAACACAAATCTTTCCAGGAGGGCAAATATTCCACTCACACATTGGATACCATTAAAAATGAACTGCAGAAAGAGGTGCCAATTCAAAATGAAGAGCATATTTTAGCTGCTCGTATCGGAGCCATTCAATCGCATAATCAATTAAAACCAGAATTAATCCCCCGTGGAAATCATCAACAGAAAACTAGCTGGGCATCAGCTGGCAGAAAAGACGAATTGCGATGAAATTCAACACGATTATTGAAAATATATCTTTAGAAATGAAATTTTCTGATTCTATCAATCAACATCTAATTAATAATAATGATAATGTTGAAATTGACTGCATTCAGCTCAGCATTAATGCCTACTCCCTGTTATTAAATGGCAAATCTCATATCCTCACCATTAATAAACAAATAGATGGATATGACGTCACAGTGGATCATCACACATATTTGGTTCAGGTTCAAGATGAAGTGGATGTTCTACTGGAAAAATTTGGAATGCAGGGCAACACCTCCAGCCATGCAGGAGAAATCCATGCTCTTATCCCCGGATTGGTGAGCCGATTGTTTGTTAAACCAGGTGACAGGGTTGAAAACGGTCAAGGGCTTTTAATTCTGGAAGCCATGAAAATGGAGAATGAAATTGACTCACCCATTAGCGGTGTAGTTGGTAAAATTTATATTAAAGCAGGTGATAAAGTTGAAAAGGGAGAACTAATTATGGAGATAAATAACTAATGGCTGGCTGGACAAAATGGCTTTGGGGCGGAATGGGCTGGGCAATGTTTGGCCCCATTGGAGGAATAATGGGTTATGCACTGGGATCCATGTCAGCAAATAATTCAGGATTTCGCAGTAATTATCAGGGTTTTTCCGGGGGCGCATCTACACAAGGTGGAGATTTTGGATCTGCCCTTTTGATCCTTTTTGCTGCTGTTATGAAAGCAGATGGGGAACTGAAAAAATCTGAATTAGATTTTGTGAAAATATTCTTCATTCAGCAATTTGGTAAAAATTATGCCCAGGATCGAATCCGCCTTTTTCAGGAGATCCTGAAACAAGACTTCCCCCTTCAGGATGTCTGCTTGCAAATAAAAGCTAATATGGATCACCCTGCCCGGCTTCAAATGCTTCATGTTCTGTTCGGACTCTCACAAGCTGACGGTCATGTGCATCCTCTGGAAGTAAAAGTCATTCACACCATTGCAAATTATTTGGGAATATCTACCAGTGATTTTGAATCTATACAAGCCATGTTTTACAAAAATACCTCCGCTTCTTATAAGATACTTGAAATCACTCCCGATGCCACGGATACCGAAGTAAAGAAAGCCTTCCGCAAAATGGCAAGTAAATTTCATCCTGACAAGGTTCACCATCTGGGAGAGGAATTCCAGAAAATGGCAGAAGAAAAATTTAAATCGGTGAATGATGCCTATCAGCAGATAAAAAAGGAAAGGGGGATAAGCTAAGTTACAGGGTCACAAAGTTGCAAAGAAGCAAAGTAAGGAAGTAATAAAGTTCCTGTGTTCCTAAGTTAGTAATAATTAATTTTCGCCAATAAATAATAAGAGGTCATCAGGTCATCAGTAAATAGGTATAGAGAGTTAACGGTTTGGTAAAAAAGTATGAAATTTGTTGCAGATATTTATAAATTGACACAAAAATTTCCGGAAATTGAAAAATTTGGGTTGACATCCCAACTCAGAAGATCAGCTGTTTCAATTCCATCTAATATTGCAGAGGGATTTGGCAGAAGACTTCCCAAAGAGTTTATTCGCTTTCTCAGAATTAGCATTAGTTCTTTGTTCGAACTACAGTCTCAATTAGAAATATGTAAGAGTATTAATCTAACTGACCCTAATATTTTTAACCATTTTTATGAAGATTCTCATTAAATTGAACGAATGCGTAAAGGATTAACCTCCAGTATTAAAACTTAACAACTCAGGAACTTAGGTACTATGAACTCAGGCACTTTCTTAATAATTTGAAGAAATCCAACTCAAACCTACCACTGAAAACCTTTTACGGTACGGATAGCCAACCCGGTGAATACCCCTTTACCAATGGGATTTATCCTGAAATGTACAAAGGCAAACTCTGGACAATGCGTCAGTATGCAGGATTCGCCTCGGCAGAAGAAAGCAATAAACGCTACCGTTATTTGTTAGATCAGGGTGTTATGGGGCTTTCTGTAGCCTTTGACCTGCCTACCCAAACCGGCTATGATTCAGATCATTCCATGGCTTCTGGTGAAGTGGGACGAGTAGGCGTTCCCATTTGTACTTTGGCGGATATGGAAGTCCTCATGAAAGATATCCCTTTAGGAGAGGTCTCTATTTCCATGACCATCAATTCTACGGCAGCTATCCTTTTGGCATTTCTGGCGGCAGCAGCAGAAAAACAGGGGGTCTCTCGCAACCACCTTAGAGGTACCGTGCAAAATGACATTCTGAAAGAATATATTGCCCGGGGAACCTACATCTATCCACCCAAATCCAGTATGCGGATAATAACCGATCTCTTGGAATACTGCTCAAAAGAAATGCCCAGATGGAATACCATTTCCATTTCCGGTTACCATATTCGCGAAGCTGGATCTACAGCCGTTCAGGAAATTGCCTTTACATTAGCCAACGGAATAGCCTATGTTCAATCCGCAATTGATAAAGGGCTGGATGTGAATCAATTTGGGAAACGCCTGAGTTTCTTTTTTAATTGTCATAATAACTTTTTTGAAGAAGTAGCTAAATTCCGGGCAGCCAGACGCATGTGGGCAAAAATAATGAAAGAACGGTTTCATGCTACTGACCCAAAAGCAATGATGTGCCGATTCCACACCCAAACGGCAGGTTCCACCTTACAAGCACAACAAATTGATAATAATGTCGTGCGAACTACCCTTCAGGCTACAGCAGCAGTATTGGGAGGGACACAATCATTGCACACCAATTCTCGGGATGAAGCCTTGTCCCTCCCCACTGAAAAATCAGCTCAATTAGCATTGAGGACTCAGCAAATTATCGCCCATGAATCCGGGATTCCGGACGTGGCTGACCCTTTAGCTGGCAGTTTTTATATTGAAGAATTAACCGATAAACTGGAATCTAATGCCTTAGAACTCATTGCTGAAATCGACGAATTAGGAGGTGCAGTTTCAGCAATTGAGCAGGAATTTCAGCAAAATGAAATTGCCAAATCTGCTTTTGATTATCAAAAGGCCGTTGATGAGGGTGAAAGAGTGATTGTTGGAGTAAATAAATTCCAGTCAAAGGAAACTGATATTCCTGAGACGCAGCAAATTGATCAGAAAGCTGTGCAGCAGCAATTAAACCGATTACATTTTGTTAAAAATAACCGAGACAATCAAAAAGTTGAATCCATCCTGGGAGCATTGAATGAAACAGCCTCTACAGATAATAATTTATTGCCGGTGATTATCGATGCTGTAAAAGCAGAGGCATCATTAGGCGAAATTTCTGACACACTGCGAAAAGTGTTCGGAGAGTTTTCATAATTCAAATTAGTTAGAAGAAAACTATTGTTTTCACATTTCTTATTTTTCACCAGTGCCGTCCAAAACGATTTAGAAATGTTGTAAATATATAGTTATCCTTGAGGAATTAGGACAAATTTTTCCACTTTTCTAAAAACAGACCCCCAAACACTTACCACATTAGCCCCATTTAATATGATTTGGGTGGTGGATCCAAATTAAAAAAAACTTACCCCATCATTTATGTCGGGGTAAAAAAGTATCAACCCCAAGGGGATTTATCCCTAAACTGACACTAAAGTTTTGGGCTAAAGCCCAGTATTTTTTAAGGTTAATCCCCGCCATAAATGATGGGGTAAGTATTCATTGTAAAACAATCGTTTTGGACAGATATGATCTTTCATAGGTTATCTCAATAATATATTTTTTCTCCTTTCTTTTCCTCCCTAATTTATCCCTTCATGGACAAACGCATACTTGAACTCAGACAGCAAATAGACCAACTCGATGAAGATATCATCCAGCTCTTGAAAAAGCGTATGGGGATTTCTAAAGAAGTTGGCAAACTCAAAGAAAAATTAGACATTCCCGTGGAAGATAAGGGAAGAGAACAGGAAATTATTGACAGGCTCACTCAACAAGCGGGTAGAAATTTATCCGAAGAGCAGCTCATTCGTATTTTCACAGCAGTGTTTAAATCTTCAAAACAAATCCAGCGTTGAGTCGCCAATATTCTCATTCGTCTTCCAACCGAAAGTATTTGTGGTGGGCATTTTGGATAAATTTTGTATTCCTCATTGTTGAAGTAATTGGTGGTATTTATACCGGCAGTTTGGCATTGCTTTCTGATGCGGGGCACATGCTTACCGATGTGGGTGCTTTGGGTTTAGCCATTATAGTTTCCCGATTAGCAGACCGACCTCCTGATGAGCGCAGAACTTATGGCTATCTCAAAACAGAAATTCTGGGTGCTTTTATAAACGGTGCCACCTTGGTTGCAATTTGCGGATTCATCATTTGGGAAGCTTTTCAGCGGATTCAACATCCCCAGCCCATATTGGCAATTCCTATGCTCATTGTGGCAATTCTTGGATTGTTTGCGAACCTCATCAGTGCCCAAATTCTGCGTAGAAACAAATCAAATGATATCAACTTGAAAGCTGCTTACCTCCATCTCATTTTTGATGCACTGGGATCTGTAGGGGCAATATTTTCGGGGCTGGTAATCTGGTTATGGGGGCTGTATTGGATTGACTCTATCGCCAGTCTTATTATTGTTATTCTCATCCTGGCTGGAACATGGAAAATGATCCTTGACAGTGTCAGAATGCTCATTGATTCGGTACCAGAGCATCTCAATTATCAGCAAATTCTGGATGCCCTGAAAAACCTTGATCATGTTATGGATGTCCATGATTTGCATATCTGGTCTATTGGGCAGAATGAACCGGCTCTCAGCGCACATCTTATCCTCACGGAAAATTGCACCGACGCCAACCATTGGGATCAATGCTTAAAATTCACCCGGGAGATGCTGGCAGAAAAATTCCAGATAAAACACACCACCCTGCAGGTAGAACCCCATGATTTTCCTGATGACAAAACTTGCCCTTAAAATATTGTTTATGAAAATAGTTGGTGAAGAATAAAAATCACCACTTTAATTTTGACCTACAGTACTGATGGATATTAACACATTTAAAAGGTTAGCTGAAAATTATAAAACCATACCGGTGTACAAGCGGATATTGGCAGACCTATTGACGCCCATTTCCGCCTACATGAAACTAATAAAAAATTCAGATTATGCCTTTATCTTAGAATCCGTGGAAAAAGGAGAGCAGTATGGGAGATATTCTTTTATTGGGCGAAATCCTCTGATGATATTAAAATCTGAACATGAGAAAACACATATTTGGCAAGATGGAAATTGGCAGGAAGAATCCACACCCTTTCTATCTATTTTACGAGAAACTCAAAAAAAATACCATGCACCAAAATTATCGGACATTCCACATTTCACTGGTGGTTTAGTGGGATTTATGGGGTACGAAAGCATAACCTGGGTGGAAGATATTCCAATATATAAGCAGGATGAACTCCAATGCCCGGATCCGGATGCTCTATTCATGCTGTTTAATGAATTGATTGCCTTTGACCATTTGAAAAATCAGATCATTTTATTCAGCAATGTTCAAATTGAAAATGGCATGGATTTAGAACAAGCCTATGCTGATGCCAATCTCCGTATTGATGAAATGGGTGAAGATCTCCATACCGATATTGATTACCAAACTCCCGAACGGCTGGAGCAGTCCAAGCTGCACTCTAATTTCACTCAAGCTAAATTTGAGGATGCAGTTCAAAAAGCCAAAGAGCACATCAAAGCTGGTGATATATTTCAACTGGTGTTGAGTCAGCGCTTTCGGCGTCAAACATCTGTAGGTCCGCTCACAATGTACAGGGCATTGCGCAGTATTAATCCCTCCCCATACATGTTTCATCTCAAATTAAATGATTTTGACATTATCGGTGCATCCCCTGAATTATTGGTAAAGGTAGAAGATGATGAAATTGAAATCCGCCCCATTGCCGGTACCCGTCAGCGGGGTGATAATGCTGAAGCAGATAAACTATTGGCAGATGATCTGCTCAAAGATGAAAAGGAACGGGCGGAACATCTTATGCTGGTAGATTTAGGACGGAATGATGTGGGGAGGGCGGCCGAATTTGATTCGGTGTATGTGAAGGAATTTATGGTAGTGGAATATTACTCCCACGTCATGCATATTGTTTCCGATGTGCGGGGTAAATTGCGAGAGGGAAAAGATGTATTTGATGCTCTCTATAGCGGGTTTCCTGCCGGTACTTTAACGGGCGCACCAAAAATTCGGGCAATGGAAATCATTCATGATCTTGAACCCTCAAGGCGAGGGGTGTATTCTGGCGCCATTGGCTATTTTGATTTCACCGGCGACATGAATACCTGCATAGCCATCCGAACCATGGTCATGAAAGATGGAACTGTTTATTTTCAGTCCGGCGCCGGCATTGTGTACGACTCTGACCCCAAAAAGGAATTTGAAGAAACTGTAAATAAAGCCAAGGCCATAAACTCAGCAATTGACTTGGCAGAGAATGGGTTGGTTTGAAATTGGAAATTAGAAACTTGAATCTTGGGAGAAAAACTCAAAATAAAACTGTCTTTCTGAACAAGTTTACCAAAAGTAAACAAAGTGAAGAATCTCAAACGAATAATGGATCGAGATTCTTTGTTAATACCTGGAATTACAGAATAGTGGGAGAATGATAATTGCCAAGAGTTTATTGCCAATAACTAACATGATATTAATAATAGACAACTACGATTCTTTTACTTACAACCTGGTGCAGTACATCGGATCGTTAAATCCGGAGTTGGAGGTACACCGGAATGATAAAATCACCCTGGCGGAAATCAGGGAAATGAATCCAGAACGCATTGTTATTTCGCCTGGACCGGGTAAACCGGAGGATGCGGGATTATCCATAGATATTGTAGGAGAATTTGGTAAAATAATACCCATTTTTGGTATCTGCCTGGGACACCAGGCAATCACGGTAGCATTTGGTGGAAAAGTGGATAGAGCCAATGAAATTGTTCATGGTAAAACCTCCTGTATAACGCAAACGGGGTCGGCTATTTTTAAAAACATCCCGGAAAAATTTGAGGCCACCCGTTACCATTCACTGGTTGCTATAAAGGATTCCTTTCCTGAGGAATTGAAAATAACTGCCTATACAGATAAGGGGCTCATCATGGCGCTGGAACATAAAGAGTACCCCATTTACGGGGTGCAATTTCACCCAGAGTCCATTGTCACAGAGCATGGTATGAAAATGGTGGAAAATTTTTTAAAGGTATAAATATGAAAAAAACAATTGAAAAATTACTTGGTAACCAGAGCCTCACCCAAGAAGAATCCCGGGATGTGATGTTCAAGATTATGTCTGGGGAATATGATGATGCCCAGATTGCCGGCTTCCTCATTGCACTCCGGGCAAAGGGAGAAAAATCCGCAGAAATCGCTGGTTTTGCCCAGGCTATGCGGGACAAAATGACCAAAATTGAGTCTGTGGATGATGCCATTGACATGTGCGGTACCGGTGGGGATGCCAGCGGTACTTTCAATATATCCACGGCAGCTTCCTTTGTAGTTGCCGGAGCAGGAGTACCTGTTGCCAAACACGGCAACCGTTCAATGACCTCCAAATCAGGCTCGGCAGATGTGCTCACAGCATTGGGAGTGGACATCACCCTGCCTCCTGAAAAAGTGTCAGAATGTATTAAAAATATCGGCATTGGTTTCATGTTTGCGCCCTCATTGCACCCGGCCATGAAATACGCCATGGGCGCACGCAAGGCATTAGGCACCCGGACAGTCTTTAATATTCTGGGTCCTCTCTGCAATCCAGCAGGCGTTGACCGCCAGCTCCTGGGCATCTTTGAGGGCAGCCTCACCGATAAGGTAGCTAAGGTACTGCAGAAACTGGGATCGAAACATGCAATGGTGGTTCACGGCTATGAAGGGCTGGATGAAGTTTCAACCACCGCATCCACGAAAATCAGTCACTTGAAAATGGATAATACTATTGAATCAACTGCAATTTCGCCCTCTGATTTTGGTTTTGAAAAGGCAACCCTGGATGATTTGAAGGGCGGTGAACCGGAAGAAAATGCCGTCATCATAAGAAATATCCTGGATGGAACAGACAAGGGTAAAAAAGCGGATATTGTAATTCTGAATGCAGCGGCGGGAATTTTTATAGGTAGCAAAGCAGAGAACTGGGAAGACGGCATTCAAATGGCCAGGGAAGCTGTAAATTCCGGGGCAGCCCTAGATAAGCTTAATCAGCTGGCAGCAGTAAAATGAACATTCTGGAAAAAATCATTCTGCACAAGCAGGAGGAGGTAAAAGAGCGTAGCAAGGTAACCCCCATAGAGCGCATTAAAGGCTCCCAGCGATTGTATGCCATTCGTGATTTAAAGTCGGTCCTTGCCCGAGACGGTGTGCAGATTATTGCTGAAATCAAGCGCCGCTCACCGTCTGCCGGAGATATTATGGCAGATGCAGACCCGGCGGCAGTTGCCAAAGCTTATGAGCAGAATGGCGCTGCGGCTATTTCAGTACTCACTGATCAGGAATTTTTCGGCGGTCAGTTGGAATTTATTCAGCAGGTGAAGGCTGTCACTGAATTGCCCATCCTCAGGAAGGATTTCATCATTTCAGAATACCAAATCTGGGAGTCATTCCAAGCAGGAGCCGATGCCATACTCCTCATTGCTGATGCCATTGATGAGTGCCTTTTGACTGATCTTTACCGCCTGGCAGCAGAATTGGGAATGCATATCCTTATTGAAACCCACAGCGCTGAAAATTTGCAGTGGATCCAAGACTTGAACCCACCCATTGTGGGAGTAAACTGCCGCAACCTTAAAACCATGACCACGAATATAGAATGGTTTGAGGAGGCATATTCCCAATTACCGAAGGACAGTATAAAAGTGGCAGAAAGCGGAATTAATTCTCCGGATAATCTTGCAAAAATTTCCCAAATGGGTTATGATGCTGCCCTGGTTGGTACAAGCCTGATGAAAACGGGCACACCGGGTTCAGCCTTAGCAACCCTTTTACGAAGAACTCCCGTATAAATAGGTAGAATATTTTCTAATAGAAACCTTTGAAAAACCATCTGCCTGTGTCATTACGATGGCGGACAGGTTTTAATGGTTAAGATTTACTCAATATTTAAAGCAATCCACCATTTTAATCGTGGGCTTACCAAAAAAATATCAATATGAACCGTTTCAAAGGTTTATATGAATAATAGGTATATGAAAATATTTTTACAATAAAAAAACCCGCTTTTCGGCGGGTTTTTTTAACTCATTTTCAATTACAGTTTATTTCATCAGCACCATTTTCTTGGTAATGGACAGACCCTCGCCATTTAGGGAGTAAATATACATACCGGAAGAAACTGCATGACCATTGCTGTCTTTACCGTTCCAGGTAATGCTGTGATATCCCTGCTCCAGGTTTCCATCTACCAATGTACTCACCAACCGCCCTGTCATATCATAGATATTCAGGCTCACAACACCTTCAGTCGGTACACTGAAAGACAGAGTAGTTGTGGGATTAAACGGATTTGGATAGGCATCACTGAGACTGTACTCCATAGGAGCAGGTAATGCTTCACGGCTTAAGCCAAAAGTATCAAAACCATTACCCACCACCATATCTGATGTAAACTCAATGTACTCAGTGTACTCCACAACTTCATCATGTGTTGAATCATAGTACTTAAAGGTCATCTCTTCACCATCAGCTACATTACTGTAAACCTGGATGATATAGAAATAACGATCATCAAAGGGGAAGTACATTCTTTCAGCTATACCTCTGCACTCATCATCTACAAATACACCCACAACATCACCATTAAAATCAATGCGGCTGTCTATGCTGGCATGTATAGTGCCAATGAACTCATAATCTCCGTAATGGAAATCCCAATCAGATATCTTTTCAGAAAGAACAACTTCCTGTTTATTCTCATCTAATCTGGCTAGACCATCAAATTCAGGATAAATGAGCTCACCAGGGCCAGTCATCTTTAAGGTATATCCATTGCCGGGCTGCAAAGTTGAAAGACCACCAAGCCATTGACCATAAGCAGGATAATAAGTTGAAGTACCAGATGACTGACTTCCAATAAAGATTGCCAGATCTTCAACACTTGCCAATGCGCTAACAAGATCACCCGAATTCTGTGGTAGATAACCAATCCAGTTCCAACCAGATATCAAGCTGATGGGGGTGGAATCTACGTCTACAGGTACACCTGTAATAGTAAGTGTCGCAGTTTCTGCCATTTTCAGCGTATACATTTGAGTTGGTTCTAAAGTTGAAAGACCACCAAGCCATTGACCATAAGCAGGATAGTACGTGGCAGTACCAGATGACTGACTTCCAATAAAGATTGCAGCATCACCCAAAGATTCTAATATACTTGCGGTAGAATTATCTTCAACATCTACATTAAAGGATATCCAGTTCCAACCAGAGATAAGATCAATACTAAGATCAACAGTCGTTTGTATATTCAACTCCCATGGAGTAACAACATCACCTATAATATCATTGATAACAAATTCATATGTTTCAGCAATATCCAAAACTTCATCAGATGATGCATCGTAATATTGAAATGAAAGAAGATCTCCTGCAGAATTACTACGGAGTTGCACTTCATAAACAGTTGTTCCTTCATAAGGGCCGAAAGGAGGAATAAGCTGCAAGCCTACACCCCGGACATTGCCATCAGAATCCAATGCTGCTAATTGATCACCTGCTTCACCCAGCTGTACACCATCATATAAAACTATTGCTCCTGCAATGGTGGCTGTAAACTCATAGGCACCGGGATCATCTTCCCAACCTGGGCAGTTTTCATGACTGCCGCCACATTCACCGATACAGTCTTCAACATTACCCGCACAATCACAGGCACCTTCATCAATGCCATCACCATCACATACACCACATTCATCAACTACAGCACTACCACCCCACGTACCCGCACAATCCTGTACACAGTCATTGGTAGGATCGGTATCACAGGTTCCGCATTCATCAACTACAGCAGAACCACCACATTCACCAGCACAATCTATTTCAGCGATACAGTTACCTTCACAGTCATAGTTTTCTGTGGCATATTCACAGCTGCCATCATCCATATTGGCATCTGAGTCATAGTTACAGGCAGTTTCATCCATACAGCCATAAACATATGGCGTTTCATTGGTGGTTGCACAGGCTTCATCTGAATGATCAGATTCAATTCCACCACTTGTATAGGTTACCGTATAGCAATGGGTTTCTGAATATCCCAGATCGCCATTTACATGGCCAGCTTCTTCTAAACCGCTTATGAGAAGTTCACCATCACGATAAACATTGTATGTGACACTGCTTGGATCGGAGCAATCAGATACATCACAAACATAGCTGCCATCCCAACATTCTTCACTTGGTCCTGGACCATCACATACACCACATTCATCCAATTCTGCAGTTGAACCACATGCATTATCGCAACCACTAGGACCAGCTTCACCACAACCACAGCCTAATTCTACATTGCCATCACAGTCACAGGCTCCATCTAGAATACCTTCACATCCACAATCTTCTGTTTCACCGGGACCATCACATACTCCGCATTCATCTATTACTGCAGAACCGCCACATACACCTAAACAGTCTTCACCTGCTGCACAGTTTCCATAACAGTCATAGTTTGTTTCTGCATATTCACAATCGCCATCTTCCATGAAGTTGCAGGCTAAAGGATCTTCACACTGCAGAACAATACCGCCATAGCAGGCGCCCAATTCAACAGCTAAGGGTTGGCCTGCAGGGTCTGAAAGAACCGCATCAGCCAGACAAATTTCATCTTCGAAACCGGTATAGGCTACACTCAATAGTGTACCTGAACCCGCAGGAATGGTTGTTCCGGATAATGAGAAACCTAAGACTGTTGTTCCACTGGTAGAAATCATGAAACCATTGGCTGCAGCTGATCCACCGGAAGCACCTGTTACAGTAATTCCTGTGAGATCAAACTGGAACCCGGCTACCGGTTCAGAATTGGTTATATTAATATCCAAAGTACCTGCATCGGTGTCCACATTTTCGAGAGAGAGAGAGAAATCTCTATTCCGATCACCACCTAGAGGAAACCAGGCTAGTGTAATCTCATTATCACCACCAATTGCTGTAAGCTCAGTCCAGGGCAGGCAATCATTATTACCACCACATACACCACATTCATCCACTTCAGCACTACCGCCACAGTCACCAGCACAGTCTTCTACATTGCCAGCGCAGTCACAGGCACCATCCGGGATACCATCACCATTACATACACCGCATTCATCTAGCTCTGCACTGCCACCACATTCACCAGCACAGTCAACATCTACAATACAATTGCCATCACAGTCATAGTTTGCTTCTGCATAATTACATTCCCCCTCTACGGTTGCTTCCGGGTTATAGTTACAGGCCGTATCATCCATGCAGCCTACCACGCCACCATCTTCAACCGTGAAACTTCCGCTACTGGTTTCGGTTGGCATAGGATTACCATAAGGATCTGAAACTACCAAATTTTCAAGAGATAGGCTTGCGTCACCTTCAGCATCACCAGAAAGCGTTAAACTCACAACAGGTCCCATACCCGGAACGATCGCATCTCCAGTTAGGCTGAAGAGTAATACAATTCCGTTAGCAGTGGACACATTAAAGCCCTCGGTCCTATCAGTTGTCTCAGCTGATTCTATACTGGCAATTGCCGGGTCTATGTTCAAATAGAATTGGAATCCGCCAACATCACTGCTGTTATCCATTGATACATCCACATTACCAGTATCGCCTACATCTGCACTACCACTGCCCACAGACATAAGAACAGATTCAACCGGTTCATCCGTTACAGCAACCGAACCGCAGGATGTTTGATAGGGCATTGCTACACCATCGGCATTGGATAAAACAACATCATCATAGCAAACTTCCGCAGTTCCACCGGAGGTTCCAAGAACTTCCACAACTATAAAAGCGCCGCTGCCGGGTTCAATCACATCACCAGTTAAACTGAAACCGATAATAATATTATTTGCCCAGGATACAGTAAAGCCTTCCGTTCTTTCGGTAGTTGTCACATCAACAATTTCTCCCACATCTGCAGAAGAAGTTAATGAGAACTGGAATCCAGCTACACCATCTTCATTATTCATATTAAGATCCAATCCACCAGTTTCACCTACGTTAATGGACAAATCACCCATGCTCAGTACTACTTCAGAGGCAGGACCGTCATCATGAGGTGTAGCACAAACAACATCAGATGCTCCAGATTCACCAGCTTCATTTGCTGCTGTTGTATAATAGCAATATTCAGTATCGTTTATAACATCAGAGTCCAAATAGCCTGTTTCACTGGTAGATGCAATTAATACAAATTCCCTGTTCCCACTATTAGAATTGGGATTCAATCTCTTTTCACCATTTTCTAAGGGAGTAGAATTGAAAGAATAGTTGTTAAATCCATCACTATTTTGAAATTCAATTACACTGAGTATTTTTGCATTATTTCTGGGGGTTTGATCATTTCTACCAGGACAGTCACCATTGTCATTGTCAAAGCAGGTTAGATCACAACCCCATATTTGATCTTCACAATCAGGATAGCCATCACCAATCCAGCTTTCAGGGCAGCAGTCACCATCACCTGAGCAGTCATCTACATAGCCACTTTCACAGTTGGTATCAACACAATCACCACCATCAAAATCCCATTCTTCACAATCCAATACCAATCCCCAGGTTCCATCATCACAATAGCCATCACCAATCCAATCTAAACAACTTCCATTGGTACAATCATCATCATTAAAACAGAAACCAACACAGTCTTCAAATTCATATCCCTGGTCTGTACAGCTGTCCATACCTCCTGTAGATTGCTGTTCACGGAAGATATTATAAGACTCAGCGCCATCAGATGCATTCCAACCGAGAGAAACGGAGCCGTCACCGGCATCAGTAGTCATACCCGTTGGAGCTGCAGGAGGTACAGGTTCGTCGCCTGCCTGAACACAGTCTCCCACTGCAACATCCAGTGGATTTCCGGAAGAATCAGACAGAACTACATTCTCTAAACAAGCCTCGCCACTACCGGTAAAGCTGACGTTTACAAGTACGCCCTCACCAGATGGGATAGTAGCTCCTGATAAACTAAATCCAATCACAGTAGTTGCAGATGAAGATATCATAAATCCAGCCGCTTCAGCTGAACCGCCGGAAGCACCGGTTATGGTTATGCCACTAATATTAAACTGGAAGCCCGCAACTGGAGTGTCATTTGAAAGATACACTTCTAATGAACCATCAGATACTGCGCCAAAACTAAGCGTTGTTACACCTGGCTGATCTTCACATTCAGAGGCATCACACACCACATCGCCATTCCAGCATTCTACGTTTGCACCAGGACCATCACATACACCGCATTCATCTTCAACTGCTCCGCCATTTGGTACACCAGCACAATCCGCACAGGATGAGTTATCACCATTACATACACCGCATTCATCTAGCTCTGCACTGCCACCACAATCTCCTGCACAATCATTTTCTAAACAAGATCCATCATCCATTGTAGCATCAGCATTGTAGTTACACGCATCCATATCCATACAGCCGTATACATCATCACTACCTATTACTATAGTAGTACAGCCATCAACTTCTGCATCTAATGCGTTGCCGCTGCTATCTGAGATAACCAAATTAGCAAGACAGGCAGCGCCTGCATCACCTTCAACCTCAAGTACAACCAGCACACCAGCACCAGCCGGGATAGTTGCACCTGATAAACTAAATCCTATTACTGTGGTAGCGCTGGAGGTTATCATAAAACCAGCCGCTTCTGCAGCTCCGCCGCCAGCTGATAAAATAGTTACACCTTCAACATTAAACTGGAAGCCAGCTATATCAGTGTCACTGTCATAGTTCACTTCTACTGTACCACCGGGTATATCTGGACAGTCTGCTGCATTACATTCATAACTGCCATCCCAGCACATATCTGGACCATCACCATTACATACACCGCATTCATCTAGCTCTGCACTGCCACCACAATCTCCTGCACAATCTTCTACAGCCATTCCATCACATACACCGGCACAGTCATAAATACCGCTTTCACAAACATCTTCTATAGTTACACAACCGCCAAGCTCAGCATCTAAAGAGTTACCACTAGAGTCAGATAATACTGCATCAGACAAACAAGCCTCGCCACTACCGGTAAAGCTGACGTTTACAAGTACGCCCTCACCAGATGGGATAGTAGCTCCTGATAAACTAAATCCAATCACAGTAGTTGCAGATGAAGATATCATAAATCCAGCCG
>ERZ813253.210-NODE-210-length-22827-cov-3.191057_pt1 | contig 22827 bp, 17 predicted proteins | sample MGYA00520893_ERZ813253 | MGnify/ENA primary metagenome ERZ813253 (study PRJEB31669, sample SAMD00080414) | marine metagenome | biome: oceanic hadal pelagic zone biome; feature: marine hadalpelagic zone; material: sea water | place: Pacific Ocean:Izu-Bonin Trench...
GTAAAAAGAAAGGCTTTCCAGTTGCCACTGCTTTTTCAATTTCATTGCACGCTTCGATGGCGAGGGCTTCAGATAAGAAAATGTCTTGATTGTGATATTTTTCTAATCCCGGTACGTCCCAGATTTGATGATTGTCAAAATCCATTTTTTCGCGGGTTGCCATAAAACGGTGCGTACCATAAAAACTTCCCGGACCACCTGCGCCGTGACCTGCAACGTTGACATCAAAGCCAAGATTGGCTGGGTCTCCGCCGAGAGAATCAACTGCGCCAAGATGTGCTTTGCCAACATGCATTGTGTGGTAACCGGCATCTTGCAAAAGCGATGGCAAGGTGAGTTCACCCGGTTGCAACGCATCGAGATCCCATTTTGGTGGCGAAAGAGTTGGATGTTTTTTAGACGTATCTGTATCTTTGTAGAGTGTCCAATATGTAATGTGAGTTCGCGCAGGTGATTGACCTGTGAACAAACTCGTGCGTGTAGGTGTGCAAACTGGTCCCGCTGCGTATGCATTTGTAAACTTAGTACCGCGCGAAGCGAGTAGTTCCCAATTAGGCGTGTTGTACCTTTTATTGAAAGGGGTTACTTCAATATGAAAGGGAACAGACGTATCTTGCCAACCAAGATCATCCACAAGGAAAATGATTATGTTTGGCTGATTAACTAATGAGAAGTACGCACACGCAAAATATAAGTGAAGAAACATGGATGCAGTGTACACATAACGTGATTAGGACCCAACTATTTGCTTTATACCATGTACACATCTCGGTTATGTTGACCCGTCAACTCATATTATATTCGTGCGTGCAATAACATTTCCGATTTGGCACAATTTGAAGGCAGAATCGTGGCAGTAATAAAAAAACGCCATCATCCTAAGATGAAGGCGATTCTTTATCTTCTCTTTGAAAGATGAACAGTTTGGGTAAAACCGACCCGATGCCTCACGGCATCGATACGTGATCTTGCGATCACACGAGAATGTGCTGACAACTCAGTGCAGATCTCTCTGCGTTCTGAGTCTAAGGAAATCCCTTAGAAAGGAGGTGATCCAGCCGCAGGTTCCCCTACGGCTACCTTGTTACGACTTAGTCCCAGTCACCAGTCTTGCCGTGGGCACCACTGAATCGTGGCGACTTAAGGCACTACCAGCTTCCATGACTTGACGGGCGGTGTGTACAAGGCTCAGGAACGTATTCACCGTGGCGTGCTGATCCACGATTACTAGCGATTCCAACTTCATGTAGGCGAGTTGCAGCCTACAATCCGAACTGGGGCAAGTTTTTGCGATTTGCTCCACCTCGCGGTATTGCTTCGTTTTGTACTTGCCATTGTAGCACGTGTGCAGCCCTAGGCATAAAGGCCATGCGGACTTGACGTCATCCCCACCTTCCTCCGGTTTAACACCGGCAGTCTCGCTAGAGTCCTCAGCATTACCTGCTAGCAACTAACGATAAGGGTTGCGCTCGTTAAGGGACTTAACCCGACACTTCACAGCACGAGCTGACGACAGCCATGCAGCACCTGTTCACGTTCCACCCGAAGGTGTCACTATAGTTTCTTATAGCTAATCCGTGTATGTCAAACCTAGGATAAGGTTCTTCGCGTTGCTTCGAATTAAGCCACATGCTCCACCGCTTGTGTGAGCCCCCGTCAATTCCTTTGAGTTTTAGCCTTGCGACCGTACTCCCCAGGCGGTGCACTTAACACTTTCGCTTCGGCCGAGAGTCGCGTCAGAACGCCCTCGACCTAGTGCACATTGTTTACGGCGTGGACTACCGGGGTATCTAATCCCGTTCGCTACCCACGCTTTCGTGCCTCAGCGTCAGAACAGATCCAGTTGCCTGACTTCTCATTTGGCGTTCCGATTGATATCAACGCATTTCACCACTCCACCAATCGTTCCGACAACCTCTATCTGTCTCAAGGCTTGGGGTTCGCTCTGCAGTTCCTCGGTTGAGCCGAGGGATTTCACAAAACGCCTACAAGTCCGCCTACGCACGCTTTAAGCCCAGTGATTCCGAATAACGCTCGGGCCCTTCGTATTACCGCGGCTGCTGGCACGAAGTTAGCCGGCCCTTCCTTTGAGATTGGTCATTGAGTTCCTAGTCTCTGACAGTAGTTTACACTCCGAAGAGATTCATCCTACACGCGGCATTGCTCCGTCAAGCTTTCGCTCATTGCGGAATATTCGTTACTGCAGCCTCCCGTAGGAGTCCGGGCAGTGTCTCAGTCCCGATGCGGCGGGTCATGCTCTCACACCCGCTACCCGTCTTTGGCTTGGTGAGCCGTTACCTCACCAACTACCTGATAGGATATTCCCTGCTCCCAAAGCGATAAATCTTTGATCCGGAGACCACATCAAGTATTACACCAAGTTTCCCTGGGCTATCCTTGACTTTGGGGTACATAGAAATATATTCCTCGCCCTTACGCCACTTCATACACTTCCGAAGAAGCTTTCATCGTTCGACTTGCATGTTTTAGCCATGCCGCCAGCGTTCAATCTGAGCCAGGATCAACCTCTTCAATTGTTGTTCGTTGAAAGTGTTGCACGCACGAATGCACACAACACGTAAACTTCAAAAAATCGTTTAACCGTGGCAGTCATTATGTTTCCATAACGACCAGGTCTCGCCCATTTAGTAAACTAAATGAACGGCCAGTGAGCGGCTAAACCCACTGACTATTTTCTTACATCACACATCGTGTCATTCTGAACTAATTATATAAATATAAATAAAACAGACTGACACGTGCTTAACACGAGGATGCTCGTGGATGCCGAGGCTGTGAAACTTCGACACCCGAGTTTTATAATCCCAACCATGAACAACTCGTGTGCTGTTCATGCTTGGGGCATATCCTCGCGGTTACCCAAACTGTTCACTTTTCAAAGAGCATGTGGTAGAAACCACTTCAAAATAACCCTGCGGCAAGGCCGCAAGAATCCCGTCCTGTTTAAAAACAGGCCAAGGAGGAATATCGTATCCTACCCAAAGCCGCAGTCAAGGGGTAAACGTGGCGGATTCCACTTTATTTAACGTTTCTGGCAAGTTTGTGACGGCTACAACTGCGACTGTAATTGTTGATGCTCCAATCGAACGAAGGGACTTCGCTGCGACCTCAAGCGTTCGCCCTGTTGTTAAGACATCATCCACAAGAACGACAGGTTTCCCATGTAACTTTCCGCATGGTATTGGACGAATGTTCTTCATGTTGAGTTGAGTTCTTTGATTTGCTGACATTCCTGCTTGTGGTGGTGATTCCTTACGTAGCAACAGGTTACGACACCCAAGCCCTGCAGAGCGAGCAACATACTTTGCCAAAACCGCTGAGTGGTTGATTCCTCTGAACCACCAGCGGATGAAAGGCATGGGCATTGGAACTACAACAGCATTTGGCGGCACGCACCCCCGAATTCGGTACCCGAGTCTTTTACCCATCAATTCAAGGACGTCATACCACCGACTATATTTACCACGAATAATACACGTTGAAAGCGGTGGTTCATACACACCAAGCCTGATCACCCTGCTCCACTTGAGTGATCGACTACCACAAGTACAGGGTGATAGCCCATCATTGTTTTGGCCGCACCAATTGCAATACGGTGTTTGTGATTCCTCACCAAGGGCAACCTCAGGTCTTGGAAGTTGTCTACCAATCCAATACGCAGCAAATTCTTCAGCGTGATCAAGGACAGTAATTAACGTTTGTTTCATGCAATCTTTGTACCACAGAAAACAACCAAACTTACAAGAACATGCCAAAATGCATAGATGTTTTCTACCCAAGACCAAATAAAACAATCTAGGGCGAGATAGAAACGCCTCGAATTTCTAGCGAAATTGGCCAATGGAACTGCGAGCCAAACCTAGGGCTAGAACGTGCAAAATTACATGGTACACTCGCACGTGAATTTGGATTTGGAGAACTTGCACATGGGCTTGGATTACTTTTTGGAAATGAATTGATAGATTTAACTTGGTTCAACGCATTTGAAGTATTAGCGTGCACAACTTTACGGTTGGAGAAAGTTGCTCGTGCATTGAAAGAACATGGTAGTGGCGAGGTTGAGGTAAAAACACGAGGTGGTGTTGTTGATCCAGATGTGTGGCAAAAGAAACTTCAACGACCTGCAAGTGATACCAACGAGCGACTGACTGTTTTTACTATTTGTTTAGACAAAAAAAGAGTTGCTCTCATCGCGCGTCGCATAACACCGTAACGAGACTTCTAATCGCATCTTTACGTGGATTTCGTAGCAGCCCAGCTAATTCCACTGTTGACAATCCCATATCCTCAGCGCACGCTGCCAAGAGTCCTACAGCAAGCGTGCTTGTCATTTGTTCAACTGATTGGTTCTCTTGCGCTGCCAACGAAAGGGCAATCCTCTTCAAAATAGATGTTCTTTTGAGAGAACTTTGCTTTGAGAACCAATCACCAATGATGTTTGAACGTAATGCCATCGATGATGACAATCAGTCTTGTTCTCAATCCTTTTTGCTCTGAGCATTGCTCTGAGGTATGCACAGAAGTATGTACTGAGATAAAAAGTGTAATTTTAATGCTCAAATGAGTATTAGTGACACCCTTGGAGAAGGCACCAAGGTGCGTCCCAAAAAAAAGTGAAAAACATTGAAAAAGAATGAAAGGCAGTGAATAGTGCGTGATTATCTTCACTGTAGGCATTAAAAGCCACTTTTACAGACATTTGCCCGTGTAGGGCATCAAAACATTGAATTTCTGCCAAGGAAGGTAGAAAGTAATAGAACGAGGTATGGGATATGAACAATCCAATCAACAAAAGCACGAATATCGACACCCTTACAAGGCAAGAAATGATTGCCGAAGTTCGCTTGAGTAAGAATCGAGCAAGAGTAAAACTCATCAAGCATATGCATCTAAAACTTGCCCAAGCAGCAGAATTCGAACAATCCATGGAAACAGCCTACGGATATGACCCTTTGAATGACAATTCTTTCACCGGTGAGTTTGAGGCCATCGGCGCTTAACCCTCAAACTGTACTCCACAGCCGGCATAGTCTCGGCGCCTCCTCACCGGAATTACTAAGCTCTCTCCATACCCCTCGTGTCGCATTCCTCCCATGTCGGCACGCCCCCGATCAAACACTGGAAGTGTTTGATCGGGCTTTTTTAGATGCGTTAAGAACGAGCCATTTTTCGAAGGACAGCGTGCAAAATTCCACCGTTTCGATAGTACTCCACTTCAACAGGTGTATCGATTCGACAACGCGTTTGGAACGTAACGTCAGTTCCATCTTCTTTTGTTGCGACAACTGAGATCTCATCGCGTGGCTGTACTGATTCGTTTATTGAAATTGTAAATGTTTCAGTTCCATCAAGACCAAGAGATGCTGCCGTTTGACCTGCAAGATATTCAAGTGGTAACACACCCATGCCTACCAAGTTACTTCGATGTATGCGCTCATAACTCTCAGCGATGACTGCCTTCACACCAAGTAACATTGTTCCTTTTGCAGCCCAGTCACGGGACGAACCCATGCCATAATCTTTTCCTGTCAGAACGACGAGTGGAATATTCGCTTCCTTATAGTTACAACTTGCTTCGTAGATTGATTTGATCTCTCCATCTGTAAAGTCAGTTGTAAAGCCACCCACAGTTTCAGGAGCGAGTTGATTTTTCACGCGAACATTACCAAACGTACCCCTTGTCATCACCAAATCATTACCTCGACGAGAACCAAAACTATTAAACATGCTTACCGGCACGTTACGAGATGCCAGAAATTTCCCAGCAGGAGAATCTACCCCAATGTTTCCAGCAGGAGAAATGTGATCAGTTGTGACCGAATCACCAAATTTGCAAAGAACACGAGCGTTTTCAATCGCATGAATTCCGGGAACTTGTGCGGTTATGCCTTGAAAGAACGGCGGTTCCTGAATATACGTGCTCTGATCTGACCATGCGAACAGTTGGTCTGTGCCAGAAACGATCGCATTCCATTCTTCTCCCCCATCAAATACATCTGCATATTGCGTGATAAATTCATCTCTAGAAAGTGATCTTCCAATTACTTCTTGAATTTCACTGTTCGAAGGCCAGATGTCCTTTAGGTAAATATCTTGACCTTCAACATTTGCTATTGGCTGGGTCGTCATGTCTATATTTACTGTCCCAGCAATTGCATAAGCGACAACAAGTGGTGGAGAGGCAAGGTAATTTGCCCTGATATCAGGACCAATTCGACCTTCGAAATTTCTATTCCCGCTAAGCACGGCACATGCGATTAAATCGTGTTCGTGGATTGCTTTGCTAATAGGCGCTGCCAGAGGCCCAGAGTTCCCAATACACGTCGTGCAACCATAACCCACAACATAAAAACCAAGTGCTTCAAGATCTTCAAGTAGATTCGCTTTTTTTAAGTATTCTGTCACAACTGTACTTCCGGGGGCAAGCGAAGTTTTAACCCAAGGTTTTCTTTTTAAGCCCAGAGCATTTGCTTTCTGCGCAACAAGTCCTGCTGCAATCATGACGCTCGGATTTGATGTGTTGGTGCAAGAGGTAATTGCAGCAATCGCAACATCGCCATCAGAAAATTCGTACGAATCGGCACCCATCTCAACAAGTCCAGAGGCAGGAGTTTCATGGTCAAACTCCTTGACACGATCTTCACACCACTTCGTTTGCATCTCTGATAACAAGATGCGATCTTGTGGACGTTTGGGTCCCGCAAGTGCAGGCTGGACTCTCGTCAGATCCAACTCGACTGATGACGTGTACTTGACTTTGCGCTCGACATCTCGCCAAAGACCTTGCAACTTGCAATATTGCTCGACTGTTTCGATGAGTTGTTCATCGCGACCAGTTAGGTGTAAGTACTTTATTGTTTGTGCATCAACTGGGAAGAACCCCATTGTTGCTCCATATTCCGGCGCCATATTTGCAAGCGTTGCTCGAATTGCAAGTGGCATATCATCAAGGGCTTCGCCGTAAAATTCAACAAACTTTCCTACAACCTGATGCTCTCGAAGTAGTTCGGTGACTCGAAGCACAAGGTCTGTTGCAGTGACACCTTCTTGCAATGTGCCAGTGAGTTTCAAGCCCACAACTTCTGGAATCAACATATAAATTGGTTCACCGAGCATCACCGCTTCGGCTTCAATACCACCAACACCCCAGCCAACCACACCAAGCCCATTAATCATGGTTGTATGTGAATCTGTACCGACCAAACTGTCTGGATAGAGCACGCCTTCATGATCCCACGTGACTTTTGCAAGAAACTCAAGGTTTACTTGATGGACAATCCCTGTCGATGGTGGGACAACTCTAAAGTTATCGAATGAGTTTTGTCCCCATTTCAAAAACTCATATCGTTCCATGTTACGTTCAAATTCTTTTTCGCCATTAATGGTGAGTGCTTGCGCACTATCAAACGCATCGACTTGTACTGAGTGATCGATTACTAGGTCGCATGGAACAAGCGGATTCACTTTTGAAGCCGATGCTTCATCGCCAGTCATGCGTACAACTGCGCTTCGCATGGCAGCAAGGTCTACAAGTGCAGGCACACCAGTAAAATCCTGCAAGACGACTCTTCCGGGGGTGAAGGGAATTTCGACTTCACCGACATTCGTTGCATCGTACGAAGCAAGTGCTTGTACATCTTCATCAGTAACAATCCCGTTGCCACAATGACGCAAACATGATTCGAGCAAGACCCGAATTGAGTATGGCATTGCTTCAAGGGATCCAAGGGAATCAAGGCGGTACACCTTTCGTTCCCCTAATGGTGTCGAAATTGTTTCACATCCACTATTGCGTCCTGTATTCATAGAACTGTATTTTAGCAGAAACGATGATTACTTGAAATCTTCTCGGTTTTCGTTTAACCGAACACCCGCTTTTGGACCACGAACAGTGTGGCTTGCATCGATCGAACGTGTAAGAAACACACCGCCTGCAATCACACAATGATCTCCAATGTGTATATCACCACCAAGAATTGTTGCCCCCGCATACACAGTGACGTGATCGCCAAGGGTTGGATGACGCTTGGTTCCTCTTTTAAGATGTCCTCGCTCGTCACGTTCAAAACTTCGCGCGCCGAGTGTCACGCCTTGATACACCTTGCAGTGCTCTCCGATGATTGTTGTTTCACCAATGACGACACCTGTACCATGGTCGATAAAGAAAGACTCACCAATGGTTGCGCCGGGATGAATATCGATACCCGTTAATTCATGTGCATGCTCGGCGATGATTCGTGGGATGAGCGGTACATTCTGCTCATAGAGTTCATGTGCTATACGGTGCATCCACAATGCTCTAATTCCGGGATAACAAAATATCGTTTCGTCTGTATGGTGCGCAGCGGGATCGCCGTCGTACGCTGCCTGTACGTCGAGCGACAGTTTATTCCGAATCGCTGGAATCTCAGAAAGAAAATGATCAACAACTTCGCGAGCGCGTTCATCACAATCTGGGCAATGCTGATCAAATTCGATGGAACCTGATTCTTCTGCGTAGCGAAGCGCTCCTGCAATTTGATGAAACAGTGGCCCCGCAACATCCGAAAGCAACTGTCGCGTGTGATCCTGCAATGCACCGTCATCGATTGTCCGTGGTCCATGAAAGCCCGGAAACAAAATCCAACTCAATCGCTCAAGGACGCCAATGACTTCGCGTCGACTTGGCAGATACTCCGTCGTGAGGTGGCGCGTGCGTTGATCATCTTGAATTGATGTTGCAACTGCAGCTGCTAAAACATCGAGTCGCTCCCCTGAGAGAGGCGACTCGATGCTTGGAGTGTTATGAGGTATTTCCGGCGCCATTGCACCTATGGTAACTATTTTACTAACGTATGTTATGGGCAGGTAGAACCCCATGCACCAATAATTTGGAGTAAGTCAGACACATCGACTACGCAATCACCATTGACGTCTTCTGGTATTCCGCTTTCTCCCACGAGAGTGCTACATGTTTCATCCCTATGCCTTTCAATGAAAAAATGCCGGCTAGTCATTGTAACTAGCGGGCGTTTAGAATCAAAGCAAATTACTCAGGACAAGCACCCCAAGCATTCACGACAGTGAGTAAGTCTGTCACGTCTACGACGCCATCTCCGTTGATATCTGCCGGTCCACCACTCTCACCCCAAGCACCAACTACGGCGAGAATGTCTGTGACATTAACCGTACCATCACTATTTGTATCAGCAGGACAATCATAAGGAAGATCAATCATGATGACACCTGTCATGCCATTATTACAGTGCGGTGCACAATAGAATGGAATTTCCGTAGGCGCATCGTTGGGAACCGTCCATTCAAAGAATGAACCTGGACCTGTTAATGGTTCATTAAAGTAGATGTAATCGGGCATACAATCTGTCCCCGATGTGATTGTGTGTGGGTAGCCATTGCCATATTCAAAACGCAGGACGTCTCCAGGAACACAATGTACAACATCAGGTGACCATGAGGTTGGATTTGCTGTCACGATGAGTGTGTCTGCAAATGATGGCGCACTCAGTGCGATGATTGTTAAGGTTGTGTGTAATTTCATCTGACTTTCTCTTTCTGTGTAAAAACTAACTTTGAAAACCAATTACGGCGAAGTCGATCCCCATGCAGCGATAAGCAAGAGCAAGTCTTCGACATTTACAACACCATCGCCGTTGATATCTTCTGGGAGTGGATCTGCTTCTTCTTCACCGAAGGAAAGGACGAGTCGAAAAGGTTCTGAACCGCCACCAACAATATGCGATGCTCCTGCTGGAATCGTCGCGCCTCCTTGTTCTGCTTCAGTTGGGAATGTAATATCTGTGGATGCTATTGAGCCGAACCAAAAGCATTCTTCATCGGATGGCCCAGAGGAATGATTCAGGGTTGCCGAAAAGTATCCGGATTCTTTGCCAGTAAATTCATAGACCAATTGTCCATTGCGATGTTGCCAGTGTACGTCAGCATCAACAATGTCGATATCTGTCCACAATGGTTCACCACTTGTTGTAAATGGACTTGCGCCGGGCGTAGTAATCTCGAAACGACCGTATGTAGAACCATCGTAAGAAAAAACATAATATCCATTTGTAAAAGTTACATCACCGTGTGATGAGAGGATTGGGGCTGGCCCCCCACTAATCACGTTGACCTGTAACGCATTAATATTACCAAAATGGATGTCCACCGAGCCTTCGATAACAAATGCCATTTCAAATGTGTTTGAAGAGTCATTAGAAAGAAATTCAAATAAATTTTCACCTGAACCCATTTCCTGCCAATGAAACTCTCCGCCAGAACTATGCAACATCTGCAAGTTGTATACATTTGCTCTACTATCGGCCGCAAAACAAAGCGAACCGGAACTTATAGCCAAAGCGACAACTACGGTAATCAGTGATTTCATGACTTTCTCCTCCTATTGAACAATCACCACTATACCCATTAAATACTGATAATCCTAATCTTTTATTGTTTTTTTCCCGCAGCAAGAAGCGAGGTTATAGAGCAATGCAAGACCCCCAAGGGCGATGATGCCATCTGTAGCAGCGTAAAAGCAGCCAATAATGAGATCACCAACAGTGCCATTTGCCTTGTAGCCAGGATAAATTGAGGCCATCATTTCAAGAAAAACGCTGCCATACCCCTCAACAAACATCGCGATGAGACCTGCCATGCCAAGTGCAATTGCAAACCCTACTCCGCCTGCGATTGCTGCTGCTGCAATGTTAAATTTCATGATGTGCTCCTTTATAGAACGGACAGGGAGGGATTCGAACCCTCGATACGCCGAAGCGTATACTAGTTTTCGAGACTAGCGCATTCAACCGCTCTGCCACCTGTCCAAAGTGGCAGTATACCTCGCCTCTTACTCGCACTCTCCCCATGCACTGATGAGTTGTAACAAATCCGATACATCAACGAACCCATTCCCATCAAGGTCTTCCTCGCATCCTTGGCAACTTCCCCACACGCTGATGATTTGCAGTAAATCTGTGACTCCAATCATTCCATCTTGATTGAGATCACCAATACAGTTGCATGAAGAAATAAACCCCTCGAAAAATTGAACTTCACCATCGGGTTCTAACCAAGGGGCTCCGATGAGTGCATTGTCACCATCGAGTGCTACTGCCCAGCCAAACTCTGCTGCTGCTGTCGGATTCGGTGAAACTAATACAGATTGCTCTTGCCAATTTTCAAAAACCGTTACATTGCCAGCTTGCAATCCATCTACTATTGCATATCTACTTCCCACCATTAACGTTGAATCTTTAATCGAAACACTCACGCCAAACTCAACCCCAACATTACTTTCAAATGGCATCATGTGGTGATTGAGGATCCACCCATCATTACCCAGTTCATAGATAAACACGCTTCCAGTATTTTCTCCTGCATCATCATCTAGATAAGAACCAATAACAATAACATCTTCATCAACATCGATTCCAAACCCAAATTGATCCATACTTTCACCATTTGGATCTGCCAAAACTGCGGTTTCAAAAAACATAACATTGCCGCGATCAAATATATGTGCTTTGCCCGTTCCATCATCTGCCCAAGGAGCACCGAGAACGATTCTTTCGCCTTCCATTGCGAGACCTAAACCAAACTGATCATCACTTGTCCCTGCTTTGGCAATGAGTTTTTGTAATTGAAACCATGACCCATCAAATTGAAAGACATATGCAGAACCAGACGATGCACCGTTGTCATCATCAAGGGGTGCAGTCACAACACAAACATCGCCCTCAATTGCGACTCGTCTTCCGAATGAATCTTGCGTTGATGCGTCATTTGCAATTAACTTTGTTGTTTGGATCCACTGTCCATCAACTTGTTCAAATATGTACGCTGCCCCACTGTTCGTCCCCGCATGATTGTTGAACCAAGCACCTGCAATAACGCGACCATCGCTGACATCAACACTTACCCCCATCATATCTCCAATTGCACCGTCTTGGGCAATTAACTCCGCTTCACGAACCCAAACATGTTCAACAAATCTGTACACAATCACTACGCCAGTTGCCCAACCATTTCCCGTTCCAATTGGACAACCAATCACTGCAAGATCGCCATCAATTGCAACTGATGTACCAGAGAGTCCGTCTTGTGTTATAGGAGGAATATCAACGTCAACAGGACATTGACTAAGACAAACAACTAAAAGTGCTGCAATTAACATGGCCCCCACATACTTACGACGAGCAATAAATCCGTTACATTCACATCACCATCTCCATTGATATCTGCTGGAACATTTTCTTCACCCCAAGAACCAACAACCTCTAAGAGATCATTAACATTAACGATAGAATCACCATTAATGTCAGCCGGACATGCAGGATCTATAATTAGTTCATCACTAGCATCAACTTCAAAAGCCTCACTTGCTTTGTTGACAAATATCACTTCAGTGAAAGAAATAACATCACCTACATTTTCAAAATGCAAAGTAATCAAATGAACTGGAGCTTCTTGTGGTGGAATATAAGTATCAGAGGCAAAGGCAACCCCTATAACTCGGAAGGAATTATTTGAGACAAACCAATCCAATTTTTCAGTTATCCCATCATCAACAGATGTGAGTGATGCGCCAACAACATCAAATTGAAATCCAACGAGTGTCTCGTTGCTAGACCACAAGAGCTCTGCGAATCCGGATCCATCGTTGGAAATGTCCCAGTTCCCAAAACTGAGTGTGCTTTGAGCATGTCCAGCAGTTGTCAAAAATGCGATCAAACAAAGTATGAATTTAAACATGACAGAATCCTCGTCTACTGAGCATTATGCACGATTACTTAGGACTGGTCAAGAATTATTTGGAAAAATTGCATCCTTGATGCCCTGTGGGTCATCAGTGCCGATTCGGAATTTGCGTCCAGAGCGTAATTGAATTTGAACTGCATCTAGTCCAGAGACGTTGTACAACCAACCATGAGGCGTAATTCGAATTCCCCATCCAAAAATCCACGAGTTACGGACTTGTTTGATTGATTCTATTTCTTCTAGGAGATATGTCTTTTTCCAAAATCCCGGACCAAAATAATGACGAAGTTCTTCACCCTCGACTTCTACTGTTAGTGAACCAAAAAGCCACGTAATACAAACCAGCAATGCGATCAAACCATAGAGAGAAAATGCAATTGCAGATGCAAACCCATTGACAGCAACGATCACGAACCAAAACACTACAGACACACTCATAATGACTTTGATAAGCGTTCCTTGTTGGGTATGACTGTATTGCATCCATGTATTCTAATTTAATTGACTCGTAGTCAGTTGTATACGTACAAGAGAAATGCTGCATAAAAAAGACAGCCCCGCAACCTTTCGGTTGCGGGGCTGAAAAAGTCGGCAATGACCTACTTTCCCGCTGAGCAGTATCATCGGCTGCCTGGGCTTAACTTCTGAGTTCGGGATGGGATCAGGTGTGTCACCAGACATAAATTCACCGACAAAGCCAATCGCCGCCGCTAAGCGACGAGTGACATTCAAAAATCATTCACCCCCTTTCGGGGGTGAACGACAATTCTTTGTCGTTCATGTTGTAGTAGTAAATTTACATTCACCATACTTCGAGCAAACTTCCGTTTGCTCTCGATACATTTTGAGTGCGCGATCTGTCAATATTGTTAAAACATCGTTTGACGTACGACCAAGTTTCAACTCATTCAACTGTAACTTGGAACAGCAAGTGCCGTTCCGAAGGAACTGTATAAATAGTGTCGAAGCCCGGTCGGCATGACAAGATCTTTGACCGTTAGTACCGCTTTGCTAAACATATTTCTATGCGTACACATGCGGCCTATCAACCCGGTAGTCTTCCGGGGGTCTCTCATTCTAAAGAACATGCAATACTCATCTTTGGGGGGGCTTCCCGCTTAGATGCTTTCAGCGGTTATCCCTGCCTCACTTAGCTACCCAGCGATGGACCGAGCGGTCCAACTGGCACACCAGGGGTGAGTCCCTTCCAATCCTCTCGTACTAGGAAGAAATCCCTTCAATATTGCAACGCCCACAGCAGATAGGGACCGACCTGGCTCACGCCGGTCTGAACCCAGCTCGCGTACCGCTTTAATGGGCGAACAGCCCAACCCTTGGGACCGCCTACAGCCCCAGGATGCGATGAGCCGACATCGAGGTGCCAAACCGCTCCGCCGCTATGGACGCTCGGGAGCGATAAGCCTGTTATCCCCGGGGTACCTTTTATCCGTTGAGCTACGACCCTTCCACACGGGATCGCAGGGTCACTAGAGCCCTCTTTCGAGACTGCTTGACCTGTATGTCTTGCAGTAAAGCTGGCTTGTACTCTTACATTCAACACGCGGTTTCCAACCGCGCTGAACCAACCATTGCGCTCCTCCGTTACTCTTTAGGAGGAGACCGCCCCAGTCAAACCGCCCAGCATACATGGTCCCCCGCCCAGCTTCATGGGAGTCGGGGTTAGGCCACAAACTAGCACAGGGTGGTATTTCAAGAATGGCTCCACCAGGACCGGAATCCCAGCTTCAAAGCCTCCCACCTATCCTACACAATACAGGTCCATGACCAATATATGCCTGCAGTAAAGGTCCACGGGGTCTTTCCGTCTTGCTGCGGGTAGGCGGCATCTTCACCGCCACTACTATTTCACCGAGTTGGTTGTGGAGACAGTGCTCCAGTCGTTACTCCATTCATGCACGTCGGAACTTACCCGACAAGGAACTTCGCTACCTTAGGACCGTCATAGTTACGGCCGCTGTTTACCGGTGCTTCAGTCACAAGCTTCGCCCACTTAAGGACTAACCTGCTTCCTTAACATTCCGGCACCGAGCAGGAGTCACACTGTATACGTCCACTTGCGTGTTAGCACAGTGCTGTGTTTTTGATAAACAGTCGCCAGAGCCTTTTCTCTGCGCCCTTCCATAAATGGATAGGGCCCCTTTATCGCGAACTTACAGGGTCAATTTGCCTAGTTCCTTCACAACCATTTTCTCGAGCGCCTGAGGCTATTCGCCACACCTACCTGTGTCAGTTTTAGTACGGGCATCATGATCGTCCCCAAACGGCTTTTCTTGGAACCTATCTACCCAACACCGGCCTCAAGGGCCTGGACGCTTCACTGTCCCGTTGAACTTCAAGATCCGCACCGCTGGATCAACCTCACATGATGGGGCAGGAATATTAACCTGCTGTCCATCGACTACGCCTTTCGGCCTCGCCTTAGGTCCCGCCTAACCCTGGGCGGATTTACCTTCCCCAGGAAACCTTAGGTTTTCGGCGATGGAGATTCTCACTCCATTTATCGTTACTCAAGCCTACATATTCACTTGCTGCCGCTCCAATAATCCTTCCGGATTACCTTCAGCGCTGACAGCAACGCTCTCCTACCAATATATAAATATATTCCGCAGTTTCGGTTCAAACCTTAATTCCCGATCATTATCGGCGCTAAATTCCTCGATCAGTGAGCTGTTACGCACTCTTTAAATGGTGGCTGCTTCTAAGCCAACATCCTGACTGTCATAGCAATTTAACAACCTTATCAAACTTAGGTTTGATTAGGGACCTTAACTGGCGGTCTGGGCTGTTTCCCTTTCGACCGTGGAAATTATCTCCCACGGACTGACTCCCGCGATAGAGCCTATTGGCATTCGGAGTTTGGTTGGGGTGGGTAGGCTTGTGGCCCCCCAGCCCCATCCAGTAGCTCTACCTCCAATAGGTATAACGCGAGGCTAGCCCTAAAGCTATTTCGGAGAGAACGAGATATCTCCTGGTTTGATAAGACTTTTACTCCTCCCCACAGGTCATCGCCCCACTTTTCAACGTAGGTGCGTTCGGTCCTCCAAAGGGTTTTACCCCTTCTTCAACCTGCCCATGGGTAGATCACCAGGTTTCGCGTCTGCTCCCTGCTACTGTACGCCCGTTTAAGACTCGGTTTCCCTTCGGCTCCGTTGGGATACAACTTAGCCTTGCAACAGAGAACAACTCGTAGGCTCATTATGCAAAAGGCACGCAGTCACACCTCTTGGGTGCTCCTACAGCTTGTAGGCATATGGTTTCAGGTACTTTTCACACCCCTTATCGGGGGTCTTTTCATCATTCAGTCACCTTACTGATTCACTATCGGTCGTTGAGGAGTACTTAGCCTTACGGGGTGGACCCCGTTATGTTCACACAGAGTTTCACGAGCTCCGTGCTACTCGTAAAGATGCTTCAACATGCTGTCATTTCCGTACAGGACTATCACCTTCTTTGGTGTGCCTTTCCAGACACTTCAAGATAGTACAAACATGAATTCACACCGGGCTGATCCGCTTTCGCTCGCCGCTACTTACGGAGTCGCTTTTGCTTTCCTTTCCTACAGTTACTGAGATGTTTCAGTTCACTGCGTTCGCCCCCATACCGTATGCATTCGGGTATGGGTAATCTGCAGTACAGATTGGGTTTCCCCATTCGGAGATTCTAAGATCAGTGCTTGGTTACCAGCTCCCTTAGACTTATCGCAAGTTCCTACGTCCTTCATCGCCTCTCAACGCCAAGACATCCACCATATGCCCTTAACGACCTGGTCATGCCGACCCGACTTCGACTTATAAAAGTTGAAATCAAAATCAACGATGCCATGACTGAGTTTGCAAGGGTCTCAGTCAGTCCATGCAACAAGAGGATTCCTGTTGCAATTGTCTGCACAAAAAAGCACAAACGCGGATGGTCAAACGATTCATAACGAATATTTTCAGATCGCTCTCAAAAAAATTATTTTAATCAAAAAACATAATTAAAAAATTCGGTGAATGCAGTTCCCGCTCCTACTTCGGGGGAAGTAGGAATGGTTCTTTGCATTTACTACTACTATCATGAACTTGTCAAAGAGCGCGTGGGCGCAAGCCCACCTCGACGATTCGACGATGCGAAACGGCGAGCCGAAGACTGTACCTAAACTGGCGCAGAAGTCAACGCCTTTCGAGGGTGTTTTCTTGGTTTTTTGTTCTCAGGGAGCGATTTTTCTGATCTCGAACATGCCAATAAGACGGGCAAATTCTACAATTACATCAGATTGGAATCTTCGTAATACTTACTATCTCTCTCTTGAAGCCGAAGGTCCTTTAATCGGCTACTCACAGCCTGATCCCAAGGGCTAACGATCTGGGTTGCACCAGTTCTCATGTTCTGCAGGATGACCCAACTTGCTCGATAGTCTCGTAAGTTGTCAGAGGTAGCATCAAGCCAAGGAAGCATGTCAAGGAGGAACCACTCCGTTTGAAATTCGCCACCATCTTGCGCAGCAAGTCTTTGTCCTGCAGAGACTTGGAAAGTATCTTTATGCCAAGAGCCGTTTGTAAAACGATAGACTTCTGCTGAAATCCGACCTGCATCTATGGTCGCCGTCGTCATAGATCCACCCTTTGGAATTGCACGAAGTACAAACCACTGTAACGGAGGCCGTGCCTCTATCGGCTCAGACCAGTCACTTGGCACCGAAGAAAGTAGAACTGGGTCAGCAAGTTCTTGTTGTTCCGGGAACAGACTTGGTTTGCGACCAAAAAATGGATTGGCTACTTCTATAGAAACACGATACCGATAGACCTCACCGGGAGTCACACTTAGATCATGAGCCCAAACCCATACTTTGCCGCCAAATGTTTCCATAATGGATTCGGCTACTGAACTGTCTAAATTACGTAAAGCCTTGAGCAACTCAGCTCGTTCAAGAGCTATCTTGCCTCGCTCATTTTCTGCAATTTTCAACTGTTCGTACATTTTTTTTATTCGCTCGTCCTGCCGACCACCCGCAGCCCCACCACCAGCACTCATCGAACCGCCATCGGAAGTCGAACCACCTTGGTTCGTGGAGAAGATTGCGTTTTCTAAGTCCGTGATTGTTCGTACTATCTTTTCATATTTTTTAGTAAGTTTGTTAATCTCTTGCCTGAGCCGAGCAATTGGACTATCTGGTATTTGTTCGATTTCTTCAACAACATCACCTTCGGGGGATGGTTCCCACGCATCAGGATAGTTTGCTTGGTCTGGAGTAAAACCTATCAGTGCGTAAAACGGTGGACGAATAATTTCACCCTGATGACCACCCCGTAATTGGTCAACAATGTTGTCTCTAATTTCAGTGTCTATCTGTTTGTCAGAAAGCGAAGGGCGGAACGTTAATCTCCCAGGCATGACTTTGATCAATTCAGCTTCTGCCCATCCATCAGGACCGAGTGTCTCACGTTCAAGTTTCAGATCAAATACATCGATGACGCCTTTGTACCATTGCTCTGGAATTGCAAATGCGCCTTCAGCCATAGATTTGAATTGTTCGATCACACCTTGCATGTCAAACTCTGCTGCAACTTGAATCCACGTTGCATCGTGCGGAGGTCCAACAAACAACGAGTCTAATTCTGGAATGATATCTACTTGAGACGAATCAATCGTTGCAAACCATTGATGTGTTCGAATGTGTTTTGGAGACGGAACTGTTGGTTGTATATAAGAACGAAGTTCAGCAATAAGATCTTGGTTGACAAGAAACCCGATGTTAAATCAACTCCCGGGAATACAACTCTTGCATTTGGAGATAACGAAGCGGTAATACCTTCTTCAAATGTTGAGAGTAGTTCCTTAGGAGCAACAATTTCGACTGGCGAAGGTGCTGAATCATCAAGTTTTGGACTCAATATGTTTGCACTTGCGATCAATTCATCGTCGACGTTTTCAGTTGTGATGACCTTGTTATTATTCTTAACGGATGCTTGGTTTGAAAATGTAGTCCATGCAAAATATCCAAACACAAGTACAGCAATCGCAAGCACGATGTACTCGATGTGTTGTTCCCAAACACTTATACCTTTGGTCTTCATGCGATCTTATTCCATCCCGCCACAGCGTGGCACACATTCAAAATTGTCATCAGATTCCCATCGCCGCCTTTACTGACGCTGGCATTAATTCAACTGTCCATGCCCGTAGCCAAACTGTTTCTAAGACAACAGTTAATTCTGACACTGGCTCTGCACCATAATCAAAACCTTCTTCAAGAGAGTCAAATTTGTTCACGGGCTGAAGGTCAATATCAATCACGGTTACAAAATTATGTTGTGCAAAAATATCGAGAATTGTTGGGATTCGTGCAGTACTCACGACCATTCTTAATCGCACTTGCAAGGTGTCGTATAGGGATGAGTTTGCACGATCCGTGTACGATTCGATGAGACCTTCTTCATCTCCAAATCGTGGCCTCGTCCTTTGATTCTTGATCGCTGGCTTGTCTGATTTTGTTGGTTCGATGACATCACCACCCTTACCAACTCCACCAACCCCCAACACTCCACCGCCTCTGCGAGGGGGGGGGTTATTTTTTTGAATATTCACATCAGGCTGCCTTGTCTTAGTATTTTTTTTGCCTTGTTCAATTTCTGGAAGTCCAGACACTTGCACGAGGGTGACATGTTTGACAGGTGATGTCAATTCGGATTGACTGCCGTTTGCTGTAGCAATTGCACCTAGAACATCTGCGACAGCCCAGTACCTCCATTGCCAAGTAAACAACGTACCAACGTTCGGCCTGTTTTGATTATCAAACTCAGGGACTTCAAGTGTTTCTTCATCTAGATATAGTCCCAGTTCTTTCGCTCGATTTCGAAGAATGCTCATTCTTCTGTCTGTTAGATACAACTCCAGTTGTGCGTATTGCTTTTCTGTCAATGATGCATCCCGCGGTTTACTTAATTTATTTTCCATAAAACGGACACGCGACTCTTCTAGCGATGTCACCAATGACTCCACTGCTGGAGGGCGTCCTGCATTCAACTCAAAGAGCAATGCCTTGTATTGCAATTGCAACTGGACATAAAATTTTTGAGGAAGTGTTTCAAGTTGTGAACGCACAACATTGTCTTCAAACAACTCTGGATACATCGTCGTGTAATCTTTTTGATTATGTTGTTTTGCTTGCCCTAGAACTTGTTGGGCGTCATCACGTAACAAATTTACAACAGTACGATATTGATCAACAAGTTCTTGATTGATTACTACGGTTTTCGCTGGACCACCGCCGATTGGTTTTACTTGTGACTTTGTGAGTTTATCGATTGTTGAAAAACTACCGGCCTTCTTTTTCAACGCTTGTTGTACCTCTGCTGACCAAGAGGAGGCAAACATTGGAAGTCCAACTGCAGCGCCTATACACGCAATCAAAAGTACAACGAGAACAATGTTTCCTCTCATCCATGCGATAATTTTTTGAGGATCAAGGTTTAATTTTTGTTTGCTCATGATGTTCCTCCACCACTTTTAGATGTCGGTCTTGGCTGAGGAACGAGTTCTACTTCGAATGTAACGATTGCCTTATACCACGTTGATGCGGGGGGATGCAGTTTGTTCTCTGGATATGCAGGCAGTGGCGCGACAAACTCAAGAGAAGATTCTGTTACTGGTTGTGATGCATACGTTATTTCAACAGGTTCATTGGAACCGCTGGAGGGTCTCGTTGAGCCGCCTGCCGAGTTATCACCTGAGCCAATGCCCGAGCCGCCACCGCCTCCCATTTTGGGCGGAGCGCCTGCTCCCCCACCACCCCCACCACCCATTTTAGGCGGTGAACCACTATTGCCTCCGCTGCGATCATTCCTTCCACCACCACGTGCTCGACCTTTGCTTGGGTTTCGAGAACTTCTCGCATTGCCAGTAACTTCTTCTTCGGCTTCAGGTACAACTTGCTCTTCTAACTGTTCTGGATTACAACTCACGGTAGATTTGATAATGGAGTAAGGAACCAAGCTTCGATCATCAATGGGATCTGTGTGCGCTCTAAGCCATGCCGCTACGTGGGCATCCAAGAAGTTAATTGGATTTGCATGGTTCAACTCAACTTCCATCTGTACCGCAATTCTTGGCTTTCCATTATCCCCAGTAATCAATTGACCCTTTAATTTCTTTAGTTGTACAAGCGGGCGATCTTCGGGTGCGGGAAATGCTTCAAGAAAATCTTCAAGCGTCATGACTCGTTCATCAGGACCTGCTGCTGCAAGTGCGTCTGCTGCATCATGCACGATGTAGGGCCAAACGTCTCGATAATCCATAAGAGCGACAAGCCCAGCTGCATCTGTTGAGAGTTTGCCTTCCTGTTCGGCTTTAGTAAACTCTGCTCGTAGTCGCTCGCCTTTGTCAATTAAGTGCTTCACTTGGGTAGGAACAGCACTCGAACCAAGAGCCTGTTTATCAAGAAATGGGCCTAGGAGGGTGATTGCACTGCCAACAATGATTATGCTTGCAGCAGCAACAAACCATTTCGTTTTTTGATCCCACATTTGTTCTCGTAAGATGCTCGTGGGCACAAGGTTCACATCGATATGTGCAAGACCAACTCCTTGTAATGCCAACCCATACGCTGTTGCCATATTGACGCAGTTTTCTGCAAATGATGACGCTTCGCGTCCTGTGACATCGATGCGTTTGAATTCATCAAGTCGAACAACACCCACTTGAAGTTGTTGGCCAATAAACTTACGCAATCCGGGGATTCTGAATGTTGATCCGACACCAACAATTTCTGAAAGATCCACACCACCAGAAGCATAACTTAATGATCGTTGCAATTCTTGAAGCAGATCAGCAAAGACTGGTCGCATTGCTTGCATAATTTGTTTTGCATATTTACTACTTGCCGCTTCCAACTTTAGACGCTCAGCTTTTGCGTAACTGATCTTGAAAGCTTCAGCAATCGACTGTGTAAAATGCGTACCGCCTAAAGGGAATGTACGAATCCAACACCGGTTCCTTGAAGCAATAATAACATCCGTTGCTTGAGTACCAATGTCGACAATGACAAGTTGTGTATCTTCTTCATCCAATTTAAAGTCGTAATGCATTGCATTAAAAACAGCGGCAGGACTTAAAGTAAGTGCCTCTGGGCTCAAGCCAACAATGTCATACACATCTAATCGTTCATTCACCCGGTCGCGGGTAATTGCAAAAATACCAACTTCGACTTCTGGGTTTCCTTCTTCACGAAACGCTGCGTAATCCCACTCTACCTCTTCAATTGGAAATGGTATTTGTTGAACCGCTTCAAATTTCACAATGTCTGGCACTGCCTTTGGTTCAACAGGTGGAAGTTTTGCGAACCTTGCAAAAGCAGAGTGACCCGGAACAGAGATGACAAGGTGTTCGCCCTCTAAATTCTTCTGACTGATCAGTTGCCCGAGGCTAAGTCGAGTCACTTCAGCTGCGTCTGTATCTGGTGAAGTAAGTACACGTTGATGCTGCACGACTGCGTAATCAGTAACACGAACCCCATCTCCATCTCGCTCAAGACGGATAGCCTTGATTGCGAATTGACCTATTTCAATGCCCCATGCTGCAGAAGGGTGCGACATAATTCAGTAGTCCTGTTTCTATTTGTTGCCACCAACAGCAACGGTGTGCGATGATACACGATGGGAGTCACCTGTTGGTCACTTTTGTACCATCAAGTAGAGGGTACGCCACTTCTTTGAAAAGTCTTTTAAATCCTTCATTTCTTCTATAAAAGACCTCTTCCTAGGTGGTAGGATGCACATGATGAGTGAAGAGAAAATCGGCAAAGAATTACATGCAGAGATCGAAGCAGCTCTTGGAAATGCCTCAATAGAAGATCTCGTGGAAGATGCTCCCCGCCAACGAAAACGAGGTGAAGCAAGGACGATGAAAACGGGTGTCGTTGCTGCAATTCATGGATCGAATGTGCTTGTGGAATTTGGACCAAGAACGCAGGGTTCGTGCCCAAAATTGCAATTCGAAATCCTGCCAAATGTTGGGGATTCACTTGAATTTGTAGTTGAACGAACTGACAAAGAC
>ERZ813253.211-NODE-211-length-22728-cov-2.901553_pt1 | contig 22728 bp, 20 predicted proteins | sample MGYA00520893_ERZ813253 | MGnify/ENA primary metagenome ERZ813253 (study PRJEB31669, sample SAMD00080414) | marine metagenome | biome: oceanic hadal pelagic zone biome; feature: marine hadalpelagic zone; material: sea water | place: Pacific Ocean:Izu-Bonin Trench...
TTTTTTTTTTTTTCAAGCTGAAGACGGCATACGAGATCTGATCGTGACTGGAGTTCAGACGTGTGCTCTTCCGATCTTACTGATTTTTACCCTCAACTCAAGATAGTAGATTCTTTATGATTTTTACCTTCAACTCAAGATAGTAGATTCTTTATAATGTCCATTACAAGTTAATTGTTTATATTTGCTGTATTTTTTATATTTCTATACAAACAACAAAATTATAGTCTTGAGATAAAATGATTTTTAGACAATTTTTTGATAATGTTTCGTGTACATACACATATTTGATTGCGTCTCCAGAAAAAAAAGAAGCAATAATCATAGATTCAGTTTTAGACAACGTAGACATATATTTAAAATTATTAAATGAATTAGATTTAAAATTAGTAAAAGTAATAGACACTCATATACATGCAGACCATATTTCTGGAATGGCAAAACTTAGAGATAAAACAAACTGTGTAACTTTAATGGGAGACAAAACTCCTGCAGATATAGTTTCTATGAGTATTGCTGATGGAGAAGAAATCAAAATAGGAAATATAAAATTAAAAGCTTTATATACCCCAGGACATACATCAGAAAGTTTTAGTTTTTTAATGAAAGACAGAGTTTTTACAGGCGATACATTGTTAATTCGTGGAACTGGAAGAACTGATTTTCAAAATGGAAATCCATATGACTCCTATAATTCAATATTTAAAATTTTATTAAAACTACCAGAAGAGACTTTAGTATACCCTGCACATGATTATAAAGGTGATTTAGTAAGCACTATAGGTAAAGAAAAAAAATTAAATCCAAGACTTCAAGTGAAATCTCCAGATGAATATGCGGAAATAATGAATAATTTAAATTTACCTAATCCAAAACTTATGGATATAGTGGTTCCAAAAAATTTAAACCTTGGAATTAATTTGAATAAACAAACAATAAATAACGGATTAGATGTAGACAAATTTAAAGAAGAAATAGAGAATAAGGATAACATTTTGATTGATTTAAGAGAGGAAGATGAAATTAAAAAATATGGAAAAATTTCAAATTGTACAATGATATCTTTTCATAAAATTGAAAGTTATTTAAGTCAAAATGAAAAAGAACTTAAAAATAAAAAAATATTGTTTTATTGTGCTGTTGGACACAGGTCTGCATTAGCAGTTCAAATTTCGAAATCCTACAATTATATAAATTGTTTTCATTTAATCGGAGGACTAAAAAATTGGAATATGAAAGGAATGAAGACAATTTAATGTCAAAAAATGGAGTTGAAAATAAATTACCAATTTATAAATTAAAAACAGGTAAAGAGATTAAAAAATATTATGACCTTTGGACTGAAAACAACAACTACAACAAAGATATGGTTGATTGGGATTATTCTGCGCCAAGAGAAGCAATTTCTGTTTTTGTAAAATACAATCAAAATAATAAAATAAAAATTTTTGATGCGGGTTGTGGTACAGGATTGGTGGGTATTGAACTTAAAAAGAATGGATATAATATTATAGATGGTGCTGACTTTTCTCAAAGCATGTTAAATCAAGTACCTAAAAATCTATATCAAAATTTATATAAAATAGATTTAAATAAAAAAATATCGTTAAAAGATAATACTTATGATGCAATTACATGTGTTGGAACATTTACTTATGGACATGTTCATCCACCTGCACTTGATGAAATGACTAAAATTTGTAAAAATGGTGGCAACATATCTTTCACTATTAATGTTGGTATTTATGAAGAGTACGGATTTGATAATAAAATTGATGAAATGAAAAAAGATGGAATTTGGATAATAGAATAATTTTTTAAATCTAATTATATTAAAAACAAAGGAGTTAATGCTTGGCTATGTCTAGTAACAGTACAAAAATAGTTTCATGTCTTTGTGAGGGAGTAAAGTTTAAAGTCAAAGACAAATTAAGACATGTATTGAATTGTCATTGTTTTCAATGCATGAAGACTCATGGAAACTTTGCAGCATATACAAGTGCTTTAGAAAAAAACTTAAAATTTATTTCTAAAAAAACACTCAAATGGTTTAGATCTTCCAAAAAAGCTAAAAGAGGTTTTTGTAATAAATGTGGAGCTAGTATTTTTTTTAAATTTATTAAAAATGACACAATATCTATTTCTGCAGGATTATTTAAGAATCCAACAGGTTTAAAAGAAAAAATAAATATTTTCGTAAAAAATAAACTAGACTACTACAAACTAAATTCTAACTTACCAAAGAATGATAAGTATTCTTAAATCGCTTTATATCCAAACTCTAAGCTGGCATCTGTGATGCTGTGGTAAAGAGACTCGCCAAAACTTCTAAGAGCGAATAATCTTATTTTGTTTGGATTATCGTCAATCATATCAACTGTAATTGTTATGCCATGAAATACAGAATTTACACAATTATTTTTTTTTAATTTGTTAAAATTAAATGGGCATCCTTTCTTCAAAATTTCTTTTGAATTTTCTCCTTCTAGCTCAATAATTGCTCTTGAATGAGATAGATCAGTTACTGCAAAGTCCATTTCTTTTAATGTTTGTTTAATGTTTGTTAATAAATCTTTTTTTGTTGATATAAAAAGCCAATTTTTAGGGCCACACCACAAAATCCTAGTGTCATCATTACTTATAACTTTGTGTGCTTCATTTGTTAAATTTAGATCATCTAAATTAATGTCTGTAATTGATGCAGAAGATTTTTTGTATTGAACTATTTGGATAATCAATAAATTTTTTCTTTCTTGGATTTTAGTTAATTTATTTTCATTTTTGTCTTCGTAGTCTCCAAAAAGACCTTTTTTGTGAATACTTTCTAAAGCTGATATTGATGTCATGATCTAACTCTTTCTCCTTTTGGATCAACATAATGCGATGAAATAATTTCGACTGGTATTGATTTATTTCTTAGTGGTGATAAAGCAAATAACTTTTGACCTATCATATTTTTTCCATCATAAAGAATAGCTAATGAAAATGGATTGTTATATTCAACGCTCCAACACGATGCAGAAATATGTCCTAATTTAGGGTTAGGTAGTTTTGCATTTGCTTCTTTGACTAAATGTGATCCTTCTGGAATGCTTGTTTTTTTATCAAGAGGAACTACGCCTACCACCTTCTGTCTATCTTCTGCTGTAAATGCCTCTCTATTTAAAGATCTTTTTCCAATAAAATCTTTCTTTTTGCTAATCAATCCTTGTAGACCATTATCATAAGGAATAGTTCTTCCATCTAATTCTGAGCCTGCAACGTGTCCCATTTCTATTCTTAATGTAGATAAAGCTTCCGTTCCATATGGTTGAATTGCAAATTCTTTACCAACTTCATTTATTTTTTCCCACATAAAATTCCCATTATCCGACTCAACATTAACTTCATAAGCAAGCTCACCAGAAAAAGAAATTCTAAAAATTCTTGCATGGACACCAAACAAATTGCCCTCAACATATCCCATGAATGGCAAACCTTCATCTGAAACATCTGTATCTGAAAACAGTTTTTGCAATAAACTTCTTGAGTTTGGCCCTGCAATTGCTGCTCCAGCCCATTGCTCCGTAGTTGAAACAACATTTACGTTTAATTCTGGCCAAACAATTTGAAGATAATATTCTAAGTGAGATAAGACATTAGCAGCTTGTGCCGTGGTAGTCGTCATGTGATAATGATTTTCTGAAATTCTTGTTGTTGTTCCATCATCCATTACTATTCCATCTTCTCTTAGCATTACTCCATATCTTGCTTTTCCAACAGGAAGCTTCAACCATGCATTTGTATAAACTCTATTTAAAAATTCCACTGCGTCAGGTCCTTTTACATCAATTTTTCCTAATGTAGTTACATCACATACACCAACATTTTTTCTAACATTTTCTGCTTCTCTGTTTGAAGCTTCAAACAAACCTTCGCTGTCTTGTTTATAATATCTAGGTCTTAACCAAACTCCTGCATCTACAAAAACAGCATTATGTTTTTCATGCCATGAATGCATTGGTGATTTTCTAGTTGGTTTGGAATGTTTACCAACTTCTCTTCCAACAATTGCACCAATAGTAACAGGAGTATAAGGTGGTCTAAATGTTGTATGACCTACAGAGGGTACTATTTTATTTTCAATATTCGAAACAAGTTGTAACCCGTTAAGATTGCTTGTTTTACCTTGGTCAGTTGCCATTCCTAATGTTGTATACCTCTTAACATGCTCTATTGATCTATATCCTTCTCTTAGGGCAAGCTCTACATCAGTAACAGCTACGTCATTTTGAAAATCTAAAAATCTTTTGTATTTTTTTCCTTTAGGAAGTGGAACACACCAAAATTTATCATGTCGTGTATGTTTTTTTTCAGCAACCTGTGGAACTGTGATTTTATTTACATTATTTGTCATTTTTTTTGATATTTCATGACCAGCTTCAAAAGATGTTTTTAAAGTTTCTTCTAAAGTAAATATTCCATTTGCTGAACCTAAAGTTGTTTCTCTTTGTTTTGATTTATCTGGAACAAAAGCATCTATATCTTTATTAAATTTTGTTTTATTTCCTGATTGAGAAGCTAAATGTATTGTAGGAGTCCAGAAACCAGATACACATATACAATCACAGCTAATATTTTCAATTTTGCCTAAATCTTTTTTGTCTTCAGAAATTTTTGCAATTTCAGCATATTTTACTTTTTTATATCCTTTTGCGGCTATTACTACATGAGAAAATTTTATATCAATGCCCATGCTTTTTGCTTCGTTAATAATTTCAGAATCTGGATTGCTTCTAGTATCTAAAACTATGGGCCAAATCCCATTCTTCTTAAATTCAATTGCAGTTTCATAGGCACTATCATTATTTGTAAATATTAATGGTTTTTTACCAACCAAAACTCCATAGACTTTTAAATATTCTCTGGCCGCAGAAGCTAAAACTACTCCTGGAGTATCATTGTTTCCAAAAATAATTGGTCTTTCTATAGAACCAGAAGAAATCACAACTTCTTCAGCTCTGATGTACCAAAGCCTTTGTTTAGGACTATATTTTTTTGACTTAGGCAAATGATCATTTATTCGTTCTGACATTACCAACATATTATGATCGTAGTAACCAAAGACCTGGGCTCTGTTTTTTAATATTACATTGGGCATTTCTTTAAGCTCAGCTATTATTTTGTCGGCCCACTCTTTTCCACTTTGATTTCCAATATTAGCTTCGCTAATTAATAAGCTTCCTCCAAATCTTGGTTTGTCCTCAGCTAGAATTACTCTTGCTCCATTTTTTGCTGCAGCATATGCACTTGCTAAGCCTGATGGGCCTGAACCAGTTACTAATAAATCACAATATTCGTACTTGTGCTCATATCGCTCTTTATCATGTTTTATTGACGCAACTCCAAAGCCTGCTGCTTTTCTAATAACTGGCTCATAAACTTTGTACCAAAAACTCTTTGGCCACATAAAAGTTTTATAGTAAAAACCTGCTGGAAAAAATATGTTCAAAAAATTACTTATTGCTCCAATATCAAAATTCACACTTGGCCAACAATTCACACTTGTTGCCTCTAATCCTTCAAAAAGTTCTTGCTCTGTAGCGCGGACATTTGGGTCAGTTTCATTATTCCTATATAATTGGACTATAGCGTATGGTTCATCAACTCCAGCTCCAAAAAAACCTCTTGGTCTGTGATATTTAAAGCTTCTTCCAATAAGATGAACACCGTTTGCAATTAGTGCGGATGCAATTGTATCTCCCTCATAACCAAAAAATTTTTTTCCATTAAATTTAAAGGAAATTTTTTTGTCTCTATTAATCAAACCTATTTTATCTAATCTATAGCTTTGTTGCATAACTAAATATCTTCATTAATTTCTGCTGTTTTAAAAATTTCATGCGTTACAGTATCTCTTTGAACCTTAAACCATTGCCTACATCCTGAAATATGATGCCATAATTCTAAATGTTTTCCTCTTAAACTTTTTCTTAGATAAACAAAATTATCCCATTCTAAATCTGAAATTTCTTTATTTAGTTCTGGTCTTTTGACGCTTGCATCACCACCATATGCAAATTCATTTTGCGATCTCATTCCACAATAAGGACATTTAATATGTAACATTTATGATATCCAAGTTTTTGTACCGAGGCCTTTTTCATCTAGTAAATGACCGGTATGAAATCTATTTAAGCTGTATCCTGAATTTAACTCATGAACTCTGTCTTGTGCTATTGTGTGTGCAAAAGTCCATCCAGATGCTGGAGTTGCTTTAAATCCTCCATAACACCATCCGCAGTTTAAATAGAGTCCTTCAATATGCGTTTTGTCAATTATAGGTGAACCGTCCATTGACATATCCATTACTCCTCCCCAGGTCCTTAACATTTTTAACTTGCTAAGAAATGGAAACATTGCAATCCCTTCTGTTAATACATGTTGAAGTGTTGGTAAATTTCCTCTTTGTGCGTAACTATTGTATCCATCTAAATCTCCACCCATCACCATCTCACCCTTGTCTGATTGACTGCAGTAAAAATGTCCAGCACCAAAAGTTACTACATGATCCAATATCGGTTTCACTGGCTCAGAAACGCAAGCTTGCAAAAGATGTGTTTCTATTGGAAGGGTCATATTTAATTTTTCTGCAAGAATTGAAGTGCTTCCAGCAACACATAAGCCTACTTTATTTGTTTTAATATCACCTCTTGATGTTTTTACTCCTTTAATTTTTCCATTTACCACATCAAAACCATTAACTTCACAATGTTGAATAATATCTACACCCATAGAATCCGCTTGTCTTGCGTAGCCCCATACAACACCATCATGTCTTGCTGTTCCAGCACTTGGCTGCATTAAGGCTCCAAAAATTGGAAATCGAACATTCTCTGAAAAATCTGCCATAGGAATCATTTTTTTAACTTCTTCTCTGCCTAATAAAACGGCATCAATACCATTTAACCTCATAGAGTTTCCTCTTCTAGAAAAAACATTCATTTGTGCATCTGAATGAGCAAGATTAATTATTCCTCTTGGAGAAAACATCACATTAAAATTTAATTCCTGACTCATGTTTCTCCATAAATTCATTCCAAATTCACTAAATCTGGCATTGTCATCGTACATATAATTAGATCTAACAATTGTAGTATTTCTTCCAACATTTCCTCCGCCAATCCATCCTTTTTCGACAATAGCAACATTTGTAATGTTGTGTTCTTTTGCAAGATAGTAAGCTGTAGCCAGACCATGGCCACCTCCACCTATAATCACAACCTCATATTCAGCTTTAGGAGCTGAATCTTTCCATGCCACTTCCCAATCTTTATGACCTTTAAGGGCATGTTTAATAAGGCTAAATACAGAGTATTTTTGCATAATTTAACTTTATAAGAATAAAAACAAATAGCTTTTGTTTTTTTTATATATATTTTTTATAACTTTAAAAAATTCATAAAAAGAGATATTAATCCAGCTTCAAGAAAACTTGAATATATAGGAAATCTCGAAATGAGCACTGTCAAATCTGACATAGAAATAGCAAGAGCAGCAAAAATGAAACCCATACATGAAATTCTTGATGGGATAAATGTTCCAGACAAAGCTGAAGTTTATAGTCCAATTGGAAGATATATTGCAAAAATTAAACCTGCATATTTAGAAACTTTGAAAAATAAAAAAGATGGAAAATTAATTTTAGTTACAGCCATTACTCCAACTCCTGCTGGAGAAGGAAAAACAACAACATCAGTTGGTCTTTGCGATGGTCTAAATAAAATAGGAAAAAAATCTATTGTTTGTCTTAGAGAGCCTAGCTTAGGCCCTTCTTTTGGGATGAAAGGTGGTGCTGCTGGAGGTGGTTATGCTCAAGTAGTGCCGATGGAACAAATAAATTTACATTTCACTGGAGATTTTCATGCAATTACTTCTGCTCATAACCTTCTTTCAGCTTTAATTGATAATCATATTTACTGGGGAAATAAATTAAATATTGATGTTAGAAGAATTGTTTGGAAAAGAGTAATGGATATGAACGATCGTTCATTAAGATCAATTAATATAAACTTGGGTGGAATTGCAAATGGTTATCCTAGAGAAGATGGTTTTGATATTACTGTAGCTTCAGAGATCATGGCAATTTTTTGCTTATCAAATGATTTAAAAGATTTAGAAAAAAGAATTGGAAATATAACTATTGGTTACACAAGAGATAGAAAAGCAATTTATGCAAAAGACTTAAATGCTCACGGACCAATGGCAGTTCTTTTAAAAGAAGCGATTAGACCAAATGTTACTCAAACTTTAGAAAATAACCCTGCAATTATTCATGGTGGTCCCTTTGGTAATATTGCTCATGGTTGTAATTCAGTTATTGCTACTAAAACGGGATTAAAATTGGCAGACTATGTAGTAACAGAAGCTGGATTTGGAGCTGATCTTGGTGCAGAAAAATTTTTCAATATAAAGTGCAGAAAATCAGGATTAAAACCAGACTGCGTTGTAGTAGTTGCAACAATTAGAGCATTAAAAATGCATGGTGGACTAGCAAAAGACAAACTTAAAAAAGAAAATGTGAAAGCTTTAAAAAAAGGTTTAGTAAATTTAGAAAGGCATATTAGCAATGTTCAAAAATTCGGACTACCGGTAACAGTGGCTGTAAATCATTTTACTACTGATACTGAACAAGAGGTAAAGACTATAGTTGATTACTGTAAAACACTGAATGTTAAAGCAAATCTTTGTACTCATTGGTCAAATGGAGGAGAAGGAACAAAAGAACTTGCAGCTTATGTTGTTGAGTTATGTGAAAAGAAAAAAAATAAATTTAAATTTTTATATGAAAATTCTGCACCTCTCTTTAAAAAAATTGAGACAATTGCTAAAGAAATTTATTATGCAAGTGAAGTTGTTGCAGATACAAAAGTAAGAGATCAACTAAAAAATTTTCAAGAAAATGGTTATGGAGAACTTCCAATTTGCGTAGCTAAAACACAATTTAGTTTCTCTACAGATCCAAGTTTAAAAGGAGCTCCTTCTGGACATGTTTTGCCAATAAGAGAAGTTAGTCTTTCATCGGGAGCTGAATTTATTGTTGTTGTGTGTGGCGCTATAATGACTATGCCTGGTCTACCTAGAGTACCAGCTGCTGACTCTATTAAACTAAATAATAAGGGCGAAATCGAAGGATTGTTTTAATTAAGCAGCCTTTAAATAATTTAACCAGTTTTTTAACTCCAACATCCTAGAATCTTTTTCTGAAACTTTAATTTCTTGCTCAATAAAATTGATATGATTTTGAATTTCTTTTTCGTCTTTAAAACATTTTCTATCATTTATTAATCGATCTTTTCTAAACTTAATTAAGCTAATCATTTTATGATATGTAATTTCGGGATGATATTGCAAACCCCATACATCACTTACTCCGGATTTAAAATGAATACTTTGTATCTTATTAATTTTATTTGATGCTAAGTTTATAGCGCCTTCTGGTAATGTAACAACTTCATCAAAATTAAATGCAGGTGAGTTAAATTTTTTATTTTTTGATATATATAATGGATGATTTAATCCATTTTCATTAATTTCAATATCGTTTGCAATTCCTATATGTGCGCCATTTGAAGATTTTTTTACTTCTCCTCCGGCTGCTGTAACAGCAACCTGCATTCCCCAACATATTGCTAAAATCTTCTTAATATTATTAAAACATTCTTTCATAAAAGAAATCTGTCTACGAATTTCAATACAATCATTATAAATATTTAAGCTACTACCACCCCAAATTAGACCGTCGTATTTTTTAACATTGGGTAATATTTTATCAAAACTTAATTCTGAACATGGGTTAAAAACATCAATATTTAAATCTGTTGTATAATATAAAAGACTTTCTTTTAAACTTTCGGCATGAGTTGAAATTCCTGATTTTTTGAAAGTTTCATTTTCCTTTTGTAGATTTCCTTCGACTACTAATAAATTTAAATTTTTCATTAAAATAACTTCCCTGAAATGCTATGTTCATATAAAATTTTCATATCGTCAATTGTTATTTTTTTAGGATTACCTCCAGTAGAAGGATCTTCAAATGCCATTTTTGATAATTGTTCAAGATCAACTTTTTTAATGTCCACAACATCAGAAAGTTTATGAGGTATATTTAATTTTTTTCTTAAATCTAAAATCCAATCAAGAAAACTTTGAAAGTTTTTTTTAAGGTTTAAATAATCGCAAATAGTAATAATCTTATTTTCAATCACGTTTTTGTTAAAAGTCAAAACATAGGGCATAAAAATTGCATTAGACAATCCATGATGTATGTTAAATTGAGCGTTTACAGGATGGCTTAGAGAATGAATTGCCCCAAGTCCTTTTTGAAATGCAGTAGAACCCATGCTTGCTGCAGCCAATAAATTCATCCTTGCTTTTAAATCTTTTCCATTTTTGACAGCCACTAATAAAGATTCTTTTATCAATTTCATTCCTTCAATTGCAATACCATCAGCCATTGGATGAAATCCTGGCGCACAAAATGCCTCTAGATTATGTGCTAAAGCATCCATTCCTGTAGCGGCTGTTAATCTCGGTGAAAGATCAACAGTTAAAACTGGATCTAAAATAACTATTGAAGGTAACATTTTTGGATGAAAAATAATTTTTTTAATTCCAGTTTGTTTGTTGATTATAGCTGAAGCTCTTCCAGTTTCTGAACCTGTTCCTGCGGTTGTTGGCACTGCAATAATTGGTAAAATTTTACTTTCATCTGCTCTAGTCCAATAATCTCCTATATCTTCAAAATCCCATATAGGTCTTGATTGTCCAGACATAAAAGCAATAGCTTTGCCTACATCTAGTCCGCTACCACCACCAAAAGCAATGATTCCATCACATTTATTTTCATTAAAAACTTTAACTCCTTCATCAACATTTTCCCCAATCGGATTTCCAGAAAAATTTGAAAATAATGATAATTTATGTAATTTTTTTTTTAAATGTAAAATAATTGATTTGACCATAGGTAAATTAATAAGATCTTTGTCGGTCACAAATAATGGATTAATGATATGCATATTTTCACAGGCTGTATTTAAATCTTTACATCTGTTTTCACCAACCCATATTGTTGTCGGGTAATTCCAATTTGCCTTCATGTTACCAGTTAATTTCTAATTTTTTGTTATAACAAATACACTTCAAAATACTGAACATCAAAGGAAATTGTTTTTCTTTAAAATTTTTCATTATTTTTGGTTCTATTTCAAAAGCAAGTTGAGCACCTTCTACTGTAATCTCTTTCATAAAATTTTCTTTAGCATCTTTATAAAGGTATCCTTGACCAAGATATTTCCCCATCAGGCTATTTCTTCCACCTGCTACGCTTACATGTAAATCGCCCAGACCAGCTAATCCATATACTGTTTCAACTCTTCCTGAGTAATACGAAACAAATTCAACCATTTCCGAAATAGATCTGTGAACTAAACTAGCTGATGTATTGAGATAAAATTTTTCTTGGATTTCTGTTGGAGCAGATGGATTGCTTAATCCTTCTGCGGCACCAATCAGCATTGAATAAATATTTTTTATGGCTGCCGAAAATTCAACTCCCGGAATATCATCAGTAATTTCACTCTTATAGTAATCTGTAGAAATTAATTTTTGAATTTTTTGAGCTTGTTTTAAATTTTGATTAGCAATTACAGTGCCTGTTCTCATTTTATGTGCTAAGCCAGTAGCAAGGCAAGGGCCTTTAACTGATGAAATATTTGCACTTTTATGACCATTTTTTTTTAAAATATTCTCCAATTTTTCAGAAAGCGTTATAAGTTGATCATCTTCAACAGCTAATCCTTTAGTTAATAAAATTATTGATGTTTTGTTTTTACAAAATTTTGATATTTCATTAGCAAACCATTCAATACCAATTGAACTTATACCAGCAACAATTACGTCTACTCCATTTTCAATTATTTTACTTAAATTATCATGTCTTTCTATAATAAGTTGTTTTGGTAAATTTATTTTTAATGCGGGATGAAAATTATTATTAGCTTTGAGTGATCTTATTAATTCGTTTTCAAGTAAAGTACCTATTAACGAAACTTCATTATTTTTATCCACACAAGGAACTGCAAAAGCAGATCCCATGGATCCTGCCCCTATAATTAATATTTTTTTCATTTCTATACTCTAAATCAAAGTTCTCTTAATTTTCATAATATAGTATGATTTTATTGTAATTTTTAGGATTTTGTTAGTAAAGTATATTTATAAATTTATTTTAGATAGAGATAATTTGATGACAAAAGTAGCAATTATTGGAGCTGGACCATGTGGCTTATCCATGTTGAGATCATTTGAACAAGCTGAAAAAAAAGGTGAAAAAATACCTCAAATAGTTTGTTTTGATAAACAAGAGGATTGGGGAGGATTATGGAATTACAGCTGGAGAACAGGATCTGATCAATACGGCGACCCGGTTCCTAATAGTATGTATAGATATCTTTGGTCAAATGGCCCTAAGGAATGTTTAGAATTTGCTGACTATTCTTTTGATGAACATTTTGGAAATCCGATTCCATCATTTCCACCAAGAGAAGTTTTATATGATTACATACTCGGTAGAGTTAAAAAAGGGAATCTAAAAGATAAAATAAGATTTAATAATAATGTTACCAATGTTACCTATAATGGGAATAATTTTGAAATTACTTCTCTCGATAAAAAGAATAATAAATTTTCAAAAGATGTTTTTGATTATGTTGTTGTGGCAACAGGTCATTTCTCAATTCCATTTATTCCAGAATATCCTGGTATGAAATCTTTTCCAGGAAGAATATTACACTCTCATGATTTTAGAGATGCAGAAGAATTCAGAGGTAAAAATGTTATTGTTTTGGGAAGCAGTTATTCTGCTGAAGATGTAGCTCTTCAGTGTCATAAGTATGGAGCGAAAAGTGTAACAATAGGTTATAGGCACAATCCAATGGGATTTAAATGGCCAAATGGAGTTAAAGAAGTTTTTCATCTAGATAGACTTGAAGGTAGCAAAGCAATTTTTAAAGATGGGCATGAACAGGAGGCAGATGCAGTAATTTTAGCTACAGGTTATCTTCATCATTTTCCTTTTTTATCCGAAGATCTAAAACTAAAGACAGGAAACAGATTATATCCACCAAAGTTATATAAAGGTGTAGTTTGGCAAAATAATCACAAGTTATTATACCTAGGCATGCAAGATCAATTTCATACTTTTAATATGTTTGATTGTCAGGCTTGGTTTGCAAGAGATGTTGTAATGGGAAAGATTAAAATTCCAAATAATTCAGAAATAGAAAAAGATATAAATAAATGGGCATCAATGGAAGAAAAATTAGAAAATCCTGATCAAATGATAGATTTTCAAACTGAGTACACAAAAGAACTTCATGATTTATCTGATTACCCAAAAATTGATTTTGAATTAATTAGAAAAAATTTTAAAGAATGGGAGCACCATAAAGTAGAAAATATTATGACATATAGAAATAAATCTTTTCCTTCGCCAGTAACTGGATCGGTTGCTTCGATACATCATACAGCTTGGGAAAGTGCAATGGATGATTCTTTAAAAACTTTTTTAAATCAATCAAAAAAATAGACTACTTTATCCTAAATAAATTAATCTTCTTTTCTCAAATTAGATATCAAAAAAACTAAACAGCCAACTAAAAAGAAAACGCTTCCAAACATAGCCCAAAAATTTCCAAGACTAGCCATAATAAAACCAATTGCAGAAATCAAAAACAAAACCCAACCAACAAAATTAATAATCTTAATATTCATTTACCAATCAATTTGTAATTTTTCATTCTCACAAATACATTCTAAAATACTAAACAAAAGTGGAAATTCAATTTTAATCTATGCCAAGATGCTTTTTTCTTTTTTCTACCCAAGTTCGAATTAAATTATCAAATATCAGACCTATGAAAGCGACACAAATACCAAGTAATAATCCTTTACCCCCACCTGCTTTATCAGATAAAGCTTTTAGAATATATTGTCCTAAATCTTCTGTTCCAATAAATGCCCCAATTATTACCATAAACAGAGCAAATACTATTGTTTGATTTAAGCCAAGCATCATGTGAGGAAACGCTACTGGAAATTCTATATTTAATAATCTTTGTAATTTTGTTACACCTGACATTGAGCCTGCATCATGCAAAGCAGCTGGAACACTTCTTAATCCCTCAATAGTGTACCTTGTAGCAGGTATAGTTGCGTAAACAATTACTGCAATTAATACTGATGTATCTGTAACTCCAAAAAGCATCATTACTGGAATTAAATATACAAAAGAAGGAAATGTTTGAAAAATATCACAAACTGCCAACATAAATTTTGTGGTATATTTATTCTGTGCACATAAAGTTCCAACAGTTAATCCAATTATGCAAGATGCAATAACTCCAAAAGTTGCCATGTATGTTGTGACTAAAGCTCTATCCCACCATGGACTTAGCGCTATAAATAATGCTAATCCACCCACTGTAAAAGCTGAACGAATTCCACCAATTATATAACCGGCTCCAACCACTAATACTAAAGTAGCAACTGCTGGCATTCTTAGATACAAGGCTCTCATTGGTTGAAGAACTTCTGTTATTAACCAAGTATTAAATATTTTTAAAGGATAAAAGAAAGTATCCCAAATCCAATCAACACCTTTATTCCAGAAATCTGCAGTTGATATTCCTTTATTATGTGGAACCTCATATAAATAATTAAAACCTTCTTTAAAGAAAAAAGATCCAGCGGAGGCAAGTATCACTCCTATTAATACTGCACCAGCAAAAAACAATCCATTTTTATGACGCTCGAAAAAAGTCAGGTGACCAAAATAATCTTCTTGTTTATTTGCCCAAGCCTTAGACATTTTATCCAACAGTATTGCAATCAGACTAATACATAAACCGGCTTCTAATGCTAATCCAATATTCAGTTGATTTAAGGCTAACAATAAATTCCATCCTAATCCTTTAGCACCTATAAAAGCTGCAATAACCGCCATAGAAAAACACACCATAATGACCTGATTCACTCCAATTAAAATGTCTCTTCTTGCAGTTGGAATTAATACTTTGAACATAAGTTGCCAATTATTACATCCACTCATTTTGCCAGCTTCAATAACTTCAGGGGATATTCCTCTAAGTCCTAACAAAGTTAATAGGATCATTGGTGGAATAGCAACAACCATTGTTATAATAACTGCAGCATGATCTCCAATGCCAAACAGAACCATTGCAGGAACTAAAACGGCATATTGGGGCATAGTCTGCATAACTAGAAGTATTGGATGTAAGACTTTCTCAACACGTTTGCTCTTGTAAGCCATAATGCCTAAGCTCAAACCAAAAATGAAAGAAAGTGGTGCTGCTACTAATATAAAAGAGAGTGTTTGCATTGAAGGTTTCCATTGACCAAATACGGAAATATAAATCATGACTAAACCAGCAAATATAGCTAGACCCTTACCACTCAGTTTGTAACTTAATATTGCTGCACCCGCTGCAACGATTGTCCAAGGTAAACCTGGCAGTTTTGCCCATGGATTTTTATCTATCCAATCCCAACTGGTAAATGCGACAACTGTTTTAACACCGCCTAATAAAATTTCTCTAATCAATTCAATGAGAAATGTCATAAATGCAGTTATAGTTCTTGTTATTTGTAGTACTAGAGGTCGAGTTTTGTATTCTTGAGTATCTTCATTCCAAAATTCCATTGGCATCCAATCATTCAATAAGAAAAACAAAGAGTCATTTACCCAAATAGGTAACCATCCAAGTAAAGGAGGTAGTCTCCAAAGGGTATCAAATGCATAATACCTTACTTCTGTGCCAAATAGTGTGTAAGTACTTTGATTTGGGTCTTTAATGAATTCAGCTTGAACTCTTATAAATTTGTAGGTTTCAGGAACATCAATTGCAAAGCATAAGGCAAAAAATACGACCAGCAAAAATAACCATTGAAATAATTTTGGATATTTTTTTAATAATTCCATATTTTAATCGTTATATTTTCTCCCCCCAAAAACAGTATGAATTATTTTTGATGGATGAACAGTTCCAACAATTTTATTATTTTCATCAATTACACCTACGGATTTTTCTTGAGTTAAAATCTTTTCAGCTACGCTTTCAATTATTTCGTTTTTTGAAACTTTTAAATCACTTAAATTTTCATTATTTGGTTTTTCCATTACATCTTCTATTTTTAAAACTTTTTCTCTAGGTACTTCTTCAGTAAATTTTTTTACATATTCTGTTGCTGGATTTAAAACAATTTTGGCTGGAGTATCTAACTGTTCAATTATTCCATCTTTCATAATAGCTATACGACCACCAAGTTTTAGTGCTTCATCAAAATCATGTGTAATAAACATAATTGTTTTTTGTAATTTTTCTTGAAGTCTTAAAAATTCGTCTTGCATTTCTTTTCTAATCAATGGATCTAATGCAGAAAAAGGTTCATCCAGAAACCAAATATCAGGTTCTACAGCTAATGATCGAGCGATACCTACTCTTTGTTGTTGTCCACCTGAAAGTTCTCTTGGAAAATAGTTTTCTCTCCCCTCAAGCCCAACAAGTTTAACCATGTCCATAGCTTTATTAATACTATCTTCAGTTTTAACTCCTTTAATTTGAAGTGGGAAAGCAATATTTTCCAAAACTGTTTTATGTGGAAGTAAAGCAAAACTTTGAAAAACCATTCCCATTTTATTTCTTCTAAGTTCAATTAGTTCTTTGTTTTTTAATGAGAGTAAATCTTGACCTTCTATATAAATTTTTCCATCTGTGGCGTCTGTTAATCTAGAAATGCATCTTAATAATGTGGATTTTCCTGAGCCAGATAATCCCATTACAACCAACAATTCTCCTTTTGAAACCTCAAAAGAAGCATTGTTCACACCTACAATGCATCCTTTTTCCTGGAATGTTTTTGCGTCCACATTTCCATTTGCTTCTTGGAGCATCTTTTTGGCATTGTCCCCAAAAATTTTATATACAGAATCACACTTAATTACCGCATCAGTCATAATCTTTTAACAAGTTATACGAAATTCAGTAAAAATAAAATCTATATAATTGTTGTTTTACCTCCTTAAAAATTTTTAATAAAATAAACTCTTGTATCAATTCCGGTATTGAAAAAACTTAAAGCCTCTCCACTAACAGTAATTTTTTCATTTACTCCAACATTACTTCCGCTTAAAACAAAACCAGCAACACATTTATTATTCTCTTTGTCCCATTTAACAAATGTTTCGGCAATTTGATTACCGTTGATAGTATATATTTGTTTAGCTTTAAAATTTGTTAAATTAGCGCCCATAACAGAACGCTGACTTACAATTTTTGTTGCATTGCAAACTACTTCGTATTGTTCTTCAGACAATCTATGATCATCAGTTCCTTCATAGAATACTAGAATACCTGACGGAAGGCTTGAAATCAGTTCATTTAGTTTATTTGCTTCTGCAATTCTTTCCTCTTCTTTTTTCATTTTTGCAACTAATTCTTCACCTTGACCCCAAAAAATATTTAAAATAGCAAAAGATAAAATTACGATAACTGTTATAGTAACAAGACCACCAAATTGTCTAACTGGTTCGGGTAACTCTCTTAATTTATTTAAATATTTATCTTGTAGCATTATTTTAATTATTTTTGTAATTCACCGTTTTTCCAAATTCCTGTTTTTTCTTTTCCATCAGACCAAGTAAATGTTCCTTCACCATTCATAAAACCATTGGCCCATTCACCTTCATAAGTTGCACCATTTGGAAAAGTTAAAATTCCTTGTCCACTCCACTCACTATATTTAAATTCACCTTTATAAATATACCCATTGGGCCAAGTTTCAGTTCCTTGACCATGTTTTTGTGTACCAACCCAATACCCTTCATAAGTTGTGTTATCTGTATAAACCCACTTGCCAAAACCATTTTCACAATTTCCTTCTTTACATCCTGTGACACGAGCTAAAGCCAAAGATGTAATTAAAAAACTCAAAATTATATAAAAGATATATTTTTTCATTGCTACATTTTACACGAAATTATATAAAAAAAAATCCCTCCCGACGCCATGTCGGGAGAGATTATAATCTATTACTAATAGCTTTTATCCTTATTTAGTAAAAGGTTTCCAAACTGACTCGTTATCAGCTAACCATTTTTTACCTGCATCTTCTTGAGTCATTTTGTCTTCGTCAACTAAAGCTGCCATTGCACCAATATGACTTGCAGAGAATGACAATTTTTTGAACATTGCCGCTGCCGCCGGATGAGTTTTTGGAAAGTCTGCATTTACAGCCTTTTTCAAATAACCATCTGGTGAACCACATTTTCCATCACCACCATCTTCTGGTCTACAACCAGCAGTATATGGAGGAAAGTCTATAAATGTAAAACCAGCACCATCTGTAAAGTTTGGTGTCCAGTTGAATATTATAGTTCCTCTTCCTTCTTTTTTAGCTGTTTTAAGTTCTGCCCAAAGTGCATCTGCAGTTCCAGCAAATTTAACTGTCCAAAGATCTCCTAACCCTAAAGCATCAATTCTTTGAGGTATTAAGTCTCCGTGCCAAGTTTGTGGACCTTCTAACATTCGTCCTTTTCCACCTGAGTCAGGTGTTACAAAGTTCTTAGCACAATCAGCATTTTTTAAAGCATTCCAATCTGGAAGACCTGGACATTTTTCAGCAACCCAGTTTGGATATCCCATATCTTCAAGAGTTCTTGCTTCGTGATCTCCCCAGTCAAGTAAACCACCTTTGTCAAGAGCTGTTGTAAATGATTTACCAAAAGCAGATTCCCAAACTTCGTGTGATATATCTACATCACCAATACGAATTGATTCGTAAACCGCTTGTGTGTCCGCCGGCACATACTCCACATTGTTTCCCATGCTTTCAAAAATTCCACCAATCACGTAAGCCATAACAACTTGGCTATTCCAATTGTGTGTTGGAATTCTGATAGGCTTTTTACTATCAGCCGCTTGAACAGTAGTAAAACTCACTAACGTTATCAAGACAGCAGATATCAAAGACAATAGTCTTTTCATTACCCCTCCTTAATTTATTTGTATTAATAATTATTAATATCTTTAATTATGCCTCTATTTTAAAAGCATAGTCAACCTGGAATGCTTATATTTAATATATATTAAATATATATTTAAGTTATTACTAAACAATATTTAGGAGTTTTACTTAATTACCATGTGTTGATAGGATTATCTTTGAAGTAAAAAAATAATGCAAACAAGTCTTAACATAAAAAACCCTGGTTTGAGAACACTACCACCTGGAGTTGAACGTTATTTTGTTCCAGGTGGTGGTATATCAGTTATTGAAATTAATTCTGAAGACAAGATTGAAATTATAAATGATGAAGGAAAACAGATTTGCGAAGTTACAGTTTTTAACTCAAAAGGAAAAAGCGATTTATCGATATTGAGCTTAAAAGAAAATTCAAAAGGCGAATTTTCAAAAAAAACAATTTCAAAAGATAAAAAAATTTTAGATTTATTTAAAAGAAAAAATATCAACATAAGCAGATCTCAATCCTCAAATCTTTTTAATCAAGACTGTCCGATGGGTGAAAAGATTACATTGCAATCTAAAGACAAAAGTATTGTTATGTTGGCAGCTCCTGGAGAAGCCATGAACGTACATAATCAAAATCCTCCAACTGATCTCACTGTTTTTTTAAACAAATCTGAATTTGAAGTTAGTGAAGAACAATTTATTCTTCCAGATCCTCTTGGCAATCCCAAATTTGAAAAACTAATCAATAGAAGAACTGTTGAAACTTACGAAGTGAAAGCTGGAGACTATATTCAAATCATTGATACTGCTGGAAGACAGTGTTCAGATTTTTTAGCTTTTGACAAAGCAAAACTTGATAAAAGAATTGAAAGTATAATTGATGCTACAGCTACTCGTACATTTATGGGATATGCTTATCCAGTACCTGGTTTATTTTCAAAATTTTTTGACATGTATCATGATCCAATGATTGAGGTTGTTAGAGATACCGTTGGTAGACACGATACTTTTAATTATGCATGTACTGCAAAATACTATGAGGATATGGGTTACTTCGGTCACATAAATTGCTCAGAGAATTTTAATAATGCTTTAAAAAAATATGAGGTAAAATCAAGAAAAGGTTGGACTGCTATTAATCTTTTTTTTAATACAAATATTAATCAATTAAATGTTGTATCTTTTGATGAACCTTGGTCGAGACCTGGAGATTATGTATTATTTAGAGCATCAAAAGATTTAATATGCGCTTCTTCTGCTTGCCCATGTGATGTTGACCCCGCAAATGGATGGAATCCTACTGATATATTTGTTAGAACTTATCCAAAAGAACAAAAATATTCAAAAGCAATAGCATTTAGAATGAAAGAAGATTCAGAACCAAAATTAACAAAAGAAACTGGATTTCATAAAAATACATCTAAGTTAACAAGAAATTTTATTGACTATAATGGTTATTGGTTAGCAAACAATTACAGAGACTATGGAACCATTAATGAATATACAGCGTGTAGAGAAAAAGCCATTGCAATTGATTTATCACCTTTAAGAAAGTTTGAAATAACGGGTCCCGATTCTGAAAATTTAATGCAATATGCTTTAACTCGTAATGTTAAAAAAATTTCAATAGGTCAAGTTAGTTATTCAGCTATGTGCTACGAAAATGGTTGTATGATAGATGATGGAACAATTTTTCGATTAGGTAAAGATAATTTTAGATGGATTGGTGGCCAGGAATATGGAGGTACTTGGTTAAGAGAATTAGCTAAGAAAAAAAATTATAAAGTTTGGGTTAAATCCTCTACAGATCAAATTCATAACATTTCAGTTCAAGGACCAAACAGCAGAAAAATTTTAGAAAAGTTTGTTTGGACACCTCCTGCTCAAGCAACAATAAATGAACTCAAATGGTTTAGATTTTCTATTGCAAGAATTGATGACCATATTGGAATACCGATTATTGTATCAAGAACTGGTTATACAGGAGAACTAGGATTTGAAATTTGGTGCCACCCTAAAGACGCTCCTAAAGTATGGGAAAAAGTATGGGAATCTGGAAAAGGATTAGGTTTAACACCAATGGGATTAGAAGGTCTAGATATGGTAAGAATTGAAGCGGGACTTATTTTTTATGGTTATGAATTTAACGATCAGACAGATCCTTTTGAATCCGGCATAGGATTTTCTGTTGCATTAAAAACTAAAGAAGATGATTTTGTTGGAAAAGATGCTTTAATAAAAAGGAAAGAGTCACCACAAAAAAAACTGGTTGGTTTAGAGTTAATTGGTAAAGAACAAGCTAGCAATGGAGATGGCGTACACGTTGGAAGAGCTACAGTTGGTGTAATAACCAGTGGAATGATATCTCCTAAATTAAGTAAAAATATAGCGCTTTGTAGAATGGATGTTAAATATTCGAACATTGGTACAGACATCGAAGTGGGTAAAATTGATGGTCATCAAAAAAGAATTCCTGCAAAAGTTGTTGCCTTTCCTTTTTATGACCCCAAAAAATTAAAAGTAAGAACATAAATGAAAAATACCAAAAAATTATTAGAATTTTGGGAAGAACAAATGAGACACTCCCATCGTTCGAGCAACTTTTTTTTTAGAAAATCACCTTCCCACTATCATATGATGTTGTTGGTGATGGCCCATTATAAACAAGATAAACGTATAACGGTAGAAGAACTAAAAACAAGGTTATTTAAAACTTCTAGACCAAAATCAGCATTGATAATTAATGAAGCATGTGAAAAAGGATTCTTTTACTTAGAAAAAACATTAAAAGACCAAAGGAAAAAAAATATAAAACCTAGTACAAAATTTATAGAAGAGTTTGATCAATATTTACAAACTCTTAAAGAAATAACACTTTAACCTACGTTCTTCATTGCTGCTGCTATACCAGCGATTGTAACTAGCATTGCATCTGTTAAAATTTTTTTATTTTTAATTTTTAACTTATTCTTATAAAGTTTTTTCATAATATCTGCCTGTAATATATTTAATACCTCCGCATAAGTATTTCTTTTTCTTACGGACTCTCTGTATTCTTTTCGTTGTTCTAAAATGTAAGTTGGTATTATTTTTCTATTTAAATAAATTAATGTTGATAATTGTTTTCTCAGCTTTTCGCCAGTATTTTTTAGATTTTTATCCCCAAGACATTCTTCATAAAATTTTATTATTCTTTGGTCCGTTTTTGCTAAAACCATATCTAACATATCCATCATTGCATAAAAATATGGCCATTGATTTAACATGTCCTTTAACACGTTTATTTTTTTATTCTTAATAGAATAATTTAATGCTTCATATATTCCCAACCATGCCGGTAAAAGAAAACGAATTTGTGTCCAAGCAAAAACCCAAGGTATTGCTCTCAAACTTTTTACATTTTTTGATTTGTTTCTTTTCGCTGGTCTTGAACCAATAAAAAGTTGTTCTAACAATCTTTGAGGTGTGATATTAAAATAATATCTTAAAAAATCTTTATTAAAAAAGTTATTTCTATAAGCGTTAGTAGAAACTTTGCTCATAGCGTCCATTAGTTCTCGCCAATTTTTTTTTGGTTTAATTGGCGGTGCCAACGTTGCTTCTAATACAGATCCAATATAAGTACCAAGACTGTACTCA
>ERZ813253.212-NODE-212-length-22695-cov-3.401409_pt1 | contig 22695 bp, 14 predicted proteins | sample MGYA00520893_ERZ813253 | MGnify/ENA primary metagenome ERZ813253 (study PRJEB31669, sample SAMD00080414) | marine metagenome | biome: oceanic hadal pelagic zone biome; feature: marine hadalpelagic zone; material: sea water | place: Pacific Ocean:Izu-Bonin Trench...
ACCCAAAAACTCGCATCGCTTTCGGACATGGGATCAATTTCACCACTCGAGGACAATAAGTATTGCGTCATGAATACCGCTAAAATCGTCTTCATCCCATAGAAACTGAATCGTTCCGCAGCCTCATTGCCGATGATGTACGAGATGCCCTTAGGCCAACTCTTCGAAGGGACGGGTGCAGTTAAATATTTATTCGACATGGAATGGGGTTCGCCTTGTTGATCGCCAATTTGAATTCTCTTTCTGTCATTATTAATGCGCCGAAATCTTACAGGGAACTTCGTGCGTTTCTTCTGCAAGACAACTCTCTGCATTACACGCTTGCCATGTCACCATGATTTGAGCAGAACTCGAGGAAGTTGCAGTTACTGAAATTGGAATTTCAACAACACCACCATAAACGCGCACCGATTCACCTGCTGAAGTAATGATTTCTGATTCTGGCCATGTAACAGAGATCGACACGCCACCTCCTAGCACTGAGATGTTGAGTGGAACTGCATATTCAGATTCGGGCTTATTTGAATTCACATGCCATCCCTCTGCCATTTGTAAACGAAGCGTAATCGTCCTTGTTTCACCAACGTGTAGGTGTAACGATTTTTGCGCTACGCTCATACGTACTGGCGAGGGGTTTGCTAATGAAACTTCAAAAGATTCATTAAATCTTTCTGGATGTGATTGAAGAAGACGATGAAATGCTGACGTTGCAACCACAACAGCAGTTGGAGATTGTTGCATGATTCCACTCTCAAACATCGCAGCCGCAACGGCTTCCTCTACGTATTCTTCTTTTCCAGTAATCTCAGCAAGTGTTACAATGGCATCAAAAATCATAGAAGTCGCAGCAGGCACAGCACCATCGTAAAACGCTCGCGTTCGTACGAAGAGATCGGCTTGCTCTTTTTCAGTGTCAAACCAACCTTCACCCTCAACATAAAAGCGTAATTTTGCTTGGGTGTACAAATCAATTGCCATGTTGAGAACCGACTGATCACCACTAGCAACATATAAAGATAAAAGACCTCTGATCATTGCAGCGTAATCTTCAAGGAACCCCGCACTGCCCTTGACACCGTTGCGCCACGTTCGAAGGAGCCCACCATCCTCAGAACGCATTTCACTCTGTATAAAGTCGGCAGCGCGTTTTGCTCTATCAATCCATGCTTGTTCTTGAAGCACCCTCCCTGCATCTGCAAGGCCACCGATCATCAAGCCATTCCATGCGGTAATGACCTTGTCATCCGTTGATGGTTGATCTCGAGTGTCTCGCACTTGCAACAACGCGGTGTTGATTGATTGAATTTTTTGCTCAAGTTCTTCACGCGACAATTCATGTATTTTTGCAAGTTCCTTTGGATGTTCTACAAGGTAAAGAACCCCAGTCTTTGGTACTTCGGGATGGTGTGGATCTTGAAAATTCGGCCCTTGGTCGATTCCGTATACTGAAAGTGCGAAATCAATATCCTCTTCTAACCCCGCACCGGTGAGTGCTTCTCGCACTTGGTGTTCCCGCCAAAGATATGTTTCCCCTTCAAGGTGATTTGTTTCTGCATCTTGTGCGGAAAGAAAGCCACCCTCTGGAGAATTCAATTCCCGATCAACGTATTCGACCGTTTCACGGATGACATTGGCGTATGTTTCATCTTCTGTCAGTTCAAACGCCTTTGCATAAGTCGAAAGAAGTTGGCCATTGTCGTACAACATTTTCTCGAAGTGTGGTACAAGCCATTTTGCATCTGTACTGTATCTGTGAAACCCCCCACCAACTTGATCATACATGCCGCCCATAAGCATCGCGTCTAGATTCTTCTTCACGGCTTTGCGAACTTGGGGAATGTCCCATCCTGTTTCCATCAAGAAATCAGCGTAGATTGGCATGGGAAATTTTGGTGAGGTTGCAAATCCACCATATGTTTTATCTTCCCGTGCAAGCAACGCAGAGATTCCTAGTTGTACTGTTTTAGAATTCACCGCTGCAGAAGCTGGCGCTGCTGTCAACCTGTTGACAACTGCTTTTGCAATAGCATTTGCTTGCTTATCAACTGCCTCCCGATTGTTTTGAAAACTCTGAGACATGTAACTCATCACACTCATAAATCCACGCCTTGTTCCACGATCTGTTTTTGGGAAGTACGTGCCTGCATAAAATGGTTTTAGTTCATTTGGCTCAAGAAAGACGGACATCGGCCAACCACCATGCCCGTTGTTCATCATTTGCGTTGCAGCCATGTATATTTCATCTACATCGGGACGTTCTTCACGGTCAACCTTGATTGCGATGAAGTGCTCGTTGAGATAATCAGCGACTTCTTGATCTTCAAAACTCTCACGCTCCATCACATGACACCAGTAACACGTGGAGTATCCGATGCTCATAAAAATTGGCTTGTTTTGCTCTCTTGCAGCATTGAAGGCTTCTTCACCCCATGGCCACCAATGCACTGGGTTTTTTGCGTGCTGGAGGAGATAGGGGCTCGTTGTCTCGCCCAAGCGATTCCGCCCATCGCTCTGGGTTGGGGGCGTTTGATCTTGGAACCCCGCTGCTTTTTCTTGATTCGCCATGAGTGTGATGATCCCTGCAACCACAATGATGGTTGCCTTTTTTGTAATCTGTCTTACCATCCTCATATTCTATCATGGTGCTTTTGGCTCCGAGTCAATTTGACTCCGAGTCAATTCGATTCAATGCCCAATGAAATACAATGGATACGTATTCCCAATGACGATAAGAGAATGCCCCTATGACCATGAACCCCCAAATCATCATTCCGGTTGTTACAGCTGTGACTGCCTTGATCTTGCTTATGGCTGGTGGGCGCCTTTTGCGACCAGCTGTTGGGCTCGCTGGCGGCCTATTTGGAGCTGGATGTGGGCTTTTACTTGCTCCTAGCCTTGGAATTGACGTTTCTCCGCTGATCATCGCCTTGATTACTGGCATCATCGCGGCAGTCATCGCTGTTGGAATTGCTAAATTCGCAATCCTGCTGGTTCTTGCAATTGGCTGTGCTATTGCATCACCCGTTGTCACGTGGTACAGCGCAGGTTTTGGCAATGGGAAAGAAATGATTTCGAATGTGATCAGCGCAGCAACAACCGAAGTTTCCGCCACCGATACTCCTGCAGAATCTGTGACAACAGAAGAAACGCAAGATCCACTCGTGCTAGAAATGTCAACCACCAATGCATTGGGGATCGCCTTTGGCATGCTTACCAAACATGCTGGCGTTGCCATGCGTTCTGGCATCCAACGTGCAAATGCGGCTTGGGATGTCATCCCTGCAGGACCGCGGGTCATGCTCGTGGGAGCAGCAGTTGCAGGACTTCTTCTTGGGCTATTGTTGGCAACATTCATGCCGCAGCTTTCTGCTTCAATTGTAACCGCGTGTTTTGGCAGTGTGCTACTGATCGAAGCCCTGCGAAATGGTGCAACAATTATCTGGTCTCAACATGAGTTTGCTGCAATTAACCAAAACGTTCTTCTCTTGTTATATGCAGGTCTTGCAATTGCGGGACTTGGGTTGCAACTCACACTCTTTCGTCGACCCCCTCAGGTGAAACTGAAGGGATAACCACTTCCACTTCCTCAATCTGAAGTGCCCGCTGGGCATCCCCCATCGTTCTCTCAAGAATAACTGGTCCACCAATTGCAATACATGCTCCAACAACTGCAACTGCAAGGGGCCATCGAAGTGTCACCTTCGTTGGATCACCATGATTCTGTGGTGAAGAGAGAAGTGCAAGGCCTATCAAACGTAAGTAATACCATGCACTAATTGCACTTGTAACTGCAGCGACAATAATCAATGATAATTGACCCGCTGCGATCCCTGCGGCAAAAAGAAGCAACTTGCCCCAGAATCCAAATAGTGGTGGGACACCAAGGAGTGAACCACATGCAACAGACATTGAAGCGGCTGCTAGTGGACTTGTTTTGTACAACCCCGCAAGATCTTCTAAAGAATCGACGCTTTTTTCCGCCCGAGATAAACTCGCAAGTGTAGCAAACGCCGCAGTATTTGTAACACCATAGATAAAAAGGTATACAAGCACTGCTTGCAATCCAAGTTCTGGGCCAGCTATTACTCCGATCAACATGTATCCACTATGTGCGATTGAACTATATCCAAGCATTCGCTTTGCAGATCGCTGCAACAGGGCACCAATGTTGCCAAGTATCATTGTTAATACTGCAACAACCCACAGAGCCATTTCAATCGATGCGGGCAAACCACCTTCCCATCCAAAAGTTGATAGCAGGATAATGATGGCAATTATCCCAGCAGTCTTTGGGACGAAAGCCAAGAAAGCCGTCACCGCTGAGGCAGCACCTTGATAGACATCGGGTGCGGACGAGAGCATTGGAGCAGCTGGAATTTTGTATAAAAGTCCAAAAATTGCAAGCAACATGCCTATCTGTGCAAGAGTAGAAAGACCACCCGTAAGTTGTTGTAATGCAAATATCTCGGTCATCTCTTGAAGTACAAGTGTGCCTGCTGAAGCGTAGAGCAATGCAAAACCGTACAACATCAGTGCTGCTGAGAGTGCGCCGAGAAAAAAGTATTTCATCGCTGCTTCTTGCGCTTTTCTTGACCAACGACTCATTGCGACCATGACATATGTTGGTAATGAGACGAGTTCAAGTGCGAGGAATAACCAAATCAAATCGCGTGCTTCACAAATGAGCATGACGCCTGTGAGGCTCAACAAAAGTAAAGCGTGAAATTCACCTGAGCTTGCGCGTAGTGCATCGAATCGATCCTTACCTGCACCAATGTCTCGTTCATATCCCCGATCGATCAAACCACCCATCGTGGCTATAAGGAGTAATCCAACAAAGGCAACCATCATTTTGACGTAATATCCAAGTTCAGGGAGCATGGCCTCTTCGTGTACTCGATCACTTTGACCGTACACATAAGGCACAGAAACGAAGGCAATCACAAGGAAGATGCTTGCAATAAACCCCACCCGCCTTCGAATGGCAGCAATGTTGGAGATGCCGCCAAGTGCACAGACCATCGCGCCTGCTAGCAAGATAAATTCAGGAATTAAAAACCAAAGACGATCAACCATGATGATCCTCCTTGTTTGGAATAGAAATGGTGTTTTGATTCTCGGATTGATATTGATCAACCAACGCTGGATATGGTTCAAGCACTTGCTCAACAGATTTACTCATCGCATCGGTTAGCACAGTTGGTTGGACGCCGATCCAAATACACAACGCTGCAAGGGGAGCCAAAATACCAATCTCGCGAAGTGACAAATCAATTGGAAGTGATCCCCGGTCAGTCGTGTCAGGTTCCTTGAGCGACCCAAATACGACTTTGCCAACCATGATGAGTAAGTACATCGCCGTGAGTACCATGCCAAGGGTTGCGACTGCTGCATAATTTGGACCAAGGACACCAGGCCACTGGGTTGCATCACCCGTTGCAACAAACGTGCCAAGTAAACACATAAATTCACTGACAAATCCATTCAGCCCAGGAAGTCCAACACTTGCAAGGACAAAGAAGACCATAAAGAAGGACCAAACTGGCATTGACTTTGCTAATCCGCCAATTTTGTTCATGTCACGTGTGTGGTATCGCTCATACATCATGCCAATCAAGAAGAAGAGTGCGCCTGTAGAGAGGCCATGATTAATCATATAAAGCACCGCGCCCTCTAACCCAATTGGGTTCAGTGCAACAAGTCCAAGGACGCAGAATCCAAGGTGACTCACCGAAGAGTATGCAACCAATTTCTTCACATCATCTTGTACCCAACAGATCAGCGCTGCATACAAGATTCCAATGATGCTCAGGATGGCAATCGATGGAGCCCACGCGACAACTGCTTCAGGAACCATCGGAAGTACAAAACGGTAAACACCAAACGTGCCTAGTTTCAACAAGATGCCAGCAAGAATGACTGACCCAGCAGTCGGCGCTTCGGTATGTGCTATGGGCAACCATGTGTGTAATGGGAAGACTGGAATTTTCACTGCAAAACCTGCAAGGAGTGCAAGTAAAATCCAACCCTGTTCACTGGCAGAGAGTTGCGTTGCGGCAAACGTTGTAAGATCGTTAATTGCAAAAGACCAACCCCCCGCACCAGTCTGAGCATATTGCCAAGCAACGTACACAAAACCTGCAAGTGTAAAGAGGGAACCAGTAAATGTATAGATAAAGAACTTCACACTCGCGTGAGCTCGGTTCTTTCCTCCATAAATAGCAATCAAGAAGAACATTGGTACGAGTGTTAACTCAAAACTCACGTAAAACAAAATGAGATCTTGTGCGAGAAAAACGCCAAGCATTGCTGTTTCTAGGATGAGCAGCCACGCGTAGTATTCTTGCCGACGAAATGTAATAGCGCTAAATGATCCCAAAACACAAAGTGGTACGAGCAATGTCGTCAACAACACGAGCATCATTGCTACAGAATCTGCACCAAGATCCAAAGTGAACTTCAACCCCATCTCGTTTAACCATGACGTTTCGGACAGAAGACCGATGCCCATTTGCCCCCACTGTTCGAACTGTATCGCCATCAAAATACTAATGACAAATACCAACAATGAAACGCCAAGTGAGATCCACTTCGCTAATACTGCCTTTGTGAGGAAGATCGCAATTGCACCAACAATCGGGATGAGCATCAATAGCCAAGGACTCATGGCATGCCTCCAAACAGTGTTGATTGAAGAAACGACATAATCTCAGTCATGTACATCATCAAAAGAATGACCAATGCTGCTCCACCAACCATCGATACGCCGTAACTCTGAACCGCGCCGTTATGGAGAGGTGAGAACCACTTTGCAACGGACCTCGGAAGACCTGCGATTCCATTAACAAGTAAGCCATCTATAATTCCGCGATCAATCAACGCGAAGAGTTTGCCTAAGATCCATAGCGGAGTACGTATGACAGCAATATAAAATTCATCAACGTACCACTTGTTTTCCATTGCAGTTGGCAACCAACGAGTTGCCCTTCTTGCTAAGAGATTACTTCGCAGCGTGTCTGCTGCCTCACGTCTTGCTAAGTGGAAGAAGAATGCGATACCAAGACCAATCATGCCCACAACAGCAGAGATGTAATACATCGCCTTGTGTGGATCCATCCCAAGAATGGATCCATGATGGGCAGCATCGTCTCCTGCAAGGTGAGTGGTAGAGGCACTCGGAACACCTTTTTTTGCTGGTGAATCGTTCACCATTTCAGCAACCCATCCCCCCTTGAGACCTGTGGTTTCATTTTCCATAAAGTAGGGAAGAGCAGCGAGAATCGCTCCTGAAGCGATAGCAATCAACACAAAGTTGATTGCAAGTCGGGGTGGGTGTGGACGAAACGAAGCAGGATCTTCTCCATGGAGTTCATCACCTGCTTCGAAATGTTGGGGACCACAACAAACTCTAAACCAAACACGGAATGTGTAATACGCAGTAAGGCCAGCAGTAAAAATTGCCATCCAGCCAAGAACAACAAAGCCATGGCCTGGCGTGACAAATGCTTCTGCAAGAATGGCATCTTTTGAAAAATAACCACTCGTGAATGGGAATCCTGCCAAGCAAAGGCACCCAACGAGCATTGTGTAACTCACAATTTTCCAGCCTCGCATTTTACGTAGACCAGAAACTTTTCGAAGGTCAAGTTGCCCGGCAAAACCGTGCATGATCGCACCGCATGTAAGAAAGAGCACAGCCTTAAAGAATGCGTGGGTAAAGACGTGATATGCAGCACCGTAACTTGATAGAACACCAAGACCCAGAAACATGAACCCAAGCTGTGAAACAGTCGAATAGGCCATGATTCGTTTGATGTCATACTGTGCCATGGCAATCGTTGCGGCCAATAATGCAGTTAAGCCACCGACCCACGCGACTGTTGGAAGTGCATAGTCATCAAGTTGGAAAAACGGGTATGTTCTTGCAATCAAATAGACGCCTGCTGTGACCATTGTTGCAGCGTGGATCAATGCAGATACTGGGGTTGGTCCTTCCATTGCATCAGGCAACCAAACATACAGTGGTAGCTGCGCTGACTTCCCAAACGCTGCAAGCATCAATAAGTAAGGAATTGCGTGAACCGTCCAACCTCCGAAAGAGGCAAAAGATCCTGCATCTTCTTGATGCGATGCAAAAATGGTTGCGATCTCGTCGTATTGAATTGTTCCAAACGTAGACCAGATCAAGTAAATCGCAAGAGCCAACCCAAGGTCTCCAATTCGGTTGACAATGAAAGCCTTTTTCGCCGCTGCAACTGCTGCGGGTCGTTGGTAGAAATACCCTATCAACCAATACGATGCAAAACCAACACCTTCCCAACCGAGATACAACATGAGCAAGTTGTCGCCCATCACTAGGCAACTCATTGCAAAGAGGAAGACGCTCACGCCTGCAAAAAACCGAGCATATCCCTTGCCAATAGCGTGTTCCATGTATTCCAAGGAGTAGATCGCTATGGGCGTTCCAAGTCCAGTGACAAAGCGCATCCAGAGAAGGGTGAGAGAGTCTACATAAAGCGCAAAATTCGCTATGAAAGACCCCCCGCTCCACTTCACTTGGATCCAATCAAAGATTGGAATCACTTGGGCACTTTCGTACCCAAGATACAACATCAGCGTCAAAACGAAGGAACTCGCGAGACAAATTATTGTAATGAGTGCAGGTGCTTTTGATTTCACTTTGAGTGCCGCGCACACACCACATAGCACAAGTGAGATCAATGGTAACCACAAAATAAACTGCGCCCAATTTGGTGTAACTTGATGAACAAGCTCACTGACCTGTACCGCTGGCGTTGCTATGAGCGTTTGCAACATGAGGTGTACTGCGTTCATTCAGCGAGTTCTCCATACACGTCTGGATCGAGTGAGTCTCGTTGTCTGTGCATAAACACAACAAGCGCCAGGGCGAGCGCCGCCTCTGCTGCAGCGACTGTCAGAATAAAGATCACCATGACTTGACCGGAATAATCAAGGTAATAACGACCAACAGCAACGAATGCAATGGCAGCCGCTTGGAACATCAATTCAGTACAGAGAAACATCACGATAAGATTTCGTCGTACAAGGAAACCGATGATGCCAATGACAAGCAAAATGCCGCTGACAATGAGATAACTTGCTAGCGTTGCAGCACCGAAGGAAGCAAGCATCATGATGAAGCCTCCTCATTCGCTAACAAAGCCGCTCGTTTTTCACGTTCACCAAGTTCAATCGCTCTGCGTGCAAGCACAGCAGCCCCAAGCATTGCCATTAACAAAATGACACCAGCAAGTTCAAGACTTACAGGAAAATCGTTGATGAGCGACCAACCAACTGCTTGCGTATTTGTTGGCAGAAGGGTTTGATTGAGTTCCAGCCGAACGCCATCAGAGGAGACAACGAACGCAGATTCATTTTCGATTTGAATTGCAACACCCTGTTCATTTACTTCTGGTGGCCAAGCAAAAGTGTCATCAAGTTCTAATACTGATCGTTTAAATTGCTTTGGAAGTTGTTCAAGTGTTTGCCAAACAATTGTCTCCTGTGGTTGAACTGGCAACTGGGTTGTGCCGTGCAAGACTGTTCCAGTAACAATACATAACAAGAGAAAACCAACGCCCACCGCTGCAGCAGGTTCGCGCGGAATTTTGTCATAAAAGGTTCTAGGATCTGGGATATTCGGGTCTGCTGATTGATTGGCCAACATCAACACGAACATATACGTCACAATAATTGCACCTGCGTACACAATAATGATCGCAAATGCCATGAACTCCGCTTCAAGCAAAAGAAGCAACCCAGCAGATGCAATAACAACCAAGACGAAGTGCAGGGCACAATAAATAGGTCGCTCGTGTGAGATCATCCGAACTGCTGCCCCAAGGAGAGTAAGGCTAAAAATGATAAAGAATGGAGTAGCTGCATCTCCGTCAAGCGATGACAATATGCTCGCAACGATGCCTATGAGCCAACCCGCCGCTGCAACGGTTGCAACGATTGCACCGACTTGAAATGAAAGTGATGCCGGTCTGATCGCCGCGTAAATGGTAAGAGCTAAAACGAGGCAGACAAGATAAGGAAGGACTGGATCCATAAACGCGCTTCGAACCTTGTTGTGTGAGGGGTTCAGGGTGAAAAAGGAGCCACCAATGGGTGGCGATAAGGGATGGCAGAATAGACCCAAAACCCCCTTTTTGCAACCTCTTTGAGGGATGTACTCTGCTTAGAATTGAGCATTGAGCGAACCCAACTATTGTCAAGACTTGAGGCTCGAAAGTGCAACAAAGGATTCCAAGAAAATGTCCTAAGTGGATTTGCAGTCAGCAGTGAGAGAGTTCTCTAAAGAGATCTCCGCGTCGCTCATAATGTTCAAATTGGTCAAAACTCGCGCAACCGGGGCTCAAGAGCAGGATATCACCTTCTTGCATCCGTTTTCTCGCTGCCCAAAATGCTTTTTCAAGCGTCTTGCAATGCTCTGCGTGTCCCCCAGAAACAGAATCAAGGATTGTAGTAGCGCTCTGGCCAATGGCATACAAGCCAGCAATTCGGCTTGCTTGCTGACCAATCAAAGAGAGGTCTACTTTTTTGTCATATCCACCAGCGATAAGATGAATCTTTGTGGGATCATCAAAGGAATCAACTGCCAACTGCGTTGCTTGTGGTGTCGTTGCTTTTGAATCGTTGTAGTAGAAATCTCCGACCTTCTCTAATCTGTGGGGCAAACCCTTAAAATTCGAAATGCCCTTCAACGACTTTCTCTTTTCAGCGCCCACTGCCAAGGCAGCGGCAAGAGCTGCCGAAGCGTTCCTTTGATTATGTTTTCCAAGAATTGAAAGTTGATCACAAGTGAGGTCGATCTCTTGGCTTCGAATCGAAACATCACCAGCTCGTTGAAACTTAAACATGTTCTCCTTACATGAAACGTACGACTTCATTGTCCTATGCCAATCAAGATGATTAGGAAAAATATTAGTTAGTACTCCCACATGAGGCGACCAACCCTCTTCATGCTCATCACCGAGCCACCAAAGCATTGCACTGCTCAACTCGAGGACGACGATCGTGTTCTCATCGATTTGATTAAGCGATTGCAAGATGCTCCCACCTAGGTTCCCGCCAAGAAGTGATGGAACAGAACTCTCTTTCAATGCAGCGTAAATCAATGATGCAGTTGTGGACTTGCCAGCAGAGCCCGTCACGCCGATGACTTGGTTTCGGTTTAACTGCTCAACGACAAGTCGTACTTCTGTAGTTACCGGTACGCCTCCATTCCATGCTGCCAATAAATACTTGTTGTCCCAGGGCATTTTTACAGCAGGGTTTGCAATAACAAGGTCAACATCGACAAAGTCATATTCGCGATGCCCACCAAAAACACATTCGAGTTTTCTATGCTCGCCCAGTTGTTGAAGTTGCACGGATAAGTCATCTTCTTGCAATACGTCGGTCAACAACACCTCTGCCCCTTGTTCAAGTAACCAGCGGGTAACACCCAGGCCACCTCCAAATCGGCCGAGTCCCATCACGAGGATTTTCTTACCAGAAACGTTCATTGAAGCATTCCAAATGAGTCAGTATGTGCTCGCCTTGATCCAGAAACTTTTCGTTGATAGATTTTCCATTCGATGAGTAAGACGACAAGGACTGCCCCAATCGCCCATGGCCAAAGTTGCATGAATGAGCTAGATTTCGTTGTTGATGCAAGCACTTTTGAGGCTCCAATTTGTACATCTGTTTCAGCAGCGAGACGTGATTCTTCAGGAGGCAAATTGACCGCAACAATCTTTGTTGGCGCGTCTTCACGTTCAACATGGTGCACACCAGAAAGACGAATTGGTCCCCATGTGAAACGACCTTCACGTTCAACCATGAGCGAATGTCTGGTTCCATCTGGCTCGATAACAGTGACTGACGTCACGCCAGGTGGAACGACTCCAACGATTGCACTGCCAACTTCAAGTGGCGTTGTAGCCAAGATATCGCCGCTCCTTCCAAGAAAATCTATCGCGTTATAAATGAAGAATGGAAAACTGCGAAGATATGGCCAGTTGCTCTCGATGGGATCGAACGCAACATATACAATCGACCGCCCTTCGCCTTTATAATGCAAAATAGCTGGCCACGAACTTCCTTCAAGCAAGACTTCTGCACCTCCAGTTGGAACGATTGCATTTCCCTTGGCAGCAACGATCTCTTCGAATCGCACAAACCGCATGACTGGATGATCTTCCTTGCCAACAAGCGTGACTTGACCTTCTCCCTCTGCGTAACGACGCAATGCTGCCACTGGCATCTCGCCACCGAACGCCAAATATCTTCCACGCGGCAACGCCTCTAATGACACATCACGAGTCACAACAACATCAAAAGAGGAAGCAGTGCCATCAGTGACCATCGCTTCGAGGGTCTGGGGAGAAACAATTTTGAGTTGTGCAAGTTGTAATCCTTCTAGTGCTGTCTGAACAAGTGGCACACCATTTTCTGCAAGGAGTACACGCAGTTCACGAGGTGGTGGTACAACGAGCGAGGCAATGTTGTCCAAGTCCAACGCATCAGACACCATTAATTTCACTTGTACAACCCCTGAAGTTGTCAATTCAAACGGTACAAAGACCATATTCACAACACCTTCAATTGATAATGAACCTTTGGCTACTTTCAAAGCTGGAATTGTCACTTGTTCTAAGCCAATTGGAATGCCATCAAGAGACAATTCAAGATCTGTTGTCACTGGTTCCCTACCAAAGTTCGCCAAACTTACAAAGACTTGCACTTCATTTCTTGCATCTGGTTTTCTATCGACTGCGATTCTAGCGATGCTTACGTTTGGTGTTTCTGCTTCGCCAATTTGGTGATAGACCAAGGACTCACCTTGTTGGAGTGCTTGTTCACTCAGATCAATAAGATTGCCATCAGAGAATAACTCTAATTGCGCAGATTCTTGTGAGGGAGGTCCCTGCACTTCAGGGTCAACATTTGTCATGTAGGCTCGAGCAAGTTTAAGCCCATCACTGATACTTGATCGTCCGTGTGTAAGTTGGATACCGTCAATTGCCTCTACGAGTTGTTGCACCGAATCTGAAAATGGCAAGACGATCTGGGCACTCTCGCCAATAGAAATAATCATGGTCGTTCCGCCACGATTTGAAAATACACCCCCGCCATGCAATTGCTCGATCAAGGATTTTGCTTGTTTTTTTGCATCATCAAGACGCGTTTTACCCATTGAGTCTGTCGCGTTCATAGAAGCGGAATGATCAATCAATAGAACATGCCTTCCCTCTCTGAGTTGCTCCCCTTCGATTTGCGGTTGCATCAGTGCCAACACAACAAGCAACAATGCAAGCAACTGCAAGAGAAAAAGTGTACTAGGGCGAAGCCTCTGAAAAGGTGAATTGGCATGTAAATCCTCAACTGCACTTCGCCACAACATCGTTGAAGAAATTCGCAGTGGTTGGCGACGCAGACGTAAGAAATACAGAAGCAACAAAAGTGGTACCACAACTGCTCCAAGAACCAAGCCAGTAGAAAGAGTTACGAACGTCATCGAAGCAATCCCCTGGTTCGCAAATATTCAACGAGTAACGTTTCCATGTCGATGTCTGTTGAAACACGCGCAGAGCCAACGCCGATCCTCGCACACTGCGTTCGAAGTTCTTCGCAGTATGAATGTAGTCTTTCCTTGTATTTTTCAATCAATGGTGAAGTCACCGTAATTTCACATGTATTTCCTGTTTCAACATCTTCAAGTCGAACATCGCCTTCCATGCCTTCATGTTCTGGATCGATTTCTTCAGGCGCAAGCGTTTGCATCAAAAATACATCCCAGCCACCCCTTGCAAGATACTTCAAACCTTGACTCAATCCATCTTCCGACAAGCAATCACTGATGACAACAAGTACACCTCTACCTTGCCGAGCCGTAGAAAGGGTTTTACATGCTTCAACAAAGTCAGTCCCTCCACTTGGCGTAAGGTCAAGAAGCCACTGCCCCATGTCACGAGTTCGGCTTCTCCCACGGAGTGCTGTTAAGCGTTCAACACCACGATCAGAAAAAGAAAAGAGTGACGCCCTATTATGGCTGCTCAGTGCAATGTATCCAAGTGACATGGCAAGCCTTCTTGCAAAGTCAAACTTGTTTGGATTGCCATAGTCCATCGATGCACTTGCATCAATAGCAATACCAACAGTTAACTCTTCTTCTTCAATAAAAATTTTCATGAACAATCTATCGAGTCGTGCATAGACGTTCCAGTCGATAAAACGCAGGTCATCTCCCGCTGCGTACTGACGGTAATCTGCAAACTCAACACTTACGCCCCGACGCTTACTTCTTCGTTCACCCTGAATTTTTCCTGAAAATATTTTACGAGCAATGATGTCAAGTTTATCAAGCGATGACATCAAGGACGAACCCAAGAGTTCATCCACCTTGCTAGGCCTTTCGTGCCTTGTATCACCAAAGTTAGACATCGTACACCTCGTGATCCAACACTGGGACTTCTTTGATCAGTTCATCAATCACATCAATGGCTAGCCGATTTGCTGTCTGCGCTTCAAACGAGCGGACGATGCGGTGTTGCAGTGCTGGCACTGCTACTGCCATGATATCTCTAAGTGAAACAGCACATCGCCCGTCAATGACTGCGGCAACTTTTGCGCCGCGAATGATTGCTTGAGCACCCCTAGGACTTGCCCCAACAATGACATCCCTCGAAATCCAACTTGGGGCGTGCTCAGAATCAGGATGGGTTGCAAGTACCAAACGGGTGACAAAATCTTGGATGTGGGGTGCAATCACGAGTTGTTTCAGAATGTGTTGAGCAGCAAGAATAAACGACGCATCTGTTGTTGTGTGTACGTCAACCTCATTGCTTGAGGTTGTTCTTTCAAGAATCTCATTCATTTCTGTTCTATTGGAAAGTTGCACATCAATTTTGAAAATAAAGCGATCGAGTTGTGCTTCTGGAAGTGGGTATGTTCCCTCTTGCTCAATCGGGTTTTGTGTTGCCAGTACGAAGAAAGGTTCAGGCAACATGCGAGTTGTTCCATCAACAGAAACAGAACGCTCTTGCATCGCTTCAAGCATCGCAGATTGTGTTTTTGGTGTTGCTCGGTTGATTTCATCAACGAGCAGGAGTTGATGAAAGACAGGCCCCTCTCGAAAACGAAACCTCCGCCGTGAACTTCCTTGTTGTTCATCGACAATCGTCGTTCCTACGATATCCGCTGGCATCAAATCTGCCGTGCATTGAATACGTGAGTTTGACAAGGCAAGCACATCACCAAGTGTACGGACAAGGAGTGTTTTGCCAAGACCGGGAGGGCCTTCAAGTAAAACGTGCCCGTCTGCAAGAATAGCGACAAGGACGAGATCGATCACGCGTTGTTGCCCAACGATAACTTCACCAATTTGTTGACGCATGTTCGCAAAGGAAGTGCGAATAGTTCCAAGTGCTTGACGCACTTCTTCAGGTGTTTGGAGTCTACTGGGTAAATCGTTAGCCGTAAGAATCAACGCTCGTCTCCCTGCTCGCCGCGGTCTCGTTTTCGTTTGAGTAATTGCCCAAGATTGTCGTCCCGATCTGTTGCCTCTTCTTGTATCTCAGGCTTCGAGTGTACTTTTGACGTTGTGGGTGTATTGGGCTCACTTTCTTCTTCAAGTCGAGGCTCCCTGCGATCTTTCTTTTCATGCACTCGGCGAAGCGCGTCCAATGAACTTGTAGTCGCCTTAGAAACTGGTGCAAGCATCGTCTGAACACTTTTGCGATCTATCCAAAGGCGACGAATTGCAATGTCAATTATCAAAAATGCAGCAGCGAGCATCGCAAGGATATCCCACACTGGTTTTGGACTCACTGGAATTTCTAATCCTTCACGTTCAAAGAGATTCAATATCTCTACATCATCTATTGACAGCACACGTCCCCCTGTTCGCTGAGCAAGTTCATGAAGGAGTGCTGCATTATCTGACGTTGCTCGGTATTCATCTGGATATGGAATCGAGACCGCCGCGTGGATTGCACCAGTTGATTCCCCATCTGCAGATTGCAACGCGATATTGACAAGCCACGCACCAGTTTGATCCATATCAAATTCAGCGTGATATTGACCGGGACCAGTTTGACGGACGGAGATCACATGCGATTGACCACTTGGGTCAATAACTACAGCGTGTGATTGCATAAGGTTAAGAAATGAAGCATTCGCATCGAGCGCTTCGACATCAATAATGCCTCGTCTACCTTCAACACGTGAACGAACCATGACGTTGGGCGGCATCGACCCACGCATTGCCCAGCGAACACTTCGCTGCCAGAAGGGCGCAAAAGATGACCACGGGGGCCACTGCGTTGACCACTGCACCCCAAGGTCACTGGTGAAGGCAATTGATTTTCCAATCCCGTGGTGCCACCAAGCATAGAGTGGGTCGGTACCTTGGGAAGTTGTGATCACCCAAGGTGTTTGGGAAAGGCCACCACGATCAGCGGTGACAACCAAACCAGTAATTGGGGGCACACTTTCGATTCCTTGCAGTGGCCCAATACCACTTGGCATGTGCGTTGGATCCCAAGGTCCACCTTCTTGAATGAGCGAACGCGAATTCAGTTGTGCTTCCTTGATGAAGATTTGGGGGAGTTGTGTTGGATCGTTCACCATATAGAATCGACCGCCAGTAGCAGTTGCAATACCTTGCATCATCTGCATGTCCATTGCAGAGCCATGCCCACCAACCATGACTGTAGAAATAGTCACACTTGCATCACGAAATGATTGAACGAGTTCTTGAGTTGGCGGTTGTGGATCGCCATCTGAAATAATAATGACATGACGCTGCGCAGCGTCGACTGCTGTTAACCCTGCCAGAGAAAGTTCAAGGGCTGAATCAAAATCTTGCATGTCGCCAAGGGTTAAACTATGCACAGCATCCATCGCTACTACTTTGTCACCCGCAAGTTGCATCGGTAACGTCCAAGCGCAATTCGTGCCTGCACCACTGTTCCAACTGTACTCAACAATGCCTATAAAGTCTTGTTCACTTAGGGCTTCAACCGCTGCGCTTGCAACTTCTTGTCCCCAGTAATTTCCATCTGGCATCTCGCAGGAGTGCATGATCAGTGCAAGCGCCCCACGAGGCAAGTTACGAGTCTGCGGTGGTTCACATCGTATTGGCATCGCCTCTTCAAGCATGGAACCGATCCACCCACCTGCGCCAAAGGATGTTGGCCCCCCTGTCATAATCAATCCTCCACCAATGTCATGTACAAATGAAAGAAGATGTTGTTCTTGGACATCATCAATCGACCAACGAGGAATATCTGCCAAGATCACGGCGTCATATGCAGCAAAACCAATGCTATCTCGAGGAATACCTTCTGGAGAAGTGACAACAACTGCTATGCCTGATTCAACAAGCACATCGCGAAGGTGTGTAGAGGAAAGTTCATTTTGAGTCACGAGCAAAACCGTGCCGCCGCGAGCAACGAACGTCACACCAACTCCCGTATTGTTTGCTGAAATTGTATCTGTACCATTTGCGGGTTGCCACGTTGCACTAAAACGCTGGGGACCGCCTGTGAACACTGGAATGTCAAAGACAATCGCATTCACTCCATTTCGGAGTGTCATCGGTTCACCTGTGCCATCATGCGTTGGAGATATATCTATTGGTGTGTTATTTCTCAAAAGATGCAACACGCCTGCTGATTCTCCGATACTTCTCATGACAACTCGCACTGGAATCGTCTGGCCTATTCTTGATTGAGACGTTACAAGAACTTGTTCAACAATCACTTCGTGTGTGTGTTCAAAATTCACTGGCAAGACATCTATAGGGACTCCACTTGAAACTGCGAGATCTGCAACGGCTAAGACTTGGCCATCTGTTTCATTTCCATCTGAAACAAGCAACAACCTTGAAGCAGTATCTCGTGGCAAAATTGCAAGTGCTAACTTCACTCCGCTTGCAAGATTAGTTGCGCCTCCTTTGGGTTCATTTGCTGCAGGTTCGAACACAGTGAATTCACTGGGCATCGAACCAATCACAGCATTTTCACCAATACTGATAACAGAAAGTCGATCACCTTTTTCTCTTCGTTCTGGAGATGTCCATGTTCGCAGGACATCAACTATTTGTACTTGTAATTGACGTGGAATTGACTGGCTTCGATCCAGAAGCACAATGAGAGATAAGCTCTCTCCCGTTCTATTCCATACAGGGCGAGCAATGGCTACTGAGAGACACATGATGACGCAGCAGCGAACAATCGTTGCTGCTATTACTCTCCCCCGCGAACCTTGCTTTTGCATGCCTCGCCACGACATCATGACCACGGGAATGAGAAGCACCAATGACAGGAGCCATTCGGGTCGATCGAACTGTATCAGGGAGATCATGATTGTCACATCATAAACCCCTTGAAGAGTTGGAGACGGTTATTACCTGTGTCAATCACAAGGACGCCATCCTGCATGAGCACTGCACCCCATGGTGTTTTATATTCCCCGTGAGCAAATCCAGCACTGCCCCAAACACCCAGCGACTTTCCCTGTTGGTTAAATTGCTGGAGACGATTGTTCCCAAACTCGGTCACAAGAAGCGTTCCATCATGCAACACTACGATGGAATAGGGATAAAGCAACTCTCCACTTTTATTTCCAACCGAACCAAAGGTGTTGATCAGAGTGCCGTTGATGTCATACACGACAATTCGGTGATTTGCAGAATCTGTGATGTACATCAAATTCGTTTCGGGATGTACTGCGATGGATTGAGGTCGACGAAATTCCTCTGCCCCTTTGCCATGCGTACCAAAAGCATGAAGAAAGTTTCCAGCGTGATCGAAGACACTGATTCGATCGTTTCCTCCATATTCAGAGACAAGAACTAAACCGTCATGTTGGAAGGCAATATCAGTTGGATATAAAAATTGCCCATCTCCGGTTCCATACTCACCAAAGATTAACAATTCGTTTCCCAAAGGATCGAGGACGCGAACACGATGTCCATGTGTATCGGCAATCCAAATGTTTCCTTGATCATCGAGCGTCACGCCTGTTGGAAAACCATTTCCAGTTGGAGGCAAACTCCATGCTGAAAGAAACGAACCATGTTGATCAAAGCGTTGCAATCTTCCTGTTTTATCGATTACTACGAGAATACCATCTTTAAAATCAGCAGCCCTTGGCGTCACAAAATGCCCGTCCCTTTGTCCTGTCCCTCCAATGATTGTTGTTGGTATCAACTCACGAATCGCTGGCTTGGTTTCACTTTGACCACAGCCTACGAATATGAAGCAGATGCTGATCAACATTGAGAGTGTACATTTTCGCATTCCAAACGCTACAACAAGCCCAGAAATGACTGCAAATACAACAAAAAATAAGATCACGCTCGTCACGATTTGGGGTCGTTGGTAATGCATGGCATTGAGCAATGCAACTGCAATTGGTTGGTTGGTCGCCGGTTGGGATAACTGCGTTGTCATTGCAACTTCGCCCATCGACATTGCCATGCTCAGTGCAACGACAACAATTGCTGCCCCAGTCATCCGACTACGCAGCGCACTCCAAAATACTGGAATTGATTTGGGAGCATCACAAGAAAGCAACAGTTCAACAGCATGATTCGACGAAACCCAGCGACCTGCGAGTGACCCAAGAAAACCAATTTGTGCAAGTTGTGCAAAAACAATGAGAAATGGAGAACGGTACACAATATCTAGTAGAGGTTGATTCCATGCAAGCATTGCCGCTTCTGCCACGATCGTTGCAGGCAGGAGGGCTGCTGCGATCCAACAATAGTCAAGTAATTTTGCAATGTAACGCACGTGATCGGACCTCGCAGCATGCAAAATCGAAGATATAAAGAGGATAAAAACACAACCCGAAGCTGTCATTGTTGCAGTAAGCAAACTTCGAGCGACATCCCCACCATATTGTGAGAATAACAACAGAATATCTGCACTTGTAGCAAACACTGCACCAACGATAATAGGACCTCCGCTCAAAAATATCCAAACAATGAGTAACGGGATAAAAGATGTTCTTGGAAAATCTACTTGTTCGGATTTGTTCTTTGTCTTAAAACGCATCACGACAATCGCTGCGATGATGGCGAAGAACATACTTGATAAGGCCAACATTGGTGAATCTGTAATTGATCCACCTGTTGCGATGATCGCGCGGAGCTCATTGCCAATGGAGTGCACCTGCGCAAGGTCAAAACAAGTTGTATTCGCTGCAGTAAGGACAGCAATGAACACACAACTTGCAAGCATCAAAGGAAAGTGCATTCGCACATTGTGTACAACGCGAGTTTTCAACCGTACACCATCTACACGATGGAGCAATTGCATTGAATCATTACCTGAAACGCATGTTCCTGCAATCAACGCAGCGATTGGCCAACTCCATCCAACCAGCGCGAGTGCAAGGGTGCATTTCGTTGCAAATGACATGACGTCATATGCAACAACTAGATTATGGATGCCTGAACCCGCCGGCCACGTTTGCCACCATGCGTAATAGATGGCGTACGATGGAATTGCAAGCGTCAATAACAATGTTGTATAGATCAAACGACGCATGCTTAAAGAGAGCCCCGAAAAACGCAGCCCAAGTGGCCAACCGATCGCTGTTGCGATCAACCCTACAGCAACAGCCCAGACAAAAGTTTGCACGATGATGAAGAATGAATCATGATTGAGGACAGTTACAGCAGGCTCTTGCTTGAATAAAAGAGAGGTAATTGGAAATACGATGATGACCAATGCGATTAACAATGCAACTGAAAGAACAAGACGGTTACTTTGCACTTGTTTCTTTCACATGCTGCATCACCTGTTCAATTGCGTTATTCCGGCGATTCGCTGCTGCGTAAAAGTCAGTTTGCAGCGGGTCGTGTACCCTTAATTCTGGAAATTGATCCGCTACACGCTGCTGCAAAGGAATGTTTTTGGAATCGGATTGTGCAAGGAGCGTTGCAACGTAATCACTGAGCATAAAGTCAACGAATCTTCCGGCAATTTCTGGGTGTTGACAACCAGCAATTACTGCCACTGTGTTAGGAATGAGCAAGGTTCCCCCACCTTCACCTTCAAAATGCCGTGGCATAAAAGCAGCCACAGAAGCTCCACGAGCAATTGCGGCATGTACATCATCAGAATCTGTCATCGCGTATGTTACACGTCCTTCAATGAGCGCTTGCACTGTCGAGGCATTCCCACCCAAGAGAGGTTTCCCCCCCATCCCTTGAACAAACTGTGCAAAGAGTTCTGGTTCTCCTGCCATTACAGCCATATGCGTACCCGTTGTTCCAAACCGAGGATCAGCGATCGCTGCATCAGCGTATTCCCACCAGTACGTTGGCATGTTGCTCACCTCTGTTTTCAATGGGTCGTATGCGATGACGCGAGCGCGAGGTGAAAATGCATACCAAAGACCACCAGCATCTCGATACTGTTCTGGCCACGATTCTGTTACCCGTGAGTGATAAGGAGCGAAAACACCAACGCTTGCGAGTTGAATCGTACCTATGTTTTCCGATGACCAAAAAACATCTGCTACTGGTCTTTGGGCTTCGCGTCGAAGTCGTGTCACCAACCCAGTTGTTTTTGACGCTTCAGTATCACCAACCCACTTGACTCTAATGCCGGTTTGTTCAGTAAAAGCATCGATGACTTCTCTTGCTATTTGTTCGTCAGCAGATACATACACTGTGATGGTTTGAGATTGATGATCTCCACATCCGGCCAAGAAAAGTGCACCAATAAAGAGACTATTCCTTAGAAACTGCATCACCCTCATCCGATGAATTTGAGAGTTTTTCCAGTCGACCAAAGTAATGACGAAGAAGGTCGTGATATCGACGAGGAACTTCTTCTTGTGCAATCGCTTGTTGTGCACTTCGCTGTTGTGAAAGCACCGTTTCTCTCACGGCCGCGCTCGTTTCACCAGAGGTAACCAAGCCGCCCTCAAAAAGTTGGCGTGCGATGATTGATCCTTCGACAGTATGCACAGGTGATCTGTTTGCGACACGGGTTGTTTCAGTTTCAGTCATGCTGTTCTTACCACCACTACCCTTCCCCTTTCCACCCGTACCGAATCCAATACCACTACTGGGCTTGTTACACATGCCACTATATGCTTGTTGACATTGAGATTTCGCAGCTTCTGCCTTGGTCATGAACATCTTCATCGCATCAAGTTGTTCTGTTGCTGCTGCCATTTCGGCGAAGTCAGCGGGTTTGCCACTGGCACATTTTTTACACGCCGCGCCCATTTTTTTACACACGGTGGCTGCTTGTTTTTGGGCTTCAAGCATTTCAAGTAATTTTTTCTTTTGCGCCTCGGTTAACTTCTTATTCCCCTTAATTGCATTCGCCGCTGCAAGTGCATCGCTTGCAAGATTGGGATCCATACCAGCAGCTGCAATTGCCTCTGACAAGGCTTCATTTGCGTTTTCAAGAGCTGCCAATTGTTCGCCAAGTTTTTTCAAACTCTCTGCTAATTGTTTTCGCTCTTCTTCACTGAGTTGTTCTGATTCAAGTTTTTTTTGCAGTGCATCCAATTCGTGTTTTGCCTCAGAAAAATTACCACTCTTCAACGCAGCAGCCAACTTTGTCGTTTCTTCATCTTGTGGCAACTCAAGAGATCGCAAACGTCGAACAGTCTCTTTATACGCCAGAGCATTTTCATCATTGAGCAGGTTAT
>ERZ813253.213-NODE-213-length-22663-cov-7.326988_pt1 | contig 22663 bp, 21 predicted proteins | sample MGYA00520893_ERZ813253 | MGnify/ENA primary metagenome ERZ813253 (study PRJEB31669, sample SAMD00080414) | marine metagenome | biome: oceanic hadal pelagic zone biome; feature: marine hadalpelagic zone; material: sea water | place: Pacific Ocean:Izu-Bonin Trench...
TCACGGCGGAGGCGGCGCCCCATCATTTCGCCCTCAACGAGACCGCCATCGGCGACTACCGCACCTTCGCCAAGATGGCGCCGCCGCTGCGCGACGAAGAGAGCCGCCGCGCCGTGGTCGAGGGCCTCAGCGACGGCACCATCGACGCCATCGCCACCGACCACGCCCCCCATGATCAGGATTCCAAGCGCCTGCCCCTGGCCCATGCGGCGAACGGCGTGGTCGGGCTCGAGACCCTGCTGCCGTTGTCCCTCGAGATTTTTCACAACGGTCATATGCCCCTGCTTGAGCTGCTCGGTGCCATGACCGTCAGGCCCGCCGAGCTTCTCGGCCTCGATGTCGGCCGCTTGGCCATCGGGGCGCCCGCCGATCTTCTGCTGTTCGATTTGGAACGCCCCTGGCAAATCGAGGTCGACGCCTTTCACTCGAAATCGAAGAATTCGCCCTTCGACGGCCGCCCGGTCCAGGGCCGGGTGCTGCGCACGGTGGTCGGCGGCCGGACTGTTTATCAGGCCGAGGCCTAAGCACCATGCCCGATCCGATTAGCTGGTCCTTTGTCTGGCCCTATTTCGCCGCCGCTCTTGGCTTCGGCTATCTGCTCGGGTCGATCCCCTTCGGCCTGTTGTTGACCCGGCTCGCCGGCCTCGGCGATGTGCGCAAGATCGGCTCGGGCAATATCGGCGCGACCAATGTATTGCGCACCGGGCGGAAGGACCTGGCCGCCGCCACCCTGCTGCTCGACGGCGGCAAGGGCGGCGCGGCGGCCTTGATCGCCGGCTCACTCTATGGCCCCGACATGGCGGTGAGCGCGGCGGCGGCGGCGGTGATCGGTCATATGTTTCCCCTCTGGCTCAAATTTCGAGGCGGCAAGGCAGTGGCGACGGCCCTCGGTGTGATGCTCGCCATGGCCTGGCCGGTGGGCGTCGCCGCCTGCCTGGTCTGGCTCGCCATGGCCCGCCTGTTCCGGATCTCGTCCCTGGCGTCGATAACCTGCCTGGCCGCCAGCCCGTTCCTGGCCTGGTGGCTTGCCACCCCGCAACTGGTCGAGCTTTTCGCCTTTCTCGCCGTTCTGGTGATCGCCAAGCACCATGAGAATATTCGCCGCCTGATTCGCGGCAAGGAATCCAGGATCGATTTAGGCACATGAACCCGGCGGCGCGGGAACTCTCCGACGGCGAACGCCTCGACTGGCTGCGCCTGAGCCGCAGCCAGAACATCGGCCCGATCACCTTCTTCCAACTGCTGCGCCATTTCGGCTCGGCCACCGAGGCCCTGCGCGGCGCGCCTGAGCTGGCCAAGCGCGGCGGAGGGCGAAAGCTGCGCCTCTGTTCGCAAAGCGAAGCGGAAGCCGAAATCGATGCTTGCGCGACAATTGGCGCGCGACTTATCGCCGCCGGCGAGCCCGATTATCCCGCCCGGCTCACCGCCATCGCCGACCCGCCGCCGCTGATCACCCTGCGCGGCCATGGGTATCTCTTGCGCAGACGCATGATCGCCGTGGTCGGAGCGCGCAACGCCTCGGCCAACGGCAGGCGCTTCGCCCGCCGGATCGCCATGGACCTCGCCGCCAGGGACTTCATCGTGGTCTCGGGCCTGGCCAAGGGCATCGACGCCAGCGCCCATGAAGGCGCCCTCGAGCGGGGAACCATCGCCGTGGTCGGCGGCGGCGTCGATGTGATCTATCCTTCGGAAAACCAGGCCCTGCACGAACAAATCGTCGGCCAGGGCGCGATCATCGGCGAACTTCCCCTCGGCACCGTCCCCAGGGCGAGCCACTTCCCGCGGCGCAACCGGATTATTTCGGGGGTTTCTCTCGGCGTCGTGGTGATCGAGGCGGCACGGCGTTCGGGCTCCCTGATCACCGCCCGGCTGGCCGGCGAGCAGGGCCGCGAGGTTTTCGCCGTGCCGGGCTCGCCGCTCGACCCGCGCTGCGCCGGCACCAACAATCTGATCCGCGATGGGGCCGTGCTCACGGAGAGTGTCGCCGATGTCACCGCCGCCCTCGGGGAGATGCTGATCCAGCCGCTCGACGAATACCGCGACGGGCTCGAATTCGACCCCGAATCGCAGCCCGCGCCCGATGAATCGGAACTCGATGAGGCGCGTGATAAAATCACGGAATCCCTCGGACCGTCGCCGGTTTCAGTTGACGAAATCATTCGCCAATGCCAAGTAACGGCTTCGGTCGTGCTGATGGTGCTGCTTGAGTTGGAGCTTGCCGGACGTCTCGACAGGCATCCAGGAAATCAAGTTGCCTTACATTTAGCCGATTGAATTCAATATATTAACCTCTATCTAAATAACGATTCATAGTGAGTGAGACCCCCTGAAATGGCCGCAAGCGTCGTCATCGTCGAATCTCCCGCCAAGGCAAAAACGATCGAAAGATATCTCGGCCCCGGCTTCACCGTGCTGGCAAGCTATGGCCATGTGCGCGATCTGCCGGCCAAGGACGGATCGGTCCTGCCGGATCAGGATTTCGCCATGACCTATGTGCTCGATGCCCGGGGATCGAAAAATATCGCCATCATCGCCCAGGCGGTGAAGGGCGCCGGCAACCTGTTTCTGGCGACCGACCCGGACCGTGAAGGGGAAGCCATCTCCTGGCATGTCGCCCAGGCCCTCGAAGAACGCAATGCGCTCGATGGTGTGGCGGTCAAGCGCGTCGCCTTCCACGAGATCACCAAAAAAGCCGTTCAAGCGGCGATAGCCAACCCGCGCGATCTCGACATGAACCTGATCAACGCCCAGCAGGCGCGCCGCGCGCTCGACTATCTCGTCGGCTTCACCCTGTCGCCGGTGCTGTGGCGCAAGCTGCCGGGCAGCCGCTCGGCGGGGCGGGTGCAATCGGTGGCGCTGCGCCTGGTCTGCGAGCGGGAAACCGCTATCGAGGCCTTCAAGCCGCGCGAATACTGGACCATCGAGGGCGATTTCCAGAGCCCCTCCGGCCAAGGTTTCACGGCGCGGCTCACCCATCTCAAGGGGGCTAAGCTCGGCAAGTACGACCTTCCCGACGAAGCCAGCGCGAGCGCCGCGGCAGCGGTAATCGCTGCGCGGGACTTCACCGTCGCCGCGACCGAAGCCAAGCAGACCAAGCGCAATCCGGCGCCGCCCTTCACCACCTCGACCCTGCAACAGGAAGCGGCGCGCAAGCTCGGCTTCGCCGCCAAACGGACCATGCAGGTCGCCCAGCGCCTCTATGAGGGCGCCAATCTTGACGGCGAGATGGTCGGGCTTATCACCTACATGCGGACCGACAGCGTCAATCTCGCCAGCGAGGCGCTCGGCGCCTGCCGCCAGATGATCGGCTCAAGCTTTGGCGCGGCCTATCTGCCCGATGCGCCGCGCGCCTACCGCACCACCGCCAAGAACGCCCAGGAAGCCCATGAGGCGATCCGCCCAACCGGCTTCGACCGCCGGCCCGAGGACATGGCGCGCTATCTCGAGAACGACCAGCGCCGCCTCTATGAGCTGATCTGGAAGCGCACCGTGGCGTGCCAGATGGAAAGCGCGCTAATCGATCGCGTGACGGTCGATATCGCCTCGGCGGACGGCGTCGCGACCTTGCGCGCCTCGGGATCGCGCATCGCCTTCGATGGCTTTCTCAAGCTCTATCGCGAGGGCCGCGACGACGGCGAGGGCGCCCTGGAGGACGATGGCGACACCATGCTGCCCGCCCTCGCCGAGCGCGACGCCCTGGTCCACCGCGAGGTCAGGCCCGGCCAGCATTTCACCGAGCCCCTGCCGCGCTTCACCGAAGCGACCCTGGTCAAACGGCTCGAGGAGCTTGGCATTGGGCGGCCCTCGACCTACGCCAACATATTGTCCGTGCTCCAGGAGCGCGATTATGTGCGCCTCGAGAAGAAGCGCTTCGTCCCCGAAGATCGCGGACGGCTGGTCACCGCCTTCCTGGAAAGTTTCTTCGGCCGTTATGTGGAATATAATTTCACCGCCGAGCTCGAGGACAGGCTCGACGATATCGCCAACGGAAAGCTCGATTGGAAGCTGGTCCTGCGGGATTTCTGGACCGCCTTCATCGCCAAGGTCGACGAAACCAAGGAGCTTAGGGTATCGGACGTACTCGACGCCCTCGATAAAATTCTCGGGCCGCATATATTCGCCGACGACGGCTCAGGCAAGGATCGCCGCGCCTGCCCGTCCTGCGACGACGGCCGGCTCAATCTCAAGCTCGGCAAGTTCGGCGCCTTCGTCGGCTGCGGCAACTATCCCGATTGCCGCTATACGCGCCCCTTCGACGGCGGCGGCGGCGACGGCGAGGCCGACAACGGGCCTCTCGAATTGGGAACCGATCCTGTAAGCGGCCTCGCGGTGACCGCGCGAAAAGGGCCGTACGGCAATTATGTCCAGCTTGGCGAGCAGAGCGACGACGGCAAGCCCAAGCGGGTCTCCCTGCCCAAGCCCATGGCGCCCGCCGACCTCGACCTCGAAATCGCGCTCAAACTTCTGGCCCTGCCCCGCGATGTCGGGCCGCACCCGGAGACCGGCGAGATGATCGTCGCCGGCATCGGCCGTTTCGGCCCCTATATCAAACAGGACAAGACTTTCGTCTCCCTGAAAGGCGACGACGATGTGCTGAGCGTCGGTCTCAATCGGGCGGTCACCCTGCTCGCCGAGGGCAAACAGCGCGGCCGCAAGAAGACCGAGCCCCTGCGCGAGATCGGCGCCCATCCGCGCGACGGCGAGACGGTGGCGGTGATGGACGGGCGCTACGGCCCCTATCTGCACCACAACGGCATCAACGCGCCGCTGCCCAAGACGACGACGACCGAGGCGATCACCATGGAAGAAGCCGTCGCCCAGCTCGACGAACGGGGCAAGGCGCCAAAGGGTCGCCGCAGAACCGCCGCGATAAAGAATCCCGCCGCGAAAAAGAAACCCGCCGCGAAGAAAAAGAAGAAACCAACGACGGCGGGGGAATGACCAGGGGAATGATTAGGCCCACTCTTGCCTAGAAGAAAACCGCGCCCGGCAACGGCTGGCGCTTTCAGCCGCGAGGCGGTCATCGCCTTCATCAACGACAACCCGGCGGCCTGCGGGCGGCGCGATATCGCCCGCGCCTTCGGCCTGCGCAAGAACGCGCGCAAGGAGTTGAGCGCGATTTTGCGCGAGATCGAAGACGAAGGGCTGGTGCCGCGCCGCCGCAAGCGACGGCTCTCCCAGGCGGAATATCTGCCCGACTCCGCCATCGTCGAGATCTTTGCCATCGATGGGGACGGCGAGCCCCTCGCCCGCCCCCTGGAGTGGTCCGGCGAAGGCGAGGCGCCGCCCATCGTCATGCTGCCCGAGCGCGGCGGCCGCGACGCCCTGGCGGTCGGCGACCGGGTACTCGCCCGGCTCTCCAAGTCCGGCCCCGAAGGCTTCGTCGGCCGTACCCTGCGCCGCATTCCCCGGGGGCCCGAGCGCGTCATGGGCATCTACAAGCGGATCAAGGGCGAAGGTCGGCTGATCCCCACCGAGAGGCGGCTGAAATCGGAATTCAAAGTCTCGCGGATCGATTCGAAAGGCGCGCGGGACGGCGATCTGGTGTTCGCCGTGGCCGTTCCCGGGCGCCGCATGGGGCTGCCCCTGGCTCGCATCACCGAGTTGATCGGCGCCTCCCTGGACGATCCGCGCAGCTTCAGCCTGATTGCCATTCACGCCAACAATATCCCGGTCGATTTCAGCGATGACGCCATCGCCGAAGCCGAGAAGGCCAAGCCGACGATCGATCTGGAGGGCCGCGAAGACCTGCGCGACATACCGCTGATCACCATCGACGGCGCCGATGCCCGCGACTTCGACGATGCGGTGTGGGCCGAGAGTGACGGGAGCGGCGGCTGGCATGCCATGGTCGCCATTGCCGATGTCGCCCATTACGTGACACCGGGGAGCGCGCTGGACCGCGACGCCCTGGCGCGCGGCAATTCGGTATATTTTCCCGACCGGGTGGCGCCCATGCTGCCCGAGGCCCTGTCGAACGAGCTCTGCTCCCTGAAACCAGACGAGCCGCGCCCCTGCCTCGCCGTTCATCTGTGGATCGACGGCGACGGCAGGCTCAAGCGCCACCGCTTCCTGCGCGGCCTGATGCGTTCGACCGCCCGGCTGACCTACGAGCAGGCCCAGGCGGCCCGTGACGGCCAACGCGCCGACCCGCCTGACGCAATCGCGCCGCTCTATGGCGTGTTCGAGGCCTTGATCAAGGCGCGCGGGAGCCGCGGCGCCATCGACCTCGACCTGCCCGAACGGATGGTCACCCTGGGAGACGACGGCCATGTGGAGTCGGTCGCACCGCGCCGCCGCCTCGACAGCCACCGGCTGATCGAGGAGCTGATGATCTGCGCCAACGTCGCCGCCGCTGAGACCCTGGAGAAACGAGACACCGCGGCGATGTATCGTATCCACGACGAGCCCGGCTTGGAGAAGCTCACCGAGCTGCGCGATTTCCTCGCCGGCTTCGACATCGCCCTGGCGGTGGGCAAGAGCCCGAGGCCGAGCTATTTCAACCGCATCCTGGCCGACGTTGCGGGCGAACCCCACGCGCCGGCGGTCAATACCGCCATCCTGCGCAGCCAGGCCAAGGCCGAATACAGCCCCGACAATATCGGCCATTTCGGGCTCAACCTTTCGCGCTACTGTCATTTCACCTCGCCGATCCGGCGTTACGCCGACCTACTGGTCCACCGCGCCCTGATCCGCGCCTTGAACCTCGGCGCGGGGGGATTGCCCGAGGGCGCCGAAGATCGTTTCGTCGATCTCGGGGAGAAGATTTCCGCCACCGAGCGGCGCGCCCAGAAGGCCGAACGCCAGGCCATGGACCGCTATATGGCCGCCTATATGGAGGACCGTATCGGCGCCGTATTCGCGGGCCGGATCTCGGGTGTCACCCGCTTCGGCCTGTTCGTCACCCTCGATGAGACCGGCGCCGACGGCATCGTGCCGCGCCGCAGCCTGGGCGCCCGGGTGGATGTCGACGAAGCGGCCCGCACGATGACGGCCGGGGGCCGGGTTATCAGGCTCGGCGACGCGGTCGAAGTCCGCCTGCGCCAGGCCGAAGTCGCCACCGGCAGCCTCGCCTTCGAGCTGTTATCGGGGGGAAGCGAGATCAAGAGCCGCCGAAAGTCGAAACCGTCCCGGAAACGACGCCGACGTTGATGCGCTACTCCACCTTGACCATCATCGGTTTGCCTGTTTCACCGATCTGGAAAACGATGAACTTGGCCCGGTGGTCGGCGCTCAGGTTCTTGCCCTGCATGACCCCGCCGGGAGGCTCCTCAAACAAATCTCCCGCCTTCAGGATGAGCGGCGCGTCTCCTCCCATATCCACGGACAGGCCGCCTTCAAGAATATAGACGAAGACTTGACCGGGGTGGAAATGCTTGCCCCCCGACAAAGCCGGGCGGAACCGTGAACCGTTTGACCATCAATTGCATACCCGGCACGCCGACGAGAGGCCCATCGAACAGCGACTCAACTTTCGGCTTGGCCTCGGAATGCGCGGCGGCCTCGATGCTGGAAACCGCGAAGACACCAATCGCCATCGCGCCGATGACACCGATCTTGCAGACCAATTTTGTTATTTGCATCGTACCCCCCTATCTGGATTTTGCAGGTTGCGAAGACCGCCCGCAGGGCTGTCCCCAATCGATTATTGGAATGACTCTACGCTTCGCCCCACCGGCTTACAACCGGATCAGCGCGTGAGGGAGGGCGGTCGACGGGGTGACGATCAGATCACGGTGGATGCCGAACAGGGCATATAGCGGGACCCGGAGGGTTTTCGTGAATTTTGTCCGGCTTTTGATCAAATCAAAGTGTTACGTAGGCTTGATATGCCACCCCAGCGGCGAGGGAGCCGGTCAGGCCGAGGGCCAGATACCACAGGAAGACGGGCCGCCTGACCAGGGCGAAGACCGCCATGGCGGCGGGAATGCTGGTCACCCCGCCGGCCACCATGAAGGCGAGCCCGGCGCCCGGCGCCATGCCGAGATCGACCAGGGCCGAGACCGTGGGAATGGCGGCGTAGCCGTTGAGATAGGCGGGAACGCCGATGATCACCGCCAATGGGATCGCCCATGGGCTGTCGCCGCCGAGGGAACTTGCGATGGCCTCGCCCGGCACATAGGCGACCATCAGGCTCTCGAGCAGGAAGGCCAGGGTCAGCCATTTGAACAGGAACCAACCGGTGGCCCGCGCCTCGGCGGCAAACAGGGCGCGGCGTCCGCCCTCTCGCCAGAAACGCCAGAGCAGCTTCGTCCCGCCGTCCAGTCTGGGCCCGCCGCAGCCACTTCCGCGGCCGCCATCGAACGCCTTGAGCGGGTTGGCGAAGGCGCCGCGGGCGACCAAGGCATGGGTAGCGAAACCGGCGATCAGGCCGATAGAGAAGGCCGAGAGGGTTTTGGCCAGGGTGAATTCGAGGCCCATGACCGGCGCCATGAGGACGAACATTTCCGGATCCATGAGCGGCGAGGCGATCCAGAACGCCATAACCGGCGCCAGGGGAACCCCCGAGGCGAGCAGGGCGGCGATGATCGGCACCACGCCGCAGGAGCAGAAGGGCGATGCGGCGCCGAACAGGGCGGCGAGGAAGATCACCGGCGCCTGTCTGCCGCTGAATACCACGGCGATCTGGCGGTCCAGCCCGGTCGCCTTGACCGACGCCGCGACCAGCACCGAGGCAAGCAGGTACGGAGCGATAAAGACCAGGCTGTCGAAGGTGAAGATCAGGCTGTCGAGCGACTGGCCTGGAACCGCTACGAGCAACAGAGTGAACAGGCCGAGGGTGGCGAGAACCACCCGGTCCATGCGGCGGACGGCGCCCAAGGCGAGGCTTGTATCGGTCATCTCAGCTTGCCTCTTGATCCAGCTCCGCGATCCCGACACCGGCGCAGCATTCCTCGGTCAGCATATCGACCAGGGCCTGCATCAACGCGTAATCGACCTTGCAGCGCAGCACCCTGCCCTGGCGCTCCTGGCTGATGAGCCCGCCGGCGACAAGATGGAGGATGTGGTGGGACAGGGTCGAGGCGGGCATCCCCATATGACGCCGGATATCGCCGACAGACAATCCGTCCCCCCCGGCGCGGACCAGCAGGCGGACGATGTCCAGGCGCGTCGGGTTGCCGAGTTTTTCGAGACATTGCGCCGCTTGATGGGTTTCCATAGTCGACACATAAGCCGCCACCCGATTAGAGTCAACGATAATTCTAGAATAGTCGAATAGTTTTGATAAGCCACGGTTGACTCAGCTCCTGTGCGCCCCTACCTAGAATTCATGCAATTCCCCGACCCGTTGATCCGTGGCCGCCTGATCAAGCGATACAAACGGTTCCTGAGCGACCATGAGATCGATGGCGGCGCGGTGGTTGTGGCCCATTGCGCCAATCCCGGCGCCATGCTGGGGCTGGATGAGCCGGGCTCCGAAGTCTGGTTGTCGCCGGCGCGCAACCCGGCGCGCAAGCTCAAATATTCCTGGGAACTGCTGCGAGTCGGCGACTCTCTGGTCGGCATCAACACGGCGCTTCCCAACGGCATCGTCGCCGAGGCCATCGAAGCCGGCAAGATACCCGAACTCTCCGGCTACGACTCCCAGCGCCGCGAAGTGAAGTACGGCAAGAATTCCCGCATCGACATCCTGCTCGAAGACCACAGCAAGCCGCCCTGCTACGTCGAGGTCAAAAACGTCCATCTCAAGCGCCATGGCCGCGCCGAGTTCCCGGATTCGGTGACCGCGCGGGGCGCCAAGCATCTTCGCGAATTGGCCGATATGGTGGCCGAAGGCGCCCGCGCCGTGATGGTCTATCTGGTGCAGCGCGAAGACTGCGATAGCTTCGCCATTGCCGGCGATCTCGATCCGACCTACGCGGAGGCCTTCGCGCGGGCGCGCGCCGCCGGCGTTGAAGCAATCTGTTATTCTTGTAAACTGACGACGCAATCAATCACCCTGGATCGGGCCTTACCATTAGATTTAGAGGGCCCGTCCAACCAGACGGATCATAAGGAACTTCACCAATCGTGAAAATCAGCGAAAGCCGCACGGCGGAAGGCATCCTCATCCATGGCGCCGAGGACTATGAAGCGATGCGTGGCGCCGGCAGGCTGGCCGCCGAGACCCTCGATTTTATCACCCCGCATGTGGCGCCGGGCGTCACCACCGGCACGCTCGACGATCTCTGCGCCGATTTCGTGCGCGATCACGGCGCGGTCTCGGCGCCGCTCAACTATCGCGGTTTTCCCAAATCGATCTGCACCTCGATCAACCATGTGGTTTGTCACGGCATTCCCGGCGACAAGCGCCTTCAGGACGGCGATGTCCTGAATATCGACGTCACCCCCATCCTCGACGGTTGGCACGGCGATTCGAGCCGCATGTTTTTGGTCGGCGATGTCCCGCTCAAGGCCCGGCGCCTGGTCGATATAACCTATCAAGCGATGATGCGCGGCATCGCCGTAATAAAGCCCGGCGCCACCCTGGGCGATATCGGCCATGCCATCCAGTCCTATGCCGAGGCCGAGCGCTGCTCGGTGGTTCGCGATTTTTGTGGTCACGGCCTCGGGCGGATATTCCACGACGCTCCCAATGTGGTTCATTACGGCCGGCCCGGCGAAGGCGTGGTGTTGCGCGAGGGCATGTTTTTCACCGTCGAGCCGATGATCAATCTCGGCACCCATGAGGTGAAGCTGTTGAAAGACGGCTGGACCGCCGTCACCAAGGACCGCGCCCTGTCGGCGCAGTTCGAACATTCGATCGCGGTTACCGCCGACGGCCATGAGATCTTCACCCTGTCGCCTACGGGCAAGACCGCCCCACCCTACGATTGATCGCCATGGCCGGCAAACCGGATAAACCGGCCGGCCACTCCGGTCATCGCGAGCGCCTGCGCGACCGTTTCCTCAATGCCGGCCCCGACGCCCTCGCCGATTACGAACTGCTTGAGCTGGTCCTGTTCAGCGCCCTGCCACGGGTCGACACCAAAGCCACCGCCAAGGCTCTGCTCGCGCGCTTCGGTGGCTTCGCCGCCGTGATCAGCGCCGAACCCCGGCGTCTCGAAGAGGTCAAGGGCATCGGGCGCGCCGGCGTGGTCGCGCTCAAAGCGGTGCAGGCGGCGGCCCTGGCCTACATGCGCGACGAGATCATGGAGCAACCCATATTGAGTTCGTGGGACAAGCTGTTGCACTATTGCAAGGCGAGCATGGGCCATAGCACCACGGAGCAGTTCCGCATTCTGTTTCTCAACAACAAGAACGTCCTGATCGCCGACGAGGTCCAGCAAAAGGGCACCGTCGATCACACCCCGGTATACCCCCGCGAAGTGGTCAAGCGCGCGCTGGAGCTGGGCGCCACCGCCCTGATCATGGTCCACAACCACCCGAGCGGCGACCCGACGCCGTCCCAGGGCGACATCGCCATGACCAAGCAGGTGGTCGAGGCCGCGGCCAAGCTCCAGATCAGCGTCCATGACCATCTCATCATCGGCCGCAACGACCACGCCAGTTTCAAGGCCATGGGCCTGCTATAGCATCGGCGCCGTGAAAAATTTCCACACCGTGTTCCGGGCAGCTCTTTTGTCCCTGACGCTCATGGGCGGCGCCGCCATGGCGGAGCAGATCCTGCTCCTGCCGGATGGGCAGTCGGTGATTTTGAAGGACGATGGGACTTGGGCCTATGTGGAAGAGAAAATTTCCGGCGCCCTGCGCCTGGATTTCGGAAAATCCAAATATCAGCAAGGGCAATGCTATGCATGGCCCAGCCTGACCAACGACACGAACAAGTTCGTCGACGGCCTGGCGATAAATTATTCAACCCATTCCGCTAACGGCGCGACCCTCAGAACCAGCACGCTGAACTTCAATGTAATCGGTATCGGAAAAGTCGTAACGCAGCAGGAATATTTGACGAAATTCGCCGCCGCCACCTGCAATGACGTCGCCTATATTCAGATCGACAGTATCGACAAATGCAAAATAGCCGGCAAAAGCAAAAATATTCAAATTTGCTACGACCTCTTGGTCGTTTACGCCGAAGTCATACAGGCGATTAAATAAACATCATCCATCCGCCTCCATGATCCCCTCGATGATCCCCTGGGCGAACTCAGCGAAGACGGCATTATGGCGGTCGATGTCGGCGGCGCTGGTCTCCGGGGACACCAGGGCGACGTTATAAAAAATCGTCAGCATGATCCCCCGGTTGAGGAAGAACAGGCGAAACAGCCTATCCAGGACCGGATCGGCGCCACCCCGCGCTTCGGTGGCGTTTGCCGGCTCCCCTCCCGACCAGCGGTATTCGACCCGGGCGCCGAGCCGGGCGACGCCCCAGGGCAGGCCGTGGCCCGCGATGATCTCGGCGACCCCGGCTTCCAGGCGCTTGGCCTGGGTCGTCATATGGTCATAGGCGGCCTCGGTCATGACCTCCTCGAGCGAGGCCCGCATGGCGGCCATGGCGAGGGCGTTGCCGGCCAGGGTGCCGCCGATGCCGGTGACGAAACTGTCGAGGCCGTCGAGCCAGGCGGCGATCTTTGCGCCGACCGCCGCGCTATAGCCGTAAACCGCCGCAGGGAAGCCCCCGGCAAGCGGCTTGCCCAGGGTAATCAGATCGGGCTGCAGGCCGTATTCCCTGACACCGCCGCCCGGCCCGGCGCAGATGCTGTGGGTCTCATCGATGATCAGCAAGGCCCCGTGATCGCGAGTGGCGGCGCGCAGCGCCTCGTGAAATCCCGGCTGGGGAAACACCAGCCCGACATTGGTCAGCGCCGGTTCGCACAGCACACAGGCGATATCGCCCTCGGCGAGGGCCGCTTCGACGGCGGCAATGTCGTTGAATTCGACCATGCGGCTGGTCTCGCCCGGATCGATGCCCGGCCCCATGTTCTCGGCGCCGGGGCGCATGACGCCGTTCTCCAGGGTCGCCAGGGTCTCGTCGAGACTGCCGTGATAACAGCCGTTGAAAAGCAGCACGCGCCGCCTGCCGGTGACCGCGCGAGCGATCTTGATGGCGAAGCGGTTGGCGTCGGTGGCGCTCAGGGCGAATTGCCAATGGGGCAGGCCGAAGCGCGCCGCCAAGCCCTCGCCCACATGGATTGAATCTTCGGTCGGCAACATGAAGCTCATGCCGCCCGCGGCCTGGGCCGCCAGCGCCTTGACGACCGGCGCCGGCGAATGGCCGAACAGGGCACCGGTGTCGCCGAGGCAGAAATCGATATAGTCATGGCCGTCGACATCGCGCACATGCGCCCCCTTAGCCTCTTCGATGAACAAGGGATGAGGCGATGCCCACTGGGTCATCCAGGGCATGGGAACGCCGTTATGGAGCGAGTGCTTGGCACGCTCGAACAGGGCCAGCGACCGGCCGTTCGCCGCGCTGAATCTGCGCTGTTCCGCTTCCAGCAGGGCCGCGTACCGGTGACCTTTCCTCAACAGTCGGCGAGGGGCAATAATTCGAGCTTATCGAGCCGGCCCTCGATGACAAAATTGCCGTAATCGAGGGTCAAATGGCGCGCAACTCCATTGGCCTGCAACAGCATCCCAACTTCCACATCGGGTTCCGACGCCGCCGAGGAGGCGCCGTAAAACGCCAGGCGGACAGGCCAGACCTGTGGCGCCACCTGTTCGCCGGCCAGAATTTGCGCGGCTCGAGGCGGGCCGATGAAGGCGCCGACCCGGTTGGCGCCGTCCTGAGTGGTCCCATCGAAGACAACGCGGCTGACGAAGCTCTCGCCGGCCTCGGCGGCAGCGATCAACAGGGCGGTATGTTGGCTGGGAAACAACGTGCCGGGCGCGAGTTCCAAGGTCACCCCCGCCGGCCTGCCGAGCACCACCACGCCGCCGCCGCCATCCGAGTCCAATCCAGCCTCCCCGCCGAGGGCCTCGACGAGGACGTCATCCTGCTCGGTCTTTTGCTCGAAGCGGAAGCGCCGGCCGGCTTTCGATTCCCAACTGGCGAAGCTGGTATAGGAACGAACGGAGTCGCCATGAAAATTGACGATGGTCAGAGCAATTCGCTGCTTGAGAGTCCAGCCGTCGCAAACATCGACGACCTCGATGAGCATCTGGCCGTGGAGTTCAGCGATGTCGCTGGTCCGGCTCGCCGACTTCAGGCTCATGTCGTAGATCGCCATATGAGAGGCCATGACCGACGTTACAGCCTGTGCGTAGGCCGGAGCGGGCAGCATCAACAGGGCGGCAACAAATAAAATCCGATGACCAAGCGCGTTCATGGCAAAGCACCCAAAGTTCCCATCAATCAACTAGGCGTGAGCCTAGACCAATATCCGCTTACCCGCGAGGTTTTCACGGGCGTTGGCCGAGGGAACGAGGCAAATCCTACCGGGCGGCAGTTCCTACCCTGTCGAGACAGCTTAAGGGTCTTATAATCATGTTATTTTACAACAGGTTACCCATGGCATGCGGCTTGCTATCCTTATCTGTAATAGCGCGCCGTCAAAAGGCGCCGAGGTCTTTACAAAGGAATTTGGGTACATGTCGAACCAATATGAGAATTCTGCCCTGGATAACATCGACTTGATGGACAATGTCGGGGTAATCGCCGACCGTCTGGTGGCGACATGCAATTCGACTTCCGGTGCCGACGGCGCCAGCCTGCGCGGCCTGCTCGAACAGGCGTTGATCGTTGCCGCCGAGGCCCAGCAACAGCTCACGGCTCAGTCCGAGCGCATTGCCGTGCTCGAGACCTTGTCCTATCGGGACGAATTGACCGGCCTGTTCAACCGCCGCGGATTCAATGAGCGGCTGTGCCACGCCCTTGCCATCTCCCAGCGTTTGGACAGCACCGGCGTGCTGGCCTTCATCGACCTCGACAATTTCAAGGCAATCAACGACTCCCTGGGACACCAGGCCGGCGACGAAGTGCTGCGCCATGTCGCCAGCCTGCTCTTTGAAGGTGTGCGCACCATCGATGTCGCGGCGCGGCTCGGTGGCGACGAATTCGCCATGATCCTGGTCCACACCACGGCGCACAACGGCTGCCAGCGCATCAAGTCCCTCGAATTGGCGGTCAATCATTTGATCGTTGATTTCGATAACGCGCAGATTCCGGTGCGCGCCTCGTTCGGCGCCGTGCCCTTCGATCGCAGTGACGATATCGCCAGCCTGATCGCCCGGGCCGACGCCGAGATGTATAACCAGAAACGCGCCAAGCCGCCGGTGCTGCGTCCCTGGCTCCACCGCATGGTCTAGCCGCGTTGCGCCCCTCTCCGACTGTGGTTGATCCGTGAGCTATCCTTGCTATAACAGGATGCGACGAACAACCATGCACTAGGAGAAACGCCCCCATGGCCGGCACCATCGACAGTAGATTAGCCGAACTCGGCATTGAACTTCCTGAAGCCTCGGCGCCCGCCGCCAACTACGTGCCTTACGTGGTCAGCGGAAACAGTGTCTATATTTCCGGCCAGGTTCCGGTGCTCGGCGGCGAACTCAAATATATCGGCAAGCTCGGCGGCGACGTCAGCGCCGACGACGGCTATCAGGCGGCCCGGCTGTGCGCGCTCAACATCATCGCTCAACTCAAAGCGGCTTGCGGCGGCGATCTCGACCGCGTGGTGCGCTGCCTGAAGCTCGGCGGCTTCGTCAATTCGACCCCCGACTTCGGCGATCAACCGAAAATCATCAACGGCGCCTCGGACCTCATGGTCGAGGTCTTCGAGGACAAGGGCAAGCACGCCCGTTTCGCGGTGAGCGCCGCGAACCTGCCCTTCAACGTCGCCGTCGAAGTCGACGCCATATTCGAAATAGCCCGAGTCTAAGAGAGCCCACCCATGAATGGCGGTGACGCCCTGGTCGCCACCTTGCTGGCCCATGGCTGCGACACCGGGTTCTGTGTGCCCGGCGAGAGCTATCTCGCGGTGCTCGAGGCGTTGCGCCGTGAGGCCGCGCGCTTCCGCCTGATCACCAACCGCCATGAGGCGGGGACCACCTTCGCCGCCGAGGCCTACGCCAAGCTGACCACCAAACCGGGTATCGCCTTCGTCACCCGGGGACCAGGTGCCACCAACGCCGCCATCGGCCTGCACACGGCGGATCAGGATTCAACGCCCCTGGTGCTGTTCATCGGTCAGGTGCCGAGCGCCCATCTCGGCCGCGAAGCGTTTCAGGAAATCGACTACGCCCGGATGTACGGCGGCATCGCCAAGGCGGTGATCGAGCCCAAGACACCCGCCGAGGTTGCCGGCGCCACCGCGCAGGCGCTTGCGCTTGCCGCCGCCGGCCGGCCCGGCCCGGTGGTGGTGCCCCTGCCCGAGGACGTCACCGAGGGCGATGCCGGCGATCCGGAAATTCCCCAGCCCCAACCGCGCATCGCCACGCCGCCCGACGCCGGCGCCGTGGCCGAAGCGGTAGAGCTGATCGCCCGTGCGCGCCACCCGATCATCATATCGGGCGAGATGGTCTCCTATGAAGGCGCCCACCGGGCGCTCGCCGACCTCGCCGAGGCCAGCGGCGCGGCGGTCGTCGCCGCGTTCCGCCGCCAGGACACCTACCCCAACCGGGCGGACGCCTATATCGGTCACTACGGGCTCGGACGCGCCGCTTTTCAGCGCGAGGCCTGGGCCGAATGCGATCTGGTGATCGTCGCGGGCAACCGGCTCGACGCCATCACCACCGAGGATTACAGCCTGCTGCGCGACGACCAGAAACTGATCCATATCCACATCGACCCCACGGTCATCGGCAAGACCAGCCCCGCCGATGTGGCCATCGCCGCCGATGTGGGCGCCGCTATGAGCGCCATCGCCGATGCCTTGCCGCCGCCGCCGAAGGCCCGCCTGGAGTGGCGCCATAAGGTCCACCAGAATCTGCGCCGCTTCCAGGACGAGCCGCCCGAGGCACTCGGCGAAGTGGATATGGCCGTGGTGGTCAGGACCCTGGCGGCGCGGCTGAAGGGCGAGGATCACATCCTGTCCAACGACGGCGGTAATTTCGCCAGCTGGGTGCATCGTTATTTCACCTACGAGTTGCCCTACAGCCAGGCGGCGCCGAGCTCGGGCGCCATGGGCGCCGGGGTGCCGGGGGCCTTGGCCGCCAAGCTGGCCCGGCCCGAGGCCACGGTCATCGGCATGGCCGGCGACGGCGCCTTCCTGATGACCGGCCAGGAGCTTGCCACCGCCATGCTCCACGAGTTGGATATCAATCTGATCGTCTGCGACAATTCGGCCTACGGCACCATTCTCATGCACCAGCACCGTACTCAGGGGTCCGAGGCCTACCACGGCGTCGCCCTCAAGAGCCCCGACTTCGCCGCCCTGGCGCGGGCCTACGGCGCCGCCGCCTGGACGGTCGAGCGCACCGACCAGTTCGCCGCCGCCCTCGACGAGGCCCTGGCCCACGACGGCCCCACCCTGATCCACCTCAAGACAGACATCCGCGACATTTCGGCCTATGGTCCGTTGGACGGGTAGACGTCGCTTACCCGACAGTTTTCACTGCTAACCTTGAGGACCGGGCCATGAGATTTTTCAATCCAGCATCCATTTCCGCGCCGGCGTCCAATTACAGCCAGGGCGTCGTCGTCCCGGCAAATGCCGAGCGTCTGATCATCGCCGGTCAAATCGGCGCCAATCCCGACGGCTCCCTAGCCGAGGGGCTGGAGGCGCAGATGGAGCGCGCATGGCTCAATATGTTTGCGATTCTCGAGGACGCAGGCATGACCAAGAAGAACCTCGTCAAGGTCACCGTTTTCATGGTCGGTCACGACCTTACGGCCCGCTATCGCGAGACCAGAGACCGCATGCTTGACGGCCACGCACCGGCGGCGACCTATCTGGTGGTGAAGGGGCTGGCCAGCCCCGAAATGCTCTTCGAAGTCGAGGGCGAGGCGGTTGCCTCGTGAACCAGCAAGCCCCACATTGACCCCATGGGAGGTAGCGAACGTTCTACATCTACTGCGAAGGCTATCGGCGCATTTCTATCGCTGGCCTTGCTGCTGCTGGCCACCGGCCCGGCCCTTGCTTTCCCGAGCGAAACCCTTGAGTCCGTGGTCAGCGTATTGCCGGAATGGCCGAGCGATGCGCCCCTGCCCGAACTTCCCGAGGGCAGCGGTGTCGCTGTTCTGGTCGGCGGCTACATCGCCACCAACCTCCATGTGCTGGGCCGCGCCACGGTTGTGAAGGTCCGGCTCCACGACGGGCGCATCCTGCCCGCCGAGATCATCGGCCGCGATCCGCCGACCGATATCGCGCTGCTCAAGCTGGCGCTCGATCTGCCGCTGCTGGCCGCCGGGCCCGAGCCGGCGTTCGGCGATCGCGTCTGCGCCCTGGGCAACCCCTTCGGCCTCGGACTCTCCCTGAGCTGCGGCGTGGTCTCGGCGACGCGGCGCACGAACACCGGCTTCAACCCCATTGAGGACTTCATCCAGACCGACGCGGCGGTCAATCCCGGCGGCTCGGGCGGCGCGCTGCTCGATGGGCAAGGCCGTCTCGTCGGCCTGGTCTCGGCGATCTTCACCAAGCGGAGCGACGCCAACATCGGCGTCAATTTCGCCACCTCGCGGGCGCTGCTCATGCGGGTCGTCGAGGACCTCGTCGTCCACGGCCGGGTGATTCGCGGCAAGTCCGGCCTGCGCGTCGCCAACCTCGACGACGACGAGCGCGCCCTGATCGTCGGCGTCCGGGTCATGCGCGCCACCGGCGCCGCCGAGACCGCGGGCCTGGCCACCGGCGACATTGTTACCCTGATCGCCGGCCGCGCCATCCAGCGGGCGAGCGACGTTACCAGCGCGCTCCAGCTCCACCGCCCCGGCGATGCCATCGAGATTACGTTCAGCCGTGACGGGGAACGCCGCGCCACCATCCTCATCCTCGCCCCCTAATGGGCGACAGCGAGCGTCCGGCTTATGTGGCGAGGGTCGTCAAGGGCATCGGCGAGATCGATGCGGGCGATTGGGACGCCTGTGCGGGAGCGGACAATCCCTTCGTCAGCCACGCCTTCCTGGCGGCGCTCGAGGAGTCCGGCTCGGCAGCACCCGAGACCGGCTGGGCGCCCCATCATATGCTGCTTGAGGACGCCCTCGGCCGGGTTCAAGGTGTCGCGCCGCTCTATCTGAAAAATCATAGCCAGGGCGAATATGTCTTCGATCACGGCTGGGCCGACGCCTTCGAGCGCGCCGGCGGGCGGTATTACCCGAAGCTCCAGCTCTGTGTGCCGTTCAGCCCGGTCACCGGCCCCCGGCTCATGGTCCGGCCCGGCCCCGCCGCCGGGGCGGCGCGAAGCGCCCTGATCGCCGCCTGCAAGGAACTCACCGAGCGGACCGGGATCAGTTCGCTCCATGTGACCTTCGCCACACAAGACGACTGGCGGGCCCTCGCCGCCGCCGGGTTTTTGCAACGCAGCGACCGCCAGTTCCACTGGACCAATGACGGTTATGCGGATTTCGAGGGCTTCCTGGCGAGCCTCGCCTCGCGCAAGCGTAAGGCCGTGCGGCGCGAACGGCGGGGCGCGCTCTCCTCGGGGCTGGCTATAGAAATACTCACAGGAAACGACTTTAAAACAAAACATTGGGATGCGTTCTTCGCCTGTTACGTCGAGACGAGTCACGATAAATGGGGCACCCCTTATCTCAATCGCGAGTTCTTCGCCCGGCTCGGCGAGACCATGGCCGACAAGGTCGCGCTGATCACCGCCGTGGACGATGGCCGCATCGTCGCCGGCGCCCTCAACCTAATCGGCGCCGACACCCTCTATGGCCGCAACTGGGGTTGCCTCGGCCATTACCCGTTCCTGCATTTCGAGGTCTGCTATTACAGCGCCATCGAGTTCGCCATCGAACGCGGCCTGACCACCGTCGAGGCCGGCGCCCAGGGACCGCACAAGATCGCCCGCGGCTATCTGCCGGTGCGCACCCATAGCGCCCATTGGATCAGCCACCCCGGCCTGCGCGACGCCATCGAGGATTATCTCATGCACGAGCGCGACGCGGTCGACGGTGAAATCGAAGCCCTGGGGGAATATTCGCCGTTTCGCAAGGAAGATTAGGAACCACGGAAGATGAGCCGTCAGCTGTCAGCGGTCAGCTTAACAACATTTCTTGGCTGAAAGCTGACAGCTGACGGCTCTTCTCCTCTGTATCTGAAGCTACTTAACCGGCTCCAGAGTATCAGCGCCCTTCTTCTTTTTCTTTTTCTTCTTGGGCGGCGGGCTGTCGGTGAATTCGAAGGTGAACTCGCCGCGCGCGACGGAGACGGTGACCCGGCCGCCCTTGGCCAGACGGCCGAACAGCAGCTCGTCGGCAAGCGGCTTCTTGATCGATTCCTGGATCACCCGGGCGAGCGGGCGGGCGCCGTTCTCGCCGTCGTAGCCGAGCACCGCCAGCTTGTCGCGGGCGTCGGGAGTCAAATCGATGGCCACGCCCTGATCGGCGAGCTGGCCTTCGAGTTCGCCCAGGAACTTCTCAACCACCTGAGCGACAATTTCGGGCGACAGGCCGGCGAACCCGATAATCGCGTCGAGCCGGTTGCGGAATTCCGGTGTGAACATGCGCTTGATCGCTTCGTCGTCTTCGCCCTCGCGCTTGTCGCGGCCGAAACCCATGGCCGGCTTGGCCATATCGGCGGAGCCCGCGTTGGTGGTCATGATCAGGACAATATTGCGGAAATCGACGTTCTTGCCGTTGTGGTCCGTGAGCTTGCCGTAATCCATGATCTGCAACAGGATGTTGAACAGGTCGGGATGGGCCTTCTCGATCTCGTCGAGCAGCATGACCGCGTGGGGATGCTGATCGACCGCGTCGGTCAGCAAACCGCCCTGATCGAAGCCGACATAGCCCGGCGGCGCCCCGATCAGGCGGGAAATAGTGTGGCGCTCCATATATTCGGACATGTCGAAGCGGATCAGCTCGACCCCCATGATGCGGGCGAGCTGGCGCGCCACCTCGGTCTTGCCGACCCCGGTGGGGCCCGAGAAGAGGTAGTTGCCGATCGGCTTTTCAGGGTCGCGGAGACCGGCCCGGCCGAGCTTGATGGCCGACGATAAAGCCTCGATGGCCTGGTCCTGACCGAACACCACCGCCTTGAGGTCTTCGGCGAGCGTGCGCAGGGAATCCTTGTCGTGGCTGGAGACGCGCTTCGACGGGATGCGGGCGATCATGGCGATGATGGTCTCGATGTCGCGCACCCCGATGGTCTTGTGGCGGCGGTGCTTGGGCAGCAGCATCTGCGATGCGCCGGCCTCGTCGATGACGTCGATCGCCTTGTCGGGCAGGCGGCGGTCGTTGATATAGCGCGACGACAGCTCGACCGCCGTACGCAGGGCCTCGGCGGTGTAGCGCACCGCGTGGTGCTTTTCGTAATAGGGCTTGAGACCCTTGAGAATCTTGACCGTGTCCTCGATGCTGGGCTCGTTGATGTCGATCTTCTGGAAGCGCCGCACCAGGGCGCGGTCCTTTTCGAAATAGTTGCGGTATTCCTTGTAGGTGGTCGATCCGATGCAGCTCAGATTACCCGAGGCGAGCGCCGGTTTGAGCAGATTCGAGGCGTCCAACGAGCCGCCGCTGGTCGCCCCGGCGCCGATCACCGTATGGATTTCATCGATGAACAGGATTGCCTTGGGCGTCGCCTCCAGGGCCGCCATGACCGCCTTGATGCGCTCCTCGAAATCGCCGCGATAGCGGGTTCCCGCCAGCAGCGCACCCAGATCGAGGGCGTAGATCACCGCGCCTTCGAGAACTTCCGGCACCTCGCCGTTGACGATCTTGAGCGCCAGCCCTTCGGCGATGGCGGTCTTGCCGACCCCGGCGTCGCCGACATAGAGCGGATTGTTCTTGGTGCGGCGGCAGAGCACCTGAATGGTGCGCTTGACCTCTTCCTCGCGCCCGACCAGGGGATCGATACCGCCGCTCGACGCCTTGAGGTTGAGATTGACCGTGTAGGCATCGAGAGCGTCCTGACCCGGCGTTGTGGTGGGGGCTTCATCGTCGTCCGCGTCACCACCGGCGCCCTGGGGCGTGACCGCCTCCTCGCGGCCCGAAATTTTGGAAATGCCGTGGGAAATAAAGCTCACCGTGTCGAGGCGAGACATTTCATGATGTTCGAGGAAATAGGCGGCATGGGATTCGCGCTCGGAAAAGATCGCCACCAGGACATTCGCGCCGGTCACCGTGTCGCGGCCCGACGACTGGACATGCAGGGCCGCGCGCTGGAGCGCGCGCTGGAATCCGGCCGAGGGTTTGGCGTCGACATAGCCGTCGACGACCAGGCCGTGAAGTTCGTTATCGAGATGGTCCTCGATCATTTCGCGCAGGCCATCGAGATCGACGCCGCAGGCGCGGAACAGGGCAACGGCGTCCTGATCCTCGGTCAGCGACAGCAACAGATGTTCCAGGGTGGCATATTCGTGATGGCGGTTGTTGGCCAGCGCCAGCGCGTGATGGAGGGTTTGCTCGAGTGTGGGAGAGATCATGGCGCTATTCGCGTTCCATGGTCGCCTGCAACGGATGCTCGTTGCGGCGCGCCAAATCCAACACCTGACCGACCTTGGTCTCGGCGACGTCGTAGCTATAGATTCCGCAGACGCCGACGCCGCGCTGATGAACATGGAGCATGATACGCGTCGCCTCCTCCCGGCTTTTGTGAAAGACGCTTTCCAGCAGCATGACGACGAACTCCATGGGCGTGTAGTCGTCATTGAGGACGAGCACCTTGTACATCGACGGTTTCTT
>ERZ813253.214-NODE-214-length-22594-cov-4.359995_pt1 | contig 22594 bp, 35 predicted proteins | sample MGYA00520893_ERZ813253 | MGnify/ENA primary metagenome ERZ813253 (study PRJEB31669, sample SAMD00080414) | marine metagenome | biome: oceanic hadal pelagic zone biome; feature: marine hadalpelagic zone; material: sea water | place: Pacific Ocean:Izu-Bonin Trench...
CCACGCTGTACAACCGCAAGAAAGTCTGGTTCAAAAAATCGCTCCATCCCTTTTCCCAATGGAGATTCGCCTAGTGGAGCCAAACAACTTGGATCAGGTGCCATAAAGTCATCAAATGATTGTAATGCGTCAGTAAGTTTTACAAGCTCCTGGTTTGTCATAGTACCAATTCTGTGTTCAGGCTTGAACTTTGCAAATTCAGCAAACTTTAAAGCTGTAGTTGGTCCTACCCTTTGGAAACGCTTCGTCAAAAATGAGGTTAATGTCTCGCCTTGTACAGTACTTGCCAGTTGTTTATAGTAAAAACTTTCAGGATCCATATCAACGGAAATAGATTGCGATTCGCCAAAATCCCAGTAGGTTAATTTCTTGTTTCCTATATCAATTTCTTCAATGGTAGTCTTGCTTAATTTTTCAAAATCCATTTTTAAAAATGACATCAAAGCCATTACTGTACGAACAGGTCGTGTCAAAGCTTTCCATTTTTTTTGTGTCTTATCCATTATTTCCGAATAACTAAGATTTTTGTTGGCTAATCCTAGCTCTTTCCTAACTTTTAAGATCATATTGTCATCAACCGCCGGAATTTGATAATGAGTGTCTAACAGCATTCGTCGAATTGTTTCAACGTCAATTCCATGTGGATGCGGTCTGATGATTGTTGGAGAGGGTGGCATTGTTCTGACAACTTTCGTATACCTGTACTTGTCTCCTTTTGGATCATCAAAAGTAATTGTTGCATATGGCGTTATCAGTGAGGTTTGATAGACATAGTCGCGTATTTTTGAACCAGCTTTTGAGTAATCACCCTCTAAACGTATACTCAGTGACAGTCCAGCTTTTGCAACTTCTTTTGTTTCGTGTTTTAGTATTACAGGTTTGTTCTTCTGTATATCCAATAACATTTCATATTCATCCTGGATTTTTCCATCTGTACTACTCTTCACAATTAAGGGCTTGTTTGTTGTTATTTGGCCGTAAAGAATTGCCATTGTAGCGCCCAACCCAAACATTCCCCTTGCCTGCTTTAGACCAAATTTTGAGCCATACAGGACTGTACCAAATGCCAAAGGAACCTGCTTTGACTCAATACCAGGACCGTTGTCCCTTACGCTTAAGACATACTGTTTTGGATCAGGCTTTTCTGCATCAACTGCTTTTATCGACATGTGAACATCAGGTAAAATTCCTTTTTGATCACACGCGTCAAGAGAATTCTCGATGAATTCACGAACTGCAGTATAAAGCGACCTTGTTGGATTACTAAAGCCTGCAAGATCCCTGTTACGATAAAAAAATTCGCTAGGAGAAATCTGACTAAAAGTTTCTTTAGAAGACATCTTGATCTTCCCATAATTGCAATCTGGCGAATTTTTGTTGTCGTCTTGCAAATTCAATTTTCTTGTAAACATGTCCATGCATGCTACCACTTAGCAATGATTCAATGGCATCTATAGCAAGTTTTAGCTGTATTGGTTCACCAATAATTGACACAGTTTTCCCATAAACAGTAATGTTTGTGTTACTCAAATTTTCCATATTCACTCTTGCCTTACCACTATCACCTATTATCCTTCCTTTGATCCTTTCCATTTGTTCTGGAGATTTTGCACCAAACTCACGTAAATTAATTACATGTAAAGTATTTTCACCCTTAAGTAATCTGACAGCTTTTTGTGGTGAAAATCCTCTGCCTATTGCTGTTATAATTTCCAAAGCCTTGAAAGTTTGAAATTTTTCATCAACAATGTCACTAAAAACTTTAACTTCTCCATTTTTACTATCTATTGCTAATTTCACTGAACAAGTTTTTTCAATTTTTGATTTAATTTTTCCAGACTTACCTATTAGAACACCAATTCTATCTTCTGGAATTCTAACTAATTCTTCAAAACTCATTTAGCAAAATTATTTTTTTAGAAATCTTTTGGGATATGATCATTTTGTTTAAGCCAATCTGCTTGTGGTAATGTGTATCTCCATAGAATATCACCTCTTTCAGCCTTTCCAAATAACCAGGGTGCAATTATCACTATATCATTATCACGTATCCATACTCTGCGTTTTAGTTTTCCCCTAATTCTTCCTCTTCTAGTAACACCATCAGCACATTTTACCAAAAGGTTTTCACCCCCAAGAAGCTTGATTACTCTTCCAAACATCTCGCCTTCTTGAGGTATTTGTAATTCTTTTAATGCACTTTCGTTTAAGACTTTACGTTTACCCATAGAAAAAAGTACAAATTTTTCTATATAATTGTGATGATTTACATTTTGAAAACAAGTAAGAAAGGAACTCCATCAATCTCTTTGACTCCCTCTTGTGATCCAATTCCAATATTTGTAGACAAAGAAATTATCTCTTTTCCAACCATGTTAATGTTATTAGATCTTCTCAATAGATCCTTTGCCTCTTCTTTATCAACAACTTTTTCCGCATAACATTTTTCACTTATTTTGAGAGTAAAATTATCACGTTTGAGAGTCCTGCCTAACAAATCAGCATCACATATGTTTAGCATAAGTGTGTCGCTATGATTAATCAAACGGGCAGAAAACATTAAGCATATTTACCCTTAATCGTGGATTTTGCTCCACACGCTTCACAAATAAGAAAATGTATTCTTTTTTCCTTTTCTATTCTTGTATCAGGGCTTTGGCAAGCAAGACATTTAATGTAATCACTGACATAAATTTCAAGCAGCCGTTTAAAATCATCAGGATCCCTTTTTCCAATAAACATTGCACTATCACCGACTCTTTCAGCAGGAACTGCAAATTCTTTTGATAGATATTGTAGTAATTTAGTAGGATCTCTACGCATTATCTTTGGATATTCTACAAAATTTCTCAAGTAAGTCTTTTGTCCCTCCCACATCACATCTACTGGAGGAAGTTCAAATCTGCTATCAGCAACTTTAGAATTTTTCATCAAATTCTTTTCTATTCGTTTTAACAGCTTTTCATATTCCGACTTTGCCATAAAAACGGAAGTTCTAAGACCCTCTATATGGGTTTAGATAAAAAAAGAAAATATCCTAAGGTTTGCCTATTCGAAAAACATTAGTTCCACATTCAGGACAAGTACCTTTAACAGCAGGTCGTCCGTTTTTTAATGTAACTTCTTCAGGATCTTTAATTTCTCTTTTTGTTCTACATTTTACACAATATGCAGTTGTGCCCTTTGGTATCATTCTAATTTTTGACCGGTAAAGTCGTATTTAGGCTGCTGCTGTAAATTTTTTTTAACCAGAAACTGGATGATTGTATAATTTTTAGTGGTATTACCTAATCTTATTTAACTAATTTTGAATAAATATGAAATTTTTCAGTTATAGAAGATATTGATGTAAATTTTGAGTAAATTTTATCGGAATAAAATTTTGAAAGGTTTGTAATATAAATAATAGATTTTTGTAATTTACAAATGGCATCAACAAAGGGTATCGCAGTAACTATAGCTATTCTTGTTGGTGTTGTATCTGCTAGTTTTATGGTTTATCTAATACCTGAAGACACAACAATGAAAATTGTTGTGTCTGATTTTGAAAAACATCTTGATATTACCAAAGAAAAAGCTTCGATGGAAGTTGCAGGTATTGATGAATCATTTGAAAAATTGATGGAAAAGAAGATGAGTCCTGATGAGTACATAAGGATTGCAGAAGTTTCCTCATCACAAATTAATTCTTTGATAATAGAGCTAACTAGCAGTGGTGCTGCGCAAGAATGGTATGATAGCTATGCAAATTACATTGGTGCATTGAAAAAACTAAATGAAAAGATTACGGAAACCATTGTTGTTGCAAACTTGATGAATAGTGATAATAATTCAAATTCCATTAATGAAATGATTGCTAAAATACATCAATTAGAAATAGAATCACAAGACCTAATGAAAAAGTCAGATTATACAAGACCATAACTAATCTAGTCGTATAATACTAAACTTCATAGTAAGAATAGGAGGAAATCGTTAAAAGGTAATTTGGTTATATAGTAGATTATGTCACTGAGTGGAAAACTGGAAAAAGATGTTAAGGCTACTACAGCAAACAAATTACTAGTTATTTGCATAGATAGAGATGACGATTTAGGAAGAAAGACTGGAATTCCAACTCCAGTAGTTGGCAGAAATGCATGTATCGAAGCGGCACAAAGATTGGCTCTGGAAGATCCTGAAGATGCTGATTCTAATTCAATATTTTATGCTGTTAAAACGTATGAAGACTTGGTAAGCAAAGGATACAATGCGCAGGTAATCACAGTTACTGGTGTAGAAAACAGGGGTGTGCAAGCAGATGAAAAAGTTGCTTCGCAGATAAAGTCAGTATTAAAGAAATTTTCTGCAAACGGTGCTGTAATAGTCTCTGATGGGGAAGACGACGAGATGGTTATTCCTGTTATTCAAAATGTAATTCCGGTTATTTCAGTACAAAGGGTAGTTATGCAAGTCAGCAGAACAATTGAACATTCCTATGCAGTATTTGGTAAATTCCTAAAATTAGTAATGTACAATCCAAAATATTCTAAGTTCTTTTTAGGTGTTCCAGGAATTTTGTTATTGATTGGTGGAATTGGAGCTGTTACAGGATACAACGCTGAGATTTTTGCTGTGCTAGTTACCATTCTTGGTGGTGCATTTTTGATCAGAGCATTTGATATTGATAAAGCATGGGCTAACTGGGCAAAACCTACGCCAGAAGGATTTATCCGATTGTTTACGCTAATTACTGGACTAATTCTCATAGCAGCTTCAATTCCAGCTGGTATAACCACTGTAAGTGCAGAAAATATCTCAAGTGATGTAGGAATTGTTAATATTATTACAGACAATGTAGTGATAGGACAATTTGTTTCAGGTATGATTCCATTCTTATGGATCGGTCTTGGAACAATATTTGTAGGAATTTTATTCAGTAACTGGCTAAACAGAAAATTAAGACATATTACTGATATTCTTAGAATAATTGTCTTAGTTGCTTTGTATCCTACTGTTTATCAATTTACAAATATCCTAATGTATGAAGAAAGTTCATTTTCCTTGATCCTGCCTTTAGTAGCAGGTTTCGCAATAACATCTGCATCTGCCACTCTATTAATCCGTAGATATAGAAAAAAGAAAGATGGCAATGAATTTGAATTGTAAAACTCATTTGTTTAGAATCATATTATAATAACACATATCAGCAGCTATCTAATCCAAAAATATAGGAAAGAGTGATTAGTATGAACGGAATTTTAGACGTCGCATTAAATCTATCAGGACTCTATAGATTTTACGCTAAAAGATTAGAAAAAGAAGTTATGAAGGGTGATAGACGTAATCATATAGCCATAGTTCTAGATGGTAATCGCAGATGGGCAAAACGAAATCTAGTCATGCAAGCACATGGTCATTTTAAGGGTGCTGATGCAGTTGAAAATCTTCTTGATTGGTGTGAAGAATTTGATATAAAAATTATAACTTTGTATGTTCTATCAGCTGAAAATCTGGATAGAAAAAACGAAGAACTTGATTATATTTATGATTTAATCAAAACAAGACTAGAAAAACTCTACAATGATCCTAGAATTCATAAAAATGAAATGAGAGTCAAAGGAATAGGACGAATTGAACTATTACCAGATTCGATAAAAGATGTACTGTCAAGATTGGATAATGCTACAAAGGATTACAGCAATCATTTTCTCAATATTGCGATTGCGTATGGTGGCCAAAACGAACTGGTTGATGCAATTAAAAAGATTGGCACCAAGATAGAAGAAGGCAAATTAGATGCAAAAGACATTACCAAGGATGTAATTGAAGAAAATTTGTATACTTCGCATCTTCCTCAGCCATCAGCTGATATGATTTTAAGAACATCTGGGGAAAAAAGAATGAGTGGTTTTTTGATGTGGCAAAGTGCATACAGTGAGTTAATTTTCTTAGATGTTTTTTGGCCTGAATTTAGAAAAATTGATCTTATGCGAGCCATACGTACGTTTCAGAAAAGAAAAAGACGCGTAGGTAAATAACCTAAATAAACTAAAATAAAATCTCCAGAATATGGGAGAGGAAAAATCTGCTGGTATTGTCTTATTCAGAAATATTTCAAATAAAAACGAATTCTTGTTATTAAATTATCCTCAGGGGCATTGGGACTTTATAAAAGGAAAAGTTGAGCAAAACGAAACACCGCACGAAACAGCATTAAGAGAAACAAAAGAGGAGACCGGTATTTCTAATATTGAATTTGTAGATGGTTTTGAAGAGTCTGTAGAATATAATTTTAGATTTAAAAATGAAGATATTCATAAAACAGTTGTTTTTTTCTTGGCAAAAACTGATGAAAAGAAAATTACTCTATCTCATGAACATAATGATTTTGTTTGGCTGGAATATAACGATGCTCTAAAAAAGACTACATTTAGAAATGCTAAAAATGTGTTATCAAAAGCAAATGAACTTCTGCTAAGTACTAGCTGACAATAATTGTTTTACAGTACGTACGGGATCTTTTGAATCAAGAATTGTTCTTCCCACAATTAGAAAGTCACTGCCATTCGCAATTGCTTTCTTTGCATTGCCGCCCTGTACACCAATACCTGGTGAATAAATATCAAGTTTTTTGCCGGTAATTTTTTTGCAGTCATTTATAATTTTAGGGAAAGTTGCACCTACAATTATCCCGTCCGCTTTGTTAGATATAGCCCACTTTAAGAACAGTTGATACAATGGTTTAGGCTTTGAATTTTTTGAAAGCTTTACGTTAATCTCATAGGATGCTTTAGCTTCAGGTGCGCTCATATTACATAATGCAATTACACCCTTGTCTCGTTTGTGTGCTTCTATAACAATTTTCCTGATAGCCTTAGGACCCATAATTGGATTGATTATAATCGCGTCAAATCCAAAATCCCATAATGTTTTTGACGTTATGTGATTAGTATTCCCTATGTCATTCAGCTTAATATCAGCAATTGTTTGAAGGCCATATTGATGAGCCGTTTTATTAATTCTTATAATTTCTTTTTTTCCTAATGGAAGAAGTATATGGAAGTTTAGCTTAATGCCACAGAGAAATTTGTGTAATGTTTTGATATTTTGGATCGTTTGTGAAAAAATTTTCTTGTTTGTTGAATCATAATCATTAGCAAGTATAATTCTACTATCAGTAGATGATTGACGAATTCTAGTTTTGAATTTGGTCATAGTTGACCAATGGATGTGTCTCGTGTAGTTTAACTATTTTGATGTAAGAGTAACCATGTTCGCTGGTATTATCTACTAGGATAGGCTCAGAACTGTTAGTAGTAGTGTGTTTTAAAAATGGTTTAACCGGTTCTTCTTTTAACACAACATAGCAGAAATACGAGTCACCGTCTTCATTGAAATTAAGAAAGACTCCAAGTAACCACTCTCCCTTAAATGGAAATGCAAATAATGGAAACGGCGCTTCTTCAAAACCATAACTGAGTTTCGCTAGGCTTCCCAAGTCATCTAATTCAATAGGTTGGTATTTTTCAGGATTATTATCAGGCGATGGTTTGAGAGATTGTGGTAATGATTTTATTTTTACAATTGGGGAATACATCTTTGAATTGTCAATGGTTGAATCTACCATTAATGATTCTTCTTTACCGGATTTGAAGCCATAGCATAAGTAATGGCTAAAATTTTCAATTGGGGTATAGTAAATCACAGGGCTTTGTTTGAGCAAATCCATTTGTACCGAAAGAACTTTTGTGCCTTTATGTTCGTGAAGGAATGATACCCTGGGTGCTCTCTCTAATGCGCATACTAACCTAGTAAATTCCAAAGGTGAGTTTACTTGAATGTAACTTGGAAACTTGTCCACAAAAAATAAAACCAGAATACCAAATTAAAGTATAACCAAAACTAATCAGATCTAATGTCTATGACATCATCCACGAGTGGGCCAGTTCCGATAAGCGTGACTGGAACCTGAAGTTTGCCTTCAATATTTTTTATAAAAGATTTAGCCTCGTCACTCAGGTCGTTGAAAGATTTTACGCCTGCGCACTCAGGAAATCTTACATCTAATTTTGTAATGGCTAGTTGTGTTGCGCTATTAAGCATAATTGCCCTTCGTGCTAAATCAAAATCAAATTCTGCAGCACGCCTAGGTCTTCCTGTGACTGTGCCAAACTCGGCCCATCCTTTTTGCTCGGTTTCTTTAGCGCTAAGCTCATTAGGCATTGGTCCCGATCCAACGCGCGTCAAGTATGCCTTAAACACAACTAGAACTTCGTCCACATGTTTTGGGCCTATACCGATATCTGCACAGATGCCTGATGCAGTAACATCCTTAGAAGTAACAAATGGATAAGTTCCGTGCCATAATGATAGATGGGTACCTTGAGTGCCTTCTATTAGAACTTTTTTTTGATCTTTTAACGCAGAATTAACCTCATATGGTACATCTATAACGTATGAGGAAAGTGATTCAACATCTTTTGCCATCTTTAGAGTTCTCATTGCACGTTCAGCATTTGCAGGGCCAGTTCCTGAGCCAGTGCTTCCAATCTTTTCCTTCAATCCGCCTTTAGAATCCTGGTCAAGATGGCTTTGTTCAATTATTCCGCAATGTTTATCCAAAAATGTTCTACCTGAAGCACCAAATTCTTGTATTTCTTTAAAAAAGATATCAGGGTTAACAACTACACCAGGTCCAATCATGACTTTGGTATTTTTATTTAAAAATCCACTTGGCAACATTCGCACTTTGTAAGTAGTATTACCATCTTTGATTGTATGTCCCGCATTTGGTCCGGCTCCTCCACGAACAACAATTGATGGATTATCCTTTTTTGAAAGATATGAGATGATTTTTCCTTTTCCCTCATCGCCAAAAAAGCCACCCACCACCACAGTTGAAGGCATACAAAGAAGCTAGAGTTTTCGTCTATTTAATTCAACAACAAGTTATGATTAATAGATATGTTACAAACAACGGTTGTATTGTCTGAACCAAATTATGCAGGAAATATAATAATAAATCTTGCAAGCCTGCCAGATTTTCTTAGAAAGCCTATTCTTAAGAAAAGAATGATAGAGTTTTTCTCAATGTCAGAACCTGATAAATCAGAAATCATCAATAATGCACTAGAAGCGGGGCCAACTATACCGTTTCCAAATTTTTCAAAACTGTTCAAGACGTGGCTAGAAGTACTTTGCACACTTTCTGAAGAAAATAGGCATGCAATGTTTTCAAACTATATCAAGCATATAATCAATTCACCCGAAAAGATAATCGCGTTTAATTTAGATGGAATTCTTGAGATATTTCTCAGCTTGGAGCACTCAAATCAGGAGATTATATCAATTTCAATTCAAAATGTGTTTAAGAATTTAGAACAAGATTCAAAAAGGAAACTGATTTTACTGGTTCCAGAAAACGCTAGAAAATTGATTGGTTTTTAGGCAGGTGGTTCTTCTGGATTTCTATTTTCTTCATTTGTATAATCAGCAACGTCTCCCTCAGGAGTTAACACGCCAACGAAAATCTTTTCATGTTTTTTTAGTAGCTTTCGATGATCCTTCAATGACATGTCTAGCCTCATTTCATTTATTACCATAACACGGTTTTCCTTCCATTCGCCCCAACATTTGGTACAGCAAGGATAAGAAGATGGAACTGGTTCTAATTCCTCATTATCGGGAATTTCATTTTTACATTTGGTACAAATGCGAGCCATATTTTTGTTAATTTAACACTCCTTTTATTTTTTTCAGATCAATAGTAATAATAGATAACACGATAAATATGACATATGAAGATAAAGTGTCCAAAGTGTAAAGAAGATGCGGAACTAGCTCCAGATTTTTCTCTAGTTACGTGTACAAAATGCAATTTGGAAATTAGTTATGGGGAATATGTTAGATATATTGCACATTCTGATGCGAAATATTCTGACATCCTTGGAGATTATGCTACTAGTACTGAGGGTGAAACATCTGGTAGTCTGGATGAATGGGACTAATGTTATGATGTAATGAATCAAAAAGTTAGAAAACTTGTTCTGAAACCTTATTTAAAACAGTAACAGAGTCAGCGTAATTGGAATTCTTTCTTGAAATAATTCTAAATTTGGTAGGACTTTTAGTAGGTATTGTTGTTGGTGTTATTTCATATATAGGATTCAAAAATACTGGCAGTCCTACATTATTTAGAATATCAATAGCTTTTTTTGCAATTGGAATTGGTTTTGGAATATTAGCAACAGGATTTATTCTTGATGATTTTATTTTCAAAACTGGAGATATTAATAGAGGAATTTCAACTTTGGGTGTTGCCTCCCAAACAGTTGGATATTGGTTTATTGCATTTTCTCATACTATCAAAACTTTCTTTCCCAAATCAAGATATTTTAGATCAATAGGAGTCATACCGTTATTTTTAGTATCATTCAATTATGTTGAAAACATACTACGAGCAGTTTCATTTATTTTGTTAGTATACGGTGCTATCGAAACTCTGATATCATATATTGAGGGAAGAAAAAAAACAACTCTTTTTGTTGCTATTGGTCTTGGTCTTTTGGGATTTGGTGAGTTTATTGGATGGTACTCATTCGTATTTCCTGAAACTATTTTGTATGTATTTTCAATTCTAATTAAAATTGTGGGACTGATATCGGTTGGCATTCCAGTCTCGAAAATTCCATTACGAAAAATTTCATTTGATGAAAATTTGTAGGAGTTTAAATCTGATCGCAGGAATGCATCAGATAGTCAAAATATTTTATCGTCATAGTATATTGAAAAATATATCTCAATAGCATATAGGATATTTGGGAATGAAAGTATGACTGAACACAGGACACAAATCAAAATAGTTGGAGAAATATTAGACACAGCTACGCATGAAATTGACGAACATGATGGTACTACTATCACACATATTATTAGAAAGGCAAATATTTCACATGGACGACTTTCTACAATATTGAATAATTTAGTTTCACAAGGTCTCTTGGAACAGGTAAATTCAAAAAGATCTTATCGTTATAAAACTAGTTCCTCAGGAAGAGAATTTCTTGTAGCATACAAAACTTTTAGAGAATTCTCGGATGATTTTGGATTAACTATTTAGTTATAGCCAAGTATTAAAAAATGTAAACAATTTGAAAATTTCATGCAATGATGCTGATATACAAATAGCAGCTAAAGCAGTTAACGATGGTGCGATTGTAGTTTTTCCTACAGATACTGTCTATGGTTTAGGATGTAATCCTTACAATCATGATACAGTACTATCTCTATACGAAATCAAAAAAAGAAAAAAAACAAAACCTTTTCCTGTAATTGGATATTCAAAAAAAGAATTAGAAAAAATTGCAGAATTTAATCCGTTAGAAGAAAAAATTGCAGAAAAGTTTTGGCCTGGCCCAATTACATTAATATTAAAAGTAAAGGATAAAGAAATTCAAAAATCATTAGATCTTGATGGAAGAATTGCTGTTAGAGTGCCTAACAATCAGTGCGTTTTAGCACTTCTTAAAGAATGTAAATTATTGGTAGGTACAAGTGCCAATATTTCTGGTACTGCTCCGTTTAATGATCCGAAAGAATGTGGTAAGAATCTAAGTGGTTATGATTTACTAATAGATGGAGGAATAATTTCAAGTCAAGGTGAATCAACAATTGTTGAAATTGAAAATAATGACGTGAGGATTCTTAGAAAGGGTAATGTTTCAGAAGAAGAGATAAAAAAATTAAATTGAATCTAATTATTACCTGTGCCAGAAATCTCGAATCAGAAACAAAAAATGAGATAAGGAAAATACTTGATGAGCTTGGTGATCAAGAACCAGAAATTTTGAATGTTGGTATGAGAGGTATTTTGATGGTTAACACCATAATCGAACCGTCAAAAATTATAGATTGGGTCAAAAACAAGATAATTGAAGAACCTTGGTTAATCCGATATTGTTTAAGAATAATTCCAATTCAAAGGATAACTGATACGGAGATAGATAAAATCAAACAAAATGTAATTAAATTAAAGGATACGATTCAAAAAAACGATTCTTATAGAATTACAATTGAGAAGCGAAATACGAGTATATCATCAAATGAAATAATTACTGAAGTTGCAGAAATCTTTCCCAATAAAGTTTCATTGAATCAACCTGACTGGATTATACTAATAGAGATTATTGGAAATGAGACCGGAATATCAATTTTAAAGAATGACGAGCTGTTCAGCCTGGATAAAGCAAAACGGATGTCAGATTAGTACTGCAGCTTTTTCAACGATAATATCTTCCAATGAATCCTTAGATTGTACAACTGACAACTGATTTTTTGATACGTTGAATTGTCTTTTTAGAAATGGATGGTTATTTCTTGAAAGCGGCTTTGGGTTGAGGAACGGCTTGAGTTCGGAATAAAGTCTGCTCAAGGAAGATTTTTTGCCCATGGCAATTACCAAGCAATCCATATTCATTTTTCTTCCCGCAACCTTAATGGCTGCTGATATCTGCGTAGTAACTGCAAATCTAAGCAAAATGTCTGTTTCAATTTTTTTTGAAAGCATGGTATTGGTTTTTTTTGCATGAAGAGATATTGCAAGTATTTTTTTGGCATGTTGCACACTGAGAAGAAACTGTGGATTTACTGCTTGAATTATTAGCTGCTTGTGATTGTTTCTCAACTCATCCAAAAAATCTCTGTGAAACCTCTTGTCAAAGAGTATGTCAAACATCTCTACATTTGACTGGGCAACTGAAAATTGGATTCTACGGGAAGAGCCTCCATGTATGATTGGAATGATGCTGATTTCATCGTTGCCGTTCAGCTTTGTATCATAGCCCTGCAATGCCGAGGAATCTACCCCATTCACAGCTATGAGCAGATTATTTGTATCAAATTCTAATGTGTCTTTGGGCTTGATTTGCATGAGATGGCTAATCAATTCATTTATGGTAGATACATTTTGTTCCAAAATTATCTTATCGGTAGAAAATGATTTTTTGGCACCTCCCAGTAATTTCACAGTAATCAATACATTAACCTGAGATTAGTTCAAAATTAATCTTGTAATTATGTTGTAGTAGGAGGAGATTCTTCCACTATAACTTCACTCTTTGATTCATCCTTGGTAGGTTCTTCCACTATAACTTCACTCTTTGATTCATCCTTGGTAGGTTCTTCCACTATAACTTCACTCTTTGATTCATCCTTGGTAGGTTCTGTATCTTCCGAAAATTGTTCCTCATTTTCAGTAGATTCTGTTTTTTCTGCTTCATTTCTAAGTTCATTTTTGATAAATTTTGTAATGTATCCAGCCAGTTCATTTTTTAATATTTTAGATGTAATCGTAGATATTTTGTTGAGGGCTTCCTTATTTTCATCAAAATTAACTCCAAACATGGATTTGTTGTCTTTGAAAACCTCTATTGTCATTCGTTTTATCCTATTCACTAAATCAAGGCATTTGGACTGTTTTTTATATCTATAGAATGAGAAAACGTTTAGAATTTTGTTCTATTACATCACATAATGCGTCATAATTCATGTGTAAAACCTTGGATGCACAAAAAACTATACTTGGAATAAAGTCAATTTGGGCAGTTTTGTTTTCAAAACACCGAGAGAACCTAACCGGTCCATCAGTTTCTACTAGAATTTTATCTTTGCGTGTTTTGGAAAGCAATACTTGTTTGTCTTTTGAATAAACCATTACTGGGCCAAATGACACATAACAGTCCAAGTCCATTGCTTTTTGCAATTGCTTTTTACTTCCATCAAACCAATGTAACAAAGTGGTAGGAATGTTATATGATGGCAATATTTTGAATATCTCATCAAGTGTTTTTCTAGAATGTATTGAAACTGGTTTTCTAAATTTTTCTGCGTATGAAAGTTGAGTTCTAAAAACTTGTTCCTGTTTTATGAATTCTTCATCAGAGTTCGTATAGGTATGATCTAACCCAATCTCTCCTACTCCTGAAATTTTTTCGTTATTTTCAACAATTAATTTGAATATTGATTCAGTGTCATCCTGTGCTTTTTCTGGATGCATGCCTATGAAGGGTAAAATAAAGTCACTTTTTTTTCCAAGTTCAAGGGTTTTTTTTGATGAAGTGTAATCCATCGAGACGCAGCACGCCTTGATGCAAAGTTTTTTCATACAGTTAAGAATTAGTGGAATATCATTTTCATATTCAGTATCAGAAAGGTGAATATGAGCATCATAAAGCCAGGTCATATAACACATAACTTTGGCTGTCTAAAATAGTCTGTTTTACTCATACTTGTATTGGAATTTTTTTACTAATGATCTTTTATCATACATTTGATAAAAAAAACTATGAAGTCGTCAGAATTGGGGCTATCGGCGATGTATCGCATTTTAAAAAAATCTGGAGCTCAACGAGTAAGTGATGAATCTGCTGTTGAGCTTAGAAGGGTTATAGAGGAAATAGCCGAGGCAATTGCCAAAAATGCCGTGGAGATGTCAAGCCATGCTGGCAGGAAAACTGTAAAGGCAGAGGATGTTAAACTAGCTTCTAAGCAATTAAACAAGTATTAATCTAAAGAGTTAATTGCTGATTTTGTGTTTTTATTGATGCGGTGAGGTAGTACAGTCCGGTAGTGCGTAGGCCTGCAAAGCCTGAAGTCGAGAGTTCAAATCTCTCTCTCACCTCTTTGATCTTGGTTATTTCATAATCACCCACCACTTCTTAAGGAGAACAAAAAAGCAAAAGCAAAATTGACATCTAAAGAAGCAACTCTCTTAGATTATAGCAAAGAGGGACGTGCTCTTCTATCTCAACAATCAAGTGTACCTCTTGAAGGATTCGCGACGCATACCGTAGATGCAAGCATTGCTGAATTCATGAAGGATGCAAAAAACGAAGTAGAGAAAGGACATTTCTATCTTTTATGGCATTTGCTATACGTTGAAGAAGTACTAGAAGATGTTGCAGAAAATGCAATAATTGATGGCGCATATGATTGTGGAATTGACGCGTATTTGGTGGATACTTCAGAAAAAAGAATTAGGTTATTTCAATCAAAGTATGGTGAGGCTCACTCTATAGGAGCAATTGACAAATTCGTCAAGGACGTAGAGCGGTTCAAAAAATTAGAGCAATCAAAGATCAGACGAGATGAATTACAATATCTTTGGAAGCACCTTCATGAGAAAAATATGAAGATAGAATTGGTTTACGTAACTGATAATGATATAGACAGTTATGAAAGTGATGAAGTAAAGATTGTAGGCAAGGAGCAAATCTATCAAATACTGTGGGAACGCATTAAGAAACCGGCCAAAGGTGAAAAGGCTAGTTTAAGGATTCAAAAATGCCTTGAACATGGTAATGCATTATGCTGTATTGTTTCTGCATTTGACTATGCAGATTTCGTAGAAAGGAACGAACATTATGCCTTCGAGTCAAATATTAGAAAACATCTTGGCGGAAAAGGATCAATTAACAAAGGAATTACAAAAACTCTAGAAGAAGATCCTCATAATTTCTTTGAATGGAATAATGGTGTTACCATAACTGTGGACAATTACTCGATGAAAAATAATCAGCTTAGCCTAGGAGGAGCACAAATTGTCAATGGCGCACAAACATCTAAGAGCATTCTTGATAGAAAAAAGAAGACAAACAATCTAGATGCAGAAGTTTTGGTTACCATTATCAAAACTAAAGATGAGAAACATCAAAGAAATATCACCAAATACAGGAACTCACAAAATGCTATCAAGGGCAAGGACTATGTCTCACTAGAGGATTATCATATTTCAATACACCAACAGTTACAAAGAATAGGCTATTTCTATGAACATCAACAGGGCTCTTGGCTGAACCTTCAATCTTCGGAAAAAGCTAAATTCAATGGTGATGAAACTTACAACAAGTACCTATCAGATAAAAAAGAAAAATGTAGAATCAAAGATGATACTGCAATTGCCTCATTTGTATCATATTTTGAACAGAAACCAAATGACGTGTATGGCGGTATAGGAAAATATCTTCCCAAAGGTGCAAAATATGAAACTGTATTTGATGATGAACTAGAATGTGATTATCGATACTTCCTATTTCCACATTTAATTCGTGAATATGCTAAAAATGAATTGGGATACGACAGAAGTAATAAACAAAATAGATACAAAAAATATGCGCAGAATCTTTTTGTGGCAGTTACCGGAAGAATAATTCATAAAAACATTCTGGGAAAAAATGATGACTTTAAGAAGGATATTTTCGAATTGGAAAAGATAATTCAAAATGTTGGTTTATTCACAAAAATTCTAAAAGCCTGTGACAAGGTTGTAACAAGTTTTCTTGGAGATTTTGTGGTGGAAAGAAAGATAGATGAGGCTAATACTGCTCATAACTTTTTTTCAAACCAGGTTTACAGCAAAGATATGTTGGAAGTAATCGATTCAAAAATTAGACAAGAACGAGAAGAAATAGATTATATCAAAAAAACAATTTCTGGTCTTTAATCAAATAATTTTCAAGAAGGTAGACATCCAGCCAAGAAACTTCTTGCAGGAGGTTTACAATGGCCAGACATTCTACCGGTAATTTATAAAAAAAACTTCTATATAACAAAATATAGTTTTTATATCAAATAAAAAAAGTGCTGATGCATATGAAGTCTAATGAAAAATGTACATTATGTGGTGGAAGTATTGAACAGGTATTCTTACCTATGAAAGAATGGGGTATGGACGGACATTTATGCGGTAAATGCTATTCAAAAAAAATTGCAGAGTTTTATCCTGGCAAGCATGAAAGAGTAAACCTTTCAGAATAGCGACAGTTCCTTATCTGCTATTATTTCTTCTCAGTATATTTATTAACAGAAAAACAATTCCAAGCTAGTACATCATCCTTTATTTCAGTCTCTGTAAGAAATTTAATGTCAGTAACAGTTTTTTTCTTTTTTAGCATGTTTATTTGAAAGGTTTCAAATTTTTTGCAATCACACTCCTCAAAAAGACAACTGTCATCATCTTTCCCTTCTTCGTGGTCCTCCTTGATATGACCGCAGTTACATTTTGCATCGGCTTTGACATCTTTTTTGAATTTTGTTGAATAACTACCTAGTCGCAGATATGCAGTACCTTCCTGGCCTTTTTTAAAGCGATCATAGTGAGAAGATTTTGGAAGAACTTTGAAAAGAAATCTGTTGTTTTTGACCATACGAGATTCCGCTCCCATTATGAACCAGTAAGTATCACCTGTTTCTACAAATCTAATTTTAATAGAGTGATCGTTCCACCACTTGATCGTGTCTATCCAAAAGATCCGTGCCTTTTTAAAATCATGAAATAATGGCACTAAATTCATTCGTAGGTCATAATAACGATAAGCAATACCAACAAAATCATCAAACCACTGATATGACGAATCTGAAGACAACATTACGAAATCAAATTAATATTATATGTACTTGATTACTTTTGCAGTTATACTCTTATATCCGAGTAATTTTAAATTGTTACAATGGTAGTTTATAGAACCAGCATGCAAATTGTAGCAGATCTTTTAGTCGCTACAGATCAATGCGGACAGGAAGGAATCAAAACTACCTCATTGCTTACAAAGGCTAATCTTTCACATTCAAGGCTAGAAAAATTTGTAAGTAATTTAACTGGAGCAGAACTTATCAACAAAATTGAATACGATGGAAAGAATGTATTCGTGATTACTCCAAAGGGCAGACAGTATCTTGAGCAATACAAAAAATTTGCTGATGTTGCAGGATCTTTTGGTTTAGAAATCTAAAAGTTATTTCTTAAATTTTCTTCTTCTCTCTCTATTAGCTCTCTGTCTTTCTTTCTTCGCTTGATAAGAACTATAAACAATAACTGTAATTATGCCTCCAATTGACGCATAAAACAATAAAATGAATGGCTGTTCCCTAAGTTCACCCGTAGCTGGTTCGATAAACGCTATTGGTATTCCAATCATCAAAAAACCCAAAACCACCAAGAGGTACTTGTCCATGAGAATTTGTTCTTGTAAAGCCATATATCTTTTTGATGTTTACTGATTTACATTGTCAAAAATTCTAGAAATGATTGGGTTGGTTTTGATTGGTGGAACCATTTACTCGTTTGTTGGAATGACAGAATCAGAACTACGATGGCCAATATTTTGGTCGTGTGCTGGAGGAGCATTGGCAATCATATTATATAGAAACTACATCAGGAAAAGAAAAAAAAATACATAGATCTATATCACAAAATAATAAGCAAAATTACAAACCGACAGATCTATTAAGGAGCATTTCAGGTTAACTTAGGGGAGTATGACGGAACAAACTGTTGAATGGTGGAAGGGATTAGGAGAAGAACTTGAAACAGACATTGAAACCCTAGATGATAAAACCGAAAACTCTTAAAATTATTTTTAAAAAATCTAATAAGAAAAAAATGTTGATGATTTTTATGAAAGCCTCGAGCGAGATTCGATCTCGCGACCTAACGCTTACGAGGCGTTCGCTCTACCAGGCTGAGCTATCGAGGCACTAACCATTTCCTCTCAGAGTTTATAAAAAGCGTATCTAAGTTTGAAGCATTGAAAATATCAGTGTCAGGAATCAGAGGTATTTTTGGAAAAGACTTGACGTTACGTGATGTATTGAAATTTTCAAAGAACTTTTCTATACTAATAAATTCAAAAAAATGTGTTGTCGCAAGAGATACCAGACCGTCAGGACATATGATAACAGAAACTGTCAAAGCTGGATTAATGCAATCAGGCATAGATGTTTATGATTTAGGAATAGCGCCCACCCCTGTAGCATTTCGGGAATCGCGTAAATATGGTGCAGGAATTATTATCACTTCTTCACATAATCCTATAGAATGGAATGGACTAAAGATGGTCATTAATGGAAAAGGAGTTAACGAAAAACAGCTTGATACAATAATTAATGAACAAAATCCAAGCAAATCAAAAATCGGGGCAGAATATAAAATTGAATCTGACTATATTGATGATGCAGCAAAAATCATAGGAAGGATATCAGACATTCCTAAGGTCTCAGTAGATATTGGAGGAGGAGCTGCAAAGGAATTTTCATCGCAATTATTAGAGAAAGTTGGATGTGATGTTATTACAATTAACAGTGATTTTGAAAAAAGTTCTAGAGGACCTGACCCAACTACAGATCCATTACAGGAACTTGTAGTAAATACCAAAAACAGAGACATTGGGTTTGCTTTTGATCTAGATGGTGACCGCCTTGTAATTGTGATTAATGGAGAAAAAAAGAACCCGGATGTTACGCTAGGAATAGGCGTAGTTAAAGCACTTGAATTAGGATACAAAAATTTTGTGCTAAGTCAGGACACCAGCATATCAATTGAGAAGTACATAAAACAAAAGGGTGGAACGGTTTTCCGTTCAAAGGTGGGTGAAGCAAATGTTACTGAGAAAATGATTGAAACGAAATCCCAAGTGGGAGGCGAGGGGAGCAGTGGCGGCTTCATTTTTTCTGATTTTAACTATTGCCGCGATGGAATTTTGACTAGCGGTTTGATTGCATCTATAATTAAGAAAGATGAGTTTGCTGACGTACTAAACTTTATGGAAAAGTATCATATCATAAGGGATAAGGTGGAGTACGATTCAGAACATCATGACGACATACTGAAGGCATTGCACGACAAAATGAAGGAAAAATTCGGCAGTGTGGAAACTCTTGACGGTCTCAAGGCGATAATTGACGAAGATAGTTGGGCACTGGTGAGAAAATCAAATACTGAAAACGCCATTCGTGTGTCTGCAGAGTCTAACAGCCTGGAAAAAGTTAGAAATATCCATCAAGAGATAAAGGATCTTATCAAAGAAAGCTATGAGCAAATTAAGTGAAAAAAAAATAATTAAACTTTTTCAGAACAGACTGGGCAATACAAATTTTGTTCCGGAAGATGTTGAATCGTTTAAAATTGGAAAAAAATACTTTGTTGCAAAAGTCGACACACTTGTTGAAAGCACAGATCTTCCTCCGGGGATGAAGCTGGAGGACGCGGCAAGGAAAAGCATAGTGTCATGTGTCAGTGACTTTGCCGCAAAGGGTGTAAGACCAATTTTTGGAATCGTATCGTTAACGATCCCAAAAAGACTTTCAAGGTCAAACATAGAAAGTCTGGCTAAGGGATTTCAAAGAGCTGCAAGGGAGTTTGAACTAAAAATACTTGGAGGAGACACAAACGAGGGAAAGGAACTGGTTGTAAATTTCTCATTGTTCGGCGTTTCAGAAAAAATTGTAAACAGAAAAGGTGCAAAAACAAATCATGTAATAATTACCTCCGGACCGTTTGGTTATTCTGGAGCTGGTCTTTCGATATTATTAAAAAATAAAAATGGTTCAAAAAAATTTGAGGCGAAGGCAAAAAGAGCAGTATTTAGACCAAATTGCAGATTGACGTTTGGATTAAAAAATAAAAATTATTTTTCCTCAAGCATGGACTCAAGTGACGGACTCTCAACAACGCTTAACGAGATGTCAAGTCAAAGCAAAAAAAAATTTGTTGTTACTAGAATGCCGTCAGAAAATGATGTTTTTGACTTTGCTAGTTCAAACGGATTGAATACGAATGATCTGATCTTTAACAGCGGAGAAGAATATGAAATTGTAGCAACTGCAAGTACGTCTAATTTGCCAAGGATCAAAAAATACGCAAAAAAGCATCGAATCAAGTTATATGAAATTGGTTATGTTACAAAAGGTAGTGGGGTATTTTATAAAAAAGATGGAAAATTAATTAGAATTAAAGACAAGGGATGGCAACATCTCCAAAAATCCTAATTACAATAATGCGTGAATATGTTTTTTAAACCCCTCAAGATTGAGGTATTCATTGTCTGAAACAGAAACCGTTGCCGAAGAGGAAGTAAAGGATCCAGTGTCCGAAACTTCGTCTGAAGATGCAACGGAAACTGTTGAGGAGACAGCAACTAAAACTAGTGAGAAAGCAGAAGCAGTAACTAGTGAGAAAGCAGCAACTGTAACTAAAAAAGAAACTAAAGAGAAATGGGGCATTGCCCACATTTTCAGCAGTTATAATAACACAATTATTCATATTACTGATCTTACTGGTGCCGAAACAGTAGCAATTAGTTCTGGTGGTCAACATGTTACTGCTGATAGATATGAATCGTCACCATTTGCGGCAATGAAAGCATCTAACGCTGTCGTAGGGGCTTCTCAATCAAAAGGTTTTACAGCATTACATATCAAGGTGCGAGCAGTAGGCGGCACAGGCTCTAGAGTACCAGGTCCTGGTGCTCAAGCAGCAATAAGAGCACTCGCAAGAGGAGGATTCAAAATTGGACGTATTGATGACTGTACACCTATTCCACACGATACTACTAGAAAAAAGGGTGGTAAGCGTGGAAGAAGGGTTTAATCATTAACCATCTTTACTTTAACGTTACAACCTCTAGATTCAAAATATTGGCTTAGAAAATTCGTAAATTTTTCATCTGGTTTATACCCCTTGCATTTTTTTATCATATCTGAAAACTTGTCTTCAATTCCCATACACAATTCCTGATCCAAGTATATTTGTAAAAATGTCCAGCCAAATCGTGAAGTTGGCTCTCCAAACTTGAATCCCGAAGCAATATTACAAACGGCTGCCATCTTGGTCATGACAACTTGAATAAGTTTGATATCCTCCTCGTACTTTGTTGTACAAATTTCAAAGGAAGGCATGCTATTCTTCTGTGAAAGTTGATTTGCTTAGTTTATCGGAAAGTGATACAAACTTACCGTCCTTTTCTACGTTGATTTTGGTTTTCATTCGTACATCAATGCCAATACTTCTGAATAATGCCAAAAGATTGCCTCCATCTAATACCTCTGTAATGTCACCAGATAAGATCAATTCGGATAGTTTCAGTACTACAATCTGAGTTTCCTTAGGAAATTGCTGCTCTGCATTTTGTAAAACTTCTAGGCCCCTATAGCCTAACCGCTTGATAACAATCTCACGGGAAGATGGTTTGTTATCTCTTTGTTCCTTTTGTAATGCGGCAATTTTTTCTTGCTCCTGCTGAGAAGAAAGATTTTTTCGCATTTCTGCTAGGCGTTTTGCCTGAAGTCTTTCTAGATCCTTATCTTCTTCACTCATCCTTTGATTACACCTATTGGTACAAGTTTTGCCACTTTCGTAGCTATTCCAAGTTCGTGTGAAACATTAACCACTGCATCAACATCCTTGTATGCTTGCGGTGTTTCCTCCACTACGCCGTCACGCGTTAATGATTTTATGAAAATTCCTTTGTCATTAAGAGACTTGATGACTTCAGACTCGGTAAAATTTCGCCTTGCTTTTGAACGAGACATCATTCTTCCTGCGCCATGTGCCGTGGAACCGAAAGTTATATTCATGGAATTTTCTTGTCCTAAAAGTATCCAGCTTCCTGTTCCCATAGAGCCCGGTACTAAAACTGGCTGGCCAAGAGCATGAAACTTTGAGGTCACATCTTCCATTTTTGCAGGAAATGCCCTGGTCGCCCCCTTCCTTTGGACCCCAACTGCCTATCACATTCCATGTATTTCTTTATTTTCTACTTCACCTTTTTTACTTTCAACT
>ERZ813253.215-NODE-215-length-22482-cov-3.368642_pt1 | contig 22482 bp, 7 predicted proteins | sample MGYA00520893_ERZ813253 | MGnify/ENA primary metagenome ERZ813253 (study PRJEB31669, sample SAMD00080414) | marine metagenome | biome: oceanic hadal pelagic zone biome; feature: marine hadalpelagic zone; material: sea water | place: Pacific Ocean:Izu-Bonin Trench...
ATCCAATCGGACATCAACGCACGCGTCGAATCGTGGGGTGTTGGCGCTCCGTGTATCGCCTGTACCGAGGAGACTTTCCGGGTGACTGTGGCCATACAGCAGTTCGGCAGGCCGGGGCTGCTCATCGACCCGCAGGAGTTGCTGCTCGATCCGGGTGAGTCGGGCGAGATCGTGTTCAAGGTGCAGAACAAGGGCAACGACAAGGACACCATAATTCTCGACGTGGTGAACAGGAGTGGGTTGGAGCAGTTCGGGGTGCAGTTCTCGTTCAGTGGATCATCGTTCGAGTTGAACGCCGATGCGACGGCTGATGTGACGCTGACCGTGACGACGACGAAGGAGGTGGGTGGCGGCATCTTCGAGGTCGAGATCACCGCGACCAGCCAGCACAGCGTGGACGAAGGGGATGCGTGGACGATCAACGATGTGTTCAGGCTGGAGACCGTCGCCAAGCAGGAACTCATTCTCTCGGTGGCGGGTGTGCCGACGTGGGCGGTCTCCGTGGCTACCATCCTGCTGTTGTTGGCGGTGGTGGGTGCAATCGTCGTCGTGGTCAAACTGGTATCCAATCGGCGGTCTTTGGCGGCCGGTGACTTCGATTTCGACGACGACGATCTCGACTTCGATGACGATGATTTCGATGACCTGGACCTCGATGATCTCGACTTGGATGATCTCTAGGGTCGACACCCTCGAATATGGCGAAAACACGTGCGTAGCACGTCATCGGGGGCCATCGTCACCGAATCCTTATAGGAGTCTCTCGGTGACCGTTCACCACAGGTGACAGATGATGAACCGAAGTGCTGTTCGGAGGATGTCCCTCCTCATGCTGGTGTATGTCCTAGGCTTGTGGGCCGGTGCCGCTGGCGCGGTCTCGGCTCAGGGGATTTCCCCGAACCCGGAGATCAACGTGGCCTGCTCGCCGGCCTCGATTCCTGTTGAGGTCTACCCGGGCGCCACGCGAGTCGGTATCACCTTCTGCACCGCCACCAACCCGACACAGTACACCGAGAAGGTGCGCATACAGGTCACAGCGGGTGGACTCGCGTTCGCCGCGCCGGGTTCGGTGATAGTCGGAGCATACGACGACGCCGTGTTCGAGGTGGTCGTGCGCGGAGATGACCGGATGGCAGAAGGAAGCCGTACTGTGACCGTCTCAGCGACGGTGGACACCGCCAACGGTGTCGCCTGTCCGTCCTGCACTTCGAACACCGTCAACGCGCTCGTGACCATCATGCAGTACAGCCGACTGCGTGTCGAGGCCGAGGAACCGTTCAAGCAGCTCAGACCGAAGGTCGACTACATCTTCGAGTTCAAGGTCTACAACGACGGCAACGCCTACGACCGCTTCAACATCGAGATCGCCAACCGTGACGTGCTCGAGGACGCCGACTTCCAGATCACTCTCCCCGCCATCAGCACCGAGATCGAGCCCCAGGCTCCACCGGACAAGATGCGTGTGATGATCCGCACCCCGAAGAAGCAGGGATGGTCTGACCACTACTACCAGTTGCAGTTCAAGGCGACCAGCGAGTTCTCGGTGCGCACGGAAGGTGTGGCCAACTACCAGACGCAGATGGTGACGCTCTACGTGCGCGGCGTCTACCTCCCCGGATTCGAACTCATCCCAGGGATGACTATGCTCGCTCTGGGTGCTGCTGTACTGCACCGCCGCCGCGTGGACGAGGATCATGCTGAGTTCATCGGGTCGGAACCGCCCGAACCGTTGCTGTGACGAGCCCACACGCGCGCCCAAGGGAAAACAGGGGTCCAAGGTCAACGCTGTCCGCCAACGGGTTGATAACGGCTTGAGGTTTATCTGATTCACAACCGAAGGGGTGGTGTGCCATGTCAGGTGGATTACTGGATAAGGCCAAGAAAAGTGAGTATTCTGATTCAGTTCATCAAGGCGATAATATTGCGAGTCAAACTGTCAATGACCCAGATGCTATTATTGCAGCTTACGAAAAAGGGAAAAAATCGGTAGGAGGGTTACTTGAGAAAGCGAAGGACATCCAAGATGACGAGGATGTAGTAGCTCCCGACGCAAACGATGATGCAGATGTCGAGGAAGCGTCCCTAGTAGTCGATTCGGGAGGACTGCTGGCCCGCGCAGATTCGACAAGGGGCACTGGTCAAGGTTCGTCTCTCCTCTCATCGAGCGCCAGGAAAGGCGTCGCCGGAGGACTCGCTGGCCTGCTCATCCTGTTCATCGCCTACCAGGTGGTGATGGGGTTCAGTCTGGGGGACTACTCGATCTCAGTGTCCGCCGTCGAGGTCGATGAGTCAGATGACGTGCTGCGGGTGCAGATGTTCATCGGCACCCCGATGCTCGGGGGTACGCCTGACGATGCACTCGAGGTGAGGATCACCTATGGGGAGGTCGAGGCGTACAACGGTTCGTTCTCGCCGAAGAGCAAGCTCTCGTGGTACGAGATTCCGTTCAACGAGTTCTACCGGGGGAATTCCCGTGCAGCCGCCAGCAATCTGACCGACATCGCCTACATCATCTGGGTGGCGCAGGGTGGCTCGGTCGCCAGCGCATACCCCATCTCGCCGGAGATCATGGACCGCACCATCACCATGGTCGACGGAGAATTGACCGCCCAGACCGAGGCGACCGACTGCGATGCGGCGGGGAACTGCCCGAAGAACGGCCTCGACCACCTCGGAGCGTCGCTGCGCGTCGGCGCGGGAGTGGCGGACCCGGTGACCAGCAACTCGACCGGCATGATACTCCACGTCAACTCGGACTACACCATCCAAGCGACGATCGAATTCGAGGGTTCAGAAGTCTTCATCTTCCCAACAGTCACGGTTGACGGCTCGACTGCCACCTGGTCTGGTGGTGGTGGTCTGGTCGAGAGCGGGTGGCTCGACCTCGACGGCGATGGCCAGAAGTTGGGTGCCTTCGGTGAAATGCAGAACTACATCCCGCGAGCAGACTTCTACGATGGTGACGGGTGCTATACCATCGAGATCACGATTACCCATGATACTCCATTCGGAGATGTGTTCAGTGACAATGCCAGTCAGGGGTATCAGTTCTGGTGGGATTACAACGAGAACCGCGACACAGGCAACGAGTTCGGCGACCCAGAGCCGTACAAGCCGACCGAGGCTTGCTGATCAGTCGTCGTCATCGGGCTCTTCCGGGTCATCATCTAGGTCGACGAGTTCGACGAGTTCGATGTCCTCGGGCTCCTCTGTCTTCACCATGCTATCGCGAGCCTGCATGCTGGCGAACCCGGCGACGAGCAGGACGCCGACGACGAGTGCGACGATCAGTGCGATCACGAACGGGTCCAGCCCCGCTTCCTGCTGCACCTCCCAGACGACCACGGCCGAATCACCAGAGCCGCCACCGAAGGCACCGTCGCGGGTGAGTTGCGTAGGCAGCATCGGAGAGCAGGTCAGCGTGGAATTACCGGAACCTGTATGACCCCATTTCAGGTCGACGTCCGCCTCCGAGTCAGCTTCGACCATGGCGCTCGGGACGGTAGGGGAGATGTCCGCCCGGTCGCCTCCATCATAGCACTCGATGGGAACATTGGCTGGGACCTCACCAGTGTTCGCCAGAGTGACCGTGACCGATGTTCTCCTTCCGAGAGTGGGTGCTGAATCTTCGACATCGACCTGCGAGATGGATACCGATGGCAGAGGAAACTCCACCACCACGTCAGCCGAATGGGGGATGGCGATCCCCCCACCGGTGTACGTTCCCCAGGCGGTGAACCAAGAGATGTTGTCGATGGTGGCACTCTCGGTCCAGACCGTGCCGTCGGACTGGCCGATCTCCACGACGCGCGTGGTCGGCCCATCATCCCCGGGCACGTTGGAGATGCCCTCCGCCGTGCTGATGCCGGGGATGGTGCGCGCATTCGGTCCAACTCCATTCAAGGTGAATCTAGCCCCGAGTCCGGGGAAATGGAGAACCTGTGCTGGGATCTGCCTCTCCCACAGATCGACGAATCCCCCGCTGTCGCTCACCGCCGTGAAGGAGAGCGCGGCCACACCGTCAGCCCGCACGTCATGGTCATCGAGTGTGCCGTTGAAACCCCCCCCGTTCCAAGTCAGTGAGGCCTGTGCCCCTTGCACATTCACCGGGCCCGAACGGTTGAACCAACTGTTCTGTCCCACCGCGGTGCCGCTGATCAGGACATCGGCCCCCATGATCTCCGCATCGGTGGCGCTGAGGGTCCCCCCGTCGGCGACGCCGAGAGAGAATCCGAATTCCCCACGCAACACCCAACCTGACCCGTCGAGATCCGTGGCTTCGAACGGGATGGTGGAAGCGGTCCTGATCTCGATCCTGTCAAGTACCAGTTCACCCCAACTGCCGGTCTCCATCTCGAACGTGAGCCAGTCCCCATCAGCCGGGAACGAGTTGAGTGTGATCTCGTGCTGCTCTCCGTCCATCTGCTCGGAAGCCCCTTCTCCCCAGACTACCGTGAATCCGGACAGGTTGAACCCTGCCGCGCTGACGATGACGATCGCGCCGCTGCCGATCACCTGGTCGGTGGGAAGCCAGAGGTCGGCGACCCCTCCCGCGTTCCACCACTGCAGGTCGGAGGGTGGCTCGGTGGCCATGAGTGAGCCGCCAGCGAGCTCGAGAGTTCCCGAGACCACGATGTTCGTGGCTGGCCCGACATCGATGACGCTGGTGATGGTGAGCGTCGCGCCGGCGGAGATGGTCAGTTGCTGGTCGATGCTGCCGTCTTCGTCCCAGGTCGTGTCCTCGGTGATGTTGATCGCATCGCTCCCCCCTGGTGGGCCGGTCGCCTGAACCGGTGGCGACAGCGCGGACAGCGAGCCTAGCAGCAGCAGCAGGCAGATGATCAATGGGCTGGTCTTCGGGTTCATCGTGCTGGGGGATGCCGGCTCACTCCATCAATACGCCGCCCCACGATGTACGAAGGTTCAACCGCCGCTCGCGCCAGACGGAGGTCATGTCCGGCATCTTCGAGGAGGTCGTCTCCTATGACGGGGCGAAGCAGTTCCTGCTGGTGGTGGTGACACTTGCCTGGCTCTACATGGCGGGCTATCTCGCCAACACGTTCGCCATGCTGTGGGGGAAGTGGATCCCCGCACTGACCGGGATGCCCGTGAAGCCCATAGATGCAGGGAAGCTGCATTCTGATGGCAACAGGCTGCTCGGCGACGGAAAGACGTGGAACGGGTTCATCGGCGGGAGCATGACCGCCGGGCTGCTCACGATGCTGCAGCACCACCTGACCAAAGGGCAAGTGCTCGCCGGCGACCGCCCCGCCGTCGATCTGCTGGCGGGTGTGTCCGAGGAAACGTGGTTCTGGGTCGGGGGTGCCTACGGAGCGGCATTCGTGCTCGGGTGCGTGCTCGGATTCGGGACGATGACCGGGGATGCCGTCGGCTCGTTCATAAAACGACGCCGCGGCATGAAGCGAGAGGGTGATGTCAGCAGCAAGGCGCCGCTGCTGGACACGCTCCCGTTCATCATCCTGCTCTACGCGTTCGGTCTGCTGCTCCTGGGCGATGCGCTACACGGACAGAGAGCGTTCATCCTGCCGATGCTCGCCACCCTGATAGCCACCCCGATGGTCCACAGGCTGTTCAACCTCGTCGGATACAAGCTCGGTCTCAAATCGGTCCCGTACTGATTCTCTGTTCGCAGGCCGCCTGTTCCTGAATGGTGGCGGCTTCGGGCGCATGATTATCACGTCAGCGCGCGCGACATGTTCCGATGTCAGGCGCAATCGTGCTCGTCGTCGGAGGTGGAGGGCGTGAGCACGCATTAGCCATCGGTCTAGCCGCATCACCGTCGGTGTCTGAGGTGCACGTCGCTCCCGGGAATGCCGGAACCGCTTCCATGGCGACCAACCATGCGCTCCCGGACAGCGATGTCGAGGGACTGGTGGAGTTGGCCGAGGAACTCGGCTGCGACCTGGTCGTGGTCGGACCCGAAGGGCCTCTGGTAGCCGGCCTTGCCGATATGCTGAGAACGAAGGACATCCCTTGCTTCGGCCCCCACTCCGCCGGTGCGGAACTCGAGGGGAGCAAGTTGCACGCCAAGCAGGTGATGCAGCAGAACGGCGTTCCCACGGCGGGCGTGCAGATCATCGATGACGTGACCCAGATCGAAGCAGCCCTGGACCGCTTCCAACCTCCGTGGGTGGTGAAGCGGGATGTTCTCGCCGGCGGCAAGGGGGTGACGGTCACCGACGAGCGTGACATCGCCCGCGATGCGCTCTCATCGGCCATCGCCTCGGACTCCTTCGTGCTGCTCGAAGAGTTCCTCGCCGGCGAGGAAGCGAGCATGCTCGTGCTGCTCGATGAATCCGGTTGGGTGGCACTGCCGGCCAGCCAGGACCACAAGCGGGTGGGTGAGGGTGACACCGGCCCGAACACCGGGGGAATGGGTGCGTACGCGCCGGCGCCGGTAGTGACGGATGCGGTGCGCGACAAGGTGTTCGAGCGCATCGTGGAGCCGATGCATGGGTGGCTCGCAGCACCGGAGACCCTGTATCGCGGATGTCTCTACATCGGACTGATGATCGATGACGCTGATGACCCGTACGTGGTCGAGTACAACGTCCGCTTTGGCGACCCGGAGACACAGGTGACGATACCTCTGATCTCCAGCGATCTCTACCAGTTGCTGCTCGCGGTGGCGGAGGGGAGAGTGGCTGACACGACACCCGAGTTCTCCGATTCTCACGCGCTCACAGTGGTGCTCGCTTCCCAAGGGTATCCTGGCCCTCCGCGGACAGGGCTGCCGATCACGCTCGCCTCTGAGGTGCTGGTCGACGCCGGCAGCAGCGCGCTGGTGCATCATGCCGGCACAGGCCACGATGAAGAGGGCCGGCTGGTGGCATCCGGTGGCAGAGTGCTCGCCAGCACGGGGATTGCCGCCAGCCTCGAGGAGGCGCGCGATGCCGCCTATGACCTGCTGGCTGGAATCGAGTTGGAAGGCTCGCATTACCGCAGGGACATCGGACACCGTGCGCTGTGATCCGAGTCGGCTCTGCTACGGTGGGGATATTCGTTCAAGCCCGAGAATCTCAGGTGTAATCGTGGCACTGAGGCGTTGCACCTCGCGCCCGCGTGTGGTAACCGTTAAACCACATTGCTAGGTGGCGGCGACGCCGACAGTCTGACGACTGTCTTTCAAGAGGGAAAACGATGGACGACAACGACAGCACGTCCTCGGGTACCAGCACCGTGCGCAGTCTGTTCGCGGCCCCGCTAGCCGGGGCCGTGCTACTGCTGCTGACGATGACGATGTACCCGCTGGGCGTGACGTATGACAGCCAGCAAGCCGTGATGACTCAGGTGCTTCCGTTCGTTCTGCTGACGATCGGAGCCCTGCTCGGGGTCACCCCCCGCATCATCTTCTCCGGCCTCGGTGTCAAGCCTTCCCGTGTCACGCTGTTCATCTTCACGCCGCTGGTGTTGGCGGCAGCCATTCCGCAGCTGGTCATCGGAGACACGCTTCTCGGTCTGCTTTTCGTCGTGCTCGCGCTCGGCGTGCACCTGTTCGACCGAGCGGGTCGTTCCGAGGAGGCGAACATCCTCACCTGGACGGTGATGGGATTCTACGCCGCGCTGTCGTTCGCAGCTGTGGCTGCACCGACTTTCGACGGCTCACAGTGGGTGGGCGGCGCCTGGTTGCCGGCGCTCGATGTTGCTGACAGTTCCTACTGGGGACATCTGGACCGACACCGAGAGGCGGTCGGCTTCCTGTTCTTCAACGCCTGGATGGTCAGCATGCTGGCAGGTGCGCTCGCCACGTTCGCCCTGCGCGGCAGACTGTTGCCCGCTGGTCGTGGTGGCTGGTTCGTCAATCTCCCCGAACGCCTCAATCTCCGCTCGACATGGCCGCTCTACGCCGGATTCGCCCTCTGGATGCTCGCCCACATCGCCGTGCTCGGCTCCTTCTTCTCCTCGGATGAGGGTGCGCGGCTGGCTGGCGACCACATGAGCATCTGGTGGGCTCTGTTCACCGGTGTCCTCTCGCTGCTGGCGATGTTCTTCGTCTCCGAGCGCTGGAAGACGCGGGCAACGATCTTACTTTCGAACTGGATGCTGTTCTCTCTCTCGGGATTACAGGAGAAGGGCCTCATCCTGACCGGCTCCGCTGACTGGCATTCATACTTCCAAGGAAGCAATGGGCTGTTCGTCTGGTTCTTCATCTTCTTCTGGGTGAACTCGGTCGCCATCATCCTCGGCGTCATGGGCAAGCTCGGTGACACCTCACCGCGGCGCTCACCCGGCCCGGCCCGGCTATGGTGGTCCGCACACTGGTACGGGATCACGTTGACCTCCGCCATGTTGGTCGCGCTGATCATCCGCACGGTCTGGAGCGTCACTCCGGCGATGAACGCCAGCGGGACGCATGAGTGGGACCTGACCGGAGGTTCTGACCCGTGGTACATGATGCGCGCCGTGGAGTACATCCTCGCCCAGCACAGCCACTTCCTCATCGACATGGACCGCTCCTATCCTCTGGGCGCGATCAATCCGCGACCGCCGCTGTTCGTCTGGAGCATGGCGGTCGGAGGTATGCTGCTCGCCCCGATCCTCGGCGTGCCTGCAGAAGAGGCGGTCTGGTGGTCAGTGGCCTCTCTGCCCGTCATCTACGGCACCCTCACGGTGCTTCCGCTGGCGGCCATCGGTCGTCGCTTCTTCAGCAAGGGCACAGGTGCAGTGGTTGCTTGGCTGATCGCGTTGATGCCGGGGCACGTCTCCAAGAGCACGTTCGCGATGGCGGACCACGATGCGTTCGTCATCCTGTTCCTGACGCTCGGGTTCTACTTCTGGTTGAAAGCGGTCGATGCGGCGGGCAGCGACAAACTCGTAACACGCGCCTCGTGGCACCCCTCCTACTTCTTCCAGGGAATCAAGGCGACGTTCGAACAACGTCCGACTGCGATCTCCAATGCGATTCTCGCTCGCTTCGCGTTCGCCACAGTCGCGCTTGGGTGGAAGGGATTCGTCTATGGTCTCGCCATCCTGTATGCAGCCTTCTTCACCCAGGTGCTGCTGAACATGTTCCGGCGCCGTGACAGCATGCCACTCACTGTCGCTGCGCTGGCGATGATGGTCTGTGCCTTCCTGCTGCCACTCCCGTTCTACGCCCACATGGAGTTGGAACTTCTGTGGGACGCCAGCGGATTCCAGCCGATGTTCTACATCCTCGCATTCACGTTCGTCACAGGATACATCGCCTCCGCCAGTCGTGACCTGCCTTGGCTGGTCATCGCCGGACCGGCGATCATCGGCATGCTGATCATCGCCGGAGGGGTGAACTTCTCCATAGAGTGGTACTTCGGTGTGCTCGCTGTCTCTCTGCTGTTCATCTGGATGTTCCTCGTCAGTTCCGAATCCAAGATCAACCCGCAGTATCTGGTGCTCACGCTCGGCGCCATCGGCGCCGCTGGCTGGTTCATCGTCGGCGTGTTGCAGGACACCTCTGCGTGGGAGGTGCTGTCCACCGGAGGCTACTACTTCAGCAAGAACAAGATCTTCGGCACCATCGCCGAGGCACAGGCTCCCAGCCGCGGGATGCTGTTCGGTTCGTTCGGACCTCTGGTAGCGCTGCTGGCGATCGGTGCCGGCATCACCGCGTTATGGCAGGGTGTGCGCAAGCAGGACCGCGTGAAGCTGGTGCTGGCGGTGTGGATGCTCGTTGCCGGTTTCATGGCCTGGCGCGCAGGGCGGTTCGTGTTCAACGCGACGCCGCCGGTAGCGGTGATGGGCGCGTGGTCGATCACCCTCCTGTGGGGCCTGTCCGGGGGTGACAAGATCGCCAAATCGTGGCGTAGGTTCGGCATCGGCACCCCGAAGGCGAGATTCACTTCGGGCACCAAGGCGCTGAAGAAACACCCTGCTGTGGGTGCCATCCTGCTCGTGTTCATGCTGCTCGCCAGCCAGCACGTCACCTACGGTCTGGATGCTGGCATCCCGCAGGGCAACTCTGCAGCCAAGGATATCGATTCGTCGTTCTACAACATCACACCGCGTCTGCTGCGCACCGCTGACCCGATCTTCGGATTCTCCGTGTTCGACGACACACCGTACAACCCGTCAAGCGGTTGTCGCGGCTCCAGCAAGTCAACCAGTTGTTGGTACATGGGGTCTTTCGGTTCAGGTTTCAACGGACGCTATTGGAACAATGGCTACCAATGGCTCGAAGAGCAGGACCAGGAATTGGCGTTCGGGCAACGCCCGGCGTTCGTATCCTGGTGGGACTACGGCTTCCAGGCGCTCGCCCAGGGCAAGCACCCGACCGTGGCGGACAACTTCCAGAGCGGCATCCCGAACTCGGGGAACATGCTGCTCGCCCAGTCCGAGGAGGACCTGCTGGCGCTGTGGATCCTGACGCTCGCCGAGGGCGACCTGCGCTACAGCGGTGACGGGGGGTTCACTCCTGGGTTCGACAGGGCCCTGAAGCGGGCTCTCAGCGACGCTCAGTACGACGAGTTCGTGCTGCTGAAGACCTTGTCGAGCGATGAGCAGTCGGTCGTCGTCGACCACTCGTTCACCGTCACGCATACAGCGGGCAGTGCCGCCCTCGCGGAGGGGTATCGCCTCACCGACATCGGCATTCCTGTTGCCACGAAATCCTACAGAGTCTACGACAGTCGGGAATGGGATGGCACAGAACACACATCCCTCTTCGACGCGATGGCATCGCTCAACTCCACGAAACACCGCAACGACGAGGTGACTGAGGGCATAACGCACTACATCATCGGTGGCTACTGGTACACCGAGGACCTCGTCGAGGACTTCGCCGACTCCGCGACCTCGCTGCACCGACAGAATGCACGGCTGGCGTTGGGGCGCACCCTCCTGTCCACCGCACTCACACTCGATGAGTTGGTCACGCTCAACCATGAGGTGTCCAACGACATCATCTACACCGTCGCCGATTCCAGCGGTAAGCCTGGGGCCATGATCGACCGCAACCACGAGATTCGCTACTTCGCCGTCGACAACCGTCTCTACCCAGTTGCGGGCGCCTACTCTGCCAGCGGTGGCAATCCGACTGGCATCTTCTACGCCCCGACCACACTCTCTGGGCTGGACCCGGACACCTACTTCCAGACGTCCTACATCACCCAGCGCGGCGCGTCGGGTTATCCTGTGGACATGTCGTCCGAGCAGTACGAAGCGGAGTACAAGGATGACATCGTGCGCAGCCAGTCACAGAACGATCTGCAGATCATCCAGCTCCTGGATATCAGGGTGGACCACGAGCCGGAGTTCTTCGACACGATGGTCGCTCGCACCTACATCGGCTACGGCTCGCCTCAGCTCGGGCTCGACGATGCGTTCAACACAGACCCCGTTCAGCCGGCGCAGCACTTCGACATGCGCGGGTCGGTGAACTCGTCGCTGCAGTACGCCTTCCCGCTCCCGGCGGCGATGATGAACCACTTCGTCATCGCCAACTGGTACGATGGGGACAACGCCGACGGAACGAAGCAATGGTATGATGCGAACACCGCGGTCAAGATCCTGAAGTACTATTCCGGAGCGACTCTGTCGGGAGAAGTCCAACTTGGAGACATCTCCACCGTGCCCAATGCGCGCATCCTGATCGAGCGCGATGCCTACAGCGGCGAGAGTTCCAGCGACGGCGACCCGCGTGAATACTGGATCCCGATCGGCACCGTTGATGCAGACGCTGACGGACACTTCGAGTTCAGGGTCCCTGCAGGCCACATTCGCGCCACTGCGTTCACCGGATTCACTGGGGTGGAGGCCGAGGCTCGTCAGGTGTCAATCGACAAGATCACGCAGGCGCAGAACAACTTCCAGACCTGGCAGGGTTGGCTCACAGACGTGCTCGGAGACCAGATGGGAGGTCCGCGGGATCTCAATCCGGTCACCGCGTTGCTGGCGAACGTCTCAGGTGGGAAGTGGATCGGCGAGATGGAGTTCAATGTCACCGGAGAGCAAGCCGACTCGAACGGTGAGCAGGTTCTCGAGCATACACTTCTCATCGAGGCCTCGAGCGCCTCGGGCACCGTCGCCTGGGATGGCCACATCTCGTTCGACGGTGAGCCACTCATCTCTCACGAACTCATCTTGTCCGAGATCTGGACGCGACAGGAACTCCCGCACATCTGGACCACCAACGGGACTGTCGAGTCCGATGCCGAGCACCCGCGTACCTTCCGTGGCACTGGAGAGGTGACCTTCACCGGAGAGGGGCTGATGCAGTCTGAGGGTTCGGTGCTGGTCTCCGACTTCACGGGCAATTTCACCCGCCAGATCCTGCACAACCACTCCTTCACCGGTAGTGGCCATTTCAAGGGCGCGGGCACCTTCGAAGGCACGCTTGACAACCCGCCATCGAACTTCTCCAACTGCGTGAACGAGACCGTTCCGGAGGACGATGAGATCTGTCTGATCCTCGACAGCGACCCGGCGGCCTACGTGTTCATCAACCAGTTGGACGGCACTGGCAGGGTCACCGCCAATGGCACTCTGGACTTCACTGCACAGATGTACAGGGAGACGTTCGTCGGTGCGGGGATCTTCACCACCAACACCAGTGACGATCAACTTGAGACGTACGGAGTGATCAACGGCACGGGACTGTTCAGCGGAGACGGCATCTTCAGCGGGGATATGGTGGAGCCAGGCTCGTTCCACCTCGTCGATGCTCTGCCCGGCACCTATCAGGTAGAGGTCATCCTCGGCAACGGCAAGCGCACCCGACTGTCGACACCTCTCGAAGTCGAAATAGAGCCGACTGCGGATGTCGAGTTGCTGATGCCCGGCTCATACATCAGTGGAGACCTGAAGTGGATGAACGGCTCGATGGTCAGTGGGGCACAACTGGAGATCATCGACGACAGCCAGCCGGACAGCCCCGCCATCGAGTCATGCGAGGACACCTTCTTCGCTCCTTGCATCATTTCCGCCGATGAGAACGGCTCGTTCGGGTTCGGTCCTCTACCCGAGGGTAACTACTCGTTGAGCATGGACTTCGACGGTGATGGATTCAACGAGTGTGTTCCGTGGAACGGTACTGGCTATGGCGTATGTAACGGAGTCGCGCACATCATCGCATTCGGAGAAGATGCGCAGGATTACTCGCTCATCAGCTCCATCGACCTGATTCCGGTGCACTATGATGTCGAGTTCACCGTCTGGACCGACTTGGGCGAAGGAACGGTCGAGCCAGTGAATGACGTCGACATCTGGTTCCACAGCGAGTTGTTGCTCGATGATGAGTACCTGCAGGCTCGTTATGACAACAACACGAGTTCCTACCACATGGAGTTGCCCATGGGAGAATGGGTGGTCAACAGCACAGGTGAAGATGGCCTGATGCTATGGGAGGAGTTCGAGGTCATCGAGGACCTGAGCGGTCTGGCATGGACGCTCGCCCGCAGCGTCGAGGTGAACGGCACGATCCTCGTGCACACCCAGAAGGAGGATGATCCGACCGACCCGGCGCACAACCTCGTGGTCGAGTTCCATTGGGGCGGCATCGAGACGTCTGTGACGACAGACATGGATGGCAACTTCTCGTTGCTTCTTCCCGAACATGCGATCGTCAACATGACAGCCCGTTCGATTGCCAGCCAACTTTCCAACGGAACCCAGTTCGAAGTGCTCGAAGGGATGGATCCAATCGTGCTCTTCCTCGAGAATGGTCTGCCCATCTCCGGATCGATGTTCATCAATCGCAACACGACGTTGTACACCGGCACCTTCCCCGGCTACCAACCGGCGGAGATCCACGCCTACGACCACACCCGTGAAGTGCACTGGTTCCTCGAGATAGGCGCCGATGGCCGCTTCAACAACAAACTGCAGGAGGGTGTCTGGACATTGAGCATAGATGATGATTGGTTCAATCTCGAACCCTCGGACATCAACGTCTCCCTCAACAACAGCGAGAACCTGCTGAACATAGTGCTGATGGCGCAACCGGACAACATCACCATCGACATCACCGCCTTCATCGACCATGAGGGAGATGCGAACGTCAGCAACGGTACTCTCATCGACATCGACCTGGCGTTCGTACCGATCTCAGCGGGTGGTCTGGGGATCGCCCTGAACGTCACCGCAGCGGAGTTCACCGACGGCCGTATCACCGTGGACGTGGAACCGGGCATCTACACACTCGCGGTGGAGCCGCAGAATGTGACCAACGTCAGCGCCTACGACTACGACACCCAGTTGGCCACAGCAGAGAACATCGTGCGGGAGCGCGGATTGAACAACGTGAGCGCAGCAGTGGAGATACCTTTCCTGCCAATGTGGCGGGTGAACGCCGAACTGACCAACTTCTCCGGCGGAGCGGTGGCGGAGCGACAGGTGAACTTTGAATCTGTGGACGGCGAAACGCAGTTCGATCGCTTCACGGACGAGAACGGCACCCTGCTCGACTATCTTCCCGAGGGCGAGTGGATAGTCACCGTTGATCGATTCAACGTCGGCCCGACCCACGAGGAGTTCCGCGGATCGCTGACCATCGATGGCAACGCCAGCCTCGATGCAATATCCTGGCGCACGAAAGAGTCCGCGCATCTGCTGATATCCTTCTACGAGGAGGGCAGCGGGGACAACATGACCGGGTTCGAATTGATTGCCCACAGCGAGGATGGTCTGGGTAACATAACGCTACCAGCGACGAACTCGGATGGCGTGCTCGACGCCTACATCTGGCCCGGAACATGGTCGCTGTCACTGAACTCGACATTCAGTCAGGAGCGCTGGCTGCTCGACTCACAGACCTTGGATGAACTGAGCGACGGAGAGCAGACACCGGACAACACCTCGATGATCTTGGAGCACTGGGTCACCCTTGGCGGTAACCTGTTCTGGGATCTCGACGACGACGGTGAATACGATCAGGGTGAAGGCGTCGAAGGTGCCAACATCAGCGTCAGCGGAGGTGGTCTGCCAGAGGTGGTCAACTTGACCAGCAGCGAACTCGGAACGTGGCAATTGTTCGTACCTGTTCACGGAAACTACACCATCGAGGCGACCCGTATCGGATTCGCTCCGGTCAACACGACGATCGTCATCGCCGAGACATCGAACTCGACCGACCTCGAGTTGCTGGCAGGCAATGTCACCGTGACGGGCCTGATAGATTACGTGCAGATGGAGGTGTGGGACGAGATCTCTGCAGGTGTCGTCCTGCAACTGGTGCCGCACACCGGAATCGAGCGAGAGTCGCACACACCAGAAAAACTGCTCGACAACGCGGGTTACTGGAACGGCTCGTGGAGTGCGGACATCGAACCTGGTCAATGGGTGTTTATCGCCACCAACGAAGACGCCGGCGTGGTCGGCGTGGAGCTCGTGGACGCGAGCGTGCACGACGGCGCGGAGGTGAACCTGACGCTGGTGCCGGGCGGCATCCTGCACATCTCCACCTCCTGGATCGACTTTGAGGGTGACAGCCATCACCTCGGCGACTCGGATGTCCCGGGTGCCGAGATGGTCGATACACCGAAAATCGAACTCGGCATGAGTGACGACCGCAAGTGGGTGATCGGCGTCGATTCCGATGGCAACGTGGACCTGTTGTTGCCCGAGGGGACATTGTTCCTCGAGAGTCAATTCCAGACGTTTGAACGCGGGCTGAACATGACCTACAGCGCCGGTCTGTCGATCGATGTCGCCGCCGAGCAGGAGACTCCGGTCAACACGCTGCGCTTCAACCGCCAGCTCGACCACGGAGTCCAGTTCAACGTCACCGCGGTGACCGGGGCAACCCCGCACGAGGAGTTGAACAACGACGACGTCGTCGTCCTGGACTCTAGCGTGAGTGGCGTGTTCGAGACGATCGAGTTCATCATCGAGGTCGATTACACCGGCAATGAGGCACTGGACGAATATAACGTCACGACCATCTTCTCCGCCGAGGACCTCGAACACTGGTCGGTCGAGTTCCACAACGGCACCGATGCCAACGGAACCGTCCAATGGGTCGAGGAGATGACGATCCAGCTTGGATTGGACAGCGCGGGCACCCTCGATCTCACCATGCGAGTCCAGCCAGCGAACCTCAGTGATTCCATGTCACTGGATGCTGGTCACAAGATATCGCTCAGACTTACTCATACCGACGGCTCCTACAGCGGGCATCAGTTGACCGTCCGCATTCCACAGACCTACCAGGTGAACGTGCTCGAGCAGCCTGAGGGCACAACCGGGGTCTTCCCCGGTGAGGAGAAGCGAGTGGAGTTCATGATCGAGAATGCCGGCAACGGCCAGGACACCATCCAGTTCGAAATCGACACGACCTGGCTGCCAGAGGGATGGAGCGCCACCGGACCGCAGGAGTCACCCTACAACAGGGGTGAGGCACGCACCTATTCATTCACCGTGTTCGCACCCGCGGACGCAGGCGGTGATTCGTTCACGCTGCGCCTGAACATCAGCAGTGAGGACAACACCAGTTACCCGCAGGTCACCATCGTCGTCCAGGCGGCTCGACCTCTGTTGACGTTCGAGGACATCGACACCTTCAGCGGAAGTGATGCGATCACGGGCTCGCGCAACCAGTTCGTCGTGCGCGTGAGCAACACCGGGCTCGTCGACGCACAGGAGGTGTCGATACGGCTTGACATGCCCGAACACCCCGAACTCTTCACCGAATCTGACCCATTGACCGTTCCCGCAGGTGAGATAGTCGACTACATGCTGTTCCTGGACCTCGAGGGAGTGGGCATAGGGAAGCAGAAGTTCAACTTCACCATCATCGTCTCGGAACTGGATGATCTTGATGCGTCTTCAGTGACCAATGAGATGGAGATCATCCATGTCTCCACCGCCCCGGCTGAATCCGTCAACACGTGGGTTCCGATGATCATCATCGCCATGTTCATCATCGGATTACTGCTCTTCAGGAGAGTCAGGTCCGGTATGACCGGAGCCGCCCCCTTCTGACCGCGAAGTTGGTCTTGCTCCGGGTGATTCAACCACTCACAGGTGCGAAGGGTGGATGAAGCGTACTCGCCCCGGAGAGTACGGAGCGGAGCGGATGGTACTCGGTCTGGAAGATGTCGAGTTCCTGCCCGAGCCGGAAGAACCGAGAATGCTGTCGGCGATAGACCCCGAGGCGCCCGGATACCCTGCTGAGGATTACGGCCTTCCCTCCGACCTGGACCCTGGTGGCTGGAAGGAGGCGGACGCGGCCAGACCGGCGCGCCCCCCTCTCATGCTTCCATGGGGGTTGTGGGTCATCATCATCCTGCTGGCCGTCCTGCTGCTCACGCAGAATCTGCTCACCAGTTACATCGAGGAACTCATCCCCGACTCAGAGTGGGCGTACGAGCAAACAGGCATCCGCGACCTCAACTCCATCGGACTCACGGGAGCGGGAGTCCGGGTGTGCCTGGTGGATACAGGCATCGACATGAGCCATCCGGACCTGGCCGGTGTCAATTTGGTCGCTTTCCGGGATTTCGTCCACGGCACGGAAGGCGATCCGCACGACAATGATGCAACGGCTTCGCACGGCACGATGATGACAGGCATTCTCGCCGCTCAGGGTACGTTCACGGGAGCGGCCCCCGGAATCGAGTTGATCGTCGCTGCCGCGCTCGGTGCCGACGGCTCGTCCGGGAGCGAGAATGTGGTCGCGGATGCAATCGAGTGGTGCTGGCTGGAGCAACAGGCGCACATCATCAGCCTGAGCCTCGGAGGGAAGCCAGATTTCGCGACTGAACTCGGTACGCGCACCGAGCAAGCGGTGGTCGAGGCGCTCGACAACGGTGTGTTCGTGGTCGCGGCGGCTGGCAATCACGGGGGAGCCGGACAGGATTACCCAGACGTCAGCGTTCCGGCGAACATCGATGACGTGATCGCCGTCGGGGCAGTGCACCGCAACCGGACCCTGTGGTCGGAGAGCAGCGCGGGCGCAACCACCCTGGCGGATGGGAGTACGAGGTCCGCACCGGACCAGAAGCCTGAGGTCGTCGCTCCGGGGGTGATGATTCACTCGACCTTCGTCTCCGAGCAGCTGGGAGCGACCTGGTCACGCAGCGATGGTACGAGCGATGCGACCGTGTTCGTGACAGGGGCACTGGCACTTATTCTCGAGCGGCACCGAGGCCATGCCGCGCTGCAGCCGACTGCTGAGGGTGACCGTGCGCCGATCGACCTGGTGAAGCAGGCCCTGGCAGACTCCTGTGACTCCAGTCCGCTGATGCAGGATGAGCACCATCTGCGCTACGGATACGGGGTGTTGAACGCCACCGCCTGGCTCGACGAGATCGAGGTCAGACTCGCTGCTTCGGCGTGACATCACTCCTGATTCCGGAATTTTCCCCTCATTCACTGGTAGAGATGTGATATCTTCATCAATATGTGATACGGATATATGATACTAATGAATATTATTGAAACAATGATAGAAATACGATGGGAAAATTATTGATATTATTTGAGTAATTTGATACAAATACTATTGCGTCAAGCCTTCTTGCTTATATTCAGGCCCTCCGTCGGCCGCTCACATCAGGAGTAATGTGCATGAACGACAATCGAATGAAGAGTTTCACGCTGGTGAGCCTGATGGTGCTCACCTCGCTGAGCGCGCTGTTGTTGGTGATGCCGACCGCCGCCGCTTCGAATCATACCCAGAGCGGCGTCATCACCGGCACGGAGATCTGGTCGGGGACACACATGGTCACCGGTAGCGTGGAGATAGCGCCAGGGGCGAAACTGATCATCCAGCCGGGAACGACGATCACCATGGCGAACGGCACGTTCCTGCACGTGAGGGGAAATCTGTGCGTGGCTGACACCACCTGCCTCGCGAGTGGCATGGGGAGCAACTCCAGCAAGGTCACATTCACTTGGAGCGATCCGAGCAACTGGTCGGCCCGCGGCAACTGCTACTGGCTGAACAACCCGTCCAACGGCCAGCCGCTCTACAACGCGGACCCCTCCTGCTACGAAGGCATCCTGATCAGGGATACCATCGATGTGCAGCAGACCAAGTTGAACCACCTCGAACTCAAGAATGCGTATGGCATTCCCCGCTTCGCCACCGACATCAACGAGGTGCGCTACGGTGCGCTGGTCTTCGATGGTGCCAGCCCGACATCCACCGGGTTGTTGTTCGAGGACATCAACACCTCCAGCGTGCTCATCATCGATCTCGCTTCGCCACACTTCGTCGGAGGGACGTTCACCGTCGGCGTCGAGGCGCGCGTCGAGTCCCTGCTCGGCCAGGCCATCCAGGCATACGGTGCGGGCACGCCCAACAATCCGGTGACTCTCGACAGCCCGGTGTTCATTGGCACCTCCTCCGGCTGCAGTTCGCAGGACAACGGTCGCCACGTCGTCTGGGCGCAGAAGTCGTTCCTGAACATCGACCATGGCGTGGTCGCGGGTGGGGATTACGGATATCGCTACACTGATTCCGCGGGGCTGATAACGAGCAACACGATACAGACAGATTGCACCGGAATCGATGTCAACGGAAGGCGTACGATTCTCGGCTACGACTACGAACTGTTCGCTAACTTCAACACCATCTCAACGGCCGACAACTCACCGCTCACCGCCTACGACGGTGCCTTGGTTACCTTCGAGGACAACGTGATGCAGGGGGCAGGTGATGGGTCAGGGATCCAGGTCGTATCGAATTACCCGGAACTGGCGGAGGTCAGGCTCAGTCGCAACATCATCGGCCCCATCGGTGGCTACAATGGAATCTGGGGTGTCGGCTATGTTGACATCATCGCCGACAACAACACATTCCTGGACATCAATCGCGAACCGGTCATCATCGGTGAGTACCACTTCGGTGACAACGGATGGTCGGTCTCTGGGCCACAGCCCGCCCGGGCATGGTTCGCGGACAACACCTTCAGTAACGTGAGCGGCACGTGTGAGAGTGAGAAGGTGTGGGACGAAGAATTCACCTGCCCTGTGTTCCACCTGTTCCGCTCAAGTGTCAGCATCCATCGCAACACCGTGTACAACGCCCAAGGTGATGTCATCCGGGCGATTGGGGCGATCATCGACGTTCAGGACAACACGTTCACCGCTGCTGGAGTGGGTGCACGCATCGTTCAGCACGACGTGCCGAGCGGCCCTCAATACGGGTCGCTCGCCTTTTTCTCGCGCAACGTCTGGAACAACGTCTCGCAGGTGTACAACATCTCAGAGAGTTCGGTGACGGTTCAGTCCGAGATGATTCCCAATCCGACTTCGACCACCACCTATCCGGTGGAACTCCGTTGGGTCAGTGCCGACGCCGATCCGATCAGCGGTTGGGGGAACGAGCTCCTCCTTGCTCCGACCCAGATCATTCCGCCCCGCAACTTCCCGTTGTCACTCCAACTGGTGAACAACTCGACGGTGTTGACGTTCGCCAACCTGACGAACTTCGACCTCTCCAAGGCCCATATCGCCCAAGCGGCTGGCACATGGTCGGTTCAACTGAGGAGAGCAGAACTGGTGCGCTTCCGCGCCACGGTCAACGGCGTACGCGTCGGAGGTGCATCTGTATTGCTGGAAGATGCCCACGGCAACGACATGTACGCTCTGACCACAGACCCATTCGGTTTCACGCCATGGGTGGCACTCCCCTCCGACTTCCACCTAGACATCAGGGGCAATGGTGACAATCCTGACGACTTCGCAGACGACCCGGGAGAGAATTCCTGCAGCGATGGAATCGACAACGACGGAGACCTCCTTTACGACCTGGCTGATCCTGATTGCCAGCAGGGGCTGGGGACACGTGAGTTGTCGAAGTACTACGTGACCACCTACAAGTTCGACAAGGGCTACGAGAAGCACTCGTTCAACCTGACCGGGACCTTGGACGATGTCATCTCGCTGGACAACATGGCGCCATCAGTCACGGTCACCCAACTCGACGGGCACTCTTTCAAGCGTCTGGTCAACTTCACCGGCTCGGGATGGGACGGCAACATCGGCACTGGCATCTTCAACAGCGACGAGCAGGCGCGCTGGGAGCAGAAGGGAACCATCGAGCGCATCGAGATCAAGACGCCCTCATCCAGTTCGTGGAATGACACGCGTTACGCGGTGGACGACAGCGGCGCGAACGGCGAGGTGACCAGCAACAACCGGCCGTTCCGCATCTGGCACTTCGAGCATGACATGGCTCTGGAACCAGAGAACGACTACACCTTCGAGTTCCGTGCCTGGGATGGTGTCGACTACAGTCTACCCGTGACCCGCACCATCAGGCTCAACAACCAGGCTCCCGTCATCTTCGTTCAAACACCGACGGATGGTTCGATGTTCGATTCAGGCATCGTCACCTTCAGCGGGACGGCCAGCGACCCGTACAACGGCGTCTACGGCAGTGACATCGATGACATCCACTTCGAGATCAGTTCATCGGTGTTCAACACGACAACGGTCCCTGTGGTCGGAGGACCGATCTGGTCGTGGGACTGGAACTTCTCCGGGATGCCGAAGGTGCGCACAGACTGGATGTTCCGCATCTGGGCCTCCGACTCATCGTTCTGCCGTGGGGTGATCGGCGAGTGCACCCCGGTCGAGATCACTCTCGATATCGACAACACGAATGCGCCACCGCTCATCACGTTGATCGAACCCTATGACATGCAGATAGTCCGCGCCGGGCCGGACACGGTCATCTCCGGCGTCGCCCGCGACACGGATGGCGAGGTTTCGAAGGTCGAGATCAGGATCCTCGATCCACAGGACGCGATGAACGAGCGCCCACCCGGACCCCATTCCGTCATCACCGACATCGCCCCCAACGGCGCATGGTCTACCACGTGGGACACCAGCAGGCTGGTGCACGATTTCCACTATCTCGTGGAGGCGCGCTCCAAGGATGGCCAGTTGTACAGCGGTTGGGCACGGAGGGAGATCATCATCGATAACCCACCTGATGCCAACAACCTCGCCCCGATCTATCTCGCCTACAATCAGACGGTGGTTCTGCTCGACGGCACCTCGGTGACCCAGGATCAGGAATGGGAAGATAAGTACATCATCTTCTGCGATGAGAACAGCCAGGCGCAGGATCGCTGTGGTGTAGGAGCCAGCATCGAACTCGCAGGATGGTTCTACGATCCGGAGGGCGAGGACCTGAGCATCGAGGTGTGGGACGACCCGGACACCTACGAAGACGACCTGTGCGCCGAGCAGATCCAGATCGACGTCAACGGCAGAGCGACCTACAACCCGGTTGCGATGTCGTTTTACACATCCGACATGGCCGAATGGTCCTGCTTTGGCATGAAGTTCGTCGCCAAGGATCCATACAACAGCAAGGCGTACTCGCTGGAAGTCGATTTCGTGGTCAACGCGGTGAGTTTCAGCGTCGAGCGAGTCGGCAGCGGAAACCTCGACATCGATGGTTCGGTCACGTTCACCGGCACCGGCAGGCCCGGCGTGGAGGTGGTCGCGCGCTCTGGGTTCAGTTCATTGCGCCTGGGCAGTGCGCTCATCTCCGACAACGGTAGTTGGACCATGGAAGTGAACGCGTCCAAGTTG
>ERZ813253.217-NODE-217-length-22298-cov-6.083397_pt1 | contig 22298 bp, 22 predicted proteins | sample MGYA00520893_ERZ813253 | MGnify/ENA primary metagenome ERZ813253 (study PRJEB31669, sample SAMD00080414) | marine metagenome | biome: oceanic hadal pelagic zone biome; feature: marine hadalpelagic zone; material: sea water | place: Pacific Ocean:Izu-Bonin Trench...
TCCCTTGACTTGTTAAGCATATCAACAATATTGATTCCTACTTCAGCTATAGCATTTGTAATCTGACCAACCATATTGGGAATATTCTTGTGCGTAATTGCTAAGCGCTTCTCCCCTGCCCTAGGCATTTTTGCTTCTGGAAAGTTTACCGAGTTAACAATATTGCCATTTTCAAGATAATCTTTTATTTGCTTTACCGCCATGATTACGCAATTAACTTCTGCTTCTGCTGTCGAAGCCCCAAGATGCGGCAATGCAATCACTCTTTCATTGTTTTTCTTATCGTTAATCGGAAAGTCGGTTACGTAATACTTTACCTTTCCAGAATCGAGCGCTTCTATTAGAGCATCTTCATCGACAATTCCTTCTCTAGATAAATTAATTACTACAGCGCCTTTAGGTAACAGAGCTATACGCTTTGCATTTAACAAATTTTTTGTACCTTCAACTAATGGTACATGAAACGATACAAAATCACTCTTCGAAAACAGTTCTTCGACATTTAAAGCTTCCTCAACATCTGCAGATATCTTCCAAGCATTCTTTTTTGTGATTGATGGGTCAAAGCCGATGACATTCATACCCAATGCATGCGCTGCATTGGCAATTTCAACACCAATTGCACCAAGTCCTACAATCCCCAAAGTTTTGCCGGGCAACTCTGAACCGGAATAATTTTTCTTACCATCTTCCACTGTTGCTTTAAGATTCTCAAGAGGTAAATTATTTACATAATTCCACGCCTGACAAATATTACGACTTGCAAGTAGCATCGATGAAATCACTAATTCTTTAACTGCATTTGCGTTAGCTCCTGGCGTATTAAATACGACAACACCATGATTATTCATTTTCTCCAAAGGAATATTGTTCACCCCAACGCCAGCACGAGCAACAGCTTTCAAGTTTTCGCCAATTTCCATTTCGTGCATCGTTGCGCTACGAACTAAAATGACATCAGGATTTGTTAGCTCAGAAGAAACTTTGTAAGTTTCTTTAGAGAATTTTTTTAAACCTATCGGTGAAATGTTATTTATTGTTTGTACTTTAATCATTATCCAAAATCCTTTTCAAAATCATTCATAAAATTAACCAATGCATCAACACCCTCTTGAGGCATTGCGTTATAAATACTTGCCCTCATACCGCCAACACTTCGATGACCTTTAAGCGTTAATAAATTAGCTTCAAGTGAACGCTCCAAAAAAAGTTCATTAAGACTGTCATCGACTAGTAAAAATGGCACATTCATCCATGAGCGATATTTAATTGAAACTGGATTGTAGTAAAAGTCAGAGTTATCAATAGCTTCATATAGTGTTTTCGCTTTGGCATGGTTAATTTTTGCCATTACGCTTAAACCGCCTTGCTCTTTAATCCATTCAAATACACAGCCCGCGATATACCATGATAAAGTAGCAGGTGTATTAAACATAGAGTCGTTATTTGCTTGAGTTGAGTAATCAAACATTACAGGCTGACCTTTAACAACCTTACCAATCAAGTCTTCTCTAACAACAACTATTGTTAAGCCTGCTGGGCCAATATTTTTTTGTGCACCGGCATAGATAACGCCGTATTTTGATACATCGATTTCTCGCGAAAGAATAGTTGACGACATGTCTGCAACAAGTGGTATATCCAACTCGGGCGTGTAATCAAACTCTAAACCAGCGATAGTTTCATTTGGTGTGTAATGAAGGTAAGCACCATCTAGATCTATCTTCCAGTTTTGGAAATCTTCAATATCGGTATATTTATTCTTTGAACTATCCACGCAAACATTAACGTCGCAATAGCGACTACCTTCAGCAATTGCTTTTTTTGACCAGTGCCCAGTGTGAGCATAATTAGCCTTAGTTTTTCCTCTCAATAGATTAATTGGCACCATTGAAAATTGAGCCGAAGCGCCACCTTGTAGAAACAAAACCTTATAGTTGCTAGGAATACTCATTAGATCCCTTAAGTCTTGTTCAGACTTTTGAGCGATCTCCATAAAATCAACCCCGCGATGTGAGATTTCCATTACCGAAGCTTTGGCACTGTTGTATTCTAAAAGTTCTTGCTGAACTCTTTCTAGAACCTGCCTTGGTAGCATTGCAGGACCGGCGCTAAAGTTGTATGCTTTTGTCATATTTACATTTTTTAATACACAAAAAAAAACGCTCAGCTGGGTGCAACTATATTATGCCCAGCTAAACGTCAATGTTTTTCTTTAAAAACCATCATTGGTTATTAAGTGTGTAAATTATACCCAAACTAAAGTCAAGATATTTTTAACTTTATGTCAAACTGTTACAATATAAAAATTACTAATTTGAAAGGATATTCAGTAATTGCTCTGAACAATTGGGTTGATATTAATACTGTAAAATATCAACCTCGTAATAAATAAAAACACTTATATTTAGCGATGAAGACAGTCATTTTGCATAGCCAGGATATTACTCTAGCTAAAAAACTACAACTACTTTGAAAAAACTCAATTACAAGGGTTACACTTTTTGAATGTTTGAAAGTGTTAAGGGTGCGTTAATTACTTATTTCCATTTCATGCATCTTGGCACTTCTAACTAGAATCACATCCGGATCAATTAATTCAGAAGAAACTTTATATGAATCTTTTGGAAGTTTTTCTAGATCTACTGGTGAAATGTTATTTAATACTTGTACTTTAATCATTTAATATCTGCCAAGTTAAATTAAAGCTTTTGCTGACGATAACAAAAGGAGATAAGTCGACGCCAGCCAAGCCATCAACCTCCTACCAAATTCAATTTTGATGGACTAACTGGTATGAGGTTCCACATGAAGGTAACTACCCCTCAAATTACTTCTTTTAATTTTCACTACTTTGACACAAAAACTGACAGTTTATATTAAAAGTGAATTGATTTCAATCACTCTTGAATATATTTCTAAAATCTACTAAACCTCTATTAAAAAAAGGTATACTTATGCTCACTTGATAACTAATGACGGTTGTCAATAGAAAACATTGATGTTTAGCTGGGCCTAATATGATTACGCACAGCTAAACTTTTTTTTTGTCAGTTTGAAGTCGAACTGAACTGGTATAGATGCCTTTTACTCCTTTCGTTTTAATGGGGTAGTAGGTATTTTTTTTGTCTACGTTTTAGGAGCTTTAACATGAATATGGTGACAATAGTTACCCAAGCCAGATGAACACATTCATTTTGCACAGCAAAGACTTAACTCTGGCCCAAAGACTTGCCGATGAATTGCAAGGGGAACTTGAAGAACGGCAAAGTCATTTTCGTGTTCATACAAATCTATCTGCAGATTTAGAGCGGTTAAGAGAACTTTATGGAGTCGATATTAACCTCCTTAGTAAGACATTTAATTACTCCGAAGTCGCTCTTATGGTTAGCGATATGGATTCAACACTAATTATAAATGAGACTATTAATGAGATTGCAAGTCCAGATATAGCAAGCAAGGTATCGTCAATTACTGAGCAAGCCATGCATGGAAATTTAGATTTTACATCCTCATTTCATTCCAAAATTTCCTTGCTTAAAGGGACAAAAAGTGAAACCCTAGAACAAGTCTATAATGAGCAATTGAATTTGAGCGAAGGCGCTCAAGAGTTAATTGATTTTTTTAAACAAATTGATGTGAAAATGGCTGTAGTTTCAGGTGGATTGTCTTATTTTGCCGAACGTCTGAAAAATCAATTAGGATTTGATAGTTATCGAGCTAGCAATGTAGAGATTGTAGACAACCGCTTAACGGGAAATGTTATTGGTAAAGTTATTGATGCTGATGCAAAAGCTCAATACGTTCACGAACTTTGCGCTCAATACGGCTTTGAAAAAAACCAAGTTTTAGCTGTAGGTGATGGCGCTAATGATCTAGAAATGATGAAAATTGCTGGTCTCTCAGTTGCATACCGCGCTAAACCCTTGGTGCAGAAAAATTGTGATGTTGTTATTAAATACGGTGGTTTGGATACAATTATAGATTTTTTTTGAATTGATTTAAATCATCAACTTACAATAGAGTCATGGAGATAACAACCCCCGTACTCCTTTTCCCGGCAATCTCGCTATTATTCGTGGCATATACAAGTCGGCTTCACTCACTTAGCGTGTTGATTCAATCCATGACAACAGAGGGAAATAATGCAGCTAAAACAAGGCACGCGAGAGAGTAGCCTGATATTCTAAAAAACGCGCTCTCGCCAACCCGGTCTTTCTTTTTAACTCAAATTAAGGGCATAAATGAAGCATCCAACACATCACGCCCCGGAAGATATCCTTGAAAGATGGGGCAATTATTTTAACAAGCATGATGTAGAGCGTATTGTGGGTTTATATCATTCACAAAGTACTTTAATTCCGACATTTTCCGCAAATATAGCGTCAACTAGGCAACAGATAAGAGAGTATTTTATCAAGGCCGAATCGATATCCGTCGAAATTCAGCAGAGCTCAGTCATAAAGCAACAACTGGCTGAAAGTATTTTTGTATTAAGTGGTGATTATATATTTATCCATAAAAATTGCAGCAAAAAAAATTGCGCAGCTCAATTTACCTTTCTAGTCGATATATCAAGTGAGAAACCAATTCAACATCACCACTCAGCTAAAGCATTTGAAGCCTCATCTCATGCGCAAGGGAGCAATTAAACCCTCAATGAACGTCAATGAACTTTGACTTAGATATAACTCTGTAGGCTCTGAGTATGCCTAGGAAGGGCGTTGCTTAGGTCAAGGAATAACTCTGCTTTAGGTGCATATCAGCACAGTCTGTCGGCTCAATAATAGCGGGCGTTATTGAAAGTTGGTTTGTTGTGTGAGGGAGAGCGTAATAATAGCAACAAAGGTGTTTGTGAACCTACCCCAGAACCTAAAGAGTCTGAATAAATATGAGAGGGGTATAGAGTGAACAAATATATTGCCAATGATTTTTTCTAAGTGGCCTGATGTATTTTTTTACCAGCAACCATGAGGAATGTTGAAAAACTATATTTAGTTATTACCAACGACTATGAACATCAGGTTTAATTAACTCCTCATAAATAGAATTAATTATTGGCAATAAAGATGAAATTTCTTCTAAATCTGACGCCTGTAAATTCATTAGAGCCTGTGATTTATTTTTTGCTCCTGGTATAACGACACTAACCTCATCATGCATTAGGATCCATTTTAGTGCTAAATCTGTTAATGAATAATTATCAGGAAGTAGGCCTTTTAATTTTTCAACCGCCTCAAGACCTTTTTCAAAATTTACACCTGAGAATGTTTCACCTACATCAAAAGCATCTCCATTAATATTATAATTTCGATGATCATTTTGAGGAAATGTTGATTCTTGATTCATTTTTCCAGTTAGCAACCCACTTGCAAGCGGGACTCTTGCAATAATACTGACATTTCTCTTTGCGGCTTCTTTAAAAAAAGTTTCAGCAGGTTTTTGCCTAAATATATTAAATATAATTTGAATACTTTTTACATTTGGAAATTGAATAGCATCCATCGCTTCTGATACTTTTTCAACACTAACACCATAGTTAGCTATTTTGCCCAGTTTAACGATTTCATCCATCATTTCGTATGTTTCTTTTTTAGGATAAATTTCACTTGGAGGGCAATGCAATTGCAACAGATCAATACAATCAACTCCTAAATTGATCAGCGACCTATCAATAAATTCTTCAATATTATTAAGGTTATATCCTTCGGGACTGTGAGGATTCAATCTTCTTCCAGATTTTGTAGCAACAAATATTTTTTCTGATGTAGATTTTATAAGCTCCCCAACAAATTTTTCGCTTCTGCCATCTCCATAAACATCTGCGGTATCAAAAAAATTTATTCCTTTATCAAGTGAGGTCTTTAAAACTTCTCTTGCATCTGCAGCTGATACATTTCCCCATTCTGAACCAATTGCCCAACACCCTAAACCAATTTCTGATACATCCCAACCAAGATCTGAAAATTTCCTATATTGCATTTTGATTTTATATATTGAAAACTTCTTTTATACCATCAATCACTTTACATAGGTGTTTTTAATTAATCCAAATGCCATTTGATGTGTGAGGGAGAGTATAACAATAGCAGCAGGGGTGTTGGTGAGCCCTCCCCCCCCTCGGGGGGTCTAAAGAGTCTGGATAAATATGCAAAGGGTGGCGGATTAATTAGCCACTAGACATAAATAAGCCGTTAACTTTATGGAATGTATTGGCAGAGCTATGTGGGCCTTAGTAGGGAGAAGTTCTAGCAGGGTAAGGATACTCGGTCAATGCCTCCTACGGATATTTGAGCGGCCAAGTTGTGACAATTTATTAACACCCAACAGCATCATATTGCGCTTAATTTCGGCTTCAAACTTGGACAACACGGCCTCAACGCCAGCCTGCCAACCTGCGGCCAATCCGTACAAATAAGGGCGGCCAATAGAACACGCATCAGTCGCCTATGCCAACTAAAACAAACAGCACATCTCATCATACTTATTGAAGTTTGACCTAAAGACCAAGCTCTTACCCTCCCCTGGAAGGAGAATCAAGTTAAACTTATGCTTATATAATTATGATTAAGTGTTTATAAACATATGGACATAACAACTCCGGCACTCCTTTTTCCAGCAATTTCATTGTTATTCGTAGCTTACACAAATCGACTCCACTCACTAAGTGTGTTGATTCGATCTATGACAACAGAGGGAAGCAATGAGTCGAAAACTAAGCATGCTAAAGAGCAACTTAACATTCTAAAAAAGCGCGTTACTTATATTAGAAAAATGCAGGTTTTTGGCATATTAAGTTTTATTTTTTGTTTGTTTACTATTATCGGTTTGTACTTAAAACAAGATGACCTTGCTAATTACATTTTTGGTCTTGGACTGTTAATGCTCGTTTCTTCCTTGTTATTTGCATTGGCAGAAACGTTGCTATCTACTAGAGCCCTTGACATACACCTTAATAATTCCACGTGATGCCAGCCAAGCAAACACGCCATTCATTCCATCTTTTTTCATTTCATGAATGCAATATTTTTGAAATTTACTAGCAGCATCAATGTCTATAGAGCTTAGAAATTCCCCATCCTCAAAGCACATCGAACAATACTTGTCGCTTATCGAGCCGTCAGCATTTGAGCCGCCACCTTTTTTACCCTTCTTCATCGGAAAGCCGCAGCTTTGACAAAATTTATTCACAGCATTCAATCGTTTTTTGTTTTGAAAAAAGGACTTATCTATTAATCTTCTGGCAAAGAATCAAACTCTTTTCTTTTACCATCAAACCAATTTTGCATCGCTTCAGGATCTTGCATTAACCCGCTCATCTCACCCATCGCCTTGAGATGTTCTTCGTCGCCTTTTTCAAACATCTCTTTGCCGTGGTTTTGGCTCATCGTTGCGATTTCATCAAAGGTGTCAGCAGAGAATAACTTGTCACACGCCCCACCCAGTTGTTTACAACTCATGGTTTTCATAATGTTTTTACTCCTGAAGTTGACAATAATTGATTGCAATTATAAGGCACTTTAACAGTGACCGGCAATAGTGTATTTGTTCGTGGAAAGTTATTATTGTGGGAGTCTCGTAGCTATAATGCAAAATAAGTCGCTTAGTACCGAGCTTGCGCTATTTTTTTTGATTTCATATTGGTTAATATAGAAAATGAGAATTGGTTGTTTGCATAATTTGCCGCGTGTGTCGCTTGGACACAGCCCCACACCTATTGATGAAATGCCAAATCTGAGTCGTGCTTTGTCGCAAGATGTAAAAGATTTACATCTACTCATTAAACGTGATGATTGCACTGGACTCGCTTTTGGTGGTAACAAGGTTCGACAATTGGAGTTTTACTTGGGAGAGGCGGTTGCCAACGGTGCTGACACCATTTTAATTACTGGTGCTGTTCAATCCAACTTTGTGCGCCTAGCTGCTGCTGCAGCGCGCAACACTGGCATGGAATGCCATATTCAATTAGAAGAGCGGGTTAACAACCCATCGCCACTGTATAAAAATTCCGGCAATGTTTTGGTGGATAAATTACTGGGCGCAGCGCTCCACTCCTTTCCAGAAGGGGAGGACGAACAGGGCGCGGACCGCAATCTGGAAGAGATTGCACAAACACTACGAGCGGATGGCAAAAATCCTTACATCATTCATCTTGGCGCTGGGCACCCGCCGCTAGGTGCGTTGGGCTATGTTGTAGCGGCTGAAGAAATTATGACTCAGATGGCCGAGTCAAATTTAAGCATTGACGAGGTTGTTGTCGCCTCTGGAAGTGGCGCAACCCATGCAGGATTACTTTTCGGTTTACGGGCGCTTGGATCTTCCATCCCTGTTAAAGGCATTTGTGTGCGTCGCACAAAAAACCTGCAACACCAGCGCATTATTAATCACTGTCAAGCAATTGCAGATTTGTTACAAATGGATAATCCGGTTAGTGATGATGATGTTGAGGCTAGTGATGCTCAGCTGGCGCCAGGCTACGGTCAATTAAACGATTCGGTTTTTGAGGCGATGCAATTGTCTGCTCATCACGAAGGGTTGATTTTGGATCCTGTTTATACTGGGCGCTCCATGGCTGGTTTTATTCAGCGAGCTCGCGAAGCTAATCAGCAGAAAACTCTGCTGTTTATCCACACCGGTGGACAGCCGGCAATATTTGCCTACGAAGCTGACTTAGGACCGTTGCTAGACAGTTAATCATGCCAATTTTCGAGCCTTCTATTTATTTGTTTATTTTGCTTGCTGGCGCATTTATAGCAGCCTTTGTCACGGGTTCGGTTGGTTTTGCAGACGGCTTAATACTCAACGCATTTTGGCTACATATTATGGAGCCTTCTGCTGCGATTCCTTTGGTTATTATTTCTGGCTTTTTAATCCACATCATTCCTCTGTACAAACTACGTAGAACGCTTGATTTTTCTCGGTTAAAGCCATTCGTGCTATTTGGTGTTATAGGCATCCCTCTTGGCATGTGGGCTTTAACTCGTATCGATCCTGAGATTTTCAAAGTATCCATTGGTTTTCTATTGCTTGTTTATGGCCTGTGGATGTTAATCAGAGTCAAGTCATCAGTGAAAGTGAGTCAAAAGCCAGCGCTGGATGGGATTGTTGGGCTTAGTGGTGGCTTTATGGGTGGTTTTGCAGGCTTAGCTGGTTTACTTCCGACGCTATGGGTGGGTATGCAAAATTTGCCAAAAAATGTCCAACGCGGTACTTTTGAGCCATATATTTTGATCGTAAACCTCGTTGCTATAATTGCTTTTTTCACCACAGGAAGGCTCTCCACACAAACCGGTGTTGATTTGTTATGGGCTTTTCCTGCCTTAATTTTTGGCTCTTGGCTAGGTGTTAAAGTTTACCCATTTATAAACGAAGCTGTTTTTCGAAAAACAGTTCTCGTGTTAATTTTGTTATCGGGATTAATGCTTTTAATCTAGACATATATCGGTTTTTAGTCAAAATACGTGCCGTCCCACTAATATTAGTTTGCCTTCAAAATAGCCCTAACGTAAGAAGTGCCGTTATGTGAAAAATCATTTAGCAAGTCTGCAATGGCGCCAATCAACAGATTAACACCCTCTTCGCCGAACTGTTCTTTTACTATATCCACTAATTTATATTTCACACCTAGGTCTTTATATTCAACTGCTGCATCATTTACCACGCTGTCTGGCATGACCAGAGCCAACAGATTATGAATATCTTGACCCTTTAGATAAGCCAATTCTGAAATGACTGTAACAATATGGTCGTCCTTAAATTCACGCACATTCTCAGGAGTATTCAGCGCTTGAATGGTGGGATGCTGGTAATTTTTGTCAAGATACGCTTGGTTCATTACTAGGTACTGAAAATCCTCTATTGCTGTGTGACGATTAGAAGCCAACTGGATGGTGTTTTTCTTTGCCTGCGGATAACCTGCTTTGTCCTGCAGACCGACCCACAGCGTATCCATAGTGCTGTTGCCCGGCAGAGGCGTCACATGATACGGGTTAGAAAAATCACCTATGTAGTGCAACCCCCAGCCTATAAAACGCCAACCCCAGTAATCGTATCCGTTTTCAAAGGCAAATTCTGCAAGCTGTTTATAAAGTAGTATGCGATACTCTGGATATGTCCTCTCGAGAAATCCGCCCAAGGCGTAAACAATGGATGATTCATGATAAAAGCCCATGTGAAAGGGGGCTTGTGTACCATATTCTAAATTAGGATTACCAAACGGCTGAGTGCCAAAACCATAGTCTAGCCCATAACCAGTGCCGCTGTCCGTAAAAAGACCAATATCAAAACCGTGATCTGGCTCATCATTAGCGCTAACAGCCACATCCAATGGCGACACCATCTCCCCTTCTGTCAATTGCACCAATTGCACACTAGTTAAATAAGCCTTGTTTTTAAATACACTAACTGCATCAGGTGCAATCGACGAGAGGCCGGCTCGCTTATCTCCCGGCAACAACTGCAGATAAATGGGCCACTTAGTATTTGGGTTTACTCGAATTGCTTGCGCAAAGCGCACTCGAATATCTTGTGCATTACCGGTTGCGACAAAAGCCAACTCAGCCGGACGAGGGGTGTAGTGCCATAAGTTTTCAAGCATCCACTCTTCTTGCGATTGCAAAAAGATGGCCAATTTATCTTCATTATCCAACAAAAAGGACTTTAGTGTTTCTACCTTAACCAAGTCAGCAGAACTGACCTCTGGCATCGACTGCAGAAGCTGCTTGCTCACCAGTGTATGGTTAGACCACGACAACGCTTGGCCAGAAACAATAATTAAGATAATAAGTGCTATCAGACCCATACGGCTTTTATGTGTTGTGTTTATCGAAGAAGCTATTCTATACCTACAACACGTGAAGGGAGGTTGTTTTGAAATTAACCAGTAATCAACAAAATCCTAGCTGGATATGGTGGTTAAGAGTGGAGTTAATGGTGTGTTCTTATTTTTTCCAACTGTGTACCCAAGCATTTATTGGCTATTCGGTCTCAACAATCACAATCGAATTATCATCAAGTTTAACGATATGCTGCCACCAGCGTTTACGTAATTAACTCACCCCCACTTGACGTATTAGTATACAACGGTAGTTGAATTTGGGCACAGGTGCCTTGGTTATCTGAGACAATCTCCAATTCACCATTATGCAATTCAACAATAGTTTTTGCAATTGACAGCCCAAGACCGCTGCCACCAGATGGGTTAGGGCCATGAGTAAATCTTTCGTACATTTTTGGCACTAACTCGGGTGCTATGCCGTCACCATCATCTTGGATGAGGATACAAACATTTGCGCCCTCCAATTTGACACTGACATCAATTACGCCGCCTTTTGGACAACCGTAGCATAAAGCGTTATCCAACAAATTATCGATGGCCTCGCTTAAAAATACCGCACTCCCAGTCAGCTCGATTGCGCTTTCGTCACAGTGCAGGGAAAGCGCCACACCCTGCTGATGTGCTAGTTTGGCTGAACGGGTCAATACCTCTTGCATCATTATAAGTAGATCGAAGCGCCTAAATTCAGCTTGAATAGAGCGTTGCGAGACGTGCGCCATTGAAAGCAACTGTTGAGTTAGTCTAGACGTTCTGCGTGCTGCTTCGGCTACATCGCCCACTCTTTGCCTCATACCCTCCATGGTTTTAGAGTGTTCTGCAGCCTCTGCTTGACTTTGAATGCCGGCTATTGGGTTTCTCAATTGATGCGCCGCATTGGCGATAAAATCATCTTTTTCAGCAAAAGCCTTTTTCAATTGATCAAACAAGTGATTCATCGCGCTCACCAAGCTCACTACCTCAACTGGCACTTTCCGTTTTATTCTAGTTAAATCATTCGCCGACCTTTTTTTAATGGCGTTTTGCAAGTCAGACAAAGGTTTAAGGCCAAATTTCACCCCAAACCAAACAATAATCGCAGTTGACAGGAGCATGATCAGCATGGTCGCAAAAGCGCTTTCGGCCAATTCTAGAAGCAAACTCCTCTGCCCAATTGTGGTTTGCCACACGTAAATAGTAACCCAGCCAGGATTGTCGAGTGCGGAAACAAACTCTCGTGCCACAACAACCCTAACAGGTTGTTCGTAATATATTGCATCGTAATAAAATGGCTCATAAGGCTTAATTATTACCTCATCTGGTATTTCTGGCGGAGTAAGGTAGCCAACAAACAGAGAACTGCCTATCTCACCCCTAACTTGATAAAAAATCTGATCATTGAGGCTCTCTGTGAGCGTTTCAAGCAATTGCTCTGTCAACAAATCACCTTCACTGAGAACAACGTCTCGAAGAATTACCTGGGAGATTGTGCGAAGTAAATTGTCATGAATTTGCTGAGCCTTTTGCTGGGAGTCAAAATATAGAGCAATGACCCCCATTGCAACAAGCAACAACAAGGGTGCAACAATCAAGACTAACAGCCTTCCGCGTAAAGATTTTATTATTGCATTCAACCTTCTAAATGCTCGTCCAGCATATAGCCTATTCCCCGCGCAGCCGTGATAGAAATACGATGGCCCAAGAGTTTTTTTCGTAAACGCGAGACACTCAACTCGACTGCATTCATGCTAATATCTGATCCAATCCCATATTGAGTATCAGTGAGAGTTGACTTTGAAACATATTGGCCTTTTCTGCACAAAAAAATCTCAAACAAAGTCAGCTCACGCCGCGTAAGTTCGATTGCCATTTCTTCAAAATACAGTCTGCGCGAGGCTCTGTTGTAGGTCAAATCACCTATTGACTCTGACTCAGGCAGCAAATTGACATTGCGCCGTGAAAGTGCCCGAATACGCGCTGCCAGCTCCTCCATCTTAAAGGGCTTCACAAGATAATCATCGGCGCCAGCATCAAGCCCGTTAACTCGATCATCCATCGCGCTTCGTGCGGTCAAGATAATGATAGGGAAGGACTGGTTACGCTCTCTAATGCGCTTAGTCAGTGAAATGCCATCCAGAGACGGCAGGTTAATGTCGATAATTGCAAAATCCGCTCCTTCCCACTTAAGATGCTGATCCGCCTCGCCACCATCAACAAAAAAATCTACCGAGTGGCCGACATCTGTCAGTATTTTCACCACGCCCTCAGCAAGCATTGTATTATCTTCTACTAGAACAATTCTCATTTTTAATCTTCTCAAAAGGTTGACGCCCAAGACGCGCACCCTTACAATAAACAAATGAACTAATTAAATCTCACTGCTTAAACTCAGTGATTTATTTGTGAAGAGCAAGTATAGTCCTGTCGCCTCTCAAGTGCAAAGATTATTTACCTGAGACAGCTAGGCGACAGCTTATAAGCATAAGATTGCAAGCCTCAAACTCAGAATTAAGATGAAACAAACCAGACAAAAAAAGTTTTTTGCCAAACTCAGTACTGTGTCAATCATGGTGCTGTTTGCGATTACAAACACGGTTTTTGCCGGCACTGATTTTAGCGGCAAGACGATTCAATGGGTAGTGCCCTTTTCGCAAGGTGGTGGTGCAGACACATTAGCACGCTTTTATGCCCCATTGCTTGCCGAAGAGTTGCCCGGTAAACCAACTGTAGTGGTGGTAAACATGCCCGGCGCAGGCTCAACCAAAGGCGCAAACTGGTTTAGCCAACAAGCACCTATGGACGGCTCGGTCATTTTTTCCACTTCTGGCTCGACACAGTTCCCGTTTTTATTAAATGACCCACGTGTCAAATACAATTATAACGACTGGGAAGTGGTGCTGGCCTCCGCGACGGGTGGCGTGGCTTACCTACCTAGGGGCTTAGGTGAAAAATGGAATAAGGATCCTAGATTAGTTTTAGATACGGATTTTGTTTTTGCATCACAAGGCCCAACCCGCCTTGACCTTATTCCATTACTTGCCTGGGACATGTTGGGAATGAATGTTGAGCCGATATTTGGCATTAAAGGTCGAGCGGATGGCCGCCTGCTGTTTGAACGTGGTTTTGTAAATATTGACTACCAAACATCTCCCTCCTTCATGTCAAAAGTTCAACCTCTTGTGGACCTTGGTGCGGCTGTGCCGATTATGACATGGGGTGCTTTAAATGAGCTGGGAAATATTGTCCGCGACCCCAACTTTCCTGATATACCGACCTTTAAAGAGGTGTATACGCACATTAAGGGCCATGAACCGTCTGGCAGTGACTGGAGTACATGGAAAGCATTTTTTATTGCCGGCTTTTCTGCGCAGAAAATGGTTGTACTCAAAAAAGGCACTGATCCAGACATCATTGATGCTTATGCGCAAGCCTTTAAGGCAATTATTGGTCGGGAAGACTTTATTGAAATATCCAAACCATATTTAGGCGCATACCATCAGGTAACAGGTGCCGAGGCAGACAAATTCAAGAAAACTGCCACTCAGATTGAACCAGCGGCGATTCTTTGGCTCAAAAACTGGCTGCTCCTTAGCTACGGTGTTGAACTGCAATAAAGACTCCTGGCTAATTCCGAGCGGAAAAATAGCCTGCCTAAAAAAATTATCAAATTACACCCGGCCTTAAAGGTTTTTTATAGCTAAAAACCTCGGCCAACTCTCGACACCATAAAGAGTACGTAATTTTATTAACACCCCTTGCCGCTTACCATTCTAGAAAATTTTTTGTTCGGCCGTTTAAGCATCTTTGCTCGTCAATTATTGCTGGCCAGATACAAGCCCTACAGCTATTCTTTTTTAAATAACAGATAATTGTTTCATTCTACGACAGCCTACTGACAGACTGCAGGACTAATATAGCTCCACCAAATTGAATAATATGTAACTGATTAATTGAAAGTTAGGTATTAATTGAGCCCTTATCAGGATGCAGGTTTTAGTTTATTGAAGAGACTAACATTTTGATCAATGGCTCTGGTGATGCAAAAAGCTCATACGGTTTTTGTTAATCCAGCTTGGGTATTTCGCTCAATAATGAGTGGAATAAACTTTAAGGAGAATATAAGTTATGAAAAATATCTATAAAAAAATCATATCCACCTTAGTTATATCTGCCGCACTATCCACTTCAGCAGTTGCAATTGAAAAATTGCATTTTGTTATACCTGGTGGTGCTGGTGGTGGTTGGGATGGAACTGCAAGAGGAACCGGAGAAGCTTTACTAAAATCCGGTTTGCTTGAACAAGCATCTTTTGAGAACATGTCAGGCGGTGGCGGTGGTAAAGCCCTAGCCTGGTTGATCAGAACACAGCCAAAAAATACTGTTATGGTGCAATCAACGCCTATCGTTCTGCGTTCGATTGGCCGCCGTGCGAGTTATGTTTCTACTGATGCAAAAAGCGGTGTCTTTTCGTATAAAGATGTAACGCCAATTGCCGGTATTATTGGTGACTTTGGTGCTATTGTTGTCCTTGCGGACTCCCCTTATCAAACATTTGCTGATCTTGTAGCTGCTTATAATGCAGATCCAAAATCAGTTAAGATGGCTGGTGGCTCAACACGTGGTAGTATGGATCACTTGATTGGTGCTCTTGCTTTCCAAGCTGCAGGTGCTAATCCAAACGATGTTGTCTACATCCCTTATGACGGTGGTGGTAAGGCAATGGCTGGACTGCTTTCGGGTGAAACACAAGTGCTATCAACTGGCCTCAGTGAAGCTGTAGGTTTGGGTGGTCAAGTGCGTATTCTTGGTATTACTGCCGATGAACGTTCAGCAGATTTCCCGAGCATACCAACTCTTAAAGAGCAAGGCGTTGATGCATACTTTGTTAACTGGAGAGGTTTCTTTGGTGCGCCAGGAATGGACGCCATGGACAGGTATGAACTTGGAAAAATGCTTACCGAGCTGCAAACCACACCAGAATGGGAAGTTGTCCGTAAGCGTAACGGTTGGGTCAACATTCTCAACACAGGTGATGATTTCATCGCTTTCTTAGAGAAGCAGACTGAAGAAATGACAGTCCTAATGAAGCAATTAGGTGTAATCAAATAGTCACATTGTTATAAAAAAGGAGAAGATAGGTGAACGTTAATTACAGTAGCATAGGTTCATTTATCTTTCTCCCCATTAAAGAATAAAATAAATGAACATTAATGACAGCAGGATAGGTGCGTTTATCGCACTCCTTATTAAAGGAGCAGATGCGTGAGTATTAATTACAGCAGGATAACTGCGTTTATCTTTCTCCTTTTCTTTGTGCTTTATTCATATTTTGCTAGCGAAATAGTCGTTTTTGACTTTGATGAAGATGCCGACTTCAATGCTAGAACTTTTCCATTGTTAATATCCTATCTTGGTATTGGCGTATCTTTTCTGACTTTCGTTTTGTCTAAAAATGATGGCCAGACCATGGGTCAATACGAATGGCTAGGCGTTATTGTCTTATTCGTTCTCGTTTTTACCTACGGCATCATTATAAAATCGATAGGATTTTTCTTATCAACAAACCTGTTTTTAATGGTTGCATATTATCATTTAGGCGCTCGTAGTTACAAAGTATTACTACTTTGCTCCCTGCCCGTTGTTGCTGGAATGCAATTTATGCTGCACCAATTACTTGGCGTTTACATACGTGACCCTTTTCTCAACTTTTTAGGCATTATCTCATGAATGACGGAATTTTAATCGGCCTAGAAACGGCCTTCGCTGGCTACAATATTTTTATGGTGGTGGTGGGTTGCTTTGCCGGCACCATTATTGGCATGCTGCCTGGACTCGGCCCCATGTCTGCCATCGCACTGATGATTCCTATTACCTATGGATTTGATCCAGCCTCAGCCATGATTTTAATGGCGGGTGTGTATTATGGCGCAATTTTTGGCGGCTCAACCTCGTCTATCCTAATCAATGCTCCTGGCGTTGCAGGAACTGTATCAACCTCATTTGATGGCTATCCCATGGCTCAAAGAGGTGAGGCAGGAAAGGCACTGGCGATTGCGGCATACGCCTCTTTTTCGGGCGGTACGATTGCTGCAATATTTTTATTAGTTGCAGCACCTCAATTGGCAAAAATAAGCTTAAGCTTTCATTCAGCTGACTATTTTGCTCTCATGTGTGTTGGTCTTTTGTCCATTGCCGCATTTGCCAGTAAAGGGCAATTTTTAAAAGCCATGATTATGACCTGCTTTGGTCTAGCTTTGGCAACAGTGGGCCAAGACTCTCTATCAGATATTACTCGATTTGCTTTTGGCAATATTAATTTAATGGACGGCATAAGTTTCGTTCTACTGGTGATGGCAACCTTTGCAATGAGTGAAGCTTTTATGATTATTTTTAAAAAAACGGATATCAATTTTAAAGCTTCTGATGTCAGCAAGAAGAAACTGGGCTCGATTAAATTATCAAAAGAGGAGATCAAGAGATGGTTCCAGTCATCGGCCGAACATCGATCTTAGGATTCTTGGTAGGCGTATTACCTGGAGCAGGCGCCACAATCGCAAGTTTCTTGGCTTGGGGTTTTGAGAGAGGCATCGCCTCAGCAAAGGACAAGTTAAAATTTGGCAAAGGATCCATTAAAGGTCTAACTGCACCTGAAACAGCAAATAATGCAGCCTGCACCGGCTCTTTTGTGCCGCTGTTGACATTGGGCATTCCAGGATCTGGCACGACAGCGGTCATGCTCGGCGCATTATTGTCTTTTGGCATTCAACCAGGACCAAGACTCTACGTCGATCAGCCTGAACTCTTCTGGGCTGTCATTGTCTCCATGTATATAGGCAATGTAGTGTTATTGGTTTTAAATCTCCCCCTCATTCCTTACATCGCTCGCATCTTGGCAGTCCCAAAAAATATTCTGGTGCCGCTGGTGTTATTTTTCTCTGTTACGGGTGTGTATTTAATTTCGTTTAATAATTTTGATATTTACTTTATGGCTATCGTTGCACTGATCTCGCTTGTGCTCAGAACGATGAATTTCCCCATGCCGCCATTAATATTAGGCTTCATTTTAGGTGGAATGTTGGAAGAAAATCTACGCAGGGCATTGCTAATAAACGATGGATCGTTTTCATTTATGATCGACAGACCTATCAGTCTTGGTCTATTTATCGTCATGATACTGATTGTGTTAATGCAAGTATATCAAATAATAAAAAACCGCCAAACCAATTCTAGAGATGAACTCACATAAAAACAACCTTGTGTTGCAGTCTAAAGCTGGCAAGAAGTACCCATCCCAAGTGCAACACTTTTAGCCTTAAATAGCGCTTCGCAAGGTGCTCTGAAATTTAAACATTTTCTAGGTCGGTGGTTTAATTTCTCAGCGACTTTTAAGATTGTATTATCACTTACTTGGTGAAAATTACATCCCTTAGGAAAATACCTTCTTAGTAACCCGTTTGTATTTTAGTTTAAACCACGTTGCCAAGGCGAATATGGATCAGCAAAAGAATGCACACTTTTTTTCTAACAAAGTCCAGAAAGCTGAACTAACCTCTGCCTAAAGATCAAAAGATACAAAAACTGGGACTAGGATAATGGGTATCAGTATAAAAGCACTTATCCAAACATAGCTCATCGGCTTGGCAAAGTTTAAAGTCCAGCCTTGCTTGTTTATTTGTTTGGGCGTCCAGACTCTCGAATCACGCTTACTATAGTAGAAGACGCCCCACTTCCAATTGTTGATGTTTTGGTATTCTTTTTGGTTTTGTTCCGAAGTGTTCATTAAGAAATAATTTTAACTCAATTTGCTTAATAGTTGGAGCTAGGGGGTGTGTCGCAGTTGCAGTCATTTAATTAATTTAATTAATCGGGTCGCAACCTTTTTTAAAAAAACTAGATGCCTGCAATACTACTGCCCAATCTGGAAAATAGGTAAATAAGACTGACCCCAGCATTCATAATGCTAGGATTACTTTGGATAAAAAACTAAAAAATAGCGCGCCTTGCACAAGTAAATAGAGCTACCACACAAGTGGCGCAATTCTTCTAAACGTTCTGCAATCCAAACCTTAACAACAGACTGACGAGGAACGCCCAATCTCTTAGCTTCTTTATCAAGTGAGTGAATTACCCACAATGGAAAATCAATATTGACTCGTTTTTGATCTTGCTTCGGACGCCTAGCTTTAGATACATCCAAATACTTCGTAATGTCTTCGCCATCGTCAAACTTTTTATCAAATTCCTTAACTTTCATAATATGCTACCTCTTCTACTCTTGACCTTCTGACCGAGATTATTCTTATACTATCACCTCTATACGTGATAACTCCTGACCAGTGTTTATTTAATATCTTTCCTATCACTAAAAATCTAGGCTCATCAACCAATTATGCCAAGAGATATGAATAAGATTAGGAGTAGTTTCTTCATACTAGGATTATAATTCAATTTGAACTTACTCAAAACCCAAATTTCGTTTGATGTGTGAGGGAGGTTATGCATAAAATAGGACATAAAGACAACAAAATACTTAATCTAAAACATGCAATGATTGTTGTCGTAATTTGCCACCTTGTTCTGGTTATCGTATGGGCAATGAATGATTTTTCTCTGTCATTTTTTACCTAGTATTTTTTTTGATTGAATAGAGTTTTTGAGTGTATGATTTGAGTATAAGAAGGGAAAGGTTATGCATAAATTAAAGACAATCTGTGAAAACAACAAAATACTTAAAGTATGTTGCAAAATACTTGGTCTAAAATACGCAAAGATTGTTATCGCAGTTCTGGTTGTCGGATTGGTCGGATTGGTCGTATGGTGTTATGGTTTTCCGACATAATCAAAAGTATAATAATTGACTTCTCTAAAGGGTCAGTTGTAACACTCGTACACTTCGCTAGCAATTCTGATTTCGTCAGGTTCAGCACCAGAGAAATCGTAAAACAATCCAGTTCCATCAGACTTGATAACTATTTGAAAATCTTCCCAAATCCAATAGTGTTGAACACCTTGAAGAGAATGAATTGTATCTATACCTGATTCAGAATCTTTTAAAAATAATATACCTCTAGAATCAGAAAGTTCGGGGATATATCCAACACTCAATAGGTAATATCCATCAAATCGGTCATAACAATTCCACTTCTTCCAGTCATATGACTCACTACCAACATCAACTTTCTCAGGTGCTGTACTTGAACAACCAATTAAGCCAAGAGAGAGTAATAAGAGTAGGAGTAGTTTTTTCATACTATGATTGTATATCAATTTGAATCTATCAAAGTCCAAATTTCGTTTGATGTGTGAGGGAGGGTGTTCTCTTTTTGCACTATAATTAATTTTCTTTAATTACAATACTAGGAGTACTAATGTCAGTAGCAAGAATTACAACAGTAACTTTTGATTCAAAAGAAGCGGCAGATATTGCTGCTGCATCATATGTACCAAATGCACCAAGTGATTTTCCAGAATCCTGAGCTCAAGCAGGAACTTCGGGAAATTCTGGAATCCATTCCAATCTGAACAAAATAAACTGTCCCGCATAAGCGATCCTTCAGAAATCATTGAAAAATCCTTTATCAGCCATCGTGAACATAACACTTACTATTTCCTCTGCCACGTGTATAGTCGATCGAGTCGAAATCAAGACTGAATCTGCTGTGAGTTCAAAGGTATATCGAAGATTCCCATGGGATACTGGAGGAGTTCTGCGTGCGATTTGATGCGCTTTCATCTGGTCCTTACAGACGTTTCTGGCTTGGATCCATCGCCTCAGTAGGTAGTACGCAGCTTTATTTTGTAGGGATGGCATGGCTCGTTTTCGAACTCAGCGATTCTGCACTCGATCTCGGCCTGCTTGGTGCAGCAACTGCGGTACCCACCATTCTTGCAACTCTGGTTGGTGGTCTGGTTGCAGATCGAATAAACCGCCGCTCAGTTTTAATTTTGACCACTGGGGCTTCAGCTATACTGCTGCTTATACTGGCGGTACTGGATGCCACTGAGCTAGTGCGGGTTTGGCACGTTCTCTTAATTTCAGCCCTGCTTGGATTGGTACAGGGTTTTGATTTTCCGTCGCGCTCTTCGATTTTTCCAGCACTGATTGAACCAAAACAGATGATGAGCGCCGTTGCATTAAATTCTATCCTTTGGCAGGGATCACGTATGATTTTTCCGGCAATTGGAGGACTGCTCATTGCACTGACCGACACCTCACTAATCTTTGTCATATGTGGAATTGGTTTTATAACAATGGTTATGGTACTGTTTTCAATTGAACTGGAACAGATAATTCAGGATAAGACTGACCCCTGGCACGAGTTTAAAGATGGAGTGAGATATGTTCTTCACCAACGATTGTTCCTAACCTTGATCCTGTTGACTTGGATCTCCATGTTTTTTGGAACATCTTTTGTACAGATCATGCCGATCTTTGCTGACATATTACATAGTGGAGAACGCGGATTTGGTTTATTAATTTCGGCAACCGGGCTCGGTTCAGTAGCTGGGAACTTGTTCATATCTCACTTTCAGCAATCCCGTCGACTGGGGTTGCTGATGTTATCTTGCGCAGCGTTGGCACCATTCTCACTGGCAGGTTTCAGTCTGGTTACAGGGACATTGGCCAATGCGGCCGGGGCATTTTGGCTTGCCTGCTTTTTCGCGGTTTTGGCTTCAGCCTTTAGTTCAGTCTTTCTGGTTAGCTCCATGACAGTTTTACAGCTCAAAGTACCCGATAATTTACGCGGCCGCGTGATGGGAATTCACAGCATCACTTTCAGCATGATTGCACTCGGTGGACTTGCTTCCGGAGCCCTGGCTACAAAATTTTCAGCCCCGGTTGCCGTGGTTATAGGAGCGGTGGTAGTGCTGTCATCAGTAATCTGGGTGACGATTCGACAGGGAGAAATAATCAATCTTGATGGCAGTGAACTATGAATATGCACAAAATCAGATCAATAACTTTAATATTTGGAAAATATTTGCAGATGAGTTAAGTTAGAAGCAAGTTATCACCCAAACATATCAGTAACTTTATATGAGAATAATGAAGCAATGGAAAGAGCAACAGCTACAAAAAATAAAGTAATAGACTCTATTCAAGGGATTGTCTCTATAGATACTAAAGTTGGTTCTGTAATATTAAACCATAACAATTAACTAAAACATAAGACTACTAAGTCCAAATCCTCTCTGATGTGTGAGGGAGGTACAACAATAGTATCAGCGGTGTTAGTGAGCCTCCCCAGAACCTTGAGAATAAGTGCCAATTGCTTGTGGCGCTTTGTCAGTTGAGATAATGTGTTTTTGCATAATGTTTATTTTAAAGAGTTAATCATAAAATTATTATACGAAATATTTTGTTGATATGCAGATAAAAAATTCTATGACTATTGTTTTATGAATATAAGGCCACTAACGATGTGGCATCTCTATCCAATCAGTTTTTCGAAAAATCACGATGAGCAGCTATAATACGATAATC
>ERZ813253.218-NODE-218-length-22282-cov-4.643512_pt1 | contig 22282 bp, 26 predicted proteins | sample MGYA00520893_ERZ813253 | MGnify/ENA primary metagenome ERZ813253 (study PRJEB31669, sample SAMD00080414) | marine metagenome | biome: oceanic hadal pelagic zone biome; feature: marine hadalpelagic zone; material: sea water | place: Pacific Ocean:Izu-Bonin Trench...
ACATGCTTGCCAATATCTTCGGCGGCTTAATGCTCCAAATGGACAAGCCGTTTTCAACCGGAGACTGGATTCGCACAACGGACGGAAGTATTGAGGGTGTAGTGGAAAAAATTGGTTGGCGAATGACGCGTATTCGCACCTTTTCTAAAAATCCAGTATACATACCCAACTCTATTTTCTCCACCATTCCCATTGAAACGCCTTCACGCATGACTAATCGTCGTATTAATGAAATTATCGGTATTCGTTATGATGATATCGCGCAAATGCCAAGCATTATTGAAGAGGTTGAGAAGCTAATGCAAAACCACGAGGACATTGATCACAACGAGGCCTGTCGCGTTTATTTTGATGTGTTCAACGCCTCATCGCTCGACTTTGTCGTTTACGCCTTCAGCTCGGTGATCGATTCCACGAAGTTCAAGCGTATTAAAGGCAAATTGTTACTTGATATTGCCGCTATCATTGCTAAACACGGTGCAGAAATTGCTTATCCAACGCAAACACTGCATATTCAGAAATAAACGCTATGACCATTTCTAAATTACACATTCGCACCTTTGGGTGTCAAATGAATGAATACGACTCCAATAAAATGAGCGACGTCCTCAAACACTCTCACGGCCTTACGCTAACCGATGACGCCAAAGAAGCCGACGTATTGTTGCTTAACACATGCTCTATCAGAGAGAAAGCCGAAGAAAAGTTGTTTCATCAACTGGGTCGTTGGAAAAAATTCAAGGAGAAAAACCCTAATTTAGTTATTGGCGTTGGTGGTTGTGTGGCTTCGCAAGAAGGCGAATTGATTCTCAAAAGAGCGCCTTATGTGGATATTATTTTTGGTCCACAAACACTGCATAGATTGCCCAATATGCTTAACGATGTGCTTGAAAAGAATGAAATTAGAATTGATATCTCTTTCCCAGAGATTGAAAAATTTGACCACCTTCCAGAGCCCGAAGTAACGGGTGCATCTGCCTTTGTCTCTATTATGGAAGGTTGTAGCAAGTATTGCACTTTTTGCGTTGTCCCCTATACCCGTGGCGAAGAGGTTTCTCGCCCATTTAACGACGTCATGCACGAAGTGGAAGTGCTGGCAGCACAAGATGTTAAAGAAGTGAATCTATTGGGACAAAATGTTAATTCTTACCAAGGTTTAATGGACGATGGCGAAATGGCTGACCTTGCCCTTCTCATTAGTATTGTTGCCCAAATTGATGGCATTGAGCGCATTCGTTTCACCACATCACACCCAGTAGAATTTAGCGATCGATTAATTGATGCTTATCGAGATGTGCCCGAACTTGTTTCACATTTACATCTGCCAGTGCAAAGTGGCTCAGATAAAATTCTTGGGCTAATGAAGCGTGGTCACACTGCGATAGAATACAAATCCAAACTCAGAAAACTAAAAGAAATTCGCCCAGATATTTCTTTTTCATCGGATTTTATTATTGGCTTCCCAGGCGAGAGCGAGGACGACTTTAACCAAACCATGAAGCTCATCAACGATGTTGGTTTTGATAAATCCTTCAGCTTTATCTACTCCAAGCGCCCTGGCACATTGGCGGCAAGTTTTGCTGATGGCGTTAGCGAAGAAGTTAAAAAACAGCGCCTAGCAATTGTGCAAAACACACTCAATGAAAACACCGACGCCATATCTAAATCAATGATTGGCAGTGTGCAAAAAGTGCTCGTTGAAGGCAAGTCTAAAAAAGGCAACACTTTAAGTGCGCGAACAGAGAATATGCGCACGGCACATTTTGTTGGCGATGAAGACCTGATTGGACAAATCGTCTCAGTAAAAATAACGGACGGTGCTGGCAACTCCCTACAAGGCGAATTGGTCAGCCAGCCTTTGCTAGCCACTGCTTAGAATACCAATAATAGCGCCCTTTCTGCTTAGAGGGAACTGTGCAGTTATAGCGACTTCTACCTTTCGATAAAGGCTCAACTGAGCGCACTGTAACCTTATCCACACCTATCCAGTTGATTTCAGGGTTGTCTTGCCCAGCAACAAAACAAGCAAACTGATAGCGCTCGTTGGCGTTCATTGGTCTTGAAAATTTCAATGTTAATAACGGTCTATTACCCGCATCAATCATCATCAATTTTGGCCGCTCAGAAGCAATCGGCATTGGCAGTGAATTGACCTTTAACGCAAAGCTGCTCATTTTTGCGTATAGGCCTGCCATGGCAAAACGTGGCAAATTAAACCAATCACTATTGACACCAATAGCCCCTGAGTGTTGACCAAAGCCCACATAATCTAGGTCTTGTAATTGCCTATATGTAATATCATCAAATTCTCCATAAGGATAAGCGAAAAACTTGCTTTTAACGCCCAACTCTTTTTCAAGTCTTTTTTGTGCATCAGTAATTTCAGCAACAATAACTTTGGTATCTTTGTCCACCAAATGCGAGTGACTAACGCCGTGATTGTAAGCACTAATTAAATCTGACATTTGCCCTAATTGTGCCCACGTCATCATAGATGAATAATGTTGATCAATAGCCTGAGTGGAAATAAAAACAGCCATCGGCATTTGAAACTCCTTTAGCAAAGGGTAAGCTCCATCATAAATCGACTGGTAGCCATCATCAGCAGTCAAACTGACGCACTTATCCGGTAAAGTTTTTTTTGTCTTGAGAGCCTTAACAACTTTGTCAAGAGGTAATACTTCAAAACCATTGTCTCGCAAGTAACTTAAATGCGAGCGAAAAAGCTCAGGTGAAACACTGGTCGACTTAGGCCCATCATTAGTAAAACGATGATAAACCAGTAGAACACAATGGTCACTTTCAGCAAAGGTTTGTGGCGAAAAAAAACTGAATAAGCAACACAGTGTAATCAGTAGGGGTTTTCGATAGTAATTCATCAAGGACATCATAAATGAAATTCAACAATAGTTTGGGTAAGTTATTGTTGTTTGCAGCTCAAAGCAGTAAAATAGTACTAATGAAGTTTACACTCGATATTCAAAGCTCTGATCAATTGGCCAATATTTGTGGCTCTCTCGACAAAAACCTTGAAAATATTTCCAAAAGCCTTGATGTAACCCTCTCAAACAAGGGGGCTGATTTTAGTATTAAGGGTGATAACGCACATTTGGCTATCAATGTCCTACAAGATCTTTTGTCACAGTCAAATGGGAAAATGCTCGAGCTCAGTGATATCGATCTTAGTATTAAATCCCAAAAAAATGGCAATGATATTTCAAAGGCTGTTACCATCAGAACTGCTCGAAAACATGTGCACACTCGTAGCACCAACCAACAAATCTACGTCAACGCCATTGAAGAAAAAGATGCCACTTTTGGCGTTGGTCCAGCAGGCACAGGAAAAACATACTTAGCCGTCGCAAGAGCAGTAGAGGCACTTGAGAGCTCAAGTGTTAGAAGGATTATTTTGGTCAGGCCTGCCGTTGAGGCGGGTGAAAAACTGGGCTTTTTACCGGGCGATTTAACCGAAAAAGTTGACCCCTATTTGCGCCCAATTTACGATGCATTGTATGAGTTTCTAGGCTTTGAAAAAGTCGCTAAGTTGCTTGAAAAAAATATCATTGAAGTTGCACCACTTGCCTTTATGCGTGGCCGCACACTCAATGAGGCGTTCATTATTCTTGACGAAGCGCAAAATACCACCATCCCGCAAATGAAAATGTTTTTGACGCGAATGGGGTTTGGCTCAAAGATGGTGATTACAGGTGATGTTACTCAAATCGATTTAGCCAATCCTAAACAGTCTGGTTTGTTGGATGCTATAAAGATTTTAAAGGATGAAAAACAAATTGCATTCTGCAATTTTGAGGCAAAAGACGTTGTCAGACACGGTCTTGTCCAGCGCATTGTCAGAGCATACGACAAAGCAGAATGACTAAGGCCAACAACAAAATCATTGTCGGCTTGTCTGGTGGTGTGGACTCTTCTGTCACCGCTCTTTTACTGCTTGAACAAGGTTTTGAAGTCGAAGCCTTGTTTATGAAAAACTGGGAAGAAGATGACAGCTCAGAGCATTGTTCTGCCGCCGAGGACTTGGCCGATGCAAAACAGGTAGCCGGAAAACTGGGTATTAAATTACACACCGTTAATTTCGCCCATGAATATTGGGAAGATGTTTTTGAACATTTTCTAGAAGAACACAAAAAAGGGCGTACACCAAATCCAGACGTCTTGTGCAATCAACACATTAAATTCAAAGCCTTTCTTGATCATGCAAAAGGCCTTGGTGCTGATAAAATTGCCACCGGCCACTACGCCAGAATAGTTAATAATCAAGGCCAGTATCAGTTACAAACAGGGTTGGACGATAGCAAAGATCAAAGCTACTTTCTTCACCTATTAAACCAAGATCAATTGGCTCAAAGCCTATTTCCGCTTGGCAAAATTGACAAAACTCAGGTGCGAGAAATCGCCAAAAAAAATGGCTTTGTTACTGCCAAAAAGAAAGATTCAACCGGTATTTGTTTTATTGGTGAACGCCACTTCTCGGAATTTTTAAACAACTTCCTGCCAAAAGAAAAAGGCGATATTGTTGATGAAAATGGCCATTTTATAAAACACCATAACGGCATCGCTTTTTATACAATTGGCCAAAGAAAGGGCCTGAAAATTGGCGGTGGTTTCAGCGATTCACCTGAGCCCTGGTTTGTTGCCGAAAAGCGAATTGAGAGCAATGAAATAGTTGTAGTTCAAGGCGATCACCCCTTACTCTACCACAACACGTTAATCGCTGATGGTATTCACTGGATTGGCGAACAGCCTAATTTCCCACACGATTGTAGTGCTAAAATTCGTTATCGCCAAGCCTCTCAAAATTGCCAAATCGAGATGCTTGAAAATAACGAGATGAAGGTGAGCTTTGAGTCAAACCAAAGAGCCATCACCGAAGGCCAGTCTCTTGTCCTTTATAATGATGATATTTGCCTTGGTGGCGCTGTTATTAAATCAAAACACAATGAGTAATCACAAACAACGAACTTTGGCACTTGCAAGCATATTACAAAGCACTGCATTAGTTCATCAACTTGCCTCTACTGGGCAGTGTAACCCACAAGGCAATAAAGCCAGTCTTAGTAGCATTGTTAATCAAAGCACACAAATTGAAGATATTTTTGAATCGCCAGAAGACTTAAAAGTCGGCCTCGATTCTCTAAAAGTTATTCTAGATTCAAAAACAAAAAGCATGCAAAACATCATGCTTTACGTTATCTCTTTGATTAATCTCGAAAAGAAACTAATGAAACAAAGTCAATTATTGGCAAAAATTTCTAGTGAAATTGAGCACATCAACAAACAAGAATTTTTCGAAATTAACCACGCCAACTCAATTGCCCGACTGGCAGAACTCTACAAAAACACACTAGGTAGCCTTAATCCAACCATTATGGTTAAGGGCGAACAACTCTATCTAAGCAACCAACATACTGCAAACAACATCAGGGCTTTGTTATTAGCCGGCATACGTGCGGTTTCACTGTGGAAGTCCTTGGGAGGCAAAACATGGCACTTAATGCTCAACAAGAAGAAAACACTAAATATCGTAAATTCACTCACAGCTTAAGTACACAAAACTAATGCTTGCATAAAGCCAACTAAGACTTTATAATCTAGCGTTTTGTAATTTACCTTTAATTAAAGATAATATGGCCAATTCAGCAGGTTCTAAAAAACGCGCAAGACAAGCAATTAAGCGCAACAAGCACAACTCTCAAATCAGAGCTAAAGTACGTACTTTTATCAAAAAAGTAACTTACGCAATTGAAGCTGGCAACAAAGAAGAAGCACAAAGCGGTTATGCAACAATGCAAAAAAACGTTGACCAAGCGGTTAGCAAAGGCCTAATGCATAAGAATCAAGCTGCGAGAAGAAAATCTCGTCTTGTTGCGCAGATTAAAGCACTTTAAGTTCACTCAATTACTGCCTGATTTAAGTATCAGGATAGCAATTTAATAGCACAATCGTTGCTATAATAAAGCCCTCTAGCGAGGGCTTTTTTTATGCACAATGAGATTGTTGAAAAATAGTACACGGCACTATTTTTCAACAACTCCGACAACTTTATAAGTTGGGGAAGAATATTGAAATCAATGACTTATAAAACTTTAAAATTATTACCCTTCCCCAAACCCCATCCAATAATCAATTTTGTAACGTTCTTTATTCGTCCAAACAATGATTAGCGAAAACGACAAATCGTTATTTAGAAATGCTATTGACGATCAACTCCCGATCGATAAAGACGGCGATCAAGAACCGAAAGCAACAAACACTCATTTTGACCAGCCTTTCGAATCTTATAGCTATCTGTCGGAGGCGAACATTTCTGGCTCAGAAATCGTTAGTTACGCCAAAGACGGTGTGTCACCCAAAATCATTAAAAAAATGAAGCGAGGCAATATTGACCATGCTCCTAGCCTTGACCTTCATGGGCAAACCGTACAGGAAGCATGTCAATCTTTATCGCAATTTATCCACTATCATCGTGATGAGCGTTTCATTCAAATAATCCACGGTAAAGGCTATCACTCAAGCCAAGGCTTATCAATCATAAAGTCACAAGTGGTGCATTATCTTAAGCAACACCCGCAAATTTTAGCTTTTTGTTCTTGCCCGCAAAAAGATGGCGGCACTGGTGCTGTTTTTGCTTGCCTTAAAGCCGATGTTTAATTTAGACGAAATTTACAGTGTCTCGGATTTTTTAGGGCTTTGCAGGCGCTCGGTTGAGCGCAACATTCCTCACTGCTGGGTACAAGGCGAAATCTCAAACTTATCCAGACCCTCTTCTGGCCATTGGTATTTTTCATTAAAAGACGAACGCGGCTCCATCCGTTGTGCATTGTTTCGTCTTAACCAACGCAAACTAAAATTTGCCCTTGAAAATGGCATGTCGGTGGTTCTTAGAGGCGCGCCCACGCTCTACGAAGCACGCGGTGATTTTCAAATGGTTGTGCAACAAGTTGAGCCTGCGGGCATTGGTAATCTGCAACTGGCTTTTGATCAGCTCAAAAATAAACTGCGCGAAGAAGGCTTGTTTGATACAGAGCACAAGAAACCGCTACCAAGTTCAGTTAGCTCTATCGCTGTTGTTTCATCGGCAAATGGTGCTGTTATTCACGATATCATCAATGTACTTAATAAGCGTTATCCATTTTCCAAAATATACCTTTACGATACATTAGTACAAGGTGACGGCGCTCATCAACAGATTATCAAGGCGTTGAAGATGGCTGAAGATGACAAACGCTGCGAGGTTATTATCCTGGCGCGTGGTGGTGGCTCAATGGAGGATCTTTGGGCATTTAACGAAGAAAACCTTGCTAGAACAATTTTCGCTTGTAAAAAGCCAATTGTGAGCGCCATTGGCCACGAAACTGACACCACCATTGCCGATTTTGTTGCCGACGCACGAGCGCCCACTCCAAGTGCGGCTGCTGCAATGGTAACACCAGATAAAACCGAGCTTCTTAACCAGCTAGCAAAATTTAGACAAAACTTAGCCAACACCACTGATCTAACGCTTGAAAAAAATCAACTCTTATTACAACAACTGCAATTCAGAATTATTGATCCCAGCCAAGAGTTACAGCACAAAGCACAAAGGCTGGATGAAGCAGAAGCAAGGTTGACTCGGGTTATCAAAACACTAAAAACACTTAATCAAGCCAAACTTAAATCACTCAACACCGAACTTTATCAACACTCGCCTGCACGATTCATTACCTATAAAATTGAACAAAACAAACTTGCACAAGAACGACTGCATCAGAAGATGGCACACTCACTCTCTGAGAGCGTAGCCAAACTCAACAATCAAGCCAAAGCACTGCATATCCTCTCGCCGTTGTCGACTTTATCACGCGGTTACAGTATCACCCAAAATGAAGAAAATTTTGTCATACACAACACAAATGATATCAATGTGGGTGACATCATAAACACCACACTTTACCAAGGCAAACTCCTTTCAAAGGTTTATAAAAAAACAAACTAACTTTTTAATATTATTACAAACATGAAATCAAACGTCTCACTTGTAAGCCGACTAGGCGCTATCACTTACGATTTTTTCTTGGTTTTTTCGCTTGTTTTTTGTATTGGACTGTTTGTTGTTATTGTCATACAAGACGGCACAAAAAATCCGCTTTTTTTCTTACTCATGTTATTTTTGACTTTTGGTTATTTTGCACTTTCTTGGGTTAAAGGCAGACAAACGCTTGGGATGAAAGCATGGAAATTTGAAATCATGCAAGCTGACAGAAAAAGCATCACTTACAAACAATCAGCCGTTCGGTTTTTTCTAGCGCCCTTGTCACTGGTTGGCATTGGCTTTATTTTTCAACTTTTCAACAAAAATAAACTACCACTGCACGATTACTTCTCGAAAACCTATCTACAATCCACCAAGAAATAATTAAATGAGCAACTTTGCTCATTATTTAAGAGCAAGTAGAAGATTACGCCACACGAAAAGGTATTTCTATTGATCAGGCAGGGCGTCTACTTTCGCCAGATCTAGAGTAACGTCTTGCTAAGCAGTGCGCGTTAGCGCGTCCAGTGGAGGCTTGCTTGCCTAAGCATCTTATTATGCGCTTTCTCCACCCTCGGGGCCATAAAAGAAAACCCATGTAGAGAAATCGTCTGTGAAGTTTTCAAATCTATGCTCAACGCCTGCGGGAACAAATAAGGCCTCACCAGTTTCAAAACTAGCCCTGCTGCTGCCATTTACGAAATAGCCTGAACCCGAAGTAACGACATAGAACTCATCTCTTGTATGAGGCTGTTGGAGGTCAACTTTAATGGGTTTATATATTTCAACCACCATTGTGCCATGCCTAAACAGCTCGATGAAAGGTTCGCTCTGCCTGTTAAGTATCTCAAGAGCGTTCGGTATCGTTAATTTATTCATAAATCTCCTGCCGCATAATGCCGCACAAGTTGCGGCGAAGTTTGCGTCCGAACGAGAGCGCTTTGTTATGTGACTTTAAGAACATACTCAATAAAATCAGATTTAGCTTTACGATACTCGTCAATGTTACCGTTGAATTAGTCTTCTTAATCGAGTTATATTTTTTTAATAAATCTGGTGAGTTTTTAAGTTTTTCTCGCAACTCAACAAATTTAAATTCAGATTCACCTGTGCAAATTAGCTGTATTCCAAATTCAGTTGACTCTAGCTTTCCGCTATAACTTACAAGGTAGAAGTCGGCTGCATTTCAGGATTATGAGTAAAATGTCTATCAAGAATTTGTTTGGAAGAATCAAAATCCTCCGCTTCAACTGCGACCTGAATGTCTACATCGCCTTTTGTAACTGCACCATGCACAGAAGTACTTCCTATATGTTCGATTATTGCAATCGGTAGTAACTCGTTGAGTTGCCTTTCTAGGCAATTAACTATGTAAGAAGTAGTTTCTCTAAATTCAGATTCCGTATGTAGTTCAATCATAATCAATGCACCCTCTTCTGGACTTAGATGGCAGTAATTGTTCATAAGCACACAATCCTTGAATGTGTTGCACTTGCAAGTTGAATCTAAGCACTACCCTTTTTTTACTAATTTATTTATCATTTTATCTTCATTCGAAAAATTTCCGAATTTACCCCAGAACTTCTTACAAAGCACTAAAAAACCTTTAATAACAGCCTTTTAGAGCCTTTAAACAGCTCTTTTTGATTGATTCTACCCCTTCATCGATCCATATTGAAAATTTCCGAAATTTTTGTTATTTATTTCAATAATAAAATGAGGTGTCACTTTATCGAAAACAAAAGTGGTCAATCCACTTTGGTTTTTGACTACCTCCCTTGCAAAACCAAATCCAACCCTTCTTATCAAAATGAGCGTTAAAAATCTTAACTGTTTGAACGAAGTGAGTTTTAAGATATAGCGAATGCGATTAGAAGGATTGAGATTGTTTTGAGGGCGACCTCTTTTTGGATACTTTGTCTGGTCGGCAGAAAAAGTATCAAGGCCTAAAGAGAAAAATTATCAATTTTTCGAAGAGGGTTTCAACAAAATCACACCACTAATCCCCATTGAATTGGCCTCATACTAAAACCAATTCGATATAATGAGATTCTTATTCAGAATGTTAGATTTCAATTAATGCGAAACAATTCAAATAAACCAAAATTAGGATTATTAGGTTTTGTTTATAAATACAAAATCACCCTTGTTTTTATTGTTATATTTGTCGCTCTTTTTAAACAAAATATTTTGATTAATGGCTTTCCGATGGTGATTAACGACCGACAAAATATGATTGACAATATCATATTCGAGAACGCTCGAATTGAGAAAGAAAACCAAGCCTTAAAAAAGCAAATTGATAATTACAGTGATGGTGACTTAATCTTGATAGAATCGAAAGCGCGCTATAAATACGGATTGGTTAAAGACGGTGAAACTTACTATCAAATCAATGCAATTATTGAGGCGGATAATAGTGACGAAACATCTATAATAAAACCTAATTAATACAGCGTTTAAATTGGAATTTTTAGACCTCCATGTCACATAATAATTGTTTCTTAATTATTCCTGCTAGCGGCAGCGGTTCGCGCATGAATACAACTACGCCAAAACAATATTTACAGCTTGAAAATGGCTTGACCATTCTTGATCAAAGCCTAAAAACACTGCTTAAAATGGATGATATTATTGGTTGTGTCGTTGCCATACCTCAAGATGATGAATACTTTCAAACGTCCAATTATCAAAAACACGGCAAAATGCTTGCCATTGCCGAAGGCGGTCAAGAGCGTTTTCATTCAGTATTAAATGCGCTTAATACTCTAGCTGAGTTTGCCAAACCAGATGATTGGGTACTGGTGCACGATGCAGTCAGGCCCTGCGTAAAAGCAAGTGATGTTCAATTGCTCATCGATGAATTAAAAGATGGTGGCGATGGTGGAATTCTAGCGACGCCAATGGTGGACACGTTAAAACTTGCTGATGACTTTGAAGTGCAAAAAACTATTGATAGAGAGGGATTGTTTCAAGCACAAACACCACAAATGTTTAAATTTAGCGTGCTGATGAAAGCGCTAGAAAATGTTGTTAGTAGTGATGCTCACATCACCGATGAAGCCGAGGCTGTTGCGCTAACTGGGGCCAAGGTAAAAATTGTGATTGGCTCAAAGGATAATATCAAAATTACTGTGGCTGAGGATATTGCGTTAGCTAACTATTATTTGAGGCCTCTTAACGATGAAAATTAAAACCGGACTTGGTCAAGACTCCCACGCTTTCGAGGATGAGTTTGGTAAAGATTTAATCTTAGCAGGTGTTAAATTCGAACAAGGTAAGGGCCTTAGAGGTAATAGCGATGCCGATGTTGTATTGCACTCATTAACCAATGCAATCTCGAGTATTACCGGCAGAAATATTCTAGGGAAAATCGCAGATGAGCTTTGCCAAAAAGGTATTAAAGATTCTCGCCAATATTTACAATGTGCACTTGATGATTTAGATGATTGGAAAATCGAACATATTGCGATTGCATTGGAATGCTTAGAGCCAAAAATAGCGCCTCAAATTAAAAACATGAAAAACAGTATTGCCAAACTATGTAATATTAGCGCCAACGATGTTGGTATTACGGCCACCACTGGTGAAGGCTTAACGGCCTTTGGCAAGGGGCAAGGCATTCAAGCAATAACCATCATAACCGTTAGCAATAAATGAAATTAATCGACAACCCAACACGTTCAAAAATAAAGAAAATTCATTTTATAGGTATTGGCGGCACAGGAATGAGCGGCATTGCCGAAGTTCTTAATAATTTAGGCTATGAGATCTCTGGTTCTGATATTCAAACCACTAAGGTAACTGAGCGCCTTGCAAGCTTAGGCTGTGAAGTGATGTACGGTCAAAGTGCCGACAATATTATCGGCAAACAAGCGGTTGTTGTTTCTTCAGCTATCGCAAAAACCAACCCCGAACTATTAGCAGCTAAAGAGAATCATCTATTGATTGTGCCTCGTGCTGAAATGCTGGCTGAACTAATGCGCTTTCGCTTTGGTATTGCCGTTGCAGGCACCCATGGAAAAACAACCACAACCAGCCTTATTGTTCATATTTTGACCGAGGCAAAACTCGATCCAACTTATATTATTGGTGGCATCCTTAACGCCACTGGTATTAACGCCAAGCTCGGGAAAAGTGATTATATAGTGGCAGAGGCCGACGAAAGTGATGCTTCCTTTCTGTATTTGAAACCGATGCTTAGTGTGATTACCAATATTGACGAAGATCACATGGAGACTTATGAACACAATTATGACAATCTAACCGATGCCTTTGTTAGATTTACTTCTAATCTGCCCTTCTATGGGGTCTGTGTTGTCTGTGTTGATGACCAGGGCGTGCAGGACATTTTAAAAAAAATTCATCGTCCCATTCTGGGTTATGGTTTTAGTGACGATGCCAATATACAGGCTTCAAATGTTGTGCAAAAAAATATGCAAATGACCTTTGATGTGAATTGCAAAAAGCATCAACAGAAATTTGTTGTCACCCTTAATCTTATTGGTAAGCACAACATTCTCAACGCACTCGCAGCGATTGCTGTGGCTATTGAGCTTGAGATAGATCACAAGATCATTCAAGCAGCTCTTGATAACTTTAGCGGTGTCTCACGTCGACTTGATTATCATCACAAAATCATCATTAAAGGCCACGCTCTACCTCTGTTTGATGATTATGGTCATCACCCTAATGAAATAGCGGCAGTTTTAAGCACGCTTAGAAATACTTTTGTAAAGAATCGCTTGGTGGTTATTTTTCAACCACATCGCTACAGCAGAACCAAAGATTTGTTTAATGAGTTTGTTAGTTGTCTATCTCGGGTAGATGTTTTAATTTTATTGGACATCTATCCAGCGAACGAAGATCCTATCCATCAAGTCACCTCTGCAGCGCTCGCCGATTCTATTCGGCAAAGAAGTTCGATTGACCCAATTGTACTAAGAAATAGTGAGGAAATACTCGACGTACTGCCGAATGTTGTTTTGGCTGAAGATGTGCTTTTGACTTTGGGTGCAGGCGACGTCCATAAAATACCACATCAGCTGATAGAGCATTTTGGACGCCAGTAAACATGTTTTCCATTAATGAACCGATGTCTAAACATTGCTCGCTTAGGGCGGGTGGCTTAGCCCGTGAATTCTTAACACCAGAGAACGTCAATCATCTCTCAGACCACTTAAAACAAAATGAAAAAACTGTCATTTTTATTGGCTTGGGTAGCAACCTACTGATTCGTGATAGTGGTTTTGATGGTTTGGTCGTACACACTAAGCACCTAAAAAATCTTAGCTTTGACAACGGCTTAATTAAAGCAGAAGCCGGCACAACGCTTGCCAAACTTTCTCGATTTGCAGGAGCGAGCAATAAGCACGGTGCAGAGTTTCTCAGTGCCATTCCTGGCAGTGTTGGTGGTGCGCTAGCAATGAATGCAGGTGCTTTTGGTTCGGAAATTTGGCCCTATGTTGTTTCTGTCAAAACGATTGACATCAATGGCAACATCCAGCAAAGATTGCCGAGCGATTTTGCTATTTCCTATCGAAGTGTTCAAGCAAAGCACGTTGGTGAATTCTTTGTAAGCGCTGAGTTTGATTTTAACCAGGCTGAAAAAAACATTGAAGCACGAGACCTACTTGATAAAAGAAACGCCTCACAACCTATTGGCCTATCAAGTTGCGGCAGTGTCTTTAAAAATCCTGGGGATAACTTTGCCGCTAAACTCATTGAGGCTTGTGATTTAAAAGGTTTTTGTATTGGCGATGCCTGTGTTTCTGAAAAACACGCAAACTTTATTATCAACCAAAACTCCGCCAGTGCCAAGGACATAGAAGAGTTGATTAAATACATTCAAACCACTGTGGCAAACACGCACAATGTCGCCTTGGAGCCAGAGTTGGTGATTATATGATTGCAGTATTAATGGGTGGCTATTCTGCGGAGAGAGAAATCTCATTGAAAAGTGGCAAAGCTGTTTATGAAGCCCTTGTGGGAAACAACATTGATTGTTTTGCTTTCGACCTTACCAGGAACAATCTTGAATCGCTATGGGACAAAGAGTTCGATAAAGCCTTTATCATCCTTCACGGTCGGGGCGGTGAAGACGGTTTTATGCAATCTCAATTGGAAACAAAAGGCATCCCATACACTGGCTCTGATAGCACAGCCTCTGAGCTTTGCATGAATAAAGCAATTACCAAAGAAGTTTGGCGACAACACCTGTTGCCTTTGTCACCATCCATTGTTGCAAGCAAAGGAAATTTCCCAGAAGCTGTAGAATTTTCCCTACCGTGGGCAGTCAAGCCCATTCTAGAAGGATCAAGTATCGGTATCAGCAAAGTAACCAGAGTAAGCGAGTTGGATGCTGCTCTTAATTTAGCGTGGCAATATGGTGATGCGCTGATTGAACACTGGATTAAGGGCAGTGAATACACGGTCGCCATCCTGAATGGTGAAGCATTGCCAAGCGTAAAAATTATTTCTGATGTTGAGTTTTATGATTACGACGCAAAATATTTTAGCGAGGAAACCAAATATCTCTGCCCTGCTGATTTAATGGATGAAGAGGAATCCTACCTACAAACAATTGCAATGGAGGCTTTTCGGGCAACCGGCGCCTCAGGATGGGGGCGAGTTGACTTTATCATCGGTGAAGATAAAACACCCTATTTACTCGAAATTAATACCGTGCCAGGCATGACCTCACATTCCCTTGTGCCGATGGCGGCAAAAGCCAAAGGCATGACTTTTGAACAGCTTGTCCTTAATATTCTGCATGGCTGAGACCCTTGTGTAAATCGTGGCTAAACAAAGACTTAACCGCTTAACCAAGCCAAAAAAATCGATTAAAGTTGTTGTTCAACAACTGGGGCGGAAACTGCCATTTTTACTGCTTATTCTGGCCATTGCCGCCAGTGGCTACAGTCTTCATCGATCCAATTTATTTGAGGTGAAAATCAGTTGGATAATTGATGAAAAACTTAACCGCAGTGATATTTATTATGAGCAACTTATTTCTCCTCTTCTTGACAATAAATACTTGATTAACTTGGCCGAATTAAAAGAAAGTATTGAGGCCGAGCCCTGGGTCGCTCGAGCTATGGTTGGTCGTATTTTTTGGAATAAAATCAATATCAAGTTAAGTGCTCATATCATAGCGATGCGCTGGCAAGATAAGGGCTACATTTCTACCGAAGGGGTTTTGTTCGTCCCAGCAATTCTGGTGACTTCAGAGGCACCTTTGGCTTTTGTTGATAAAGATGGAACATCCAAATTCTTTGATGATTACCAACTTTATCAAGCCATTCTCGCACCACTCGTCATTACAAAGTTTGAACGTAGTCAAATAGACACGCTCACCATTGAACCTAACGTGGGCATTATTCTAGGACATCAAAAACAACAGAAACGTTTAAAGGGTTTTGTAAAAGCTTACAAGCAACTGAGAAAAACTTCTGCAAGAATCCGCAATAGAGGTATTTTCGACATGCGTTACGCTAAAGGTTTTGCGCTGAGCTATCATCAACAATAACTCGGTAACAAAAAGCAAGATTAATGCCAGACCAATAAAAAATAAGTACTGGAACAAACAAAGAAACGTAGATGTTCAAACTCAAGGCATCGGCAACAACACCAAACACATAGGCGAATAATGCCGGCAACAGGACTTGTACAAAGTACAAGCCAACGTGGGCAGAAAACGGCAAACCCCAACGTGAATTAAGTGATCTTCCGATGGCAATATTAACAAAATTAAGCGTTAACGGAACAATCAAAAAATATACAATCAACTGCACTAAGAAAAAACCTGTTAGTGCAGTAGGAAATAAAACAGCAAAGCCAATCAGCATAGTAAGTCCAATATATTTGACAATCTTGCCGATCTCAAAAACACCATCTATAGCAGAGACAGCGCCTGCACCTAGCATCACCAAACGAGCTAAATTAATGGAAAGTAGGGCGTAACCATATAAGAATAAGAGCATATATAGTAACGTGTATTCCGGCACAGTAGCACTTGCATCTATTTGACCAGTCAATAACTGCTTGGACAAAACCATTAACTCGGGAAGAACAAGCAACAAAGGTAAGGCAAGAAGCAGCGGAATGATAGAGATTTCTACAATCTTCTTCCGGTGCATGACGATAAAAGCCAAGCTGGCTAGAATAGTTTTCTTAATTGGTAATGTCATCAACTTATACTCGAATTAACCACACTAATTGTAATCTTTAATTTTTGGCCCGGATGAATAATATTCGAAGTGCCAAGCTTATTCCACTCGCGTATTTGGGTCACCGTCACACTGTATCTACTGGCAATCTTGGATAAACTGTCACCCAACTTAACTTTATAGGTGATCTTACGGGTAATATCAAGACCGGTTTTGACTATTTTAGCAAGTTCGGTTTGGCTCTTTTTCGTCAACCAAATAGCCAGCTCCTTGCCAATCGATAGAGGGGCTGATGGCTGAATATGATTCCAACGCACAAGATCGTTAATACTGGTATCAAACTGTGAAGCAATCCTCCACAGACTGTCTCCTGCAACAACAACATACACAATTTTTGCAGCGCTTTTTTTCGCATTGAGTCGGCTCTTTTCTCTTTGCTCTTCCGACAGCGAGTAATACGCCTCACTCCGCTGCGCTGTTGGCACAATTAGGTAATCACCCACCTTAATTACATCATCTCTAAGCTCATTAACACTAATGATTTGCTCGAAGGTTGTGTTGTACTTACTTGCTAAATAATTAAGACTTTCACCCGATTGGATTTGGTGGCGAACCCAACTAATTTGAGATCGCTCACCCGACTCGTTTAATTTCTTCTCAAAAATTGACACAACCGAATTTGGCAGCAAAAGTGTAAATGGTAGAGTGCTTGGTGTCGCCCATCGTCTTAAACCAGGGTTGAAAGTATAAATTTCATCAATACTAAGCCCTGTCCACTGGGCAATCAGTGCTAAATCGAACTGGGAATCCAGCTCAACTGCTTGCAGATACGCTTTGTTATCGATCCTCTCAAAGCTTTGCTTATAACGCGACGGATCTTGTAGAATTTTTGCAACAGCCAACAATTTTGGCACATAACGCTTTGTTTCACTCGGTAGATCCAAATGCCAGAAGTCTGTTTTTTTGCCGTTCTTCTTATTATCGTTAATGGCATTTTGCACTCGACCAGGACCAGCATTGTAGGCTGCAATGGCCAGTAGCCAATCACCATCAAATAACTGATTGAGGTTTTTCAAATATTGAATAGCCGCTTTAGTGGATACCAGTACATCTCGCCTTCCCGCATACCACCAACCCTCTTCAAGGCCGTACAATTTCCCTGTCGAAGGAATAAATTGCCAAAGGCCTGCAGCTGTACTATGCGAAAAGGAAAACGGGTAATAAGCAGATTCAATAATGGGTAATAGGGCAATTTCAATTGGCAAGCCTTCTTTTTCAACTTCGCTTACCACTAAATAAAGATACGGCTGTGCGCGTTTGCTCACTCTTTCAAGGTAGTCCGGATGTTTTTCAAACCAATCCAGATGCTCATTTAAGCGCTGATGGTTTTGATTACCTAAGCTTTGACGATTGGCAATGTAGTGCCAAAGATTAGATTCATCTTTATAGATTTTTAGTGGTGCTGAAACTTCAATTAGATTACCTAAATTTTTTACACTATCGAGACCGCTTTGGCATCCCGATAGCACCAAGACAAGGATTAAAAGAAAGGATCGCACTATTTTGTTTTGCTGGAGCAAAGAGGTGAGTCTGGCGAGCTTTGGCGTGCTTGCCATTCACTTGGCGTGTAGGTGTGCATCGCCAAGGCGTGGATGTTAGTTAACTCTTCTTTAAAGAGTTTGTTGATAAAGCGATGACGATCAACAAGCTTCATTTCTTCAAAAACCTTACTCACCACCACAAGCTTAAAATGCGATTCTGTGGCTGGCCCTGAATGATTACTGGACTCATTAACCACCTCTAGGTGGCTTGGCGAAAGAGCGGTTTGTAATTGCTCAGTTAAATGAGATTGCATACTAGTCATCAGAATTTTCCTCAAAGGCATATTCAAAAGCATCTGAGTAAAAGCTTTTCTTCGACAAGCCGTTTTCTAAACAACCCGTCGCTACAGCTCTTACCATTACCGGTGGCCCGCAAGCATACACCTCATAATCGGATAAATCCGCAAAATTTTGCATGACGGTTTCGTGTACAAAGCCCCTTTCACCCTGCCAAGGGCCATTAGCCTCTGACAAAACTGGGACAAAACGGATGTTTTCAAATTTATCAGCCCATTCACTTGGCAAATGCGAGTAAATGTCTTCTTCGGCTCTAACACCCCAATAGATATGTACCTCTCTTTGCGAGCCAATGGCAAGCAAATGCTCGACAATCGCCTTAATAGGGCCAAAACCCGTGCCACCTGCGATTAAGACAACAGGCTTATCACTCTCTTCTCTTAGGAAAAAATCGCCTTTAGGGCCTTCAATTCTCAAAATAGTCTTTTCGCTCAGAGTACTAAAAATAAAGTTGGTAAATAGACCGTCTTTAACCAGCCTAACATGAAGTTCTATTAGGTTGGAGTTGACTGGCGCATTAGCGATTGAAAAAGCACGTGGCTCAAAATCGGAGTGCTCCAGATCAATGTACTGCCCTGCAAGGTACTGCAATGATTGAGCGCCTGGAATTTTCAGGATAATCTGAATCACATCGTGATTTAATCGATTAATCTCCTCAACCCTACAAGGTAGTGAGCGCACTTCTATATTGGCTAAATCATCTAATTCATCAACATTGATGTACAAATCACTCTTGGCTCTGCACTGACAAAGTAGCGCCATATTGGCATCCAAGTCTTCTTCGGTAATGGCTGGAGGTACATCACCATCGTATTTAATTTCACCGTTTAAAATAACCGCTTTACACTTGCCGCAAAAACCATTTTGACACCCATAGGGAAAGTTCAACCCGTGCGCTAGAGCGTCATCCAGCACTGGCGCTTCACCTGTACTCTGAAAGGATTTTCCACTCACCTGATTTAAGACTGTAAACATCGTATTGAGTAATATAAAAATTTAGGGGGTATTATAAAGTTAAGTTAGGAAACTTGCTTGACTATACGAAACTTATACCCAAAGAACAGTGTGGATGTAAGTTTCGTAGAAACAGATGCTAAAGCACTGTTTCGCTCAGCTTTTTCCTCCTTGAGTATAATGTAAGACCCTTTGATATGAGCCTAGTATTCCTAGAAGAGGCCTTTGAGGTAATCATTTTAGGTTTGATAGTGGGATTTTTTTTATTTTACAAGGCATAATTTTGAGAGGCTCTACTCGTTGTCTGGCGATACAATTTAGAGCAGGAAAATGGAATGTGAAACCTACCAATCCCCTATCCCGAAGGGCTGAGGCAAAAAATGCAAAAAAAGTGGGGAAAAGTTCTCATCAATAGCTGGTGCTATTATATCGCCCGCAGGAAGTACCGAAGGTGAGAAACTTTTTGTTTCGAGAAGCTGCCCTGGGGGTGCTTAGGGTGTGAATTTTTACACATTTTTTATTCATTTCTAGTACTCAGCAAGTTCTAAAGTGATTTATGCTAAGGTCTCAATTAGATAAACAAGTCATGATTAGAGTTTTGGGCAATGTCTAAATAGGTGGCAGCGCCCGCATATTCAATGCCATCGATAAAGTCATCCCTTGAGTAACCAAACATGCCAATGGTCATCTCGCAAGCAATCAGCTTAACATCCATTTCTAGGCAAACATCTCTAAGTTCCTCAATAGTGGCGATGTTATTTTTTTTCATTGTTTTTTTCATCATGCTTGTTGCAAAAAGTTCCATTCCTGGAATATTCCACATGATGTTTGGTATTTTTGGACCAAAATCAATTTTTTGAAGCCACTGTGGCCCAAAAGGCATTTTCATCGGCATTGCGGGATTGCCCTGAGGAGAAACGCGCAAACCAGAGAGATCTTTTAAGAGCAAACCAAGGCCATAAAAAGTAAAAAATATTGTCACTTCTTTTCCCATTGCGGCAGCAGTTGAGCCCACAATAAATGGCGGAAAGGCCCAGTCTAGGGTGCCTTTTGAAGCAATAATTGTCATCCCGTTGTTTTCAGGCATTGATATTCCTTAACTATTTTTTTCGATATTAAATATAAACTGATCTTCTTTGGTTTCATGCGAAATCAACGTGTTGTCAGTCTGATGGCAAAAAGCAATAAAGTCCTTGGTCGAGCCTTTATCAGTGCAAGTCACCTTTAGGATATCTTTTGCATCCATTTTTGCGAGCGCTTGTTTAGCTTTTAAAATTGGCATCGGGCAGTTTAACCCGGTTGCATCCAATGTATGTTGCACCATAAAGACCTCAATAAATAGAAATTAATTGGTTTTTACACCCTAAAGATTATTTTATGCCTGTGATGAAAGACTGTCAATAATCAGTCGTTTGGTTAAAGACTAATCGTTTTGACACCTTGGTGGGTGCCAAGAAGCAAAACATCGGCGCAACGATTGGCGAATAAGCCATTGGTGATAACCCCAACAATGCTGTTTAGCTTGGTTTCAAGCGTTTTTGGATCGGTGATTTTCAATCCCTTGACGTCTAGAATAAGATTGCCGTTATCAGTAATAAAGTTCTCTCTTAACACAGGCGTGCCACCGATGTTGTTAGTGATTTCTCGCTTAACATAATTTGATGACATCGGGATAACTTCGACTGGTAAAGGGAATTCACCCATTACTTCAACCAGTTTTGACTCATCGGCAATACAGATAAACCTCTCGGCGACTGCGGCGACAATTTTCTCCCGAGTGAGTGCACCACCACCACCTTTGATGAGATTCAGCTCAGCATCAGATTCATCTGCGCCATCAATATAGGCCGACATTGACTCAATCTCATTAAGGTCAAACACAGTAATACCATGACCTTCTAAGCGCTCTTGTGTGGCGATGGAGCTGGCCACTGCGCCTATAATTTGATCTTTCATTGTTGCTAAGGCATCAATGAAAAAGTTAGCTGTAGAGCCTGTTCCAACGCCAATAATCGTATTTGGAACGACGTATTTAAGGGCGGCTCTCGCCACATCACATTTCATTTCATCTTGCGTCACTATTCCCTCCGACTGCGTTGCTGAGCGATTATACCTCAGATGTAAGTTTCACTACAAAATGCTGGGTGGTCTATCTAGAGACCTTTACAAAACCATTTGAGATTTGATAGTGGGATTTTTTATTTTACAAAGCATACCATTTAGAGGGTCTACTTGTTATCTAGTGATAAAATTTAACACAGTAAAATGGTGTACGGAGACTGCCCTGTGGTAAAGAATCCTCTATCCCAAAGGGCTGGGAATAAAAGTGCTAAAAAATTCTCATCAATAGTTAGTGCTATTATATCGCCCGCAAGAAGTGTCCTTGGGGTGTAAATTTTTTCACATTTTTTATTCATTTTTATCACTCAGTAAATAATAAAATGGTTTATGTAAAGGTCTCCTATAATTTCCCTCATATTGTGTATCCATATTTTTCATGAAAAAACTCATTCTTGCCACTGGAAACTCGGGAAAAGTGCGCGAACTGAATGCGATGCTAGCTGGTGTTTATGAGGTTATTTCGCAAAAAGAGCTAGATGTGGTAGAAGTGCCAGAAACAGGATTCAGCTTTGTTGAAAACGCCTTAATCAAAGCTCGCAATGCATCTAGGCAGTCGGGGCTTCCAGCGCTCGCTGATGATTCTGGTATTGTAGTAGACGCACTTAATGGCGCCCCAGGTATATACTCAGCGCATTATGCTGGAGAGAATGCTAGCGATGAGGAGAATTTGCAAAAATTATTGGCTGATTTAAAGCGCCAAAATAATGATAATCGACAAGCGCGTTTCTGGTGTGCGTTAGCTTTCGTTCGGAATGGTGATGACCCTACCCCGGTGATTATTCAAAAAGGTTGGGAAGGGGTAATCATCGACAAGGCGAGAGGCCAAGGGGGGTTTGGTTATGATCCGATTTTCTACCTTGAGACACACGGCTGCACTTCTGCCGAACTCTCAGAAAAGGAAAAAAACAAAATTTCTCACCGAGGTCAAGCCTTGCAAGCTTTTATAGAGCAACTTAAAGGTTAATTATAGATCGGAAGAGCGTCGTGTAGGGAAAGAGTGTAGATCTCGGTGGTCGCCGTATCATTAAAAAAAAAAAGAAAAGAAAAAAAAGGAAAAGGAAGTAGATGAGATCTATATCTGAGCAGAACTATGAACGAACAACGCGCAGCAC